>Ga0105048_10004639_pt1 | contig 22295 bp, 18 predicted proteins | sample MAT05_FD_78382 | JGI IMG/M metagenome (GOLD analysis project Ga0105048, IMG submission 78382) | Freshwater microbial communities from Lake Fryxell liftoff mats and glacier meltwater in Antarctica - MAT-05 | ecosystem: Environmental > Aquatic > Freshwater > Ice > Liftoff microbial mat | place...
CTCGATGAACTCAAGTACGAGTATCCCGCCGAAACCTGCCCGGCGGACAGCACGCCGATTCAATATCTTGTGGATCGCACCTGGGCGGGAGCCGTCGGCCGCTATCCGGACGGCGTGCCCGAGAAGGTGAAACGTGCGCTTGAGCACGAGTTCAAGATCATCGAGGCTCTACGCTATGAACCGTACTTCCTGACGTGCTACGACATCGTGTCGTTCGCCCGGTCGCAGGGCATCCTCTGCCAGGGCCGAGGCGCCGCGGCCAACTCTTCGGTCTGCTACTGCCTGGGCATCACGGAAGTGAACCCCGCACGCTCTAGCATGTTGTTCGAGAGGTTCGTCAGCGCCGCGCGTAACGAGCCCCCGGACATCGACATCGACTTTGAACACGAGCGCCGCGAAGAGGTCATCCAGTATCTCTATCGCAAGTACGGCCGCGAGCGGGCCGCATTGACGGCGGAAGTCGTTACCTATCGGGGGCGCAGCGCCGTGCGCGAGGTCGGCAAGGCCTTGGGCCTCTCTCTGGATTGCGTTGACGTGCTGGCCAAGAACCTGGACGCATGGCACGAATCTCCCAACGCCAAGCGCATCCGGGAGACCGGGCTGGACCCCTCCTCACCGGTCCTCCGCGATGTCCTCCGACTCACGGGAGAACTGATGGGCTTCCCGCGACACCTTTCCCAGCACGTCGGCGGGTTCGTCATCACCCGTTCGCCGCTCTCGGACCTGGTGCCCATCGAGAACGCCGCCATGGAGGATCGCACGGTCATCGAGTGGAACAAGGATGACATCGACGCGATGGGCATGCTCAAGATCGATGTGCTCGGGCTGGGGATGCTCACCTGCATCCGCAAGGCCTTTGAGCTCGACGCTCCCGCTCAAGGCCAGCGCTTGACCATCTCCACCCTCATGGGACCACTGGCTGAAGACCCGGCGGTGTACTCGATGATCCAACGCGCCGACACCGTGGGCGTCTTCCAGATCGAGAGCCGGGCACAGATGTCCATGCTGCCACGGCTGAAGCCCGAGAACTTCTACGACTTGGTCATCGAGGTCGCGATCGTGCGTCCGGGCCCGATCCAGGGCAAGATGGTGCATCCCTATCTGAGACGCCGCAGCGGTGAGGAAGTGCCGCATTATCCAAACGATGCGATCCGGGAGGTTCTGGGTCGCACATTGGGCGTGCCTTTATTTCAGGAACAGGCCATGCAGCTAGCGATCGTGGCGGCGGGCTTCACGGCCGACGAAGCCGACAAGCTCCGCAGGGCCATGGCCGCATGGAAACGCAAGGGTGATCTGATCTACCGCTTCGGCAAGCAACTGATTGCCGGCATGACAGAGCGCGGGTATTCGCAGGACTTCGCCGGGCGATGCTTCGAGCAGATCAAAGGCTTCAGCGAATACGGGTTCCCCGAGTCGCACGCGGCGAGCTTTGCGATCCTGGTGTATGTCTCCTGCTGGTTAAAGCGGCACCGCCCCGCCGCCTTCGCCGCAGCCCTCATCAATAGCCAGCCGATGGGGTTCTACCAGCCGGCGCAGATCATCCGGGACGCCAGGGAACACGGGGTCGAGGTCCGACCGATCGATGTCAACCACAGCGGTTGGGACTGCGCTCTTGAAACGCGGCCTCCCCTTCCGCCGCAGCATGCCGATCCGCTGTCTCCTTCGGACTGGGGTACGAACGGCCCCGCGCTGCGACTAGGAATGCGTTTGACACGGGGCTTATCGGAGCTGGATGCTCGGCGAATCAGCGATGCCGTGGGCAAAGCGGGACGCTTCAAGTCGATTGGTTCGCTTTGGCGGGCAAGCGGTGCACCCGTTGCCGCGATGCGGCGGCTGGCGCAGGCGGACGCGATGCAGTCAATGGGCTTGGACCGACAGGCCGCGCTCTGGCAGGTTCGCCCACTCCGCGACGAGCCGATGCCGCTCTTCGAGGCGTGTGCCACCGACGATAACGTGCCCGAGTCGCTGCCGACGATCTCTCCCGAGCATCTCGTCCTGCACGATTACAACGCCACCGGCTTGTCCCTTAAGGCCCACCCGATGTCCTTCATGCGGGCGAGCCTGGACAAGCGGTCTGTCACGCCGAATATCGATCTGCGGAGCGAACGCCTCTGCCCACAAGGCAGAATCGTTGAAGTTGCGGGGCTCGTACTCGTCCGTCAGCGTCCCGGCACCGCTTCCGGGGTGGTCTTCATCACGCTGGAAGATGAAACGGGGATCTGCAATCTCATCCTGTGGAGCACGGTCTTCGAGGCCTTCCGCAAGGCGGCACGGCTGAGCACGACCCTCCTGGCAAAAGGCCGGGTTGAACGCAGCGGCGAGGTTGTCCACGTACACGTTCAAAGCCTCACGAGTTTGGATGATGAGGCATCGCAACTCGCTTCAGTGTCGAGGGACTTTCATTGACCACGCGGCTCGCGGCGGGTCGCGGAGCGGTCGCGGGGGGTGGCGGGTGAGATTTGCGGTCGAGTGCTTCAGCCCGGGCCGACCGTCAAGCCCCAACTGGCCGCTCAGACTCTCACCCGGCGTACGCCCGGCATGACTTTGCTACGCCGTAGCCGTGTCCAGCCGCAAGAATCCGCGGCCCCACCCACTTCGTCTGCACGGCCATCGGAAATGGAGCGGACCGGATTCGAACCGGCGACCCCGTGCTTGCAAAGCACGTGCTCTACCAACTGAGCTACCGCCCCGACGGCGGCCTCCTAGAGGCCTGGCCGATCATACGACGCCTCGCCGCGCCGAGCCTTCACGACCCACAGCACGACCAGGATCCACAACGGCAACAGACCCACCCCAGGAATCGCCTCGGCGATCAACGCCGGGACCAACCGCCAATCGAAGCCCAGAATCAGGATGAGCGCCACAGCCGTGGCAATGTCCACCCCCCACTGCACCGGCGGCAACGGCTCGACAGCCAGGCCGACGGCGTCCGACACACCCGCCACCAGCAACGCCAGAACCATCCGCATCGGCACCCGCCGCGGAAGTGTCGATCGCGGTTTGGCGTCAAGCGAGTCCATAGGACTGATGTTAACCGGCCGGAGGAGCCCAGCCGCCACGCAGCGACGTCGGGCTGCCGAGTCACCGACCCGAGGCTTTGAGTGAGTCCACGCCGATCGGCACGCACGCGGTCGCGGTGCTCACGATCAAGTCCAAACCCTGGTGGCTGCTCACCGACTCCGGCGGCGACCCCGTCGCGATGGTGCAGAGCGACGCCGCCGGTGCGACGAACATCGCTAAACGCCAGCGTTGCAAGGCGTCAGGAGACCTGGCTGGTCTTTTCAACCTCACAGAAAAGCGGAGCAGGGGGGATTCGAACCCCCGATACCGGGATATACCCAGTATAACGGTTTAGCAAACCGTCGCCTTCAGCCGCTCGGCCACCGCTCCGGAAGGACGACTATTTCGACGCCAAGCGTAGCCGCCCGGCGGGCGGCGGTCACGGGGATCCCGTCGTCGATCTTCGGCCGCCTCGGCACGAGGTCCGCCGGCGATTATTGGAGGTCGCTCTGCACGCTCTCGCCCAATCGCTGGGCCTTGAGGGCGATCTGATACATCCCCGCGGCGATGACCGACAGGTCGCGGGAGAGGTCGCCGCGGAGCCCCTCGATGATCTTGGCGACCGGCGCGGGCATGGCCGATTCGTTGCCGTCGACCAGCAGGGGCTTCCAAGGGCGGAGCTCGACGAGCAGCTTCTCGAGGCTCTGCACCACGGCCCAGGTGTCGCTCATCACGCTCTCGGCCGCTTCGCGCGAGATCTGGGCCTTGTGGCACACGGTCTCGAGGTCGTGGGTCAGCGAGTGGCCGCGGGCTTCGAGGGCCTCGACGGGCGCGGCGAGGGCGGCTTCCAAAGCCGAGCGCTGCGAGTTGAGAGCCGCGCTGGCAGAGTGAGCGGCCAAGAGGGCCTTGTCGACGGCTTCGCCGACCGTGACCGCGCGTTCGGAAAGGCGATCAACTCGCTCGGTGGCTTCCACGAGCGTGGAGCCGAGGATCCCGCGGACCTGCTCGCCCTGTTTGGAGAGCGAGGTCAGTTGTGTCAGCAGGCTCTGCGTCTGCTCGCGGGCGGAGCGGCTCTGGGCGAGCATGTCGCTGAGAGAGCCGGGGACGGGGGTCAGCTCGTCGGCGTCGTCCTCGGCCGCACCGGGCAGCGTGGGGCTGGTCCAGCCGATGAGCGTCTCGGATTCAGCGATGAGATCCTCCAGCCTGGCCGCCTGCACGTTGAGCGTGGACTGCTGCTCGCGGACGCGGAGGTCGCCCTCGCGGGTGGCGTTCTCGATGGCGGAGGCGAGCTCAAGAGCCCGCTCGGCCGCACGCTTCTGGGCCGCGTCCACCGACGCCACGGCGGCGCTGGCCCGCTCTTCGGTGCGGGCCATGGCCCCGTTGATCACCTGGTCGAGTTCAGCTTTCGCCCGGGCCACTCGGGCGTCGGCGTCCAGGACCTGTTCGTCGGTCCGCGCGATCGTCCCTTGCACCACCTGATCAAGCTCGGCCTTGGCCTGCGCGACGCGGGCGTCGGTGCTCGCCATGATCCGGCCGTGCTCGGCGAGGGTCTGGTCGTGCAGCGCCCGGACCTGCGCGTTCATCTGCGTCGCGGCCGACTCGACGACGTGGTCCAGCGATCGCTTGGCGTCGTCGGCGTGAGCGCGGGCGTCGTGTTCCAACCGGGCCAGGCGCGTCTGCACATCGCCGAAGACGCCTTCAAGGCGGGTTTCGAGCCGGGCCACATGGTCGGCGACGATGCGATCGGCCTCGGTGCGCAGCGCGTCCAGCGAGGCCACGGCATCGCGGGCCGCCCCCAGCAGTTTCTCCGCCTCCGCGGCTCGCTGGTCGAGCCCGGCGAGTACCTTGGACGCCAGATCAAACTTGGCCTGGTGCTTCCCGGCGAGTTCCTTGAGGGCCGTCTTGGCGACGTCGGCGTCCTGGGCCGCGGCGCGCAGGGCCTCGGCTTGGCCGCCGGCCTGCTCGATCAAGCGGCGCAGTGAGCCCGCATAGTCATTGAACGCCTCGCGATCGACGACCCGCGGCGAGAGAAAGACCTCGCGGATCGCGTCGGGCTGTGAACCGAGTCCTCGGTCCGTACTGGACTCCGCCATGCGTCGGCTCCGTGCCCCGATCATTGGGGCGACGCGGGAGTCCGCCCGCGCCCTGCAAACAAGTGGATCGGTCCGCGCGGGCGGCGGGCCTCAGAAATCGGCGCACGTTCAACCAGAAGAGATGCGAAAGTGCCCGCCGACGATCGTCGCGCCGGGCTGGATGACGATCCGACCGGCCGTGAGGTCGCCCTCCCACACCGCTTTGGGCCCGATGAAGACCGGGCCCGCGCACGTGACGTGTCCCTGCAGCTTCCCCAGCACCTCGATGGCCTTGCTGGAATGGATGGCCGAGGCGTAGAGGGCCCCTTTGCGGGCGACCAGGATGGAGCCGCAGGTGCGCAGGGCGGAGCCGATGTGGGTTTCGTAGATCACGACATCGTCGACCTTCACGCGTTGATAGCAGCGTGGGCAGGTGAGGATGAGAGCGCGGGCGGGGATCTCGAAGGGATCCCCGCAGGCGTAGCAGACCACGCTGCGGGTGCGCGGGCTGGCGGTTTCGGTGACGGAGAACATGCGGATCGGGCCCCGGTGGTGAGTGGTCGCCGGAATGCGGACAGCAAACCGCGGGCCTGCGCCGGCTCCGCCGACGGGGCTGGTCTGGATGTCCATCTAACGACGACGGCTCAACCGCATCGCGCCGACACTCCGTGTCGGGGCGATGTCGATCAAGAGGGACCCGCCGCAACCCCCGCGCCGGCTTGTCAGTCGGCGTGGGGTGGAAGGAGAGATCAAATAGGCCCGGAGCCATCGATGGGCGACCGGGTCCGGAAGGTCATTCGGCCACGGCCTTGGCGCGGCCGAACTCGGCCAGCTTGGATTCGAAGCCGGCCAGGGTGCTCTCGATATCGCTGGCGGCCGGGGTGGTCACCACGCGCGGGCGGGCCGTCAGGATGGGACGGACCACGGGGGCCGGCGCGGTCCCGTTGGTCATGGTCGCCGTGGCGGGCAAGGCAGGGGTGGTGGCGTTGGCGGCCTGCTCGCCCACGCGGCAATGGCCCGTGAACGACGCCCCCTCGGCCACCGTCAGCCTGGTCGCGACAATGTCGCCCACCACCGACGCGCCGGCCTGGAGCTCCAGCTTCTCGCGGGCCACGATGTCGCCCTCGACCGTCCCTTGGACGATGATTTGGAGGGCGTCGAGGCTGGCTTTGCACACGGCGGTGTCGCCGATCTCAAGGCGGCCCTTGGCCACGATGCGTCCCTCGAACTTGCCGAGGATGCAGGCGTTGTGGTCAAAGACCATTTCGCCCTTGATGTGCGTGTCGGGCCCGATGACAGTCTGCAAGTCGTGGCGTTCGGCCATAAAGAGGTCCCTTTCAATCGGCGCGCCGGGTGGAGTCAGGGCTGGCAGCCGACAAACAGCGATCGCGACGCCCGGATTCCACCCGACGCGCTGGGTCTGCTCATCAGGGTCGGCAAAATGAGGGCGATCTCACCAGTTTCTTGCGCGGGGAAACGCCCTAACCGTCCGCCCGTCGCTCCCGGGCATTCTCCATGCCCCGCCACCCCACGCGACGGTGGGGTCGCCAACGCTACCATGCGGGCGTGACCATCGTTCGCCGAAACAAACGTGCCGTGGCCGACGCCCAGCAGGACCAGCCCCGCCCCGATCGCGCCGTCCAAAGCCGGGCCGGAGGGAGAAGCGGTGGTGGTGGGGCCAAAAAAGGCGGCGAGCCCCCGGCGGGCGTGCGGCTGCAACGCGTGATGGCCGCCGCGGGCGTGGCCGCCCGTCGCATCTGCGAAGAGATGATCCTGGCGGGCCGCGTCGAGGTCAACGGGAGCGTGGTCCGCGGGCTGCCCGTCTTCGTCGATCCCACCAACGACACCGTATTAGTAGATGGCCGGGCGCTCCCCAAGGCTAAGAGCAAGCACGTCGACGAGACCGGCCGGAGCGTTTCGGCGGATCGGCTGCTCTATGTGATGGTCTTCAAGCCCGAACGGGTGATGACGACCAGCAACGATCCGGGCGGCCGCCGCACCATCATGGAGTTTGTCGACCACCCCGCGGCTCGCACCGGCCCCGGGCAGGAAGGTGCCCGGCTGGTGTGCGCCGGCCGGCTCGACTTCCACACCGCCGGGCTCGTGCTGTTGACCAACGACGGCCCGCTCATCAACCGCCTGACCCATGCGCGTTACGGCGTCAAGAAGACCTATCAGGCCGTCATCAAGGGCCACCTCGACGACGGCTACATCGCCGATCTCGAAAAGGGCCTCAACCTCAAGAACGCCAAGGCCGCGATGGGCATCGGGCAGGAGGGCGGCCCGCCGATGGGCGGGGCATTCCGGGCCCGGCGCGGGCCCCGCGGCGGGCGCGCTGGAGTCAAAAAGATCATCGCCATCACCAAGGTCGAGCGCGAGCCGGGGCGGACGATGCTGGAGCTGACGCTGTCGGAATCCGGCGAGCGGCCGCTCCGCGAGATGCTCGTCGAGGCCGGCTGCAAGGTGGGCAAGCTCACGCGGATCACGATCGGGCCGCTGTTGATGAAGGGCGTCGCCCTGGGCGGCTGGCGCGAGCTTGAGCGTCAGGAAGTTCGGGCCTTGCGTGAAGCAGCGGGCCTGGAAGGGCGCAAGCCGCGGCGTTCGAAACCGGCGGGGCCGAAGACCCATGAAGATGAGGGCGCAGGACGCGATTGAATGAGCGATGAAGCATCCAAACCCGCAAAGGACGCGGCTCCGACGGAGTGGTCCGTGTCCACTCGCCCGCAGCCCAGCGGCGGGACATGGTTCTTCGGCGTGATCGATCGCCTCTGGGGTTATCTGGGGCAGGACGCCATGCCACGCATGGCCGCGGCCCTCGCCTACCGCACGACCTTCAGCCTGATTCCCCTGCTGCTCTGCGGCTTTCTGGTCCTGCGGCTCTTCGACGCCAAGCCTGACCCGGGTGCCGCCACCAGCGGCGCGGCGCCCGGCGACACCATTGTCGGGAGGCTCCTCAAGAACCTCCTCGACCAGACCGGCCTCTCCGCCATCAGCACTGACAAGGGCAACGTCAACGCCTGGGTCACCGAACTGGTCAACAAGTTCGAGGGGATCAACTTCGGGGCCATCGGCCTGGTCAGCTCCGGTGTGCTCATTTACGCGGCCCTGTCGCTCCTGGTCGACATCGAATCGAGCTTCAATCAGGTCTATGGGGCCACCCGCGGCCGCTCCTGGGTGAAGCGGATCATGCAGTATTGGCTCATGATCTCGCTGGGACCCCTGCTGCTGTACGCCGGGTTTATCGTGGGCGACCAGTTCCGCGATTGGGCTAAAAATCAGGTGGGGACGGTGAGTGCCTTCATCGTGCCCGCGGACCAGCGGGTGGGGCCGCCATCGCCCGAGGAGGTCGCGGAGTTGACGGTGCCGATCGACTCGCCCGCGAGCCAGGCGGGCGAACCCGTCAAGCCACCCGAACCGCGCGGGGCCACGCTGGCCGACCGCGCCCAGCCCGCTTGGGTGGCCGGGCTCATCAAAGCCATCGGCTTCGGGATCACCGCTTCCATCAGTGCAGTTCTGCTGCTCTCGCTCTACATCACCGTGCCCAACACCATCGTCCGAGTCAAGCCGGCGATATTGGGGGCGCTGGTCGCGGGCGTCCTCTTGGAGCTGGCCAAGACCGGCTTCACCACGTTCTTTTCCGCCGAGGGTTACAAATCGCTCTACGGCGTGCTGGCCCTGCTCCCGATGTTCCTGCTGTGGGTCTACGTCCTCTGGTTCATCGTTCTCTTCGGCCTGCGCGTCAGCTTCCTCATCCAGCACGGCAAGCGCGGCGTGCTCATCGGCGCCCTCCGCGCCTCGTCCCGCCCGGGGCTGGGCGGGGCCTGGCTCGAACCGGCCCGCAGCGTCGACGTGGTGCTCGGGATCGCCGAGGCGTTTGAAAGCGGGCGCTCGGCTTCCGCAAAGAAGCTCGCCGACCGCACCGGCCTCGACCTCATGACCATCGACGCCATGCTGGCCCGACTGGAAGACGCCGGGCTCGTTCACGGCGTCGCCACCGAAGGACGCGAAGCAACCTTCGCCCTCAATCGCCCGGTTGACTCCATCTACATCGACGAGGTCGTCGCCGTAGGGCAGGCGATGTCGGGACCGATCTCCGCAGGCAGTGGCGGCGAACTCATGGCCCGCATCCGCGATGCGCAGCTCACGGTCGTCAAGGGCCTGACCTTGGGCGAGCTGATGGGCCGCAAGAAGACAGCCATCCCCGCCGCGGAGACCAACGGCAGCGTCGCGCCCGTCACGCTGAAGATCGATGCGCCCGTTGGCCCGCCGGTGCCGCCGCCCGAGGCTCAACCAGCGCCACAGCCCGCGCCGCAGCCTGCGCCTTAGGCCTCGGCGAAGTCGTAACGGGCCGCGTAGCGCCCGTCGCGATGCCACTGCAACTGCCGCAAAAGATCATTGAGCAAAGCGCTCGCGCCGAAGCGGAACAGCCCCGGCGACATGTACACCCCCGGTCGGCCCTCGGCGTCGGGGATCGTGCCCAGCGTTTCCTTCAGCATCACCAGATAGTGCAGCGCCTGCTTGGCCGTGCGGATGCCGCCGGCGGGCTTCATCCCCACCAGCTCACCCGTCGCCAGGTAGTGCTCGCGGATTGCCTCAAGCATCACCAGCGTCACCGGCATCGTGGCGGCGGGCTCGACCTTGCCCGTGCTGGTCTTGATGAACCCCGCGCCCGGGAACCGCGTCAAACCGCTTGAACGCATGGCGCGGATCGCCAGATCGCTGGCGGCGCGGACATGGTCGAGCGTCTCCAGCTCGCCGGTCTCCAGGATCACCTTCAGGTGCGCCAGCGGGCCCTTGCCCGTGCCCATGCACAGCTCGCTGATCCGCTCGATCTCCGCGCCGACGAGCGCCTCGTCGCCCGCTAGGAACGAGCCGCGCGAGATCACCATGTCGATCTCGTCGGCCCCCGCCTCGATGGCGCGGCGCGTGTCCTCGAGCCGAACCTTCAACGGGTATTGCCCGCTAGGAAACCCTGTCGCCACGGCGGCCACTTTGACCCCGCGACCGGCCGAGCCGAGGCGGTCGAGCGTTTGCCGCGCCGTCGCGACCATCGTCGGATAGACGCACACCGCCGCCACCGGCGGCACGCCCTCGATCCGCCCCTCGCCGGGGCTCGCGGCCTTGCGGCACAGCCCACGGACTTTCTCCGGCGTGTCCTTGCCCTCCAAAGTCGTCAGATCGATCATCGAGACGGCCAACAGCAGGCCCGATCGCTTGGTGTCGGCCTTGATCGACCGCTTGGTAAAGCTCGCGGCACGCTGCTGGGCCATCACTTGATCGACGGTCACTCGGGACATGCTCGGCTCCGGAGGCGGGCGGCGATGGGTCGCAGGAGAGAAAAGCGGTCAACGGTCCTTGATGTCCGTCACCTCGCGCTCGGGCACGATGCCGGTATAGGGCGGAGCGTCAACCAGCCGCACACGGCGGATAACTGGTGGCTCGAAAGGGCGATCGTCGGGCGAGACGCGCACCGCGCCCAGCCGGCGCAGCACGCCCGCACCCTTGGTGAGTTGGCCGAACGCGGCGTACGCGCGGTCGAGCGGCTTGGCCGCGTCACGGGAGAGCACAATAAAGAACTGCGCGCCGGCCGTGTCGGGGCTGCTCAGCCGGGCCATCGACAGCACGCCGAAGTCGTGATCGAGGCTGCTCGATTCGAGCGGGATGGCGAAGCCGGGCCCTCCGAGGCCGTTGCCCAGCGGGTCGCCGCCCTGCACCATGAAGCCCTTGCCCGGCGAGCCCGAGCCGATGATGCGATGGAAGATGGTGCCGTCATAGAACCCGCCGCGGGCCAGCTCGCGGAAGTTCCACACCGTGTTGGGAGCGGCGTCGGGGTGTAGTGCAAACTCCATCTCGCCCAGCGAGGTGTCGATCAGGACGCGCTGGTCGACATAAACGCGATAGCCCGCAAAATAGGCCGGGCCGACGGGGTTGAAACGGACGGTGAGCCCGCGCTGATCGGCCGCGGTGGCACGCATCGGTGTCAACATCGGCTGGAGCACCAGCGCCGGGCCCAAGGGCTCGTCGCCGCGCAGCAACTGGGCGTAGTACACCGGCGCGGGTTCGACCGAAGTGGGCTTCCACAAACGCGGGAAGAGCTGGGCCAAGTCGGCCGAGCCGACGGCGACCTGCACGCGGGCCACGGGCCGGCCATCGACGGGGCGACGCAGCTCGATCGCCAGCGGCGCGGGCTCGGCGTCGACATCGCGAGGGATATCAAGAGCGGGCGGGGCGGTTGGCGCCGGGGTCGCGGCGGAATCGGGCGCAGCGACCGTCACTGTGAGCGGGCGATCCACATGGTGGTAGAGCCGGTCAACCGACAGTTGACCCACTCCGGGGGCGGCCGTCAGCCCGACGCAGGCCAGCACGCAGGCGGCTTGAAAGAACCCGAGTGGCGACATGCACGGACGATATGCGGCCTGCCGCGCTCGACACGATGTCGCCCCAGCGCGCCCAGCTTGCCGGTCAGCTTGCCAGACGCCTTGACGACGGGCTTTCCAGTCGGCTTGTCGGTAGGCGCTCAGCGGCGCGGGCGGGTCGAGTTGATGGAAACAGCGTCGCTGTCGATGGCGACAAACGCCTGCTCGATCGCCTCGTCGGCCATCGCGGCAGACTCCGGCTCGCTGGAGATCGGGAGCGAGTTTCGCACGCGGCCACCCTCGTCGCGGTACCAGATGACGGCGAAATCGCCCAGGAGAACGTTGCAGCCGATCTTGTGGTTAAAGTCGCTACGGGTGCGCATGCCATCTGTCACCAACGCATCGCCGGGGCCAAAGGCCCGCAGATAACCGCGTGATTGGGCGGCTTCGGCGCGGTACTGGAAGTTGCCCACGATCGAGCCGCTGCGTTCGTTCCAGGCTTCGGCGTAGCGCGAGTAGGGGTGCTCCCCGACGTGCGAAGGGCAGTAGTAGACACCCGGAGCGCCAGCGAACGCGCTAGGAAAGAGACGACCAAGTCCGTCCCATCCGTCGAGCACGTTGGCGTGACGCAGGGTCATCAACTCCGACGGCGTCGCGAGCATTGGCTGCGGTACGGGGCTGCCACGCTGCTGGATGAAGTTCACCCCAGAACGAGCAGAGGGGAGCTGATCGCGGTACATGTCGGCGTACATCGCCAAGCCCAGACCCACTTGCCGAAGGTTGGAGCTGCAGACCACCTTGCGGGTCGTCTCGCGAACCACACTCAGGGCCGGGAGGAGCATACCCAGCAGAAGACCGATCACGGCGATCGTGACGAGCACGTCGATCAGAGTGAACGCTCGCTGCGCGATGCGCCCGCCGGAACGCCAGCCGATAACTGGGCAGCGCCCTTTGAGCCTTGGGTCACAGAATAGGGTTCGAGTCCCCACTGCAGTTCTTCTCCGCTTTGCGACTCTGAGAACTTTACCGGTTGTATCGGTCCTCTGCAACCTGAATTGTGTGGATCGGGCTTCAGGTTTCAGAATACTACCCAAAAATCGGAAACATTATGCTAACAAAATACGAATCTTTGGGCTTGACGGCATCCCTTCCCGTGGTATGCTCGTACAGCATCTCGTCGTGCGGGAGCCACGGGGCTCAGGGTTGGTGATCGCGGAGGCCCCATGGCGGCGTCACCAGAGAACCAGGTGATTGATCAGGATCTCATGCGCGGCGTGGCCGCAAGTGACCCGCTGGCGGTCGGAAAGCTTTACGACCGCTTCGGATCATTGGTCTACCGGATGGCGTTTCAGGCGCTTCCCTCGCGCGACGAAGCCGAGGACGCGGTTCAGGAGGTCTTCATCCGCTTGTGGCGGACGGCGGGCCGGTACGACCCTCAGCGCGCGGCCCTGGTCACGTGGGTCATGCTGATCTCCCGCCGTTACCTGGTCGATCGGCTGCGACGCCAGCGGGCCTCGTTGCGGGCGACCAGTTTGGACGAACGGTCGGTTAGCTCGGAGATCCCCGGCGAAGGCAAGCCGACTTCTGGGAACATCGCGGCAGGGCTCGGGTCTGCGGGCCCCGAGCGTGACGAACGATTCTTGTTATTGATGCAACGCATCGACAAGTTGCCGGAACTTCAAAGGACGGTGGTGACGCGGGCCTACCTGAACGGCCAGACTCTGCGGCAAATCGGGGAAGAACTCAACACCCCGCTGGGAACAATCAAATCCGCCCTGAGCCGAGCGCTCGTGCGGTTACGCGAGAATGAACTGACCGAGGAACCCTCACTATGAGCACCCAACCCAACAATCAGAACAATGGCACCGGCCACCGGGCGAATCCTGGGATCCCGCCCATGACCACCAAAGACCTGTTCGAGCTGGCTTCCCTGGATGCCTTGGGCATCCTTGACGAGCCGGAACGCCGCGCTTTCGACGAGGCCTTCGCCGCGGCGACCCCGGGCGTTCAGGAACAAGTCCGCACGCAGCAGTCGATCATGACGGAGATCGATGATCTGTTGCCCAGGGTGCAGCCGGCCGCCTCACTGCGTGAACGCGTGATCAACGCCGTGCTCGCGGCCATTGGCGCGGGCAAGATGCACGCTGCGGGGCGCGCAGTGCCCGCCCTGCTCCCCTCGCGGGGCGTCAACCGCTTCTGGCGGGCCGGGGCGATCGGCTTCGCAGCCGCCGCCGTCGTGTTGGGCGTCTCCACTGTTCAGATGCAATCCCGGTACAGCGAGATCGAGACCGCCCTCCGCGTCAACGCGACCACCGAGGTCTTCATCCGCTCCTTCGGCGCCCGCTTCGAGAACGCGCTGCTCGACCCACGCACGCAGTACGTGCAGTTCAATGCCGATCGCGAAGACGCCGCCACCGGCGGGGCCGTCGTCCTGTTTAACGCCGAGACCAAGACGGCCCAGCTCTACGGCAAAGACCTGCCGCAGGACATCGGTTCGTACCGCCTGGTGGTGCTCGACGAGAACGGCGCCGAGCGTGAGGCCGTGCTGACCTTCAAACCCGCCGGCTCGCGGTTCGTGGGCGATATCGAGAAGCTCGACCTCTCGGGCGCCCGCAGCCTGGCCATTACCACGGCGGCCGCCCCTGGCGTCTTGCCGCGCACGCTGCTCCGCAGCAACAACCTGTAACACGACCGGCAGACAGGTCTTGAAGCACCTCGCGAGCCGGTCGCCCGCCTCGGGCTCAGCGGATGGTTCCCACACGGATTCTCTTTGACCCTCTCGCGTTGGGAGAGGGGAAAAGAACCCTTCTGGAGAGTAGCAAAGCACGGCAGATCCGCGTTTGAAGCCCGGAGGCGCGGAGCAGGCCGGAGCCCCGGGCGGGGGCCCGGAGTGGTCCTACTTCAAAGCGCGAGAATCAAAGAGAGTCCGTGTCACATAGCATTGGCCAGTTCGGCCTGAGATCGCTCGAACTGCTGCTTGGCCCGCGCCGTAACGGCGTAGATGAGCAGGGCCAGCGCTCCAAACGCCACGGTTCCGCCCGCGGCAAAGCCGAGCGCCAGCCACGTGCGCTGGCTGCTGATCGAGTCCTGGCCAGCCTCGGGCGGCTTGGTGATTGCCGTGGCCGCCCCGTCGCCGCGCAGGTCGCGGATCTGGTTGGCACGCGACACAAGTGCCGTCAGATAAGTCTCCAGCTCGCGGGCCGAACGCTCGCGGCCCGCGCCCCGCCATTCCATCGTCAACTGGCCCGCGGGATCGGGGATCACGCTGATGTCGCGTTCGAGCTTGACAGTCACGGCCTCAGCCGTCGCAAGCGCGTCCATGCCCCGGCGCGAAAACTGCTCGGCTGCCGACACGATCACCTGCGGGTCCTTTACGAGCGCCTGATGCGACGCCAGCCACGCGCCTTGCTCGTCCTCGGTCGGCTCGCGGCCCCTGAAATCGGCGCTGAGCGTCGCGCGGGCGGCGTAAGCGGCCGGGGCGATCTGCGCCGCCCCCGTCCAGCCCAGCACCAGCAGGATCGAGAACGACGCGACCAGGCAGAGCCCGATGACGGCGGCCACGCCCTGCGTCTTGCGGGACTCCAACGCTTCCTTCTGCTCTCGCACGGCCAGCACGGCCTCGTTGAGCCGAGCCCGCTGCGCCAGCACCTCGTCGCACTCGGCTTGCCGCCGCATCAGCGCGTTCTTCGCCTGCACGATCTTCCGCGAGTGCACGGCCAGCAGCGCCTTGTATTGCGCCAACCGACTGCGCCGCAGCTTCAACACCACAGCGTCGCCGTCGCAGGCTCCCTCAATACGGCTCGCGGCGGCGTGCTCGATGTGCTTAGCCTGAACCCGCGCTTCGACAAGCTCTCGCTCAACCGCCTCGGCCCGCTGCCCGCTCCGCTCCGCTTCGTCGCGCGCCTCGTCGACCTGCGCTCCCATGTCGGCAACTCGACCCGCGAGTGTCCGCAGCGCTTCGTCACGCTTGCTGATCGCCGCAGTGAGCCTGATCAGCTCCTCGACACCGGGCCCAACGGCCGGGGCCTCGTTGCGGGCCGCGTCCAGTTCGCGGCGCACCTCTTCGACGCGAGACTGCGCACTTGCCGAATCCGCTCGGGCCTGGGTGAGCGCGGCCTCGCTCGCCGCGAGGGCCGATTGCGCCTGCTCCGCGGCCTGTGCGCTCTCTGCGAGCGCTGCCGCGAGCTTGGACTCAAGCTCCGCCAGCACTCGGGCCTGATCCGCGGCGGCCGCCCTGGCCAAAGCCTCGGACTCCGACTGCGACCGCACTTGCGCCTGGGTCTCGACAAGGCCGGCGCGGATCACCGCGAGTTCGCCTGCATGGGCCGATGCTGACTCGTCGCGCTCGCGTCGGGCGGCCTCCAGTTCCTGTCCTAGTTGAGCCAAGCGACCTACGAGCTCCGAGTGCTCGCGCCGCGCCGCGGCCGCGGCCACTGACGACTCATCGCGTTCGCGAGCCACGCGTTCGCTCTGCTCGGCGAGTTCCGCGTGCCGGCGCGCGAGATCCGTGAACTGCTGCAGCGCCGTTTGCCCCTCGGCCCGGGTCCGCTCGAGTTCCTGCCCGGCCTGCTGCGCTTGGTGCTGAGCCAGTTCAAGCTGCTGGCGGGCCTCCGCCAGTTGCTGAGCCGCTTGCAGAGACTCAGCCGTCGCGGCCTGCTGCGCTTGGTGCTGAGCCAGCTCGATCTCTCGGCGGGCCTCCGCCAGTTGCTGAGCCGCGTGCTGCGATTGAGCCGTCGCGGCCTGCTCGGCCTGCTTCTCGCGCTCGGCGAGCTCACGCTCCCGCTCGGGCAGCGCCGACTCGCGCTCGCGCAACGCCGTCTCGCGGGCTTCGATCTCCGCGAGCAGCCTCGTCTCGGCCTCGTTCGCATCGGCCATGCGCTGCTGGGCCGCCTGGTGCTGCTCGTCCGCGGTGCGGGCCCGCTCGGCCACTTCCGCCTCGCGCTGTGCCAACTGCCCCTCAAGCTCGGCCGCGGCCGTCCGAGAACGATCAATCTCGCTGGCCTTGGCCTCGAGCGCCGCGGCCCGCTCACTCGCGTTCCGCTCCAGCTCCGCCGCCGCCTGGACCACTTCGCGCTCCTGGGCGTGCAGCAGCTCGGCCCGCGCGTTCAACTCCGCCGTGCGAGCCTCATGCTCGCCGTGCTTGCGTTCGGCCTCGGCACCGCGCTCAGCCGCCGCCGCCAGGGCCGCGCGGGCCGTCTCCTCGCGCTTCTCCGCCTCGGCGTGACGCTCGCGGATCTGTGCGTCGCGGATTTCCAGGTCCGCCGCCCGCTGGGCCGTCTCGGCGCACAGCTTGCGGAACGATTCGATTTGGCACTCGATCTGCGCAATGAACCCCAGCGACTGCGCGGCGATCGGATCGGCCCCGGTCGGGGGCGTTTGCTGGCTCGGTTCGACGCGCTCGCTCTGCGACATAGATGGGCCACTTTCCATGTGAACGACCGAGAAGACGCACCCACGCGCCCTCGCCTGTTATCCATCGGTCGGCTCGGCAACCCGCTCCATACCGATGGCCCATCCGGAACGCCCTGTCTGCCGCGCACAGACCGCTAGCCCTCCTGATTCCCCAACGGCGGGGCCGGCAACGACCTTCGAGCCCCATTGAACGCCCGATATCCGCCGCGCCGTGGTCAGGCTGGGCGCGGTATCCTGCCCCCGACGCGTTCCTTCACATTTCGGACCTGCCCACCATGCCCACCATCACCATCTATTCTGAACGACTCCGCGTCTCCATCGCCCCCGATCTGGGCGCGGGGATCGCCGACCTCTCGCTCCAAGGCCCGGCCAAGTTCTTCTATCCGCTGATGCGCCGCGCCGGGCAGGACGAGACCAACCCCTCGGCGCTCGGCTCCTTCTTCATGGCCCCGTGGGTCAACCGCATCGGCGGCGGCAAGTTCCGCTTCCAAGGCCGCGAGATCGTCCTCCGCGCCAACGGGGCCGACGGCACCGCGATGCACGGCGACGTACGCGCCCGCCCGTGGACGCTCCTCGATCGCTCGCCACAGTCGGTCCGCCTTGCCTTCGACAGCCGCAAGCACAAAGACGTCAACTGGCCCTGGCCCTTCGTGTGCGAGGCCCGCTACGAGCTCGCACCGACCGGGCTCACCCTCGACCTCTCGGTACAGAACTCCGGCGACACGCCGATGCCTGCCGGCTGCGGGCATCATCCGTACTTCGCCCGCCGCTTGTGGCGCGAGGACGACGTGCTGCAGCTCCGCGCCGCCGTGAGCGGGCAATATCCCATGAAGGCCTCGCTCCCCACCGGCCCCGCCGCGGCCAACGACCTGACGGTGCGGCTGGCGACTCTGAGCAACTGGCCCGACACGCCTCTCGACGACGTCTTCGCCGGGCTCAAGGGCCCTGTCGAGTTGCACTGGAGCGGCAGCCGCGTGACGCTGCGGATGATCGTCAGCGAGAACCTCGGTCACCTGGTCCTGTTCGGCCCAAACGCGGAAGCGGGCAAGTCATCGGCACTGCCCTTCGTGGCCGTTGAGCCACAGAGCCAGGTGAACAACGCGCTGCACCTATTGGACCAGGGCGATTTCTCACAAGGCACGGCCATCCTCGGCCCCGGCGAGACACTGCGGACCAGTTGCCGCTTCGAAGTCGAGGCCCACGGCTGAGCCCATGGCCACGCTGCTCTTCAAAACCGAGCCGAGCACGTATAGCTTTCGGCAGTTGGCGGCGGCCAAGTCGGCTCGCTGGGACGGCGTGAAGAACGCCGCCGCGCTGCAGCACCTCCGTGCCGCCCGCAAAGGTGACGAGGTCTTCATCTATCACACGGGCGACGAGAAGGCGATCGTCGGGCTCGCGGAGATCACCCGTGCCGCTTACGAAGACCCAGCCAACCCGGGCCTGAACGCCAAGGGCGAGCCCAAGTCGGCCGTCGTGGACCTGAACGCACTCCGCTCGGCACCGACGCCCGTCACACTGGCCGCGTTGAAGGCCGACGCCCGCTTTAAGGACTTCGTGCTTATCAAGCAATCGCGCTTGAGCGTGATGCCCGTGCCGCCGGACCTCGACAAGATCCTCCGGACGCTCGCCGGTCTGGCCCGCTGATTCCCGGACGTTTCCCCCGCCTCGGCGACTTGCGCGGCCCCCGTCTGTAAAGCCGGAGCGGTCGTACGGCCATCAGCGCGGGTTCGTGCGATCGCTCGCCGCCGCGAACATCCGATCTTCGCACGCGCGGCCCGAAGATCCGGCGGCGCACTGCGCGCCACGGAGGTCCGCGAATGCTCACCGGCGATCAGGTCCAACGTCTCGGCACCCACATTGCGTCCATCCACCCCGAGCTGGCCCAGGTCACCGACGAGGTGATCGAGCGCCTCGCAGCCGCCTTCCCGCAGGCCCGCGATGCCATTACGCCGCAGAACCGCGTCGAGCGCTACGTCCTCTACGCACAGTTCGGCTTCCTGGCCAAGCACCTGGGCGAGATCGACGACCTCGCGGGCCACTTCCGCGCCCTGGGCCGCCAGCTCTCCGAGCGTGGCTTCGACTTTGCCGCCGGTGCCCCGATCGCCAGCCGAGCCCTGCTCGACGCGCTCCGAGACGCCTCTGAACTGCGTTGGAATCGGACCCTCGAATCCGACTGGCGCGATCTCATCACGCAGGTCTTCGAGCGGTTGGCCCAAGGCTCCGCCCGCCAGCTCGGCGCGATTCGCATGGCGGCGTGACCACGCCCGGGCCCCTCGGACGGCCACATACCGCGAACATCGACCCGGAGGCGACACACCCCGCCTCACCCTATACTCAACACGATCGCTCGGGGCGCGGCCACCGCCGACTGAAGTCGGCGGTTCGGACCGCTGAGATGCACCCGTTGAACCTGATCCGGTTTATACCGGCGTAGGGAAAGCACCATGACCACATTCGTTCCGCGTTCGTCTGCGCCCAGCACCGCCGCACCGTCCCGCCAGGCATCATCCCGCCTCACGCCGCCCACCCACGGCGCCCGCAACCCAGGCCGAGAGCCCACCGCCACCACCCCCGGCTCCTTCGCCCTCGCCCCCGATGTCGGCGGCCCCCTCATGTTCGCCAGCCCCGACACCCCCGGCATGCCCGCGCCCAGCGACAAAACCGCCTGGGACTTCCTGCCCGAAGGCTGGAGCGTGCAGTTCCTTTCCGAGCCCTTAACCTCCGAGCCCTCGACTTTGGTCGAGGGTCTTGCTCGCGTGGTAACCTTCACCAGCGCTCGTCGTCAAACGATCCGCGTCACGTATCCCGCAGCGTTCACCCCCGTCACGCAACTCGAATCCGCGCGTCTGGGCATCGTGACGCCGCAGATGAAGCGTGTCGCCGAGCGCGAGCCGCACTTTGACGTGCTGTTCCCGGGCCAGGGAGCCGAGGCCGTGCGCGACGAGATCGCCGCGGGTCGTTTGGTGATTCCCGCCAACATCAACCACCTCAGGCACAATCTCGACCCGATGGCCATCGGTCGTGCCAGCAAGACCAAGGTCAACGCCAACATGGGCGCCAGCCCCATCTCCAGCGGCACCCACGAAGAAGTCGAGAAGCTCCAGTGGGCCGAGCGCTGGGGTGCCGACACCGTCATGGACCTCTCCACCGGCGGTGACCTCGACGCCTGCCGCGACGCCATCCTCAGCAACAGCACCGTCCCCATCGGCACCGTCCCCATCTACTCCATGATCATCGGCAAAAAGATCGACGATCTCGATTGGCCCACCATCGAAGCCACTCTGCACCATCAGGCCAAGCAAGGCGTCGACTACTTCACCATCCACGCCGGCGTCCGCATGGCCCACCTCAAGCACGTCAAGAACCGCCTCATCGGCATCGTCTCCCGCGGCGGCAGCCTCCTGGCCAAGTGGATGCTCGTCCACAACCAGGAAAATATCATGTACACGCGCTGGGAGGACATCTGCGACATCCTCCGCCAGTACGACGTCACCTTCTCCATCGGCGACGGCCTCCGCCCCGGCGGCCTCGCCGACGCCACCGACGCCGCCCAGATCGCTGAACTCGAAACCCTCGGCGAACTCACCGAACGCGCCTGGCGCAGAGGCGTCCAGGTCATGATCGAAGGCCCGGGACACGTCCCCTTCGACCAGATCGAATGGAACGCCAAGATCCAGCGCACCCTCTGCCACGGCGCCCCGTTCTACGTCCTCGGTCCGCTCGTCACCGACATGTTCCCCGGCTACGACCACATCACCAGCTGCATCGGCGCCACCAGCATGGCCTATCACGGCGCCGCCATGCTCTGCTACGTCACGCCCAAGGAACACCTCGGCCTGCCCAAGAAAGACGACGTCAAGCAGGGCTGCATCGCGTACAAAATCGCCGCCCACGCCGCCGACATCGCTCTGGGCATCCCCGGCACCCGCGACCGCGACGACGAACTCACCAAAGCCCGCGCGGCCCTCAACTGGGAAAAGCACTTCGAACTCTCCTTCGACCCCGACACCGCCCGCGCCTATCACGACGAAGACCTCGACGTCGACACCGACTTCTGCGCCATGTGCGGCCACGACTGGTGCTCCGTCCGCATCAGCAAAGAGATCCAGGAGTTCATGAGCGGCAAAGCCGAGGGCTACGAACGCGTCGGCATCGGCGGCAAGGTCGGAGCACCCATCAAGTCCGCCGCCCTCACGCCCGAGCAGCAAGAGATCCTCAACAAACGCGGCGTCCTCAGCCCCGACGAGATCCACAAGCTCGCCAGCAAGACCAAGAAAGCCGTCGGCGCCGACGCGGGCAAGGCGAGCTGCCACAGCGACTACGTGGACCCCGACGCCGCCAAGACGCTGATCGAACAGAAAGCCGGCCGCGAGGTGCTGGTGACGCTGGATGTGCGGCCGGCGCTGGGAATCGGGAAGGAAGATCGGGTGGTGTGATGGGGGCGTTTCGTCCGAGCTACCGCATCGAACCATCTTCCGCCTCACAAAGCCTCTTGACACCTAACATTGATCGATCGCCCTTTCGTCACACTTCACGGCGAACGACCGCATCGAGCAACGACTTGCTCGCACCTCCGCCGCCCTCGACGCGGCCGGGAGCAGGTACGCCGTCGTCGGCGGCAACGCCGTCGCCTCGTGGTTCAACAGCGTGGACCGCGGTGCCACCCGCGCGACCGAAGACGTCGACATCATGGTGCGTCGCACAGACGTGAACCGATTTGCCGCGGTTCTCACGGCCCTGCCAATGAACTTCACGCGGCAAGATCGGCCCGACATCGTGCTCTTCATTGTTCCCGACGACCCCAGGAAGAAGTCCGGCGTTCACCTCGTGTGGGCCGATGAGATGATCCGACTGTCGTGTTCGGTTCCGTCGCCGAAGGTCGAGGAGTCCGAGCGGGCCGCTGAGGGGTGTTGGGTGGTCTCGCTAGGGGCACTTGTGCGGATGAAGCTGACGAGTTTCCGCGACATTGATCGGGTTCACATTGCCGACATGTTGTCGGCGGGGCTGCTGACCGCCGCCGTTCCCGCGTCGCTCACCCCCGAGCTCCGCGCTCGCCTTGAGTCCATCGAGCGCGAAGAGGCCGAGAATGCGTGAGCCGGTGGTCTGAAACTTGCGCGCTGTGGATCCGAATGGGCTGACAGCACCGGAGGCCGAGACATGCATCAAGAATGGTTCAAAGCCGTCACCGACGAGTTCCGCGCGTCGCCAGCCCTTCGCACGCTCGGGTTCGAGAGCCGCGAGATCAACTGGCACGACAAGGGACAGGATCGCAGCCCGCTGCTCCAAGTCGGGCGCGAACCGGCAGACAAGAACGCGTCCGGGCGGTGGCGGCTCGGAGTCGCCGACGCGCCGCCTCCATTCCAGGCCATCTGGTTTCACTTCGAGTGCCGACGGCCAGGTGATTGGCGCATTGATTGCGAGTTCTGGCCATGAAATCCCAAAGAGACCGACCGCC
>Ga0105048_10004640_pt1 | contig 22295 bp, 22 predicted proteins | sample MAT05_FD_78382 | JGI IMG/M metagenome (GOLD analysis project Ga0105048, IMG submission 78382) | Freshwater microbial communities from Lake Fryxell liftoff mats and glacier meltwater in Antarctica - MAT-05 | ecosystem: Environmental > Aquatic > Freshwater > Ice > Liftoff microbial mat | place...
CAGCCGCGGGACGGCTCGCCGCAGGCGGGCTATGCCGTTCTGGACACCGACACCAACGACCTGACCTTTCGCCGCGTGCCCTATGACGTTGCCGAAACGGTGCGGAAACTGCGGGCGGCCGGGGTGCCCAAGCCATTGGCAACACGTCTGATGCGCGGAGTCTGACCGATGATGAAACGCCCGCAGCGGGGACTCGAGATCGACGGGTTCATTCTTGGGGGCGCGGTTGCATCGCGGCAGCTTTGCAACGATCTGGAGCCCGCATCCCATGTATCGCACCCCGATGGTGATGAAGATTCCGACCATCCTTGACGGGTTTGACGGCCCGACCATCGTCGGCTTCAAGGTGGAACAGATGATCATGCCGCGTCAGAGCGGGCCGCATGTGCCGCAGGTGATATCTATGCCCTCGGGGCGATGATCTATGAACTGGCGACCGGGCGGATGCCGTTCGGACAGCCCGAAACGCGGAAACGTGTCCGGCAGCGGCTGTGGCGCGATCCGGTGCCGCCGCGCGCGCTGATGCCGGCGCTGTCCGAATGGTTTCAGGACATCATCCTGCCGGCGCTGGAGGTAGGCCCCGCCCGCCGCACCCAGACCATGGCGCAGATGGTGTTCGATCTGGCGCATAAAAGGCCGGTCCGCCTGACCGAGCGGGCCCACAAGATCCGGCGCGGCGGGCGGCTGGTGGTGATGGGGCGTTGGCGCAAGCTGCGCCGCCTCCGCCGGTTTGCGCCGCCTCCGTCGCTACGGGCGAAACTGCAGAAGGCCGCGATCCTGATGGTGGCGGTCGATCTTTCGCCCGAGATGGAGCGGCTGGCCGACCGGCTGCGTCTGTCGGTCAAGCGGATGCTGACGATCGAGCCCGACGCGCGGGTGGCCTGCGTCAACGTCATCCGCACAGCGCGGTGCCTGCCGCTCAGACCGGTTCCGAGGCCGCCCAGTCCAGGTAAAGCCCGCGCACCCGGCGCGTCATCGGGGCATCGCCGTAGCTGCGGTCGTCAAAGGCCCGCACCGGCGTGACCTTGGCGAAGTTGCCCGACAAGAACACCTCGTCCGCCGCCATCGCATCGTCGAAGGTCAGCACGGTTTCAACAACCTCCACCCCATCCGCCCGCAGGTTCGCAATATGCCGCGCCCGGGTGATGCCCGCCAGGAAGGTGCCGTTCGCAATGGGAGTGAACACCACGCCGTCCCTGACCAGAAACACGTTTGCCGTGGCGCTTTCGGCGAGGTTGCCCATGGCGTCGGCCACCAGCGCGTTGCCAAAGCCCCTCGACTGCGCCTCGACCAGCATGCGGGCGTTGTTGGGATAAAGGCAGCCTGCCTTGGCGTTGCACACGTTGTCCTCCAGCACCGGGCGGCGAAACCGGGTGCGCGTGACGGTGGTGGGTTTCGAGAAGTCCGGCATCGGCACCTCTTCAAGGCTGATGCAGAACGCGGTGGAATTGGCAGCGGGGGCGACGCCAAGATCGGACCCCGCGATCGCCCAATACATCGGACGAATATAGACCGCCTGACCGCGGCCATAGGGGGCCAGCCCCTCGCGGATGATGCGCTCGATCTCTTGGGCGGCGACGGTGGGGGTGATCATCAACGCCTCGGCAGAGCGGTTGACGCGGGCGCAGTGCAGGGCAAGATCGGGCACCATGCCATCGAACAGCCGCGCGCCGTCGAACACCGACGAGCCTTGCCAGATGCCGTGATCGGCCGCCCGCATCACGGCCAGATCGCCGTCATGCCAGGCGCCCTGCCAGAAGGTTCTGATGTTGGTGCCGAATGCCATGATCCGCCCTTTCGTTGATGCTGCGAGGTTAAGCATTCGGCGCAAGCCACCGCAAGATGGGGCCAGGCCGCCGGACGGGAGCCTCCGGCGGGGATATTTGTGTCAGAATGAAAGGCTCAGGCGGCTTCGGCCAGCAGCGCCTGCAGATCGAGCCTGCCGGTGGTCATCGACAATTCGCCGCTGGCGGTGCGGGGCCAGTCAGCCTCGGCCCGGTCGCGGTAGATCTCCACCCCGTTACCATCGGGGTCGGAGAGATAGATTGCCTCTGAAACCCCATGATCTGACGCGCCGTCCAGCGGCCAGCCGGCCTCGACCAGCCGTTTCAGCACGGCCCCCAGACTGGCCCGGTCGGGGAACAGGATGGCGGTGTGATAAAGGCCGGTGTGGCCGCGGGGGGCCGGGGTTCCGCCCTTCGACTCCCAGGTATTCAGGCCGATGTGGTGGTGATAGCCGCCCGCCGACAGGAACGCGGCCTGCGTGCCATGGCGCTGCACCACGTCGAACCCGAGGAGGCCGTGGTAGAACGCGATGGCCCGGTCGAGGTCGGCGACTTTCAAGTGGACGTGGCCGATGCGGGTTTCGGCGGGAAGAATGGACATGGCGGCCTCCTGTGGTGGTGTGCTTTTGGTGGTGTGCCTGCGGTGCGGTGACCTCAATCTAGGGGAGGCGAAAGACCAGTGACAGGCTCTACGCCGCACAGGTGCCGTGCGATTGCGGCATAAAAAGCGGCCCCTGAACCGGGGATGGGTTCAGGGGCCATGTGTCTGGCCGGGACAGGCGGCAGGCCGCCCGTGGACAAGGGGGACAGCCCGGCGTGGACAGGGCGGGGATAGGCCCGCGTGCAGGATTGCCGCGACAAGGAATCGATTCCGTGACGGAACCCGGTTTATCCACAGAAGATTTCGCGCAAGCCTCAGCGGCGGGAGCGGATCATGCCGACGATGTCGTAAACCTGATCGACGATCGGGCGGGCGATGGCCTCGGCCCTGTCGGCACCCTCGCCGAGAATGCGGTCGATTTCGGCGGGGTCCCGCATCAGCCGGATCATTTCGGTCGTGATCGGCGACAGCTTGGCCACCGCCAGATCAGCCAGAGCGGGCTTGAACGTGCCGAACAGGGCGCCATGGTGGTCGGCGATCACCTGCGCCGGGGTTTGCCCTGACAGCGCCGCGTAGATGTTCACCAGATTGCGCGCCTCTGGCCGGTCGCGCAGGCCGTCAAGCGTGTCAGGCAGCGGCTCGGCGTCGGTCTTGGCCTTGCGGATCTTCTTGGCGATGGTATCGGCGTCGTCGGTCAGGTTGATGCGGGATTGATCGGACGGATCAGATTTCGACATCTTCATCGTGCCGTCGCGCAGGGACATCACCCGCGTGGCAGCCCCTTCGATGATCGGCTCGACCACCGGGAAAAAGGTCACGCCATAGTCGTTGTTGAACTTGATCGCGATGTCGCGGGTCAGTTCAAGGTGCTGTTTCTGATCTTCGCCCACCGGCACATGGGTGGCCTTGTAGGCCAGAATGTCGGCGGCCATCAGCGCGGGGTAGGCGTAGAGGCCGAGGCTGACATTTTCAGAATTCTTGCCCGCCTTGTCCTTGAACTGCGTCATCCGGCTCATCCAGCCCATCCGCGCGATGCAGTTGAAGATCCAGGCCAACTCGACATGCGCCGTCACTTGTGACTGGTTGAACAGGATGCTGCGGGCAGGGTCGATGCCGGCGGCGATGAAGGCGGCTGCGCCTTCGCGCGTGGCATGTCGCAGTTTTGCCGGGTCTTGCCAGGTGGTGATCGCGTGCATGTCGACCATGCAGTAGATCGTCTCGATGCCTTCGTCCTGCTTTTCGACAAAGCGCTTCAGCGCGCCCAGATAGTTGCCCAAGGTCAGCCCGCCCGAGGGTTGAATGCCCGAAAAGATGCGGGTCGGGAAGTCGCCAGGCGTTTGAACCGGCTGTGACATGGGATCTCCATCTGGAAATAGCGGCTGCACTCGCTTATCGCTGGCGCGCAGGGGCGTCAATCAGCGCCCTTGTCAGGCCCGACAGGAGAGATCATGGACCGTAACGCGCCCCCCCTGAACAGGTTGCCGCCCATCGTCTGGGTTCTGGCCCTGCCGATGATCGCGATGGAGGTGGTGCTGTCGCTGGCCGACCGGGGAATTCTGGGCGGGGCAGGGAGCGTGGGATGGCGGATCGAGACGTTTCAGCGGTTTGCCTTCTCGCCCGATCGGATGCGCCAGATGCTGACCATGGGCGAGTTTCCTCTGGACGGGATGCATCGGCTGATCAGCTACCCGCTGGTGCATGGCAGCTTTACCCATGCGCTGTTTGCTGTCGTGATCGTGCTGGCGCTTGGCAAGATGGTCGGCGAAATCTTTCACTGGGCGGCGGTGGTGGCGGTTGTTGCGGTCGCTACGATTGTCGGGGCGCTGGTCTATACGGCGGTGCCGGGGGTGCAGGCGCCGCTGTTCGGGGCCTATCCGGCCGCTTACGGGCTGATCGGGGCGTTCACGTTTCTGCTGTGGGTGCGACTGGTGGCCAAGGGGGCGAACCAGCTGCGCGCCTTCACGCTGATCGGGACGCTGCTGGCGTTTCAGTTGCTGTTCGGCGTGCTGTTTGGCGGTGGCTGGGATTGGGTCGCGGACCTTGCCGGATTTGCCACCGGCTTTGTTCTGTCGTTCGTGGTCAGTCCCGGCGGGCTGGGCCGCGTGCGGGACCGCATCCGTCAGCGCTGACGGCGCAGGGCCTGTTTGAACTCGGACAGACGGAACGCGCCGATCATCGTGCCGATCCCGAAATAGCTGATGATACCGGCGCTGATCAGCAGCAGCAGGGCGACATAGCGCAGGCCCGCTGCGGCCAGCATCGGCTGCAAGGCCCACGCGCAGCCCCACAGCACCGCGCCCATCGCGGCCGAGGCCCCGACGATGCGCAGCGCGCGGGTGCGGAACCGGGCGTCGGTCGTGGCCTCCGGCCCCATGCGGCGCGAGCCGGACCACAGCTGCCAGACCATGATCCAGCCCGAAAGCGTGGTGGCAAGGGCGGCGGCGGCGAACCCGATCAGCGGCATCAGCCCCACGGCGATCGCGGCGTTCAGGATCATCGAGACCACGGCATAGGCAAACGGGCGGCGGGTGTCCTCGCGGGCATAGAACAGCGGCTGCAGCACCTTTTGCAGCACGAAGGCAGGCAGGCCCGCGCCATAGATCGCAAGCGCCAGGGCGGTTGCCGTGGCATCGGCGGCAGTGAACTGACCCCGCTGATACAGCACCGAACACAGCGGCCCGGCGATGACCGTCAGCGCAACGGCGGCGGGCAGGGTCAGCGCCAGCGCCAACTCTGCGCCCCGGTTCAGGCTGTCCTGCCCCCCCTGCGCATCGCCGCTGCGCAGGCGGCGCGACAGGTCGGGCAACAGCACGGTGCCGATGGCGATGCCCACGACGCCCAGGGGCAGTTGATACAGCCGGTCGGCGTAGGACAGCCAGGCCACGGCCCCTTCGGTAAAGCTGGCCACCTGCCGCCCCACCAGCAGGTTGATCTGCACCACCCCGCCCGCCAGCACAGCCGGAGCCGCAATCAGCGCCAGCCGCCGCAGGTCGGGCGTCAGCCGCGGCCAGCGCAGCGGAAAGCGGTGACCCTGCCGACGCGCCGCTATCCAGGTGAAGGCCAGTTGGGCCACCCCCGTCACCGGCACAGTCCAGGCCAGCGTCAGCCCCATGTCCCAGCCCAGCCACGCGGCAAGCAGCATGGCGGCGATGAACATCAGGTTCATCAGCACGGGCACGAAGGACGCTTCGGTAAACCGGCCAAAGGCGTTCAGCACCCCCGACAGCAGGGCCACCAGCGAAATGAACAGGATATAGGAAAACCCGATCCGCCCATACAGCACCGCCAGATCGAACCGCGCGTCGCCGGCAAATCCGCTGGCCATCGCCCAGACCAGCCAGGGCATCGCGATTGTTCCCAGCACCGAGAACACCACCAGCACCCCCGCGAGCCCGCTGAACGCATCGCGCGCGAACCCCTGGGCATCCTCGCCTGCCTCCAGCTTTTTCGCGAACATCGGCACGAAGGCCATGTTGAACGCGCCCTCGGCAAAGAACCGGCGAAAGATGTTGGGCAGCGAGAACGCGATCAGAAACGCCTCGGCCACCGGGCCGGTGCCGAGGTATGCCGCCATCAAGATGTCGCGGCCAAAGCCTGCGCCGCGCGACAGCAGGGTCCAGCCGCCCACGGTGACGATGTTGCGGATCAGGCTCATACCGCCGCCCGTTCGGCGCCGTCGATGATGGCCTGCCGCAGCTTGCGTTCCAGGCTTTCCTGCTTGCCCTTGGCATACAGCTTCAGCCCGAACATGTCCTTGACATAGAACGCGTCGACCACCTGCGCCCCGTAGGACGAGATCACGGCAGAGGCGATGTAGATGTTGCTGGCGGCCAGCGTGCGGGTCAGGTCATACAGCAACCCGGCGCGGTCGCGGGTATCGACCTCGATGATGGTGTAGATTTCCGAACCTTCGTTGTCGAAGGTGATGTGGGTCGGAAAGCGGAACTCGCGTTCCCGCTTCTTGATCTTGTCACGGTCCTTCAGCGCCTCGCGCGCCACAACCTCGCCTTTCAGGGTCTTTTCGATCATGCCGCGCAGGCGGGGCAGGCGGCTGACCTCATAGGGCCGGCCTTCGATGTCCTGCACCCAGAACACCGCCGTGGCAAAGCCGTCCTTCGATGTATAGGTGCGCGCGTCGACAACGTTGGCCCCGACCAGCGCCAGCGCCCCCGCCAGCCGCGAAAAGATGCCGGGGTGATCGACCAGCGCGAAGCAGGCGCGCGTCGCGTCGCGGGCCGGGTCGGGGTGCAGGTCCATGCGGATCTCGTTGTCGGGCAACCCGATCAGCAGCCGGGCGAACACCTCGTGCGTGTCGGTGGTCAGCGCCTGCCAATAGGGCGTGTAATGGCGCGCCAGTTCCTGCTGCAGGTCGGCGGCGGGCCAGCGCGCCAGCCGCTCGCGCAGCGCCGACTTGCCCTCGTCCTCGCGGTTTTCGCGGGTGACGTTTTCCAGCCCGCCTTCCAGCGCCGATGCGGTTTCGGCGTAAAGCCGCCGCAGCAGCATGGCCTTCCAGTTGTTCCAGGTGGTCGGCCCGACGCCCCGGATGTCGCAGACCGTCAACACGCACAACAGATCGAGCCGCCGTCTGGTTTTCACCGCCTTGGCGAAATCCCGCACCGTGCGCGGATCGCCGATGTCGCGTTTCTGCGCCATGTCGGACATCAGAAGGTGATAGCGCACCAGCCATTCGACGGTCTCGGTTTCCTCGGCCGGAAGGCCCAGCCGCCCGCAGACCCGCCGCGCGATCTGGGCCCCAAGGATTGAATGATCCTCGGGCCGCCCCTTGCCGATGTCATGCAGGAACAGCGCCAGATACAGCACGTGGCGGTTGACGCCCTCCTTGAGGATGCGGCTGGCGATGGGCAGTTCTTCGACCAGTTCGCCGCGTTCGATCTGCGCCAGCGTGCTGATGCACTGGATGATGTGTTCGTCCACCGTGTAGTGGTGGTAGACGTTGAACTGCATCATCGCGACGATGGGTTCGAATTCGGGAATGAAGGCCGACAGCACGCCCAACTCGTTCATCCGCCGCAGCGCACGTTCCGGGTTGCCGTGTTTCAGCAGCAGATCAAGAAAGATGCGCACCGCCTCGGGGTTCGACCGCATCTCGTCGTCGATCATCGGCAGGCTGCCCGCGATCAGCCGCATGACGTTGGGGTGCAGCAGGTAGCCCGACCGCAACGCCTCTTCGAACACGCGCAGAATGTTCAGCGTGTCGGCGGCAAACGCCTGCGGGTCGATCACGTCAAGCCGGCCCTGCACCAGCTTGAGCCCCGCCTTGACCGTCTTCTTGCGGCGGAACATGCCGATGATCGACGCCTCGGGCTTGACGTGCCGCGCCTCGAGCTCTGTCAGGAAAATCCGGGTCAACTCGCCCACCCGCGTCGCCTGCCGGAAATAGTCCTGCATGAAAATCTCGACGGCGCGGCGCCCCCCGGCATCGCGGTAGCCCATGCGCTCGGCCACTTCGACCTGCATGTCAAAGGTCAACTGGTCCATCGCCCGCCCGGCGCTGTAGTGCAGATGGCAACGCACGGTCCAAAGAAAATCTTCGGCCCGGGCAAAGGTGTCATACTCGTCGCGAGACAGCAGGCCGGCCTGAACCAGCCCCTCGGCCGACGGCACGCGGTGCAGGTATTTGCCAATCCAGTAAAGGGTCTGCAGGTCGCGCAGGCCGCCCTTGCCCTCTTTGACATTCGGTTCCAGCACATAGCGCTGACCGCCCTGCCGTTTATGCCGGTCGGCCCGTTCGGCCAGCTTGGCCTCGATGAACGCGGGCCCGGTGCCCCGGAACAGGTCGGACCACAACCGGTCGCCCAACTCGACCGCAAGCGGCTGATGCCCGGCGATATAGCGATGCTCCAGCAAACCGGTGCGGATGGTGATGTCTTCGCGCCCCAGACGCAGGCAGTCCTTGACCGTGCGACTGGAGTGGCCGACCTTCAGCTTCAGGTCCCACAGCATATAAAGCAGGCTCTCTATCACGCTTTCGGCCCAGGGCGTCTGCTTCCACGGGGTCAGGAACAGCAGGTCCAAGTCCGAATGGGGGGCCATCTCGGCCCGGCCATAGCCGCCCACCGCCAGCACGGCGATGCGTTCGGCCTCGGTCGGGTTGGGCAGGGGGTGCAGGTGGGTCTGCGCCACTGTCAGGGCAATGCGCAGCAGGGTATCGGTCAGATCCGACTGCGCCCTCACCAGGGCGCGTGCGGTCAGCGGATGTCGGGCAAAGGCAGCCTCCAGGGCGGCATTGGCGTGGGCCTTCGCCTCGGTCAGATGCTTGCAGGCAATTGCCCGTGCTGCGCGGGCTTCGTGGGCGGTGCCGATGTCGGCCGCGATCCGCGACAGGACGGTGGCCTGCACCATCAGGTCGGTATCGGCAAAGCTCATGGACGCAACCGGCGGGCCAATGGAGTCGGCGCGGGGCAGCACCCCGGCCCGATCAGAAGCCTGCACCGCCAAAGCTGCGGGGCGCAGGATCGATGACCACAATCTGACCGCCGCGCACCTGCGCCACGGCAAGGCCGCGTTCGTTGGTGCCGTCGCCGCGCAGGCGGAAGATGCCGTTTACCCCGACAAAACCGGCCCCCTGGGTCAGCGCGGCACCAGTCAGCGCGTTGGATTTGCCCTGCTTGACCAGCGCCCCGATGGCCGCGATGCCATCATAGGCCAGCCCCGAAATCGGATGCGGCGCTTCGCCAAACGCGGTCTGATAGCGCGATTGATACTGCGCATACAGGCTGGGGTCGGGCAGCGCAAACCAGCCTCCCTGCACGCCCGGCAAGGCCAGAGTCGCCGCCGGAATGTCCCAGCGCGTCAGGCCGATATAACGCGTCGCCTCGGGGCTGAGACCATTTTCCAGCAATAGCTGGCTGATCAGCGGCAGCGCCCCCGCGGTATCCGCCGTCAGGAACACCGCGTCGGCGGTGTTCGACCTGGCCGTCGCCACAATGCCGGGGGCTGCCTGCACCACCCCGTTCTGCGAGAATTCATAGCTGCCGGTGCCGACCACGGACCCGCCCGCTGCCGCTACGCCGCGCTGGATCGCCGCCCGGCCCAACTCGCCGGCGGTGTTGCGGTCATGCACGATCATGATCCGGCCTTTGCCCTGCCGCACCGCATAGCTGGCCAGCCGCTGCGCCGTGTTGGTAAAGGTTGGCCCGAGGACGAACACGTTGCCCCCGGCGATGTCGGAGTTGTTTGAAAAGCTGAGGACGTTGACCCCGGCCCCGGCCACCGCGACGCCGGCCGCGTTCGCCTCTTGCGCAAAGACCGGGCCAAGGATGATCAGCGCGCCCTCGTCGACCGCCTTGATCGCCATGGCCTGCGCCTGTGCCGGGCTGCCGGCGGTGTTGTAGACCCGCAGGTCGATCCTGACATTGCCCAGATCCGAGATTGCCAACCGCGCGGCGTTCTGCAGCGACCGTGCCAGCAATTCGTCGCTGGCCTGCCCCGACCCGCCCGGCACCAGCAGGGCCACAGGAACGGCCGCCCCGGTGTCGACCTGCGGTCCGCCCGCCAACGGCCCCGCCACGGGAGAGCAGCCGGCCACGACCGCCGCCGCCACGACAAACACAAACTGGCCCAGCGACTTGCGGGCCCGGCGCAAAACGGACAACATACAGCGTTCCTCACTCTGACGGTGCAGCCCATGCTGCGGCGAACGTCGGGCAGACTAGGCGGTTCGCGGTGGGAAGTAAATCTGAACTGAGAGGCGCAAATCCATGAGCCAGGACCCCCAGCCATCCGGCCTGACGCCGCGACCCGGCGCGGCGCCGCTGCCTGCGGGTCTGCATTTCATTGCGACTCCGATCGGGGCGGCGCGCGACATCACTCTGCGTGCGCTGGATATTCTCGCGGCCGCCGATGTGCTGGCGGCCGAAGACACCCGCACGCTGCGGCATCTGATGGAGATCCACGGCATCGCGCTCGGCGGGCGGCCGCTGATGTCGTATCACGACCACAACGGCGAGGCGGCCCGGCCCCGGCTGATCGCGGCGCTCAAGGACGGAAAATCGGTGGTCTATGCCTCCGAAGCCGGCACCCCGCTGGTCGCTGACCCCGGATTCCAGCTGGCCCGCGCGGCGATAGCCGAAGGCCTGACGGTTCTCGCGGCCCCCGGACCCTCGGCCCTGCTGTGCGCGCTGACGGTGTCGGGACTGCCCACCGACCGGTTCCTGTTCGCGGGTTTTCTGCCCAACACCTCGTCCGCGCGCTGCCGGGCGCTGTCCGAGGTCGCGGATGTGCCGGGATCGATCATATTTTATGAATCTCCCAAGAGACTTGGGCGCTGCCTTGATGATATGGTGAAGATGCTTGGCGGGGGGCGGCAGGCGGCGGTCTGCCGGGAACTGACCAAACGGTTCGAAGAGGTCGTTCGTGGCACGCTGGCCGATCTCGCGGCCCGGTTTGCAGACCGCGACGTGAAGGGCGAAATCGTGATCGTGGTCGACCGTGGCACGCTGGCCGTGGCGGACGCGGCCACTGTCGAAGAGGCTTTGATGACGGCACTTGCGACACTCACGGTGAAGGATGCGGCGGCTCAGGTGGCGCTGAAGTTCGGCTTGCCGCGTCGCGATGTCTATCAGCTGGCGCTGTCCCTGGCAGACAAATCATGAGCGGCGCAGTGTCCTACCGGGCCGGACTGGCCGCCGAAGATCAGGTTGCGCAGCTTTACACCCGGTCTGGCCGCCGGATTGCCGAACGCCGCTGGCGCGGCATCTCCGGCGAGATCGACCTGATCGCCCGCGACGGGGCCGGCGTCATTTTCATCGAAGTCAAGAAAAGCACCACCCATGCGATGGCGGCAGAGCATCTGAGCGCACGGCAGATGCGCCGCATCTATGACGCTGCGGCGGAATATCTGGGAGGCGAACCCTTGGGTCAGCTGACTGAGGCCCGATTCGACGTCGCACTGGTCGATGCGACCGGGCAGATCGAGGTGCTGGAGAATGCCTTTGCTGCCTGATCAATTGCATCCGGGCGCGGGCTGCGGCATCTAGGGCGGGCGCCTGATTGAGGCGTTTGGTCAGGAGCCGCCAATGCCGCTGAATGTCGCCCTGCAGATGGACCCGATCGGTGCCGTGAACATCCATGCCGACAGCACCTTTCGCATCGCAATCGAGGCGCAGGCGCGCGGACACCGGTTGTTCTATTACACGCCCGACCGGCTGGCCTTTGTCGAAGGCCGGGTCATGGCGCGGGGATGGCCTGTCGATTTGCGGCGCGAGGTCGGCAACCATGTAAGCTACGGGCCCGAGACCGAGGTCGATCTGGCAGAGTTCGATGTGGTCTGGCTGCGGCAGGACCCGCCGTTCGACATGGGATACATCACCACGACCCATCTGCTGGAGATGATCCATCCGCGCACCCTGGTGGTCAACGACCCGTTCTGGGTGCGCAACTCGCCTGAAAAGCTTCTGGTGCTGCGCTTTCCCGACCTGATACCCCCGACGGCGATTGCCCGCGATCTGGCGACGATTCGCGCCTTCAAGGCGCGGCACGGCGATATCATCCTCAAGCCGCTTTACGGCAACGGCGGGGCCGGGGTGTTCCGCCTTGGCCCCGATGACCGCAACCTGTCGTCGCTGCACGAGTTGTTCATGGGCATCAACCGCGAGCCTCTGATCGTGCAGAAATTCCTGCCCGCCGTGGCGCAGGGCGACAAGCGGGTGATCCTTGTCGATGGAGAGCCGGTGGGGGCGATCAACCGCGTGCCGCAGGCGGGCGAGACCCGGTCGAACATGCACGTCGGCGGGCGGCCCGAACAGATCGGGCTCTCGGCGCGGGACATCGAGATTTGCGCCGCGATCGGCCCGGTGTTGAAGGAGAAGGGCCAGATCTTTGTCGGCATCGACGTGATCGGCGACTATCTGACCGAAATCAACGTGACATCGCCGACCGGCATTCAGGAGCTGGAGCGGTTTGACGGCATCAACGCCGCCGAGCGCATCTGGCAGGTGATCGAGGCGAAGCGCGCCTGAACCGCTAGCCTTTGGCCCCCACGGCGATGCGATAGCTGACGGCCTCGGCGATATGGGGTTTGCGCACCACCTCGGCCCCGTCCAGATCGGCGATCGTCCGGGCCACGCGCAACACCCGATGATAGCCACGGGCGGAAAGACCGAATCGCTCGGCCACGCGGGCCAGCCGCTCGCGGCTTTCGGTATCGGGCGACGCCACCTGTTCAAGCAGGCTGCCCTCCATGTCGGCATTCACCCGCACGCCCGCAACATCGGCGAAGCGCAGGCTCTGCCGGTCGCGCGCCGCCTGCACACGGGCCGCGACCACGGCCGAGGTTTCGCCCGAGGCCGGCAGGTCGAGGTCGGTGTAGGCCACCGGCGGCACCTCGACCCGCAGGTCGAACCGGTCCATCAGCGGGCCTGAAATGCGGCCCAGATAATCTTCACCACAATATGGCACCTTGGCGCAGGCGCGAGCGGGGTCGGTCAGATAGCCGCATTTGCAGGGATTGGCGGCCGCAACCAGCAGGAACCGGCAGGGATAGCGGACATGCGCGTTGGCCCGGGCCACCACAACATCGCCGGTCTCGATGGGCTGGCGCAGGGTTTCCAGCACGGCGCGGGCGAATTCGGGGAACTCGTCCATGAACAGAACGCCATTGTGGGCAAGCGAAATCTCGCCGGGTTTTGCACCCTTGCCGCCACCGACGATGGCCGCCATCGAGGCGGTGTGGTGCGGCTCGCGGTAAGGCCTGCGGCGCGAGATGCCGCCGTCGGACAGCAGCCCCGCCAGCGAGTGGATCATCGAGGTTTCCAGCGCCTCTGGGGCCGACAGGGGCGGCAGGATGCCGGGCAGCCGCGCGGCGAGCATGGATTTGCCGGACCCGGGCGAGCCTACCAGCAGCATGTGATGCCGCCCCGCCGCCGCAATCTCGAGCGCCCGCTTGGCGCGTTCCTGACCCTTTACATCCCGCAGATCGCGGCCGAGGGGGGCCGCGGTGACCTCGCCCGCTTCGGCCGGGATGATCGGGTGCTGGCCGGTGAAGTGTCGCACCACCTCGGCCAACGAGTTGGCGGCAAGCACCTGCGTGGCCCCCACCCAGGCGGCTTCGGCGCCGCAGGCCTTGGGGCACAACAGGCTGCGATCTTCTTCGGCCGCCGCCATGGCCGCAGGCAACGCGCCGATCACCGCGATCAGCCGCCCGTCAAGCGACAGCTCACCCAGAGCCACTGTCGATTCGACGGCATCCTTCGGGATGATCTCCAGCGCCGCCAGCAACGCAAGCGCGATCGGCAGGTCGAAATGCGAGCCTTCCTTGGGCAGGTCGGCGGGCGACAGGTTGATGGTGATACGTTTCGACGGCAGGGCAATCGACATCGCGGACATCGCCGCGCGCACCCGCTCCTTGGCTTCAGACACCGCCTTGTCGGGCAGCCCCACCACCGAAAACGACGGCACCCCGGCCGACAGCGCGCATTGCACCTCGACGATGCGCGCCTCGACCCCTTCGAACGCCACCGTATAGGCCCGTGCCACCATGCCACCGCTCCCGTTCACACGTGTTAATGGATAGTGGCAATATGGTTTACGACTGGTAAAGGGCGATGAATTTTGGCCAAGCCTCGGGGTCAGCTACGGTTTTATCCCGGCAGAAGGCGTTGCAAAAGCCAAAACGACGGCCTCCGATCATTGCAAAATGCGTCACCGGTTTTCCGGAATAGGGGCAGGCATCGTTCTCGGATCCCGGACCGTCGACCGGCGCGGCGGCAATCGGCTGTGGTCCGGGCCAGGGGCGGCGCGGATAATCGCGGCGGTAGAACGCCTGGTCCTCGCCGTCCGCATGGCCCATCGCCCGCCAGCGCCGGAACGACGGATGCGCCAGATGCTGCGTTACATAGGCCAACGCGCGGGGTGACACGGGCAGGTTGTAAGCAGCGATCCGGGCGGCCACCGGGGCATAGAATGCATCAGCGGCGGAGTAGGCCCCGCACAGCCACGGCCCGCCCGAGGCATCCTGCGCCCAGGCCCACAGCACGTCGATCCGGGCAAGATCGGCCAGAACGGCGTCGGTTGGGGCGCAGTCGGTGTAGCTGACGCGCAGGTTCATCGGGCAATGGCTGCGCAGGGCGACAAAGCCCGCGTGCATCTCTGCCGCCAGAACCCGGGCCGTGGCGCGCAGCCGTGGGTCCGCGGGCCAGATGCCTGCCTCGGGGTGGCGGGAGGCCAGTTCTTCGGCAATCGCGATGGTCTCGGAGATGACGGTGCCATCGGGCGTGCGCAGTGTCGGTGCGGTGCGGCCGGGGAAGAACCCGGTCAGCAGTTGCGCCAGCTCATCGGTGTAAAGCCGCGCCGTGTGGGTTTTGACCGCAATGCCGAACGCATCGAACAGCAGCCATCCCCGCAGGGACCAACTGGAATAGGCACGGTCGCCGATGGCAAGATCATAGGTCATGGGGGCTCCGGTTGTGGTCAGCCCAGTTTAGCGCCCCGCAAACCATCGCGGAAAGCGCGGATTTGTGGGCGGGCGCATCACGGAGCGTGATTGATCACGCCCGCCTGCCACGCAGAGCCATCATGCGTCACACAGGTGACCGACAACGGCTCGATCCGGTGCGACAACGCCTGATAGGGTGTGATGCGCAAAGCCTGCCGCACCTGCGTCAGGATCACGCCGAAATGGGCAACGGCGATGATATCGCGGCCCCGATGCGACGCGACCAGCCTGTTCACCTCGACCGAGACCCTCGCTGCCAGCGCGTTCCAGCTTTCCCCACCCGGAGGGGCGATGTCGCCCGGCTGTTCCCAGAACGTGCGCGACAGGTCGGGGTGGCTGGCCGCCACCTCGTCAAACCGCTTGCCGTCCCAGTCGCCAAAGTCGAACTCGCGCAGGGCCGGCGCGGGCGGCAGCGCCTGGCGGCCCGCCGACAGGGCCTGCGCCGTGGCCGTTGCGCGGATCAGGTCCGACGAGATCAGCAGCGCGCCCGTGGGCAGATAGGCGTTCAGCCGCGCCAGCCGGTCGGTATCCGACAAATCGGCCGGCACATCGCGCCAGCCGGTCATTGCGGTTTGATGCGTGGGGCCATGCCGCACCCACCAAAGCCGGGTCACAGCGCGCCTTTCAGCACCAGCGGCAGGCCCGCCATCACCGCGACCACCAGACCCGCCTCGGCCGCGATCTGCTGGTTGAGCCTGCCTTGGGCATCGCGAAATTGCCGGCCAAGGGCATTGTCGGGCACGATGGACCAGCCGACCTCGTTGCTGACCACAACAACGGGCGATGCGCAGGTTGTCAGCGCCGTCAGCAAACCCTCGGCCTCGGCGTTCAGGTCATGGCCCGCCAGCAGATGATTGCTGAGCCACAAGGTTGCGCAGTCCAGCAGCACGACGCCCCCTGCAGGCACCGCGCGCAGCGCCGCTGCGACCGCCAAAGGCTCTTCCACCGTGTGCCAGTCCGGCCCGCGATCCTGCTTGTGCGCCCCGATCCGCACGGCCATTTCGGTATCCCACGCCTGTGCGGTTGCCAGATACCAGCGGGGCAGCCCGGACCGCAGCACCAGCCCCTCGGCAAAGCGCGATTTGCCCGACCGCGCACCGCCGATCACAAGACCGAGTGCGGGCAGCAAAATCCGTGCATCTGGTGATCCGGTCATGGTTAGGTCTCGTAATGGCTGTATCCCCGGTCGGGATCTCAGGAGGTGGGCAATGGCAATCGAAGGCTATAGCGACCAAACACTGTCGCGCCAAGCACGGGCGGCAGAGCTGCTGGATGCTGAAACCGAGTTGCGTCTGGCCTATGCCTGGCGCGACCAGCGCGACGAGGCGGCGCTGCACCGGCTGATCACCGCCTACATGCGGCTGGCGATCAGCATGGCATCCAAATTTCGCCGCTACGGCGCCCCGATGAACGACCTGATCCAGGAGGCGTCGCTGGGCCTGATGAAGGCGGCAGACAAGTTTGACCCCGACCGTGGCGTGCGGTTTTCGACCTATGCGGTATGGTGGATCAAGGCCAGCATTCAGGACTATGTGATGCGCAACTGGTCGCTGGTGCGCACCGGGTCGACGTCGTCGCAGAAAAGCCTGTTCTTCAACCTGCGCCGCGTTCAGGCCAAGCTGGAGCGTGAGGCGCAGGGCCGCGGCGAAACGCTGGACCAGCACCAGTTGCGCCAACGGGTTGCGATTGAACTGGGCGTGCCGCAGGGCGACGTCGCGATGATGGAAGGGCGGTTGTCGGCCTCGGACTTTTCATTGCACGCCCCGCAGGCGATGGATGAAGACGGGCGTGAATGGATCGACGCGCTGGAAGATGACGCACCGCAAGCCGCCGAGATCGTGGCGGAAAACCTTGATGGGGCGCAGTTGCGGCACTGGCTGGCGCAGGCCATGGCGGGGCTGAATGCGCGGGAACGCTACATCGTGGCGCAGCGCAAGCTGGTGGACGAACCGCGCACGCTGGAATCGCTCGGCGCAGAGTTGAGCCTGTCGAAAGAGCGGATCCGGCAGTTGGAGGCTGCAGCCTTTGTCAAGCTGAAACGCGGGCTGGAGGCTCAGTCGCGCGAGGTGCAGACGCTGCTGGCGTGACGCCCGTTGAGTTTGCTGCCGCAGCGGCCTACATCTGGGGGGCCTTGTTTAGGAATCCCCATGCTGGCCGCCAAGCGCATTCTTCTGATCATCGGCGGCGGCATTGCAGCCTACAAATCGCTGGAACTGATCCGGCTGCTGACCAAGGCGGGGGCAACCGTCGTGCCAGTGTTGACCAAGGCGGGGGGCGAGTTCGTGACGCCGCTGACGGTCGGCGCGCTGGCGACCTCAAAGGTCTACCGCGATCTGTTCGATCTGGGGGATGAGGCCGAGATGGGCCACATCCAGCTGTCACGCGCCGCCGATCTGGTGGTGGTGGCACCAGCGACGGCCGATCTGATGGCGCGCATGGCGGGGGGGCAGGCCGATGACCTGTCGTCGACGCTGCTGCTGGCCACGGACAAGCGGGTGCTGCTGGCCCCGGCGATGAATGTGCGGATGTGGCACCACCCGGCGACGCAGCGAAACCTTGCGACGCTGGCAACGGACGGGATTCTGACGGTCGGCCCGAACGAGGGCGACATGGCCTGCGGCGAATTCGGGTTGGGGCGAATGGCCGAACCGGCCGAGATTCTGTCGGCCATTGCGGCGGCGCTGTCGGGCGGGCCTCTGCGCGGCAAACATGTGCTGGTCACCTCGGGTCCGACGCATGAACCCATTGATCCGGTGCGGTATATTGCAAACAGATCATCCGGCGCACAGGGCACGGCGATTGCTGCGGCTTTGCGCGATCTTGGCGCGCGGGTGACGTTCGTGACCGGGCCCGCGACGGTGCCGCCGCCTGATGGCGTGACCGTGGTCAGGGTCGAAACGGCGCGGCAGATGCTTGACGCGGTTCAGTCATCGTTGCCAGCCGATGCGGCGGTGATGGCTGCGGCGGTGGCCGATTGGCGGGTTGCGAATGCCAGTGATCACAAGCTGAAGAAAGATGGGTCAGGCACGGCTCCGGGTCTGAGTTTTGCCGAGAATCCGGATATTCTGGCAATGATTTCAAGGGCAGCAACACGCCCGGCGCTGGTTGTCGGCTTTGCCGCCGAAACCGATGATGTGGTGGTTCATGCCACCGCGAAACGCCTGCGCAAGGGATGTGACTGGATCGTGGCCAATGATGTGTCGCCCGCAACCGGCATCATGGGCGGAGCAGAAAACGCCGTGACGCTGATCACGGCGGCGGGGGCCGAAAGCTGGCCCCGGATGGCAAAGACGCAGGTGGCGCAGCGGCTTGCGGCGCGGATTGCCGAGGCTTTGGCATGAGCCCGGTCGTTCGGGTTCTGCGCGAGCCGTGGGCCGACCCCGGCATTCCTCTGCCGGGCTATCAGACCGCCGGGGCGGCGGGTGCCGACATCTGCGCCAACCTGCCCGAAGCCGACCGCGCGGCGGGATTGACCCTGCAACCGATGCAGCGGGCGGTGGTGGCGACCGGACTTCGTGTCGAAATTCCAGCGGGTTACGAGGCGCAGATCCGGCCCCGCTCGGGTCTTGCGACCAAGCACGGCATCACTTTGCCCAACACGCCGGGCACCATCGACAGCGATTATCGCGGGCCGTTGGGGGTGGCGCTGATCAACCTTGGCCCCGAGGCCTATACCATTCATCACGGCGACCGGATTGCGCAGATGGTGGTGGCTCCGGTCCTGCAGGCGACGTTCGAAGGGGTTGAGATGCTGGGCGACACCCAACGCGGAACCGGCGGGTTCGGGTCGACGGGGCTGCGATGACGCTGGTGTTTCTGCTGGCGGCGGCTCTGTGGGGCCTGGGGGTCGGGCTGAAGGTGCCGCACCGGCTGCGGTGGGGGATGATCGGCGGGCTGTGGTTGGCGGTGATCGGGCTGCATCTGGTGCTGCCCGTCGGTCATTCGCTGCGCTTGGCGACGGGGGCCGATGCCCGGGTCTGGGCGGTGATCGGCGGGGTTGCCGCGTTGATCTTTGGCTATCGCAAGCTGTTGGGAATGCTCAGGAAACCGCCTTTGCCTGTGGCCCTCTCAGGCTCGTCCTTTCGTCCCGCCGAGTTGAATCGCTATGCCCGCCATATCCTGCTGCGCGAGATCGGCGGGCCGGGGCAGCGGCGGTTGAAGGAGGCGCGGGTTCTGGTCATCGGGGCGGGGGGGTTGGGGTCGCCGGCGCTGTTGTATCTGGCGGCAAGCGGGGTAGGGACCATCGGGGTGATCGACGATGATGTTGTCGAAGGCTCCAACCTGCAGCGGCAGATCATCCATACGGATCAACGCATTGGCATGGCCAAGGTCCATTCGGCGGCGGTGGCGATGACGGCGCTGAACCCCTTTATCACTGTGCGGCCCTATCAGCGGCGGCTGACCGAAGACATCGCTGGTGACCTGATTGGCGATTACGACGTGATCCTTGATGGCACCGACAATTTCGACACCCGTTATCTGGTGAACCGGGTCTGCGTGGCCTTGGGCAAGCCGTTGATTTCAGCCGCAATCACCCAATGGGAAGGGCAAATCTCGCTGTATCATCCCGCCGGGGGAAGCCCGTGTTATGACTGCATTTTTCCTGTGCGGCCCGCGCCCGGCATGGTGCCGACCTGCGCCGAGGCGGGGGTCGTCTCGCCTTTGCCGGGGGTCATCGGGTCGATGATGGCGCTGGAGGCGGTCAAGCACATTACCGGCGCGGGGCAGGGGTTGGCGGGGCGGTTGCTGATTTACGATGCGCTTCATGCCGACAGCCGGGTGATTGTGATCAAGCGGCGCGCGGAGTGCGCGGTGTGCGGCGCGGAGACTTAGGATCGGCACTTCGACCGGAACCGCAGCCGGCACGAAGTTCATCTGCGACGGCGCGGGATCGGTCTGGGGTCGATCATCAGATGTTCGCCAACGCGACGGCCGCTGGGGCGCGACATCGGCCGGATGATCCTCGTGATCGGACGGGGTGGCACATCAGATGTCGCGACAGCTGCGGTCGATGAAGGCCTGCACCCCACGCAGCGCGCCGATCCGGTCATCGTTGTGGAGGGTGTCGCAGCCCTCTGCGCCGGGTTCATGGTGAACGGCCACGGCGATGGGCCTCTGGCGGGTCTGCCGCTGCAGCGTTTCGCCCGCGATTTGACTGATGACCAGAATGGGCCCGTTCATCTGGTGGTCGACTGTCGCGCCACGCCGCCGCATACCGCATCAACGCAGAGTCCGGATGACAGGCGGCGCTTTGGTGCAGCCGGGGGATCGTGGTGTCAAACAGCAGGGCCGCACCGACGGCCGTTCCGGTGCGGTCGGTCGACGGGGTCACCACCCGGCCCGTTGCGGCCTGCAGCATCGCCAGAAACCACGGGTTGGCCGCGAAGGGCCCTTCGATCATCGTCGGGCCGTCGGCACCGATCAGGCTCAGGCATTCGGCAGTCATCAGCGCAAGGTAATAGCCCATGGCCACCTCGATCTGCCCCGGCGTCGCGGGGGCGGTCCAGCGGTGGGTTTGCCCCGGAAACGGGCCACAGCCGGGCACGACCGACGGCAGCAGCATGATGGCCCCTTTCACCACATCATCCGCATCCGCCAAGGTGGCGACCGTGGCGGCGTCACCCCGGATCAGATCGTGTTCGCGCCCCCCCATGAACCGGGCCGAGGGCACCGTCATGCCATGGGCGCTGACGTTGATCAGCGTATCGCGGGCAGGGTCCAGCGCTACGGGCCCGCCGCCTACGGCCATTGCCACCACCCAGGTGCCGGTGGACACCACCGAAAACGGCGCGTCCCGGGCGGCAAGATGCGGCAGCAGCGACGCATTGCTGTCGTGAATGCCGCAGAGAACCGGAACCGCTTGAATGCCGGTTTCGGCCTGCAGTCCGGGCAACAGCGTGCCCAACACCTCGGCCGGTTTGCGGGCCGCTGCCATCTTGTCCGCCAACCCCAGCCTCATCGGCAGATCAGACCAAGTGCCGCGATGGGGGTCCCACAGATCGGTATGGCACCCAAGCGAGCAGACATCGCAGGCGGTCTGCCCGGTCAGCAGATAGGCCCAGTATTGCGGCCATGTCACCACCTGATGCACGCGCTGCGCGAGGCCCGGCTCGGTCTGCAACTGCCAGAACAGTTGCGCGCCAAGGTTCAGCCCCAGGGGCAGCGCGGGGCTGCCGGTCTGTTCAAAGGGCGGGCGAAGGGCATCATAGGCCGCGCCGGTGGCTTCCGGGCCGGGATGCTCGTAATCCAGCACCGGGGCAGCAAGCGCGCCAGAGCGGTCAAGCAAGGCCGCGCAGGCGCCATGCGTGGTCACGACGATGCCGTCAATCGGGTGGCGGGCCTGCGCCCGTGCCAACGCGCCGCGCAGAAACGCCCATTGGGTGGCCACATCAAAATGCGGCCAGGGCGGGCCGGGCAACACGCGGTTTGCCTGAGTCTCTACCGCCAGTTCGGTGCGGCTGACCAGATCGACCAGCGCCAGTTTGACGTTGGTCTTGCCGATGTCGATGACGGCGATATGGGCTTTGCGCTGCCCGGTCATGGCATGTGGAACAGGCACACCAGCGGCGTGGCCACCGGCTCGTTGCCGGGCCGCGTCTGCATGATGTCGGCCATGTGCGCCCACCATTTCTGCAGGACCGCGCTGTGCGGCATGGCATCCATGCTGTGGTCATCGCGCCGCCACAGCACGCCGAACAGCAGGTTGGTGTCGCGGTCGAGGTGGATCGAGTAGTCGCTGACGCCCGCGTCACGCAACAGCGCCGCCAGTTCGGGCCAGATGGCATCGTGGCGGCGGCGGTATTCGTCTTCGCAACCGGGATTCAACTGCATCTTGAACGCATATTTCTGCATCATTTGCCTTTCAAAAGCTGGGGAAGGGCGATGGTGCCGATCAGCAGAAGGCCCAGAAAGATGCTCATCACGATGCCCGGCACATTCAGCAGACCAAAGCCGAAGGTGACGCAGCCCATGATGAACGCGGCCAGAACCACGCCGATGATGCTGCCCGATCCGCCCAGAATGCTGACCCCGCCAAGCACAACCATCGTCACCACCTCCAACTCCATCCCCGAGGCGATGGACGGCCGGGTAGAGCCAAGCCGCGATGTCAGGCAGACACCGGCAATCCCGCTCATCAACCCGGTCAGCAGGAACAGCGTGAACCGGAGACGCCCGACGCGCAGGCCCGAAAACTGCGCAGCGGTTGCATTGTTGCCAAGCACATAGACCTCGCGGCCAAAGCGGGTGTGGTGCAGCAGCAGATAGAACGCCAGTGCCGCCACCGCAAACAGCGCCAGTTCAAACGAGATCACCCAGTAGACGTAGCCCTGCCCAAAGAAGGCAAGCGATTTGGGGTAGCCGGTAAAGGCCTGATCGCCAAGAATAATGTAGGACAGCCCCCGAAACAGGCTCATCGTGCCGATGGTCACGACGATCGAGGGCAGCCCCATTCCGG
>Ga0105048_10004641_pt1 | contig 22295 bp, 15 predicted proteins | sample MAT05_FD_78382 | JGI IMG/M metagenome (GOLD analysis project Ga0105048, IMG submission 78382) | Freshwater microbial communities from Lake Fryxell liftoff mats and glacier meltwater in Antarctica - MAT-05 | ecosystem: Environmental > Aquatic > Freshwater > Ice > Liftoff microbial mat | place...
GGCGGAAAACTGAACATTACCGAAAACTGTGTTGACCGCCACCTGGCCACCATGGGCGACCAGCCAGCTATTATTTGGGAACCGAACAACCCCGACGAAAGAACCCGCATTGTTACCTATAGCAGGTTGCATAAGCGCATGTGCCAGTTTGCGCAGGTACTACTTAACAATGGGGTAAAAAAGGGCGACCGTGTGTGTATTTATATGGGTATGGTACCCGAGCTGGCTTATGCTATTTTAGGTTGTGCCCGCATTGGCGCAATCCACAGCGTAATATTTGGTGGATTCTCGGCCCAAAGCATAGCCGACAGGCTGGACGATGCACAATCCGAATTTATTGTAACCTGCGACGGAGCCTACCGTGGTGGAAAAGATATACCACTGAAGAGTATAATTGACGATGCCCTCATCGGCAATAAAAAAATAAAAAAGGTGATTGTGTACACCCGCACCCGCACCCCGGTAAGCATGCTTAAGGGCCGCGATGTTTGGTGGGTAGATGAAATGGAACATGCAGAATCGCAAATAGAAAAAAACAACATGATCGACATGCCCGCTACTGAGATGGATGCGGAAGACCCGTTGTTTATATTGTATACCTCCGGCTCTACCGGTAAACCAAAAGGCGTGGTACATACCATTGCTGGCTACATGGTGTGGACCAATTACACGTTTGTAAACACGTTTCAATACCAGCCCGGCGAAGTACATTTTTGTACTGCCGATATTGGCTGGATAACCGGTCATAGCTACATTGTATATGGCCCCCTTAGCGCAGGGGGTACCAGCTTAATGTTTGAAGGTATACCCACCTGGCCCGACGCGGGTAGAATGTGGGACATTGTAGATAAGCACAAAGTAAACATTTTATATACTGCCCCCACTGCCATCCGCAGCCTGATGGGTTTTGGGTTGGAACCATTGCAGGGAAAAGACCTTAGCAGTTTGCGCATATTGGGTACCGTAGGCGAACCGATAAATGAAGAAGCGTGGAACTGGTACAACGAGCATATTGGTAAAGGCAAATGCCCCATTGTGGATACCTGGTGGCAGACCGAAACTGCCGGAGTGCTGATAACCAACCTGGCGGGCGTAACACCGGCCAAACCAACCTTTGCAACCCTACCAATGCCGGGCGTAGATCCGCTACTGGTGGATGAAAATGGTAAGGAAATAGAGGGGAGTAATGTATCGGGCAACCTGTGCATACGCGGGCCATGGCCGGGCATTATACGTACTACCTGGGGCGATCATGAGCGGTGTAGGAACACTTATTTCGCCACTTACCCTAACCTTTATTTTACGGGGGACGGCGCTTTACGCGATGAAAATGGATTTTACCGCATTACCGGCCGGGTAGACGATGTGCTGAATGTAAGCGGCCACCGCATAGGTACGGCCGAAGTAGAAAACGCGATTAACATGCATGCTGGTGTAATTGAAAGTGCTGTAGTAGGTTATCCGCACGATGTTAAGGGCCAGGGCATTTATGCTTTTGTAATAGTAAACAGCATTCACGGCGACGCAGACCTTACCAAACGGGATATTGATGTAACTGTTAGCCGCATTATTGGGGCGATAGCCAAACCCGATAAGGTGCAGTTTGTAACCGGCCTGCCCAAAACCCGCAGTGGCAAAATTATGCGGCGCCTGTTGCGTAAAATAGCTGAAGGCGCTACCGATAATTTAGGCGATACCACCACCCTGCTTGACCCAGGTGTAGTGGACGAAATAATAGGTGGTAGGGTATAAAGTTTACTTTTAGTTAAAAACAAACAGCCCGGCATATAAATGCGCCGGGCATTTTGCTTTATAAATCGCGTATTACTTTGCAGGGATTACCGGCGGCAAACACATCATCGGGTATATTTTTGGTGACCACGCTGCCCGCACCAATAATGGTTCGGTTGCCAATGGTTACACCGGGGCAAATAACCGCGCTGCCGCCCAGCCAAACGTCCTCACCTATAGCAATAGGTTTTGCAAACTCCAGTCCGCTGGCCCGCTCCACTGCATTGGTGGGGTGTGTGGCGGTGTATATCTGCACATTGGGGCCGCAAAGGGTACGGCTGCCAATGGTCACTTTACATACATCTAACACCACACAATTAAAATTAAAAAACACTTTTTCGCCCAATATAATGTTGTAGCCATAATCGCAATAAAAAGGCGGCTGCAACCAAAGGCCGGGGCCCGCATTTGGAATAAGCGTATACATCAACCGATTCATTGCCTGTATGTCGGCTTCATCAACCGCGTTCAATGCTTTTATCAATTGACGTGCCTGCAGCCGTTCGGCCGATAATTGCTCATCCATTGCATTATACAACCCGCCGGCCAGCATCTTTTCCTTTTCTGTTTGCATGCTTCGTAGATTTTCATTATTAATCAGTTTCCTTTATTTGTGCTTCTGTTGCAGCTATACGACAGACCCAAGGGACCACGCATTCTTCAAAAGCTTCCTGACGTTCCAGGTGTGTGGTAAGGCACCTCAGCAGAGATAAAAAAATGCTGGCGTATTTCTTAGAAAAAGATCTCCCAGCACTAACACCTTCTACAACACTTAGTAACATTTTAGGAATATTTGGGAGGAACGACCTTAAATTCTCCTAAATTTTATAACTATAAATCCCGATAGTAAACCTTATTAATTTGTGGGCAAGTAAATCATTTGGATATAAATTATCATCATGCCCTCAATCTTATATCTTTTTAATTTTTACTTTTTAATTTTTAATTTTTACTTTACCTCCCATCCCCATCTAAAAGGTTACCCAGCCCACCCAAAATACCACCCTCTTCTTTGCGCCGGGTAGTGCCATAGGTTAGTATACGGCTGGCTAACCGGCTTATAGGCAAGGTTTGTATCCACACTTTGCCCGGGCCGCTCAGGGTGGCAAAAAACAATCCCTCGCCACCAAATATGGTGTTGCGTATGCCGCCTACAAACTGAATATCGTAGTTAACCTGTTGGGTAAGTGCTACAAGGCAGCCGGTGTCTATTTTAATGGTTTGGCCGGGCAACAATTGTTTTTCAAATACATGGCCGCCTGCATGTACAAAGGCCATTCCATCGCCTTCCAGTTTTTGCATAATAAAACCTTCGCCACCAAAAATGCCAGTGCCCAATCGCCGCTGAAAGTCAATACCAATGCTTACTCCTTTAGCTGCACACAAAAAAGCATCTTTCTGGCAAATTATTTTTCCGTCAAATTGCTGCAGGTCAAGCGGAATAATTTTACCGGGGTAAGGCGAGGCAAAACTTACCTGCCTTTTGCCCTGCCCCACGTTGGTAAAGGCTGTCATAAAAAGGCTTTCGCCTACCAGCAGGCGCTTACCTGCGCCTACCAGTTTGTTTAAAAAGCCGCCACTTTGTTGCTGGCTTCCATCGCCAAAAATGGTTTGCATTTGTATGTAATCGTCCATCATCATAAAGCTGCCACTTTCGGCAATGGCGCTTTCGCCAGGGTCAAGTTCTATTTCTACATACTGCATTTCTTCTCCATAAATACGGTAGTCTATTTGGTGGTTAGCTATCATGTGGTTGTTTTTAGTAAATGTAATAAAGCATTATGAACGGTGTTGACCGTTTATGCCCGGCCTTACGCCACAGGTAAAAAAAGATGGCAAATAGCCACGGTTACTGTAGAAGGATTTTATTGCTGTGAATATAGGATTGCGCTGCGGCATTATTTTTTGTCTTAACTGCCCGCAATACACTAAAAATGTATGATAATGAAAACCTGGAAACGCTTGTTTAAAAACAAGCATTCCCAATTAAGGCCGGTTTGGCTAATTGTATTTGTAATTAATGACGCTTACAGTTTAATTTACCGGTTTAACCTCTGGCGAAAATACAGGCGGAGGTAGCGGGGAAAGCTGAACAGGATTTTCGGGCCTGGGAGCCTTAGCCGGATGCTTTCGACCATTATGGCACGAGTAGCAGGTCACCTCGTTCATGTAAGGAATATCGAGCCGCTTAACATCGTCTTCAAAATATTTTTTGTTGATGTCCTGCGTCATATCCATCATGTAGCGGGCGTACTTTTTATGATCGAGGGAATCGTTAGCAAAATCCCAATCCTTTTTTTCGTTATCAAGCCGAACATGGCAAAAACCACATTTTACGCCCAGCGACGTTGTAAAATGTTTCATTACGCTATCCATGTCGTCTTTCGTAATATCCTGCGGAAGTATTTTCAGGTTTTTGTACAGCGACTCCTTTGGTTGCATAAATGAAAATAGAAACGTAACGGAAGCAATCAGCGAGGCTATCACTAGCAAAGACTTTTTCATATAAACGGTTTTGTTTTTCGAATATAAGCTGATAATGACACACATTGACTAAAACGCGGTGAGCAACGCACGTGTGTAGGCAACAAGTGAAACCAACAGGTGCAAAGTAGGGTTAAGACCGTGTCTTAATATAATTGAAGTATTAATCCATCTGAAAACCAATAACGTGCTGTAACGTTGCTGAACTGTTTTGCAATTGATTATTTATAAAAGACTGTCACATTCTACCTAAAAAAGTTAAAGCCGACCCATAAATGAGGCCGGCTTTATATTAATCACATATAACGTATTACTGGTTAAAACCAACTTCGTATCCACGTTTCGCTGACTTTGTTGCCCAACCTTGCAAAACGGCGGCTTACTTGTAACCGGTGTTTTACCATGGTTACTATTACCAATGGTAAAAATAAAAAGGTTAGGGGAGGTATACCCAATATGCTAACCCACCGGCCGCCATACTGCCTGCGCATTGGGCGCCTTAAACGCTCGGCTATCAGGTACATGGCGGGTACAATTATCAGTGTCATAAAAAAGGCGAATGCCAAACCAAAAATGATGGTCCATGATAATGGCTTCCAAAATGTAGCACTGTCGCCGCCAAAAAATATATGCGGGTTTAAATCGCTAAACAGCGTAATAAAGTTAATGTTAAACCCAATGGCCAATGGTATAAGGGCCAGGATGGCTGCCAGTGCAGTAAGCAACACCGGTATTATACGGGTTTTACCCGCCTGTATAACGGCTTCGCGGGTTTTTAGGCCACGGGCACGCAGTTCGTCGGCAAATTCAATTACCAGTATTCCATTTTTAACCACTATACCTGCAAGCCCCACAATACCAATGCCGGTCATTACCACGCTTACTTCCATGCCGGTTATTGCAAAGCCCAGCAATACACCAATAACGCTAAATATAATTTCGGTTAAAATAATAACCGGTTTGCTTACCGAGTTAAACTGCACCACCAGTATAAACAAAATAAGGGCTAGGGCTATTAATAATGCGCCCGATAAAAACGATGCAGTTTCGGCTTGTTGGGCAGCTTCGCCTGTTTGCCCAATAGTAGTATCGTCAAACTTTTTATTAAAATCGGCAATAGCACTGGCCAGCAACGTGTTAACCTCGTTAGGTGTAAAGCCCGTAGAAACAGTGGAGTACAGTGTTATGGTCCGTTTAACATTTTTACGCTTAATACTGCCGTAAGTGCTGGTGTAGTCAACATTAACCAACGAGCTAATGGGTACTTGTTTTACCTGGCCCGAGGCCATGTCTCTAAACACTACCCGCATGTTTAACAGGTCGGGCAGGCTTTGGCGCTGCACCTCAAGGTTGCGCAACTGTATTTTAAATTCATCTTCGCCCTCTTTTATTTTCGATACTTCGCGGCCAAACAAGGCGGTACGCAACTGGGTGCCTATTTGCGCGGTAGATACACCGGCTATCATGGCCCGCTGCCTGTCGATACTGAGCGTTATTTCGGGATTGGTCAGGTCCACATCCAGCTTTAATTCTTCCACGCCTGGTATTTGTTTATTATCCAAATAATTTTTAAGATCAACGGCTGTTTTGGTGAGGTGATCAAAATCGTCGCTCACTATTTCAATATTAATTGGCGGATCAGTTGGCGGGCCTCCTGACTCCTGGTCTACCGATATAGCAGCGCCCACAATCCCTTTGGTTACGGCCCGTATGGAGTCAAGATAAGGAGCCGTATTTACGCCGTCGCGTTTTTCATATTCAACAAACGACACTTGTATGCGCCCTAGTTCGGCACGGGTGCTACGGTCGCCACTGGCTGGGTCGCTGGCGCCAACCGCAATGTTAGAAATAACACTTTCTACCAGTGGATTTTGTTTTCCGTTTTCCATATTAAGTACCTTCATCACCCGCTTTTCTAATACCTTGGTAATGGAGTCGGTATAGTCTACACTGGTACCAACAGGTAATTTAAGATAAACAAACACCTGGTTGGGATCGCCTTTGGGAAAAAACACCACCGGTACCTTACGTAATGCAAATGCAAACACTGATAACACAAATAAACCAATGGTGCCCAACAACAAATGCACTGGCCTCCAGCCGGTCAAACTCCACCGCAGTAAGGTCTCGTACCTGCTCATTAGGGCTGGTAAAGCCCTGTTTTGAAAATTATGTATAGCATCCGTCAATACATAAATGTTTAGTAAAATTAAAAGGGCAAAAAACAATAACAGGTTACCGGCAAAGGTTATGCCCAGCACATCTAATACAATACCCAACCCTACTATAACCCAAAAGGCCGGCTTTTTAAAAATGTCCGACTTTTTAGTGGGCACTTCGCTATCGGGGTGGTTCATAAAGTCAACCGCAAAAACGGGGTTCATTATAAAGGCCACAATAAGAGAGGCTGCCAGGGTAAATATGAGCATGGTAGGCAGGTAAATCATAAACTTACCTATTATGCCCGGCCAAAATAATAATGGAAAAAACGGAGCAAGTGTTGTAAGGGTACCGGCCAATACCGGTATCCAAACTTCGCCGGCGGCAATACGCGCTGAGAGGCTGGCATTTATTTTGCCTTTGCCTTCCATAAAAATGCGGTGCGTATTTTCAATTACCACAATGGCATCGTCTACAATTATACCCAGCCCAAACAGCAGGGCAAACAATACCATAAAGTTTAGCGTAATGCTGCTACCCGTTATCCATTCGGCCGCAGGCAAAAACATAAAAGCTACAAACATGCTAAGCGGTACCGACAATGCCACAAAAAAGGCATTGGTAAGCCCCATAAAAAACATTAGTATTAGCAGTACCAGTACAAAACCAATTACAATACTGTTTACCAGGTCGTTAAACGAGGTGCGGGTGGCCTTGCTTCGGTCGCCGGTTATTACCACCTGCAGGTCTTTGGGAAATTTTTGATCTTTTAACTCTTCCACGGCCTTCTTTACATCGTCCGAAGTTTCTATCAGGTTCTCGCCTGCACGCTTTATAACATTAATGGTAACCACGTTTTTTCCGTTGAGCCGTGCATAGCTTTCATTTTGCTTTACGGTATCTAAAATCTGTGCTACATCTTTAAGGTATATAGGCGCCCCCGAAGTGTTGCGAACTACAATATCCCTTATGCCGTACACATCTTTAAACTGGCCTTTTACCTGCAGGGTCCGCTTCATATCGCCTACCTCCAGCAAGCCGCCCGATATGTCGGCATTCTCGCGTTGTATAGCACCCGCAATATCGTCGAAGGTGATGTTGGCACTTTGCATTTTAAAATTATCCACGTTCACCTGAAACTCTCTTTCGGGTGCGCCAACAATATCTACACGGGTAATTTGCGACAGGCCTTCAATCTTATCTTCCAACTGATCGGCAAACGATTTCAGTTTTAGCTTATCATAATTACCGCTTAGGTTTACAAACATAATTGGCTGCTCACTAAAACTTATTTCCTGTACTATTGGCTCCTGTGTAAGGTCATTAGGCAAATCCTTCTTAGCCTTATCCACTGCATCCCTTGTTTTTTGCAGTGCCACATCCACCGAAATTTTTGTATCAAACTCAACGGTTATGGCCGAAAAATCCTGGATGGACGAACTGTTTACCTTATTAATTTTAGCCCCGGTTATGCTTTTTATCTGCTTTTCTATCGGCTGGGTCACCAGGTTTTCCATATCCTTTGGCGAGTTACCTACATAAATACTTTGTATATATATGGTAGGTATTACCACGTCAGGAAACTGCTCCTTGGGCAAGGTGGAAAACTGGTAAATACCTGCCAGCGATACAAAAATGATGAGCAGGTAAATGCTCGTTTTGTTCTTGATTGACCACGTGGTAGGGCCAAACTCCTTGAACTTGTTTTTAATATTTTCTAAAACACTCATAATGGTATGTTTATGCCAACGTTATTTGTTTCGGTATCGGGCACTGGGCGGCTTTACCTGCATTTTGCCTTTATATTTATTGAGGTCAACTATTTGTAGTGTTGTACTTCTATTGCTGGAGCTACTACTTAACTATAACCGGCATTTGGAATTAATTTATTATGCTTAAACCAGGTGTTTGTTTATATATTATTCTGCTACATTTAGTGTCTGTCCATCGTACAGGTTTTGATAGCCTTCTGTAACAATCACATCGCCTGCCTGTAAGCCCTGTGTAACTTCAATATTACTACCATATAGCTCGCCCACAACTATGTTTCGTTTACGTGCCACCAGTTTATCTTTTTCCATAACCGCCACAAATACAAACTTGCCGCTTTCGTCGGTTTGCAACGTGTTTACCGGCACGGCAATGGCATTTTCTTTTACATAATCCTGTATGCGCACCATAGCGGTAAGGTTGGGCTTTAGTTCCTTACTGCCGGGCAGTTTAGCCTCTACATTAAAGCCACCGGTTTGGGGGTTAATGGTTTGGCTAACCAGCGTAATATTCGATTGGTAGGTTTTACCAATATCGGGTATCGAAATTTCAACAGGAACCCCTTTACTAACTCTTGCCAGGTAGTTTTCGGGTATATTGGCAACTATTTTAAGCTTTGATTTATTTACTATTTTAATGCCTTGCTGGGGTGCGCCGGTAAATGTTTCGCCTACGTGAATGTTTACTTCGTCGGCCACGCCGTTAACATTGCTTACTACGGTAGCGGTGTTTAATTGTTCCTGTGCAGCCTTTACGTTTTCCTGTTGACTGTTAAGGTTACTTTCCAGGGCCTCCATATTAGCCTTGGCCTGTAGCAATTGTATTTCGGTACCAATGTTTTGATCCCACAGGTTTTTTTGGCGCTGGTATAAATTTTTGGCAAGCGCCAATTGGGTGCGGGTAGCATTCAACCCGGCTTTTGCAGCCAGGTAGCTTTGCTTTACAATAACATCGTCCAGTTTAAGTAAAATTTGCCCTGCCTTTACATAGTCGCCTTCTTTTACAAATATGGCCCTTACCTGGCCACCCATACCGCGTGGGGTTACGTACGAGGTGTTTTCTGCATCAACCTTACCCTGAAGGTCAATATAATGTACAAACTGCTCACTCCGTACCGTATCTATTTTTACCAACCTTGCGTTATCGGTGCTGGCGGCGTTGGTGTCAAGTTTGGCTATTTCGGTTTCCATTTGCTTTATATCAATACCCAACTGAACGTATTGCTTCTTTAGAGCCTCCAGCTTTTTATTTTTTTCAGCCAATGCGCCGTTCCCATTTTTGGCCCCTTCACCACAGGCAGCAAAACCAAGGGTAATAAGGGCCAGGAAAGCATATTGTATAAACAGTTTCATAAAAGAGAATTTAAGTTTTTTGGTTTAATTAGTCAAGTTTGCCCAGGCTACTCAGGTAGCTAATACGGGCAACAATTGCATTATAAAGGCTATTAAAATAATTTGATTGTGCAGTTTGCCAGTCGGTATCCGATTGCAACACTTCAAAGCTAGAACCAAGGCCGGCCTCAAATTTCTTTTTGGTGGTATTGTACACACTTTCGGCCAGGGTTACGTTCCGCTCCTGTGCATCAAGGGTTAGCAATGCATTACTAAGGCTTTGTTTGGTAATGGTTTGCTGAAGGTCAATTACCTGTTTTAAATTATCCATGGTGTTATTAACCTTTTGCAGGTTAAACTGTGCCTGTTGCACTTTGTATTTGCGCTGAAAACCATCAAAAATGGGAACACTTAGGTTAAGTCCCACCTGCGATTGCCTTAACCAAAACGTGCTGTTGTCGGTAATAAACTTTTGCCCCTGGCCCTGCACAGTATACCCTAATGAAGTTGAAAGGGTGGGCAGCCCGCCTAATTTAAAGCGCTTTACATTTAACTCCTGCAGGCGTTGGGCATACGTAAGCGATTGAAACTCTTTCCTGTCTTCGTACTTAAAGTTATCGTTTAAAATATCGCGTTTTAAATCGTCGGTGCGTAAGCTTTCGCTAATAACTACGGTATCGCTTTGCGATATGCCAATAGCATATTTTAAAGCAGCATAGGCCAGTTTAATGCCGTTATCCAGCAGTGTCATAGAGGTTTGCAGATTGGTTAGTTGCACCTGTACCCTGTCAAGATCAAGTTTTTCGGCAAAACCATTAACATACATAATTGAATCATCGTGGTATAATTTCTGAAGCCGTTTAATACCACCTTTCAAAAACTGCAGTTGTTTTTCGGCAATTAAAATGGCATAGTAACGCTGGTAGGCGCTGTCTTTAATTTTTTCCTTTACCACGTCAAGGTTAGCCTTCGAAAAACCAATGGCAGTTTTGCGGGCCTGAAGCCCCACAAACACGTCGGGCTGAAACAGCAACTGGGATAGGTTGGCCCCTACGCTGGTGTTCCATGGCTGAAAAAAGCTTAGCGCCTGTAACTGAGGGCTGGGTATTTTAGTGCTTTGCGGCAGTAACCCTTCGTTTATTAACACATTGTAAACGCCCCCCTGCGATCCATCGGGAAACAAAATTAGGGGCAACTTGAGGTATTTTGTAAGACTGGCATTACCAGTTATTTGTGGCAGGGCCTGCCCGGTTATTTCCTTATTTTGAGCTTCCTGTATTTTAATGTCCAGTGCTGCATTTTTAATTTCGATTACGTTTTTAAACGCAAGGTCAACGGCCTGTTTTACTGTTAGCTCATACTTTTGTTGGGCACTGGTACTGCCGGCAAAACCCAACAATATTGCTATCAACAAAAACAAATACAATTTAAGCTCTTTCATTAGATGTTGGTTTTAGTCGTTCAGATGTGTACTTTATAATTAGTTTATGAGCTTTGGTAGTAGCCAGCCCATATAAAAAATGCTCCAGCGATTGAAGTTCAACCTCTACGATACTATATTTTGCTGCGGGAAATACCTCCTGGTTAAAGGGTAAAAACATGTTATTAAGCCGAAGGCGTGTAACGATATCCATATTCAGGTCGCTTCGGTATAATCCATCTTGTATGCCCCAGATAATGTTTTTATAAATCATATCGTACAGGTAACTCTCCTTAAACTTCAAAAATTTGGCAAACGATACGGGGTGAAATTTTTGCAGATCCGAAATAGTGGTTGGGTTAATATCCCCCAACATTTCCTGCACCATATCCATCGATAAAAATATTTCGTGAATGGCGTTGGTTGCAATCTTGTTATCCAACTCGCACCTGCTTGAGTTACGCTGCACCTGTTCATCCATTACAGCATCTACCAATTCATCTTTATTTCCAAACGACAGATAAATGGTTTTTTTGCTAATACCACACTGCGAAGCAATCTCATCCATCGTTACACTGCGTATTCCGTACCTCGTAAAAAGGTCGTGCGCCTTAATCAATATTCGCTCTCTTGGTTCCATAATTTTTAGTCGGCGGCAAAACTATGGAAACTTTCAAGGTTGCCACAGTTTCCAAAAAGGTTTTGATGTTAATTTTATGTGAACGGCTTTTATAGCCGCCAAACATTGCGTTGGCTGGTGCAAACAACTTACAAATGCAAGTCCTTTTTGCAAATAACATATAGTAAGTCTATCAATTTTTTTGCCAACAGGGTAAGCCTGTGATTAGCCCTATTACCTGCTTACAGATTTACCGTGCCAAATACCGGGTTATGCAATATTGTTTTTAATGTAATTTGCCTTCAAGTACCAACAGTTTATGACGAACGATACCCCGGACCCCAGTCTCAGATGGCATTGGAAAAAATTCTTTCAATATTTTTTGCAGGGCCTCATTATTTTAGCACCTATAACCATTACTGTTTGGGCCGTCATATCGTTGTTTATTTTTATCGATAACATTCTTCCCAACTTCGTTAATTTCATTTTTCCAGGTTTTGCAAGCATAGGTAGCCAGGGCGAATTAAGAAAAATTCCGGGCATTGGTTTTATAGTGGTAATTGCGCTGGTGGTATTGGTTGGGTGGGTATCAAGCTCGTTTGTTGTTGGGCGTATTGTTGATCTGTTAGATCATATTTTGGAACGTACGCCGGGTATAAAGTTTTTGTACACTTCAGTTAAAGAATTTTTACAGGCTTTTGCAGGCAACAAAAAAAAGTTTGACAAACCGGTATTGGTTAATGTAGATGGCGATGATGTTTGGCGCATGGGCTTTATGACCCAAAAGGATGCTACCAACTTTGGCCTTAGCGACCATGTAGTGGTGTATGTACCGCACAGTTACGCACTTAGCGGCATTGTATATATTGTGCCTTTGTTAAAAGTAAAAGTACTAACCCATACTACCCCTGCCGATGCCATGAAATTTTCGGTAAGCGGAGGTGTAACAGACCTTCACGAATTATAATTACTTATGAAAAAAATAATTGCGTTTGTATTGTTGATGGGCATAAGCCTGCAAAGTTTTTGTTGGGGCTTTTATGGTCATCAACGCATTAATTATTACGCGGTTTTTTTACTTCCCCCCGAAATGCTGGTGCTGTTTAAGCCAAATATTCAGTTTTTGACCGACCATGCTGTTGACCCCGATAAAAGGAGGTATGCTGTAGCCGACGAAGCACCCCGTCATTTTATAGATATTGACCATTATGGTCAATACCCCTATACCGAATTGCCTCGTAAGTACGACGATGCAGTAAAAAAATTTGGCGAAGACACCGTAATTGGCAACGGTATTGTGCCATGGCATATTCAAATTATGCAGGCGCGGCTTACCAACGCATTTACAGAAAAAAACCAGGCTAAAATTTTACGATATGCAGCCGAAATTGGGCATTATATATCCGATAGCCATGTACCCCTGCACGCCAGCGGAAACCACGATGGACAGTTGACTAACCAAAAAGGCATACACGGTTTTTGGGAAAGCCGGGTACCGGAATTACTTGCCGAAAAGCAGTTTGACTTTATGATTGGCAAAGCACAATATATAAGCAATATACCCGGCTATACCTGGGACCGTATATTGGAAAGTGGTGCCGCCTCCGATACCGTTTTAAGAGCAGAGGCTGAGTTAAATAAATTATTTGCCGGCGACCGAAAATTTGCTTTTGAAGAACGAAACGGCAAAATTACCCGACAATACTCTACCGCTTACACACAGGCTTATAATAACCGCATTAATAATATGGTAGAAAGGCGGATGCGGCTTAGCATTTTATCGGTAGCCAGTTTTTGGTACACCGCATGGGTAAATGCCGGTCAGCCCGATTTAAAAAACATAAACAATTTGGCCTTTACCGCCGAAGACATTAAAGAGTTTGAAGCCCTGAACAGCGATTGGCGCACCGGGCAAAGCAAGGGTAGAGTGCATGAGTGAGTGGTGGAAAGTAAAAAGTAAAAAGTAAAAAATTTGAGACGCGTTTGGGAATCATAGCCTATGCGGAAAAACTGTCAACATTTAAAATTGAGCATTTAAAATAAATAACTATTGAGCCTCGATCGCCCTGTTTTGCTATCAACGTGTTGGCCGATGGCCCAAAAAGGCCCTCACATTTCACGTTTCACGATTAGCCCACAGCTCGCCACTTACAAATCATAGCTGCCAACGTGTTGAGCCGTCGGCGCAAAAAAGGCTTTCACCTTTCACGTTTCACGTTTCACGATCAGCCCGCAGCTCGCCACTTACAAATCATAATTGCCAAAGTGTTGAGCCGTCGGCGCAAAAAAGGCTTTCACATTTCACGTTTCATGATCAGCCCGCGGCGCGCCACTTACAAATCATAGCTGCCAAAGTGTTGAGCCGTCGGCGCAAAAAAGGCTTTCACATTTCACGTTTCACGATCCAGCCCGCGGCGCGCCACTTACAAATCATGGCCACCAACGTATTGGGCTGCTGGTGCAAAAAGGCTTTCACATGTCACGTTTCACGTTTCACAATCCAGCCCGCGGCGCGCCACTCACAAATCTTGGCCACCAACGTATTGGGCTGCTGGTGCAAAAAGGCTTTCACATTTCACGTTTCATGTTCAGCCCGCGGCTCGCAACTTACAAATCATAGCTACCAACGTATTGGGCTGCTGGTGCAAAAAGGCTTTCACCTTTCACGTTTTACGGTTAGCCCGCAATGATGTGGCTAGTTGTGCTGCCTACCAAAAAACCTGTCATTATTTAACATTCAAAATTTAACATTTAAAATAAATAACTCATAACTTATTACTCACAACTCTTTAAGACCTCTTTGCTGTAAATTGCAGCCGCTATGGTATACAATTTTAATGCGGGGCCGGGCATTCTTCCAGCCGGGGTATTGCGGGAGGCAAGTGAGGGCCTTATCAACTTTAATAATATGGGTTTATCGATTGCCGAAATAGGGCATCGCACTCCTGAGTTTGAAGGCGTGCTAAACGAAGCCATTGCCACCGTTAAGGAACTGGCCCAGTTGGATGGCGATAAGGAAGTATTGTTTTTACACGGCGGTGCAAGCACCCAATTTATGCAGGTACCTATAAACCTCTTAAACGAAGGAGAAACTGCTGCTTATATTGATAACGGAGTGTGGGGCGTAAAGGCCATAAAGGAGGCTAAACTGTTTGGAAATGTAGATGTAGTTTCTACCACCAAAGACCGGAATTATACTTACATAAGCAAAGAGTTTACGTTGGCGCCGGGTACCACTTACCTGCATTATACTACCAACAACACCATAGAAGGTACCGAATGGAAAACCATACCTGACAGTGGGACCGTGCCCCTGGTGGCCGATATGAGCAGCGATATTTTTAGCCGCACCACCGACTTTAACCGCTTTTCGCTTATATATGCAGGTGCACAAAAAAACTCGGGTGCAGCAGGAGTTAACTTATTGATTATCGACAAAAAAATACTGCCTTTAATAAAGCGAAAAGTGCCCACCATATTGGATTATCGCCAACACATTAGCAATGGCAGCATGCTAAATACACCACCCGTATTGGCCATTTACATTAGCATGCTTACCCTTCGCTGGTTAAAAAACCTTGGTGGCATTGCCGCCATAGAAAAAATAAACGGGCAAAAGGCGCAACTGTTTTACAATACCATAGATGCATTGCCCATGTTTACCGGCATAGTAGCCAGGGAAGATCGCAGCAACATGAACGGCGTATTTGTGATGAATGATCCGGCATTGGAAAAATTATTTACCGACTATTGCGATCAGCAAAACATTTATGGTATAAAAGGGCATAGAAGTGTAGGTGGCTTCAGGGCATCGTTTTACAATGCTTTGCCTTTAAGCAGTGTAGAAGTATTGTGCCAGTTAATGATTGATTTTGCCTCCAAACATGGATAATCCTTATCGGTGCATTGGTGCAATACCTAAACCAACCTTGCCTTTAAAACGTTTAGTTAGCAATGATATATGTTGTGCAAGGCATTAACAAAGGTGATTGCTGTATGGCAGAAGGTGCATTTGCACACTATAGGCCTCTGAAAAAATTTCAATATATTTCCAGATAAATTACTTCCGATGAGCGTGCAGGAATCTCTTTATTTAAAAAACCTTTGGTACGTAGCCTTTTATGGTAAAGAGATTAAAAAAGGAAAGATGGTGTCAAAGGAGATCATGGGCGAAAAAATAGTTTTTGGCCGCAGCCATACGGGCGATGTTTTTGCACTAAAAGACAACTGCCCGCACCGGGGTGTACCATTATCGTGCGGAAATTTTGACGGCAACCGTATACAATGTTGTTACCACGGCTGGGAGTTTGACACCGCAGGCGTTTGCCAAAAAATTCCGGCCATTGCCCCCGGTAGCCCCATTAATGTTCAAAAAATAAAGGCGCAAAATTTTCCCTGTAAAGAAGTTAACGGTGTTATTTGGGTTTACATGCCCAGCAGTAAAATGGCCGCCAGTATCAGCATTAATGCAATGACCGGTTTGGTTTTACAACCTGACAAAAACTTTAAGCATGTACACCGGGTGGTATTACCCTGCAACATCGACCACTCGGTTATTGGCCTTATTGATCCTGCTCATGTAACCTTTGTACACCAGTCGTGGTTTTGGAGGTCAAAAAAATCGCTGCGCATTAAAGAAAAAAATTTTGAGCCATCGGAAAGAGGCATCATAATGAAACGACACAAGCCCTCGTCTAACTCAAAGGGATATAAAGTGTTAAAAGGCGGCACGTCTACCGAAATCGATTTTCAAATGCCTGGCATACGAATTGAGCACATTAAGGTGGGCGAAAAAAATCAAATTTTATCTATTACCACCCTTACGCCGTTAAACGACAACGAGACCGAACTTAACCAATTTTTTTATACCGACCTGGCTATTGGTAACCTTTTTTGGTACCCGTTGCGAACGCTGGGCCGCACCTTTATTGAGCAAGACCTCGATATTTTTCTGAAGTTAAAAAAAGGCCTCGAAAGCAATCCCAACCTTATGTTGGTAGGCGAACCCGACACGCAGGCCCGCTGGTATTATGAGTTAAAAAAACAATGGCGTAAATCGCTGGAAGAAAACCAGCCTTTTAACAATACTATTGAGGGCGGAACACTACACTGGATAACTTAACAGACCGAAACTTTTTTTCGTTTTAGAATAAAAAAAACCGGCACCGGATACTATGCCAGTACAGGATTTGTTGAAAAATATAAACTACAGGGTAACCATAATTTTTTGATAACGTACATGTCCGCTTGTAATTAGTTGTGCGTTATATATAACGGCCGCCATATTAGCCAAACGCAATACATTTAGGGGGTTAATACTTTTGGACAATTGTTTTTTTATACAATAACAACGCACCAATAGCCTTATACAACCTAATAGTGGCAACCTAGCTTTTGTTTCCCGTTAAAACGCGCTTCAAAACGCTACTGTTTGGTTCTATTTGCACCATGGCTATAAGCCAATGGTATTCTCACAATTCAATCCTGTCCTTACATCGTTACTATCCCCATACCGGGCATCCTTGTTCGCAAGTTTATGACCAACGGTTTGGCCTGTGGCCTCCGGTTAAATTTCTATCAACAGAAGGCATGCGCAGGGGTGATGGCATAGTTTTTTGGTTCATAAAGTTAAATTATTCAATTAAAAAATTACCTATTATGACAAACCCAACACAATACCCGGTACATTCGGCAAATTCAGTTGATATTAAAGAACTAAATACTCCTATAGCTGAACTACCGGTACATGAGTTAACAGGTGACGCATTTAAGGCCGAAGCTGAAAAAGCGCAACGCATTATTGAAGAAAGACATAAAAATACTACGTTAGAAGCTGGAGAACAGGCATTTAACCCCGCCGAAATAAGACTGGCAACCGATCGTAGGGACAGCAGCCGGGCACCCGCAAGGGCCAACGAGGCAACCGACCGCAACGATACCGGTACTGGTGGCATACCAGCAGGAGGAGCTAAGACAGGGTCGTCGCTGCAGTAGAGTGTAATTAAAAAGTAAAAAATTTGAAGGTTATAATCAACGGCTTTTGGTAATGCTGTATAACGCAACCATCACTTGTTAATCCATCAATTTATTAATTTAAATTATTACGTCCTTAATACAACTTTTATTAATAACCTGCCTTTGCAAACACATTGTTGCAATTACCTTTAAAGTACGGGGCCTTGCAAATAGGCCACTGCTTTTTTGTTTATTTTTTAATTGTTCTGTATTATACAAAAGCAGCTATTCTTTAGGCATTTTACTCTTTAAAATATAAATCTTAAACACTTAACTGCCATTTGTTTGCAATAGGCTAGGTTCGCATCCGTGGTAAAAAATACCTGTTGTTATCTATTTAAAATAAAGAAAATAATGTTATGGCTAACCCCTTAATGTGTTGGGATATTGTGTTGGAAGGCGCTGGCAGACGAAAGGAGTTTGCCCACGATTTAGATGCACTGCATACAATCATCAGAAAAAATGAATGGCGTAATGTGTCGGAAAGAATATTTGACAGCAGCGTTGTGTGGGACAATAAAATTATTTTGGTTACAGACGCTAATCAGCACATATTGATGGCCACCAAAAACATGTACAAAATGAACGGTTACCAATCGGGCGAAGTAATTGGCAAAACCCCTAAAATGTTCCAGGGTGAAGCAACTTCTTCGCAATCGAAAAAAGAGATAAGGACTGCAATAGATAATCTTGTGGCTTTTGAGACCAATATTGTGAATTACAAAAAAGATGGGTCGTTATACAATTGCCATATTGAAGGTTTTCCGGTGTTTAACAAACGCGGCAGGCTGGTTAATTTTATTGCTATTGAAAATGAAGTATAAATTGCTGTAGCTTTGATTTATTACTAATACGTACGCTCCTAATTTACATGCTACAATTGGCTGTTATTGTTGTTAATACACAGGTAAAGAAGCGTTGACACTCCCAAAAATGCAACCTCTACGAAAGTGTCATGTTATTTGTAAAATGTCATAATTCAATTGGCAAGCGTACAGTTAGTTGTGAGTAATTAGCTTGCGCTCAGACACTCATTCACTACCCACAATTCACATTTCACCTAACATTATAAGTTACCGCCCGGACGCATATCCGGCAGCACAAGCTATAGCAGTTGGCATAACAAATGTTGTCCAAAGCCGTATTCCTTATTCGAAAAAAAATTGGCGTAATGATAAAATATCAATGGCTGAGTAACCTTTTAATACACACTTTTGTGGTAGATAAAAAAACCGGCCCATGATAATAACAGGTTTCACTATAATACGCAATGCAATAAAAAACGACTACCCAATAGTAGAAGCAATTACCAGTATTTTACCTATTGTTGATGAAATGATTGTTCTGGTAGGTCAATCGGACGATGAAACAGAAGAGCTGATACGATCAATCAATTCCTCTAAAATAAAAATTCATTACTCGGTATGGAACACCGGTCTGCAATCGGGCGGCGTAGTGCTGGCACAGGAAACCAATAAAGCATTGGTTTTTGTTGACCCCACAAGCGACTGGGCCTTTTACATTCAGGCCGACGAAGTGATACACGAAAAATACCACTCCGCCATTGTAGAAGGGTGCACAAAATATAAGGACGACGACCGGGTAGAAGGCTTGCTGTTTAAGTATGTGCATTTTTACGGTTCGTATCAATATGTGGGCGATAGCCGCAAATGGTATAGCCACGAGGTACGCATTATTCGCCCCGGCAGGGGCCTAACCGCTTACCGCGATGCGCAGGGTTTTAGAAATAATGGTGAGCGCATAGCAGTAAAAAAGCTGGATGCCTGTGTATACCATTATGGCTGGGTAAAAACAAGGGAAAACATGATTGCCAAAATGAAAAACGTAACCGCATTTTGGGCTGGTAATCAGCAGGCCTTCCAAAAAGCCATTGCCAGTAACGAGCTGTTTAGCTTTAGCGATTATGACAGCGTTAGTCATTTTTCAGGTACCCATCCGCAGGTAATGCAAAAACGAATTAGTGAACAGGACCATGCTCTACAACTAGACGTAAACCGAAAAAACCTGTCTTTCAAAGACCGTATTATGTATTTTATTGAAAAAATTACCGGTAAGCGGTTTTTTGAATTTAAAAATTATCGCACCCTAAGGGGCTGATTATTTACTCCGAACTATTTGAAGGGCCATTGGCCAGGTAAATTATAGTAACCATCAACTTTAGTTCGTTTAGCCTATGATATGGCGGGTTTAATGCGCTTTACGCTCCCAACCTAATTAGTCAAAAAAAATAAAATATACAACGGCCGCATTAAATGCAGCGCATCATAAACCAGTAATTTAAGCCTTTAAGCTTACCCTTGTTATAATAAATCGTTAATAGCTAAATTACCCAACTACCGGTAAATTTGTAATATGAAACTGCTTTTAAAATATTTACAACCATACCGCCCGCTTATTGTACTGGCGCTTCTTTTGGCCTCCATTAACCAGGTGTTTTCTCTGTTCAGCCCAATGATCATTGGTAAAATTCTCGATCAGTTAGCCAATCATCCACATACAAATGAGGCTGGCTTACCCCGTACACAATCGCAATATATTAACGGTGTGCTATATTTTTTGGGTTTACTGGTTGGTACTGCTATGGTTAGTCGTATTGCCAAAGCCTTTCAGGACTATGTGGTTAATGTGATTATCCAAAAATTTGGTGCTAAAATTTTTACCGATGGTTTGCGGCACAGTATGCGCCTGCCCTACCAGGATTTTGAAGATCAGCGAAGTGGCGAAACCCTGTCTATTTTAACTAAAGTAAGGGCCGATACTGAGCGTTTTATTGGTTTTTTTATCAATATATTTTTTGGCATATTAGTTAGCGTTGTTTTTGTAAGTGTTTATGCGACCAGCCTGCATTGGAGCATTGTGCCCTCGTATGTTGTTGGTATGGTGGTGTTGGGTGTGGTAACCAGCGTATTAAGCCGAAAAATAAAATACATACAAAAAAATATTGTAAAGGAAACTACCATGCTGGCAGGTACTACCACCGAAAGCCTACGCAATATTGAGCTGGTAAAAAGCCTTGGCCTTACCGAGCAGGAGGTGAACCGCCTAAACAACAATACCTATAAAATATTAGGGCTTGAACTGCGTAAAGTAAAAAGCATCCGCACCCTTAGTTTTATACAGGGCACATTGGTAAACTTTCTACAGCAGGTAATAAGCTTTGTGTTGCTGTTTCTTATTTTTAAAGATGTACTTACCCCGGGCCAGTTTTTAGCCCTGCAGTTTTATGGATTTTTCATTTTTGGACCCATGCAGGAAATGGGCAACATTATTATAAGCTACCGCGAAGCGGAGGCCAGTCTGCAAAATTTTCATAATGTTATGAAAAGGGCTGTTGAAGCCAAACCAGCCAATCCAACCACCGTTGGCGCACTGGCAGAACTGGAGTTTAGAAACATAACATTTAAACACCAAACTGCCCAGTTTAAGGCCTTAGACGAAATAAGCTTTGATGTAAAAAAAGGAGAGACCATTGCTTTTGTAGGCCCCTCGGGCGCTGGTAAAAGCACACTGGTAAAACTGCTGGTTGGTTTATACCGCCCCCAACAAGGCGAAATATATTATAACAACACGCCCAGCCACGATATTAATTTTGATGAGCTGCGCGAACAGATAGGTTTTGTAACCCAGGATACGCAACTATTTGCTGGCACCATTCGCGAAAACCTGCTGTTTGTAGCACCCAAAGCCACCGAAGATGATTTGTACGATGTATTAAAAAAAGCAAGCTGCCACTACATTTTAACCCGTGCCGAAAAAGGGCTTGACACCGTTATTGGCGAAGGCGGACTAAAATTAAGTGGCGGCGAAAAACAGCGCCTTTCAATTGCCAGGTCGCTGTTGCGCCACCCGCATATGCTTATTTTTGATGAGGCCACCTCGTCGCTGGATAGTATTACTGAGGAAGAAATTACCAGTACCATTATTAATATATCATCGTTAAAAGAGCAGATAACGGTACTGATTGCCCACCGACTAAGCACCATTATGCATGCCGACCGCATTTATGTTTTGGAGCAGGGTAAAATAGTAGAAATTGGAAGCCATGAAAACCTGCTAGCCGATAAAGGATTGTATTATGCCATGTGGCGCCAGCAAATTGGCGAACGCAAAGTGGAAGGAAAGGCGGTACTGGCGTAGTTGGCAGTTCGAAGTCCGGGAGTTGGTAGTCGGCAGTTGGTAGTCAGGAGCCAGGAGTTAGAAGTCAGGAGCCAACAGTCGAAAGCCAAAAGTTAGTAGCCAGGAGTTAGAAGTCAGGAGCCGTGCCAACCCCGGAGGGGTAGAATAACAATAACCATTGGTGTAACCTGTGGACACCCGACCGCCAATACATTCTAACCCGGAGGAGTTGAATAACAATAGCCTTTGATGTAACCCGTGGACACCCAACCGCCAATACATTCTAACCCCGGAGGGGTTGCCCAACAATAGCCGCGGATGTAACCCGTGGACACCCAACCGTCATGACAATTCAACCCCGGAGGGGTTGAATAATTATTAATCCACAAACCAACGGTTATAAACTGCTATCGAATTACTCCCGATGACTGGCATGTCCATTGTATTTATAAAAGATTAGATAACCCCTCCCGGGGTTCACAAATTCGATTTACCGTTTTTCCCGGGGCTATTTTTAGGTAAGCCTTCCGGGCATGAAAACAATAGCCACGGGTGCAACCCGTGGACA
>Ga0105048_10004642_pt1 | contig 22291 bp, 9 predicted proteins | sample MAT05_FD_78382 | JGI IMG/M metagenome (GOLD analysis project Ga0105048, IMG submission 78382) | Freshwater microbial communities from Lake Fryxell liftoff mats and glacier meltwater in Antarctica - MAT-05 | ecosystem: Environmental > Aquatic > Freshwater > Ice > Liftoff microbial mat | place...
CCGAACGACCATTCTGTGTCAATCCGCGTCGTAAATGATTCACCGATTGCCACGCGAGCCCCACCAGCCTGATTCAGATCGTAATGGCTAAATGTAGCCGCAATAGGCAACTGAGCCCGAATTTCCAGAGCATAAGACTGAACGACGCCGTTGGCACCCGGGCGACCGGCGAGGGCAGTTCCTGCCGCGAACAACTCGGGCGTGAGCAGCGTCAAACCGCTCCGGCTGTTCGGAGCGATCGTCAGTTCACCGACGACCTGATCACGCGTGCCTTGCTCATACCTCGCGATGACGACCACGCGATTGGGCTGGTTGTGCGGGTTGCTTATCGGCAAGAACGTGAAGATGTTATTTCCGTAAAAGCCCTCTGGGTAGTAAACCCTAAACGGCAGAGTCGGCACATTAACAGGGATAACCGAGCCGGTCTGGAGTGCTTCGGTGGCGGGTGTTGCGGGGTTCGCGGTCAGATGCCGCGTGCCCGTGCCTGCATTCACTGCATTTGCGAGTGACGAGACCGCAACGGAGGAGCTGCCGAAGAAGATAAAATACCGAAGGCGGGTAGTCCCGCCAACACCCAAGTCACCTACGTTATAAGAAATAACCAGCTGCGAATCACCCGACGCGCCATTAGGATCGATGGCGTTTGTATCAATGAGCTGCTGCGGATCGCGGATCGTCGTAAGTCCCGAGAGCACGGTAACCTTTGCGCGAGTGTCTGTAGCGGGGGCTGCGAGGCCAACCGTCAACCCGTCGCGGAACTGATTATTAGTGTAAGTTGCGGTGGCCAACTTACGCGCCGGGTCGATATCGTTGGCGGTCTGGAGATTATTCTCATTCAGCGAGAGGCCCGGATCGGGGTTGAACCCTTCCATCCAGCCAACGCCGATGATCGTGCTCTGCGTTGTGTTCGTAAGAATAACATCGATGGCAACATAACTATCTGAGATTCCGTACGAGAAGCTGCGATCAATCTTCAGACCACGGAATACGCCGTTGGCGCTGACACGGTTGTTAAAAGCGTCGCTCGAATCGGTCAACGCGAAGGGAAGCTCATTGACGGCCTGACCAAAGGTGCCGCTATTTGACCAGTTAAAGCCGCCCACCACCATGCCTGTAAACGCACCCACGCCGATGGAAGTCGGACGGGGCCGGAGGAAGTCGACGCCATTAAAGCTAAGTGAGGTGGGCGTTCCCGCCTCACTCGTGGCCCCAAGGTTGGCACCCGTGTTGATCCCGACCGAAAGCGGGTCACCCGAAAGCACCAACGCCGGATCGCTGACCCCCGGCGCCAACGTCACCGTAAGCCTGTAGTTGCCGGTGCTCAGCGCGGGCAGCCCGGTGCCGTCCCCGATTAGCGACGGGTTATACGCTGTATTGTTAGATTCTGAGATCGAGAGGTAAAAGGTTCCAGAAGACGGGAACACGTAGTTCTCGATCGAACTATTCAGCGTCCCCGCTGGATTGCTTAACTTAACTTCGCCACCGTTACTGTCCAACAGTCGAAGAGCAGAGTTGAGCGTCGGTGCTGAGGTCGCATTCACTCCCACCGAGACCACTCGAGCCGTGAGGCTGGATCCGCCGTCAGCAAGAAACCGGAAGATGTCACGGTCAAGCGCGCCGAAGCCGCCGTCGCCAAGGAAAGCATTAAGCGTGCCCGCACCGGTACCGGCCACGCCCGGTAAGGGGCGGGCTGTCACCAGCGTGTCATTGGACTCAAACGGACCAAACACACTATTCTGGAACACAAACTGCAACGACCAGCTGTTCAGCGTGCCTGCGGACTGCGGCGAGACATCGTTGATCCTTAGCGTCCAGCGTCCTGCACCAAAGAGCCCATCGAATCCGCCCAGTGCCTGCTCGGGCTGATACGTGTTGTTGAACGGGGCAAACCCATTACCAGCGATCGTAAGCGATGCTTCATCGTCAAAGACGGTTTGGCTGAAGTTATCGCCCACGCCGCCTCGCCTGTTCACCAGCGTAATTTCACGGTTGTTGGGCGCGATGAGGCTGATCACTAAGTCGCCCGTGACGGGGTGGGTAATGTCCAGCCTAATGTTAACATCCAGAATCTGCCGCGAATCAAGCACGACGTAAGACGAAGTGGTGATCCCTTGCGTCGCGTTCTCCGCCGCAGGAATGCGGCGAGGAAGAAACGCATCGTTTGCGTTCAGCAGCACGGTATCGTCCTCGGAGAGCTGCACCCGGAACGAGACGTTATAAGTTCCAGTCGACTGGCTGGCACCGCTACCCGAAACACGGGGGTCGTACGCCGAGTTACCGAATCCAGAGATGCCCAGGTAATAAACGCCGCCCGTTGCGACGAAGAAGTCGATATACGAATCCTGTGCGAAGAAGTTATCATTCAGGATAACCTGAGTGCCCGAGGCGTCAAACAGCCGGGCCACCGAATCAAGGCTGGACGGATTAATTAAACGCTTCGCAAAGACTTCCACGGTGATCTGGCCGCCCCGGGGAATATCGATGCGGTAGAGATCAACATCGAGATTGCCCGCCAAGCCGTTACCCAACGTAACCCCGGAGAAAGATGCAGCTCCGCTGCTCGTGAACGTAACCGGTGTCGCCGTCGCGAGGGTATCATTGGGCTCGTTATCGCCCGTACTCGCGACCACCCGGAAGTTGTAGTCTTCGTTAACTCCCGCGCCGTTGTTTCCGTTGAGCAAGTTGCCGTTCACGTCGCGGATATTGTTCGCGATCAGTGTTAACCGGTAGCTGTCTACCGGCAGCCTTGAGCCTGGGAAGGAGGCAAGGTTCAGGGTGAACGTAACCTGACGCAGGTTGCCAGCGTTCACCGCGACGCCGGTGATCGGCACCGATATATCGTTACCGTTGCCAAAGATATCGTCCGGGCCAGAACCGGTGAGAACTCCGCTACCCGTCGAGAGCGACGCCGCAGAGATCTCTTTGCTGAAGTTAATAACGACGGTCGCGTACGGCTGCCCCGTCGTGGGGTTTACCTGAGTGACCACCGGCCCCGGAACGACCGACTGCACGATGGGGCCACTAGCTGTCAAAAAACGCAGGGCGTTTTCAATGTTAATTCTGCCGCCCGACCGGACTTTCCCCTGCAGGCTAGGGAGCGGGTCGCTCCCGCTGATCAGTGCCTCGCGGATCTCGACAGCCGATGCGTTGGGCTTGATGCTCTTAAGAAGCGCGACGGCACCCGCAACGATGGGCGATGCGAAACTGGTTCCGTCATTATAACCATAGCCACCGCCAAGCTGCGCCATCAGAATCTGCACTCCGGGTGCGGCTAAGTCAACCGTGGATACGCCGAAGCTACTAAAGCCAGCCAGCGCATCGTTGTTGTCAGTGGCCGCGACCGCAAGCACCTGCGGAATGTTGTAAGATGCCGGGAAGTTGCGTGCGTCCGGATCGTCGTTATCGTTGGCCGAGTTACCCGCCGCGGCGACGAAAGTACCACCCGCATTCACAAATCGCACGATCGCCTGTCGCTCCGCGCCGATCCCGTTCTGGTTTTCTTCGTCGTCGTAGAACGCGGGGCGGAAGGCGCCGTAACTATTGTTGCTCGCAACAATGTTCGTGCCGCGTTGTAGCATAAGTGTTGCGTAATCGTGAGCCGCGACGATCGCGTTCGTTGAAAGACGCCCGAACCGATCGGCGATCTTCAGAGCCATCAAGCTTACGTTCCAGCTGACGCCCGCGACACCCTGGCCGTTGTTGCCCGCCGCGCCCGCCGCGCTAGCTACCTGCGTTCCGTGCTGTCCGGTATCTTCATCTTGCGGATTTCCATCAAACTCGGCAAAATCAAAGCCGTTAACATCGTCGGTGAACCCGTTGCCGTCGTCATCGATGCCGTTGCCAGCAATCTCACCAGGGTTTACCCATAAATTAGGAATTAGGTCCGGATGCTGCAGATCGATGCCAGTATCGATAATCGCGATGATATTAGCGCGCGAACCGATAGAGATATCCCACACTTTCTCAACGTGGATATCCGCGCCGGAGGTCCCTAGCTGAGAATTTGGCGATATCTCGGAGGGAATTAACTGCCCGACATTGCGCAACGAATACTGATCAGAAAAACGCGGATCGTTCGGCAGACGCGATACCTGATACAGCAGATCCGGTTCAACCGTCTTCAGCCGCGGAATTTCACCCCGGATAGACTGCACGTTGCTCAGCGTGATACGGCCATTTACTTTAAGATCAACGTATCTTCCAAGGCCATACGCACGCGCGCTCAACACCTCAACGCCCAGCCGCTCGCCCGCCAGTCGGGCCAAAGACTCAGCCTCCTGCTTACCAATGTAATCGTCAAACTCCACAAGATACGAACCCGACCGGACGATCAGCGTCCCCGCACCCCACTCCGCCCGTTCAAAACCCTCGGGAATCACCGTCACCTGTCCCGCAGTGTCGTCAGCGGGCGAGACCGGCCCGGGAGTTGAACCTCCCGAGAATAAGTTAATCGCAAGCATCTGGCGCGTCTCAAGCGTGTCGAACGCATTGCCGCACTCACCAGCATCTAGTGCCATGCCCAATGCACGCAACACGCCCCGCTTGCCCCGCGACAACCAACCTGACTCAATCGCTTGGGTTTCATGCGCCTCGCCAGCATTACAGGCCAGGGATTGGGGTGATACCGCGAGACGATCCATACTCTTGGGCATTACGCAAACTCCGGGTTCGCCAAAAGAAATCCAAATTCTTTCAACTTTTTAGAACAAAACACTTAAGAGCCCCGCAGACACGCAGGTCTGCTGCAACTCGGCCAACACACCAACCCCCCCAATCAGCAATGCAATCAAACGCATCAATCCGATAAGCACGCTGCGTCCTCTGCCATACGAAACCCTACGGTCGCTCGTTCCCGATCGTATCCGAAAAAGCCGCGTCTTCCGACCCTCGCCCACGCGAAGGGTCCAAGTGTACCTAACCAAAAGCGATTCTGCCCGCTTTTTCGTTGATCCAAGCCAACTCCACCAAAAAAGTCCACCTGACACTACTGGCTCAAGCCCGCTCCCACCACTCCCTCGCGTCCCCGGCGAGCGACCCGCAACAAAAGTTCAGCATGCCGAGCACTCGCGCCCCGATGCGCCGCAAGGCAAGCCAGCCCCTTCTCTACCAGCTGCCCTCGCCGGCCCGCGTCGTACACCAACGTCGCTAAAACCCCTCCAAGCTCCTCGCGGCTTGACTGAACGATCCCCCCCTGGGTAAGCAGCGCCGCCACCACTGTCGAGAAGTCAGCAACCGCAGGGCCGATCACCGTCGCCTTTCCGCACGCGATCGGCTCGATCGGATCCGATCCGTATTGATCATTGAAGCTGCGCCCCATCACCACCACCGTTGCCAGCGAGTACGCCGCGCTTAACTCGCCGATGCTATCAAGCAGGAACCGCGGCGAGGCTCCACCCCGCCCCTCCACTCGCGCTGCATTACCCCCGCCAGACCTGCGAATCACCCGAGCACCGTCAATCGCCAACGCCTCCGCGGCTGCATCGAAGCGCTCAGGCTTCCGCGGGGCGCACAAAAGTTGAGCCCCACGAGGGCATGCCTCTACGAGCAGCGCTTCCTCCGTCGGGCCGGTGCTCCCCGCGACAATGAGCGGCAAGCCGCGATCGATCCCCATCGCCTTCGCCAACGACTCCGCGGCTGCCTCCGAAACCGGCGTGTTCGCCGCGTCCCACTTCATCGTTCCAGTCACGCAGCACCGCTCCGCCGATGCCCCAAGTTCAATAAATCGCGCAACATAAGTTTGGTCCTGCGCTGCAACAAAGTCAAGCCGCCCCAGAGCTCGGCCAAAAAAATGCCGTATCTTCCGATACCCGCGAGCGCTGCGTTCACTTAACCTTCCATTGATCACCCCGACCGCGATTCCCCGCCGCGTCGCCAGGCGAACGAAATTGGGCCACACCTCCAGCTCCACCAACCCAATTACATCCGGTCGCACAGCGTCCAAAAACCGCTCAACCGCCCAAGAGAAATCCAGCGGATACCTCACCACCGTGCAAGACGACTGGTAAAGCGCCCTAGCCCGCCACATCCCCGAATCGGTCGTGGTAGAAATTACAACGTCCGCCTCCCCTGCCAGCAGCGGCACGATATAACGCAGCGCCGCAACCTCGCCCACCGACACAGCATGTAATAAAATCCTGGGCCGATGCCCCGCTCCTCCGCCCTGCGTCCGCGCTGGCAACGGCTCAATCTTCCCAAAACGCTCCCGCCACCCCGCCCGACGCTTAAACACCCACCACGGGGCAGTCAGCAATGCCACGGGGATGTACAAAAGATCAAGTGCGTTCATCAGCGGGCAGGCCGCGGAGAAAATCAATGGGCAGGCAGGGATTCGAACCCTGAACCCTTCGCGTGTAAGGCGAATGCTCTAGCCGTTGAGCTACCCGCCCCGGGGTGCCACATACTAGGATGGCCGATGTCCGGAGTGAAGCCCACCGCGATTCTGCCCCAACAAAGCCCCGGGCTTTCGGCAAAAAGACTCCTCCCTCATGCACCACCCAAAGCTCCTCAAGGTGCAGGTCCTGGGTGTATTTAGTCAAATTTCAGCTAGACTCCGCCGGTTTCACCTTTGATTCACGCCAACCGCGACTCTTCGTCGCCCAACTTCGTCCGCTTCCTTAAGGCCGCCTCAACTACGATCGGCCCCTAATCCTTCACCTCTCTCAGGATCGTCCATGCCAATCGATCAGGCCACCCACATCACTCTTCCCGCCGACTCAAACCAAGCCCTGGGCTTGGCCCAATACGCCATCGACTTCATGGCTGATGCTCCCGGAACCCGCGGCGATCCCGACGCCTCAGTCCTGGACAGAACCAATCTCTTTCATACCGATGCGGTGCTCTGCGGCCTCTCCGCCATTGCCCTCGGCACCAACGCGCCAGTCTTGCTGCGTGAAGAAGCTAATCAATATCGAAGCCCCATTCAAGGGTCCGGCACTCTCAGCGGCGTCCCCTGGGCGAAAAAATGCGTTCGTACAGGCGTCCCCGTCTTTGGATCATCGACAGACGTCGCGGTTGAGAAGGCCATCGTCGCTAACTGCGCGGCTGTGCGCGAGTGGGACAGCAACGGCACCAACTTCGGATACAACCCGCAACTTAACCATACCGCGGGTGAGTTTGGCCATAACGATTTTTATTCTGTCGCCACCGCCGCCGCGCAGCTACGCGGTAAAGACGGTGCTTTTGCCCTTCGAGGCATGATCCTGCTCGATGAAATTCGTGGCCGCCTTGCCGAAGTATTTTCACTGAAGAGTTACAAAGTCGACCACGTCGTTCACGGCGCTATCGGCTCCGCCGCTGCGTTCGGCGCGATGATGGGCGCCACGGCCGAACAGATCGAATCCGCCATCGGCATGGTCGTAGCACATTACATCCCGTTCCGGGCTATCCGCGCGGGCAAGCAGCTCTCGGATAGCAAGGGCGCATCCGCCGCGATCAGCACGGAAGCCGCTATCCTAAGTGTTAAGCGAAGCATGGCCGGATTCATGGGCCCGCGAGACATCTTCCGTAATCCCGAAGCCATCTTCCGGCTCTTTGAGGGCCCCGGCCAACTCTTCCGCAAGGTCGAGAGTGCGGGCACCGGAATTCCTCAAGCTCGCGAAGGCAAGGCGTTCGCAAGCCCTTTCGAACTGGTCCTGGCCCGCGCCGGCGACGACTTCGCCGTGATGGGAATGCACTTCAAGCTCGGCCTGTACGAGCACCAGTCCGCCGGAGCGCTGCAGGGATTAATTAATCTTATCAACAAGGCACCCCACCTGCTTGATGATCAGACCGGCGACCGCATCAGCAGCGTGGTCGTGCGGGCTTACGAACCCGCCTTCGGAATCATCGGCGACCCTGCCAAACGCGACCCGAAAACACGCCAGAGCGCCGATCATTCGATGCTCTACCTCGTCATGACCATGCTCCGCAAAGCCCTCGAGCTCCGTTCCGCGAGCAAGCGGGCCCTGGGCTGGAAAGAACTCATGCTCCTGCCCTTGGACTTTGGCCCCAAAGCCCTGGCTGATCCTCTCACCCGGTCGCTGATGTCAAAGATGTCCTTTGAACACGGCGGCCCCGAGTACGATAGTAAGTATCCCGACGGTATCCCCACCAGCATGATAATTACCGACGATGAGGGAAGCACGTTTGATTCCGGTCTGGTGATGTACCCCGGCGGTCACGCCCGTAACCACCTCACCCCCGGTAACGCGAGCTTTGAAAAGGTGGATCTTAAAGTTATTCTTAATCATAAATTCCAGAAACTGGGCGAGCTGGCGAGCGATCGCCCCGCCGAAATCCTTTCGCGCATCCAGTCGCTGGAAACAAAATCCGCCGTTAACCTTGCGAGCATCTACGGCTTTGAGCTCCACGTCAAAGGCAAGTTCGACTGAGCCCGCCCCGCGGCCCACTTGTCCGCCCATACCCCCGCCCGCATACTCTTTATCGGCAGCCCCCGCGCGCCCATTGGCATTCCCGACACCCGGTTTTACTGGTTACGTTCCTCACAAGGCTTACTATGTCAACTCCCCTGGCCGTTGGAACTAAAGCTCCTTCCTTCAAACTCCCCGACGCCTCCGGCAAGCTGCACTCCCTGGCAGATTTCGCGGGCAAAACCGTCGTTCTCTACTTCTACCCCGAGGACGACACCAAATCGTGTACCACCGAAGCCTGCGACTTCAATGACTCGATGCCCGACATTGAGTCCAAAGGAGCCACGCTGATTGGCATCAGCCCGGATTCACCCGCCAAGCACGCCGCGTTCATCGAGAAATATAAGCTTACGTTCACCCTGCTGGCCGATATTCCCGGAGCCGATGGCACACCCAGCGTCGCCGCGAGTTACGGTGTCTGGGCTGAAAAATCCATGTTCGGCAAGAAGTACATCGGGATCGTTCGCACCACCTTCCTCATCGGTCCAGATGGAGTCATTAAGAATCGCTGGGACAATGTCCGCGTCGAAGGGCACGCCTCGTCGGTCCTTGAGGCCCTCATCCCAGGTGCATCTCACGCGGCAACCTCTAAAGGCACCGCCAAAGCTTCTACCACAGGCAACGCAGGCCCTGCGATCGGTGGCAAGCCCTCCACCAAGCCCGCCAAGGGCATGAGCATGAAGGGCGTCCGCAAGGCGGGTAAGTAAAGCCAAACGTAAATACCTCTCATCCCGGCAGCGTTCCCCCCTCGCCGCGGAGAAGGGGCGAATGCCCGTCGCCACGAGCGCAGCATTACCCGTGGAACGTAACCATACGTAACTCTGCTGGCCCTCCCCAAGCGAGAGGCGCTTTGGTGAGGGGGAGGAGAGGGAACGGGAGGGGCGGGGCTTTAGCGGCGGGCTTTGGCATCTCCGGTTGCGGCGGCGAGGCCGTGGGCGAAGGTTGCTAGCTGGCTCTTTTTCTTATGTTGGACGGCGTCAGCGAAGGCGACGAGCTGGAGCTGGAAGCGGGTGTCGTGGCTGGGCACGGTGTGGATAGTTGGGGCGCCTAGTAGATCCTTGAAGAGGAGCTCGGTTGGCTTTTCATAATCATAAGACAGGGTGCCGGCATTTCCCACGAGCGTCAGTGTGAACCTGGAGGCTTCGGCCCAGCCGCTTATGATTACACCGGCGACGCCTGCGGGGATGTTGGCCCCGGCTTTTTTGGTGCTCTGCACCAGGACGGTCGCGGCGGTTTCGGTGCGCTTTTTCCATTTGTTGGAGAAGACGCTCGCGAGGGTCTTGGAGGGTGAGGTGAGATAGTTAAAGAGATCTATGGAGTGGCTGCCCATATCAAGGAATGCGCCGCCGCCGGATTGTTTGACATCGCTGAACCACTTCTCGGCGTGACTGGGAAGATCGCACGCGAAGGCGTTCTCAACGCGGACCAGCGTTCCAATCTTACCCGCCGCGACCATCGCTTTCATTTCATTAATCGGTGGGGCGAAGCGGTGGCAGTAGGCGACAAAGCTAAGCACCTTTTTGTGCTTGGTCGCGAGCGAGGCGAGTTTTTTGGCATCGGCGAGCGTGTGCGCGATGGGCTTTTCCATCAGCACCGGGAGTTTGGCTTTAAAGGTAGCTTCAATTATCTTGGTGCGGATGCTAGGGGGTGTGCAGACGATCACGCCATCGAGATGGAGGTCGCCGCTTTTAACAGCGGCGAACATCGCTTCGGCAGAGGCGAACGCCGCGGCATCGTTCTCAGCGCTGGCCTTTTCGCGGTTGGCTTGTAAGGGCTCGGCGATCGCGGCCACCACAACTCGTCCGCCGCTGGCCTTTGCAGCGGCGAAATGCGCGGCTGCGATTCCACCTGCACCGATGATCCCGATTTTAAACGCGGCGTCCGACATGATACTTCTACTCCTGAAACAAGAAAACGGTGTTGGAGAAACTTTGGGGGCGTGCCGCGTGAGTTAGGGGGGTGGGTGTGGTTGGGGCGGTTGTGCGGGCCATGAAAAGATTTACATTGAGTGGGCTGCGGGCACTGGGGGTAAGGATAGACTGGAGCGGCATTGAACGTGCCGGAAATTTGTGCGGATGCGAGAGAGGGTGATGGTGCGTGGGTGGTGCGTGGGTGGAGGGTGGGTGGGATTGGTGGAAAGGGTTGGTTGGTTGCGGGAGCGAGATTGTTGGTTGCGAGAGTGGGCCGGCGCTTAGAATGGGTGCTGTTTGGAGGGGACGACGAGCCCGAGGTGTTGGTGGGTGATACGAGGGGGTTCGCGGGGCGGGGCGATGAAAAGCAGCGTGGCGGGCGTGGTTAGCGATGTAAGTGAGCGAGTTAAAACTTATGAAAACTGTAGTCAATGGCTTACGTTGGTTGTTCATGAAGTTGGGTGGCGGCGTGCGGGGCGTGGGGGGGGTGACTGGCGTGGTGGCGGCAGTGATGGTGTGCGCGATGGTTACGTTGCGCGCGGGGGGTGGTGAGGGTAATAGGGGTGGTGAGGTGGGGGAGGTGCGGGGCACTTGGCTTACGACTACGGCGAATGACGCGATATCGACGCCTGAGAAGACTGCGGCGACGATGAAGCGGCTGCGGGAGATCGGGATTAACACGGTTTATGTTGAGTGTTGGAAGAACGGCTACACGCAGTACCCGAGCGAGGTGTTGCAGCGGACGGTGGGGGTGGATCGGCGGCCGGCGCTCATGAAGTCGGACCCTTCGGACCCTCCGGAGCGAGCGAGCGGGGCGGGGCGGGACCTGCTGGGGGAGACGCTGGCGGAAGCGAAGAAGAATGACTTAACTTATATCGCGTGGTTTGAGTATGGCTTTATGGCCGCGTTCAAGGACTCGGACACGCACCTGCGACGGATGAAGCCGGAGTGGCTAAGCCGGGACAAGTCGGGGAACGAGGTTGCGCCAAATGGTTTTGTTTGGATGAATCCGCTGCACCCGGAGACGCGGCGATTTCTGCTGGATATTGTGCTGGAGGCGGTGGATAAGTATGACCTGGATGGGATTCAGCTGGACGACCGGATTGTGTGGCCTTATGTTACGATGGGGTATGATGAGTATACCAAAAAGGTGTACGCGGAGGAGCACGGGGGCAGGCTGCCGCCGGAGAATGAGAAGGATGCGGGGTGGATGCGGTGGCGGGCGGACAAAGTAAACGAGTTCAGTAAGATGTTCGTTCAGGAGGTGCGGGCGCGAAAGCCGGGATTAATTATTTCACTGTCACCCGCGCCTTACCCGTGGGTGTATGACCACTATCTGCTGGAGTGGCCCAAGTGGGCGGCGTGGACGGCGGCGGATGGACTTGCGAAGCCCGTAAATATGGCGAACACGCCGGAAGTGGGTTGGAGTGGCGCGGGCGTGAAGCCGGGGTGGGATGAGTTTATTCCGCAGTGCTACCGGTTTTCTTACGATGCGTTTGAGAAGACCTGGATGCAGCAGGTGGAGCAGATGAACGTGCTGGGGGCGGGGCGGGTGAAGGATCTGGTGGCGGGGATACGGGTGGTGGGTGAGGGTGCCGATAGCACCTGGGAGGATTTGCGAAAGAGCATGGAGGTGGTGCGGAAGACGGGGGGCGGGGGTCATGTTCACTGGTTTAGCAGGGGCGTGCTGGATGTGTACCCGCGCGAGTTGATGGAGTTTTATAACGTTAAAGAGTTAGGTTATGTTCGGCATCCTCGCGCTCGCGGGGCTGCTCGCGGGGGCGCGGGTGCGGGTGGTGATCAGGGCGAGGGGGCTGCGCACAAGTCGACTGGTGAGGCCGCGGCGGCGTTGATGCAAGGGCACTTTAGCAGCGAGGAGCAGAGCCAAACGAGCAGGGCTTTCTTTGATATTCGGCTGCACATGACGCGGATCTGGCCTGGGGCGACCGATGGGGTTTGGCTTTATGTTGAGCAGGCAATGAGATCAGCGCAAGATAAGCCGTACCGCCAACGGGTGTATCGGGTGGTGGGGCTCGCGGATGGGCGGGCGCGGAGCGATATTTACATGCTGCCGGGCGAAGCGATTACGTTCGCGGGGGCGTGGAAGGATGTAAACAGGTTTGACGGGATGAAGCCAACTGACTTAAGTATCAAGGATGGCTGCTCGGTGTTTTTATTGCCCAGTGGGGATGGGAAGTACGAGGGCAGTACCCAGGGGCACGAGTGCAAGAGTAACTTACAGGGGGCCACTTACACTACCAGTGAAGTTAAGTTGGATGGGGAGGGGATGCGGAGTTGGGATCGGGGTTTTGATTCGGGCGGCAAGCAGGTGTGGGGTGCGGTGGAAGGGCCGTATATCTTCAAGCGGGTGAGTGAGGCGGAAGCGGCAGCGGCGGCGAAGGAGGATGCTGAGGGGAAGCCCCGGCCGGACGCGAAATAGAGGGGGTGATCGGAGAGATGGGGCGTTGAGATGCACGAGCGTCGGAGGTGATCGGAGATGGCTGGCGTGGGGATGGTGGGCATGGTGGCCAGAGGTGGCGGTGGGGGGCCGCGGCGAGGTCGCGGATCGGGATTTTGCTGTTGATAAGCTGGCGTCTAGTGGGGCTTGAAGATTGTGTTGAGCGGGGTGTGCCGCGGAGGCTTCGGCGGAGCGTGGTGGGGGGCCGCGGGGTCGGGGTGTGGAGGTTGCGGCGGAGCTGGGGGCTGACAAGCGACAGGCAACGCACAAAAATAGGTACTTCATTTTGTGGACATCACCCTTGAACCTACGATAGGTTGTGGTACCATCTACGTTCCTGCGTTTTGGCGATTTTGATTTTGGGGGGAGAGGGCACGCTGGCTTGTTTGGAGGTTTGGGAACTTGGTGGTGATGGTGAGGCGAAGAACGGTGAATCCGGGAAGTTGGAGGAGTAGGGTGCTCCTGGCGGATGGCGGATGAGGGATGCAAGGTGGTGATTGCAAGTTGAGCGTGATGGTGAACGGACGTGTAGTGGACGGCAGTGGAAGCGTTGGCGAGGGTGCTGAAAAAGGTGGTGTCTTGGTGGGCGTTTTGAGTGATCGACAGATTCGGGACCACGTGAAGATCGTGCCGTTTGAAGACGCGGCGAAGCGGCCGGGGCGGATCTCATACGGGGTTTCGAGTTATGGTTATGATGTGCGGGTGGGGCCGCGGTTTAAAGTGTTTACGCCGACGACGCGGAGTGGGGACATCGCGGTGGTGGACCCCAAGCTGTTCAGCGACGACATGATGGTGGAGGTCGATGTCTCATCGCGAGCGCAGGATAAGCAATACGTAATTATACCACCCAACTCTTTTGCGCTGTGCGAAACCGTTGAGTATTTGGAGATTCCGCGGGATGTGCTGGTGATCTGCGTGGGCAAGAGCACGTACGCCCGCTGCGGGCTGATTGTTAATGTTACACCGCTGGAGCCGGAGTGGCGGGGGAAAGTTACATTAGAGATAAGTAATACGACGCCGCTGCCGGCCCGGGTGTACGCCAATGAGGGCGTGGCGCAACTGATATTTCTGAAGGCGGACCAGGTGTGCGAGGTGAGTTACGCGGACAAGGGCGGGAAGTACCAGGACCAGAGTGGGCTTACGTTACCGAAGGTTGATTGAGGCGTGGGAGGGAGAGGGGTGAGCGGGTGAAGATGCGGTTGGTTGTGCGTGGGGTGCGTAGTGGCGTGAAGGTTTGGAGCTGTGGCGGTCGAGCGCGGTGGTTTTAGGAGCGGCCGCGTTTGTTTTTGTGATGGTCACCATCATTAGGTTGCAAAGCCGTATGAAGATTAATCGAAAGTTTACTCAGGCCGGTTCGGACCCTTTCGCGAGCGTGGCGTGGGTGAAGCGGTCGTCGAAAATTACAAACCCGGATGGTTCGGTGGTCTTCCAGATGGACGACGCCGAGGTGCCCGAGCCGTGGTCGCAGCTTGCCACTGATATTATGGTGAGCAAGTATTTCCGCAAGGCGGGGATACCGCAGGGCGACGGCACGCATGGGCCGGAGAAATCGGCCAGGCAGGTAATTCATCGGCTGGCGGGGTGCTGGAGGTACTGGGGCGAGAAACATAACTATTTTGACAGCGCGGGTGATGCGCAGTCGTTTTACGACGAGCTGGTGCATATGTTGGTGCATCAGATGTGCGCGCCCAACAGCCCGCAGTGGTTCAATACGGGCTTACATTTCGCCTATGGGATTACCGGCCCCGCGCAGGGGCACTGGGTGGTGGACCCCAAGACGGGCGAGCCGGAGTTGGCGGATGACGCGTACACGCATCCGCAGCCGCACGCGTGTTTCATTCAGAGCGTGAGCGATGAGCTGGTGAGTGATGGCGGGATCATGGACCTTTGGGTGCGTGAGGCGAGATTATTTAAGTATGGGAGCGGGACGGGCACTAACTTTTCCGGGTTGCGGGGCGAGGGGGAGAAGCTCTCGGGGGGTGGGCGCAGTTCGGGGCTTATGTCGTGGCTGCGCATCGGTGATCGGGCGGCGGCGGCGATCAAAAGCGGGGGGACGACGCGGCGGGCGGCGAAGATGGTGTGCCTGAATATGGACCACCCGGATATCGCGGAGTTTGTCAACTGGAAGGTGCGAGAGGAGATCAAAGTGCAGGCGATGGTGGAGGGGTTTGCGTTGCTCAAGAAGCACGACCCCGCGCTGGCCGCCCAGGCGAAGGAGCTTAAGCTCGAGCTGGATTATGATTACAATGGCGAGGCGTATCAGACTGTAAGCGGGCAGAATAGTAATAACTCGGTGCGGATCCCTGATACCTTCTTTGATGCGCTGGATGCGGGGGCCGATTGGCACACGACGGGGCGGATCAGCGGGAAGGTTTCGCGGACATTCAAGGCTGAAAAACTGTGGGATGAGATCGGGTACGCGGCGTGGCGGTGCGCCGACCCGGGCGTGCAGTACGACACGACGATCAACGCGTGGCACACGTGCCCCAACGGTGGGCGGATCAACGCGAGCAATCCGTGCTCGGAGTACATGTTTCTGGACAACACGGCGTGCAACCTGGCATCGCTGAACATAATGAAGTTTTACGATTCCACGACGCGGACGTTTGACTCGGCGGGGTATGAGCACGGGGTTGACCTGTGGACGATCGTGCTGGAGATCAGTGTGCTGATGGCGGCGTTCCCCAGCCGCGAGATTGCGGAGTTATCTTTCAAGTATCGGACGCTGGGCCTTGGGTATGCAAACCTTGGCGCGATGCTGATGCAGGCTGGGATACCTTACGATAGCGATGAGGCGCGGGCGGTGTGCGCTTGCTTATCATCGGTGTTGACGGGTCGTTCGTACCGGATGTCGGCGTTGCTCGCGGCTGAGCACGGGGCTTTTAGCGGGTATTGGTCTGACAAAGAGAACATGCTGCGGGTGATGCGGAACCATCGCGCGGCGGCTCGAGGGGAGGCGCGGACGAGCGATGCGTACGAGGCTTTGCGGATACGGCCGGTGCCGATTGATCATGGGCTGATCAAGGCCGAACGAGTGAATATAACTAACTCGGCGCAGCTGCTGAGCCGGGCGGTTGCGGTGTGGGATGATGCGGTTACGCTGGGCGAGATGCACGGATATCGCAACGCGCAGACGACGGTGATCGCGCCGACGGGGACGATCGGGCTGCTTATGGACTGCGACACCACGGGCGTGGAGCCGGACTTTGCATTGGTTAAGTTTAAGAAGCTGGCGGGGGGCGGTTACTTCAAGATTGCCAATGAATCGGTTCGTCCTGCGCTAGATGCACTTGGGTACACCCCGGCGCAGGTGAAGGGGATGATGGCGCATCTGCTGGGCGAGCTTACGTTGGACATTGCGGCTCCGGCATCGCTGCGGGGGGTTGGGAAGGGCGAGCTGCTGAGCGGCTATCTGTTACGGCACGGGCTGAGCGCGGGTGATTTGGCGAGTATAACCGGCAGTCTGCCGGGCGTGTTTGACCTTTCGTTTGCGTTTGCATCGTGGGCTATCCCAACGGCCTCACTGGCGGCTTGCGGGGTGGATGCGGCGGCGGCCAGCGCGGACCCGTCGTTTAACTTGCTGAAGAAGTTTGGGATCAGTGAGAGCGACATGGATCTGCTGAACATTAAGATCTGTGGGACATCAACCATCGAGGGCGCGCCGGGGCTGAAGGACGCGGACCTTGCGGTGTTTGATTGCGCGAATAAGTGCGGGAAGCTGGGCAAGCGGTTTATCGCTCCGGCGGGGCATATTTACATGATGGCTGCGGCGCAGCCGTTTATCAGCGGGGCGATCTCCAAGACGATTAACTTGCCCAACGATGCGAGCGTGGCTGATATTAAGTCATGCTATCGGCGGTCGTGGGAGCTTGGGCTCAAGGCCAACGCGCTGTACCGCGATGGGTGTAAGTTAAGTCAACCGCTTTCGGCGACCTCCGACGAGGCCAAGAAGGAGACGGCGAAGGAGGAGCGGGGAACAAGTGAGGTGAAGGACGCATCATCTGTTCCGCACGCGGTGGTGATGGCGGGGCAGGCTCGCGAGGGGCAGCCGCTGGAAGAAAAGCTACGAGATGAGCGGCTAAGTGAGGCTTTGTCTGCCGCGGCGGTGGCGCCGGCGGAGCTGCCTGTGAACCCAGCGCCGGCGAAAGCGGCGAGGCGGCGGCTGGCGGATACGCGGCGGAGCCTGACTCATAAGTTTAATGTTGCGGGGCACGAGGGCTACCTGACGGTTGGGCTTTATGATGACGGCCAGCCGGGTGAGTTATTTATAACAATGAGCAAGGAAGGGTCCACGATCGGGGGATTGATGGACTCGCTGGGGACGGCTACAAGTGTTGCGTTGCAGTACGGCGTTCCGGTGCGGAGCCTGGTAGACAAGTTCAGTCACCAGCGGTTTGAACCCGCGGGGATCACGGAGAACGCGGATATCCCCATGGCCAAGAGCCTGGTTGATTATATCTTTCGTTGGATGGGGATGCAGTTTGTGCCGGGGTACCGGGCGGCAAACGCGCCCGCCCGGGGCGGAGCGTACTTGGATGATCGGGCACCGGAGGTAAGTAACGGGCTCGAGGGATCTCGTGGGATTTGGCAGAGCACGTCGCGGTTTGGCGCTGCTGAGGCTCCACCGCTGGCGCGGATTTCAAAGCCTGACACGGCCGTGGCAGTTGTAGGAGGGGGCGAACCCGGGAGCAAAGTTAAGCCGGGCCCGGTGGGTAGCGTTGTGCAGGTGAAGCCGCTGGAGCAGAGCGCAACCGGACTGAGCAGCACATTAAGTGAGTATATGAGCACGGTGGGTGATGCGCCAGCGTGTGACGTTTGCGGGACGATTACGGTGCGCAACGGGACGTGCTACAGGTGCGTGAACTGCGGGAATAGCATGGGTTGTAGCTAAAAAGCGGCAGCGGTCTTATTCTTGATCTTAATCTTAATATAAGTGTCGCCTTGCTCTGAAGCGGACGAGTGGTGGACCGGCATGCCGGCGCCTGGGTGGTTGGCTGGACAATCAGGCCGAAAGGAACATAACTGAAAACAATGAATAGATTGCGCTCTACAACGCGCGGCGGAAGGGGCTGGGCGAAAACATAAGTGTTCATCGCGGCAGGGTGCGCGGAGATAGTTGGCGATTAGGATGAGTCGCCGGGGAGTAGGAAGCCCCGGCGGGGTCGGACTTTCGAGGACCGATGCCGACTCAACGCTCGTGCGGATTAGAGGAAGCCATAGGCGGCGCGGTTGCCTTTGCCCCCGGTGGGCGGGGCGGCTGCGAGGACGAACCAAGGTGCCGCGTAGGCCACGCGGGACACGATCGCCACGGAGTGCTTCTTTTGTTCTGCAACCCAGTCGCTACCTGCGGTCTCTGCTTTGCCAGCCGCGAGTGAACCCCCAGTTCTTTCCCTCCGCGCGAAACGGTCGCCGGGGATGATCGCAATAGTTAGATCCACCACCGCAGGGTATCAGCCAGCGCGGCCCACCCCCGCCGACCCAACCTAAGTTGCAAGGGCACTTATGTTGAGGTCACTGAACCCTGCACCATTGGCGAGCTTCCGGGATCCACCACCCGGGGGCTTGCTCATTTTTTGGGGGTGGGCGGGCTGGATCCTGCGGACTTAGGGGAGTGCTGTTACGTGGTGCGTTCTGGCCGACGCAGAAGGACTACAGGCTGCAGCATCCAAACGCACGCCGCGGCGGCGACGCAGAACTGTAAAAAAGTAGCGAAATGGGAGGTTGCGGCCAAAATTGTTTCGATGGAGCGTACAGCTTGACTGAGCTCAGGGGAGAGAAAAAATCCGGAGATCGGTGGCCTGCCGGGGTAAGCCAATGACGTAGTCCACGAGCTCGCACGGATAGCTATCGTCGCAATGGTAACTAATAAGCAGCCGACGAACAGGCCTTTGGAGAAGCGGGTTAAAATGGTCCACGGTTTCCCCAGTGAGAGGCGAATGCACTGATGTGAGAGTATCGCGGCGATCAAGAGTTGTGCGGAAAAGAGGAGGTCGCCCGCAAAGTTGTAAATGCTGGAGCGAGGCTGGTTGCGTCGGGCGAGTGGATCAAGTCCTGAAAGCCAGTCGAAACTTGTGATCGCAAAAAGAGTTAAAACTAGCCAGAGGCGCCATCCACCAAAGGTGCCCGCAGCAATTATCTGCGGTCTGGCGCTCTGCTGCAGGCCGAAGAGGAGGAGCACACACCCAGCGCCCGCGAACCACCCGGCACCGTCGAATCGGCCCGGAGTTAAGAAGGAATTGCGTGTGGGCGAGTAGAGGTGAAAGAAATAATTCATAAGCGGCGAGATCATCCAAGCAGCGACAAGCCCCGCTACGACCAGCCTTCGTGCCTGTAGTGGGACAAGCTGGGAGAAGTCGCAGCCGCATTCGGTGCACCTAAGTGCGGTTTCATTCTCGTAGCCGCAGACAGGGCATGGGGACTTGAGGGTGGACATCGTGCTCATAGGGTCTCCGCGCTTTTGTTTAGTGGGCGATACACGTGAGTGTACCCGCGGTGCCGTCCTACCGGCGCAGGGACTTGCGCAGGTTATACCGCAATTACCGGCCAGAAAAGCGCGGAGTCTGCGCGCTGTACACGCGGACGGGCTGAGCTGCGGGGGCGAGGGGACCGAGTTAAGGTACGATCGTGGTTTCGGGAACTCTTGCGGTGGAGACCACGCTGTCACCTTCGTTGAGGGAGACGACACGGACACCCATGGTGCCGCGGCCGCACTCGCGGATTTCGACGGCGGGGGTGCGGACGAGTTGACCACCTTTGGTAATTACGACGATATCGTCGGTGGAGCGGACGCCCATCGCGGCCATCGAGAGGCCGTTGCGGTCGCCGGTCTTGATATCGGCGCGGCCTTTGCCGCCGCGTGATTGGCTGCGGGCTTTGCCAACCTCGGGCTGGACGCGGTATTCATCGATGGGGGTTCGCTTGCCGTAGCCGCGATCAGTGATCGTAAGCAGGCAGAGGGACGGGTCCTTGGTGATGCTGTCACCATCGGCATCGACGTCCATGGGAATGGCGACAACGCCAATGACACGGTCGCCCTCTTCAAGTTCGATGCCTTTGACGCCCGCCGCGGGGCGGCCCATGAGGCGAACGTCCTCCTCACTGAAACGGATGGCCATTCCGTTGGCGGTTGCGAGGAGCAGATCGTCGCGTCCGCCGGTGGTAGTTACATCCAAGAGCGAGTCGCCTTCTTTGAGGCCGACGGCGATAAGGCCCGATTTACCTACGTTGCGGTAATCTTTGAGGGCGGTGCGCTTGACTATACCGGCGGAGCTGACGAATGTAAGATAATCGCTGCCTGCCTCAAAGTCTTTGACCGAGAGATAGGCACAGGTGCGTTCGTCCTTGCCGAGGTTGACCAGATTAATAATATTACGTCCGGCGGAGGTGCGGGACATTTCAGGAACTTCGTAGACCTTCATTTTGAAGACACGCCCGGTGTTGGTGAAGCATAGGAGATCGTCGTGCGTGCTGGCGACGAAGACATGGCGGATAAAGTCGTCGTCTTTGGCGTCTCCAGCGCGGATGCCCTTGCCGCCGCGGCCCTGCTGGCGGTAGGTGTCAAGCGGCACGCGCTTCACGTAACCGGTCTGGCTGATGGTGACGGCGACGTCGGTGACGGGGATGAGCTCGGCGATATTAATATCACCGTCGCTTTCTTCGATGCGGGTTCGGCGGGGTGAATCGTAACGTGCTCGCATCTCGACGCAATCATCGCGGACCATGCCGAGAATAACTTTAGGATCGCTTAGGATGCGCTCGAACTCTTCAATCTCAACGATGATCGCGTTGTATTCGTTGGTGAGGCGCTGCATTTCCAGGCCCACCAACTGGATTAGACGCATGGCGCCGATAGTTTCGGCCTGCACGCGTGAGAGGGCGATGCCACCCACGGCCTTGGCGAGGTCGAGGCGCTCGATGAGCCGGCGGGGAAGGAGTGGGGCGTACTTATGAGTCGGTGAGATCGAGAAGCGGCGGTCCATTAACCGGTTGATGGCTTCTTCGCGAGTGGTGCTGGCGCGAATCTCTTTGATTACTTCGTCGATATCGCAGACCGCGTAGATCATTCCCTCGATGATGTGAGCTTTCTTTTTGGCTTCGCGGAGGAGGTGCTCGGTGCGGCGGCGGATGACGACAATCCGGTGATCAATATAACAACCGATCATCTCGACGAGGCTGAGCGTGCGCGGCTGGTTGCTTACCAGCGCGATATGGTTCATGCTGAAGGTCTGCTGGAGTGGCGTGAACTCGTAAAGTTGATGCTCGACTACGCGCGGATCCGCGCCCTTTTTGAGTTCGAGCACGATGCGCGTGGAGGCCTCGCGGCCGGACTCGTCGTTGGCGTAAGAGACGTCGGTGATTCGTTCTTCTTCAACGGCGTGCTTGATTGATTCAAACAACCCGCCCTGACTTAACATGAACGGGATCTCATCAATTACGATACGGTGGCGGCCGGTCTTCTCGATCTCCTCGGTGTGGCAGACGCCGCGAACCGAGACTTTACCCCGGCCGTGGAGGTATCCATCGAGGATGCCGCGGCGGCCCATGATGACACCGCCGGTGGGGAAGTCGGGGCCTTTGATGCCTTGGCGAGTGATGTTGCCGTGTTCGTCGGTGACATCGCGCATGAGTTCTTCGAGCGGAACGAAGCGGTCGGCGAGGCGGCCTTCGACAACGCGGATGATTGAGTCAAATACTTCGGTTGGGTTATGTGGAGAGAGGCTGGTGGCGATACCCACGGCAATGCCGACTCCGCCATTAATTAGCAGATTGGGGAAGCGGCCCGGCAGGACGAGCGGTTCCATCAGACGGTCGTCGTAGTTGGGCTGAAAGTTTACCGTGTCGAGCTTCAGGTCCGCGAGCATGTCTACCGCGCTCGAGAGCATGCGGGCTTCGGTGTATCGCATCGCGGCGGGGGGATCGCCGAGGATGGAGCCGAAGTTACCCTGAGGATCGATGAGGGGGGTGCGCATGCGCCAGCGCTGGGCCATGTTTACCAGCGTGGGATAGATGACCGATTCGCCGTGGGGGTGGTAGTTACCGGAGGTATCGCCGCAGATCTTGGCGCACTTAAGGTGCTTACGTCCAGGACGTAAGTTAAGATCATTCATTGCCACGAGGATTCTGCGCTGGCTGGGCTTGAGACCGTCGCGGACATCGGGCAGTGCCCGATCCATGATGGTGCTCATGGCGTAGGTGAGGTAAGAATCTTTCAGCTCACGCAAAATGTCCTGGTCTACGACGCGCTGTGGGACGGGTGGCTGCTCGGGCGGCGAGCCCTCGGGCAAGCCCCCGGGCGGACCGCCAGCGTCGCCAACTCCACCTAAACCGCCTGCTCCACCAGCGCTACCTGCGTCGCCAGTAGCCTGGGGGGGCGCATCTGGGCTACAAAGCGGGAAAGATGCGTGAAACAAGGGCCAGAATGCGTGCGTCATAGTCTAAAACAATGGTAGGTAGGGTGATTATAAATTGCGCGATTTGAGGGTGGAATCGTGCCGCTCTACGAGCGGTCGGAAGCG
>Ga0105048_10004645_pt1 | contig 22284 bp, 21 predicted proteins | sample MAT05_FD_78382 | JGI IMG/M metagenome (GOLD analysis project Ga0105048, IMG submission 78382) | Freshwater microbial communities from Lake Fryxell liftoff mats and glacier meltwater in Antarctica - MAT-05 | ecosystem: Environmental > Aquatic > Freshwater > Ice > Liftoff microbial mat | place...
TCGGTTAGCTTCGAAGTGCACGGCACCGAGGTGACAGGAGGCGCAGGCATGGAGTCCAAAGCGACAGACCCGGTCGACTTCCGCAAGGTTCAGCACAGAAACTGGGATTCGGCCGCGGTGGGATGGAAGCAGTGGAGTGAATTCAATGACCGCGCCGACGCACACATCAGCGCGCGACTGGTGGAACTCGCTGAAGTACAGCCGGGAGGCCGGGTCCTGGACGTCGCCGCCGGCTATGGCGAGCCGGCGCTCACCGCCGCACGCAAGGCTGGCCCGGAAGGCCGGGTCGTGGCCACTGATCTCTCCGCCGAGATGCTCGCATTCGGACGTGAACGCGCATCGAAGGCCAGGTTGAGCAACCTCGAGTTCATCCAGTCGGACGCATCCAGCCTCGATTTTTCGCGCGCGAGCTTCGACGCTGCCGTCTCACGCTGGGGGATCATCTTCGAGCCTGACGCCGAGGCTGCAGCGGAGCGCATCCGGGGATTCCTCAAGCCGGGCGCACGGATCGCAATCAGCTCATGGGGCGAACCCGAACAGGTCCCCTTTCTCTCGATCCCGATGAGGACGACGATCGAGCGGCTGGGCGTGCCACCGCCCCCGGCCGGTACCCCCGGGCCCCTCTCCCGGCCAACCCCAGCGGCCATCGGCGGTTTGCTCGAAGGTGGTGGGTTCTCGAATGTCGCCGTGGAGCGGGCCGAGGTCACATTCGAGTTCGATTCCCCGGAACACTTCACCGCTTACGTCAGGGCGATCGCCGCCCCGATCCGGGCGATGATCGAGAACTGCGCAGGAGGCGCCCGCGAAGAGGCCTGGGATGCGATCACGCAGGCCGCAGCGAATGCCGGGGGTGGTTCAGGACCGATGAGCCTCTCGAACGCAGTGCTGCTCGCTTCGGGAACCGCGTGAAGCCTGACGCCGTTCAGCTCTCCGTCGGCTTGGTCGACTCGGACTCGCCGTCTTCGTCGATCGATTCGATCGCACTCTGCTGGGCCAGCCGGGTGATCTGCTTTGCCTGGCGGGATGCGATCACGCTGAAGTTGAGCGAAAGCGCGAGCAGGATCAGCAGGACCATCGAGAACAGGGCGATCGTCGCGTCGCGCACGCCCATTGCTTTGGCGATCAATTCCAACAAGTAGGGGAAGGCGGCGCCGACCAGCATGGCCAGGCCCAGCAGGAACCAGACGATCGAATAACGCTCGAGCAGACGGTCGCGCCGGATCAGGTCCAGCACCAGCACCATGAAGAGGACCGCCAGGATCGCGGCGACGATTCGTGCCTGCGGGGTGAGCCGGACCACCGGTTCGGCGGCGCCCAGGATCCAGCTGAGACTGAAGTTCATGGTTTGCTCTCCGGGGGCGTGGTTCGCGGACGCAGTTGGCCGACCAGCAGCACGATCAGCGTCTTGAAGATATAGAAGGCCGAACCGAGCGGGGTGATGAAGGAATCACCGTGGGATCGGGGCAGCATGCGCACCGGAATCTCCTTGACGGTCAGGCCGGCCCGGACCGCTTGCTGGAGCGATTCCACCTCGGCGAAGTCGGTCGAATAACGCTTTGCGAAGAGCGCCATCGCCCGGTGGTTGAGCGCCCGCATGCCGCTGGTCGTGTCGGTCAGTTGCTGGCGGGTGGAGGTGGAGACGAGCAGGCCGAACAATTTCTGGCCGGTGCGGCGGGCCCAGGGAGAGCGATATCCGGATTCCTCGGCGAACCTCGAACCGACCACCAGGTCGGCGTCGCCTGCTTCGACTTCGGTGAGTAGCCGGGACAGTTCGGCCGCGGGGTGCTGGCCGTCGCCGTCCATCTGACCGCAAAAGTCATAGCCATTGGCCATGGCGAATATGTAGCCGGTCTGGTGCGCGGAACCGACCCCCTGATTGAAAGGCATTGAAGCGACCATCGCCCCGGCCGCCCGGGCGCGGGTCGCTGTCCGGTCTCCCGAGCCGTCGTCGATAACCAGTAAGGAGGCACCGGGAATGTGCTCCCGGGCGTCCTTGATCACGGCCTCGATCGAGTCCTCTTCGTTCCACGCCGGAATGAAAACGAGGGTCTTCATGCTGCGATTCTGCTTGATTCCCACACTTTTGGGGGGCTGATCGCTTCACGTGTTCTGCTTTAGGGTGCCTGCGGTATGAAGAACAGGCCTCCACGCCGCCGACGGCGCCACATCGGAATGCGAGTCTGGCTGGCTGCCGGATTCGCGCTGGTCGGTGTGATCACGGCCGCGATCATGTTCGGATTCGTCAACAATTCCAGCCAGGATGTGCTTTCCGAGCGCTCCACCGAGTTGGCCGTGGGACGGACTTTCCGCCTCGCTGACCGGGTCGGCGAACCCGATTCCAAGATCGAAACCGAGATCACGGCCGCCAACGGCGAGGGCTACTCCGCCTGGTACTTCAATTCCGCCCGCGAGGCGGTGGCGCCGGTCGGGTCCACCGACCCTTTCGACCAGAACGAAAATTACAAAGGCACACTCGACGACGCGCTCGGCGGGATGCGGGCAACGAAGGAGATCGACGGCGGCAAGGTCACCCTGGTTGGAGTGCCGGTTATCGATGAAAACGGGACCATCGTCGGTGCCGTGGTCGGCCGCTACTCCCGCCCGGTGGTCCTGCGCAGTGCACTCGACACATTGCGTTCAGACAGTTTGCGCGGCGCGCTGATCGCGATCCTGGTGACCAGCCTGCTCGGGGTCGGAATCGCCTCCCTGATCACGGTCAGGCTGAAGCGGCTTGCCGAAAAGGCGGACGACCTGGCTTCCGGCAACTTCGACGTGACCCTGCCGACCGGCGGCGCCGACGAGATCGGCGACCTGGCCCGCTCCCTGGATTCGATGCGTCAGGCCCTGAAAGAGAACTTCGGCGTGCTGACCGCCGACCGCGACAAGCTGACCGCCATCTTCGACGGCCTGAACGATGCGGTGATGGTGGTCGATGATGATGGCCCGATCCGTTTCTACAATTCCGCCGCGACTGTCCTGCTTGATGAACGTGGCCTGCCGCCTGAGGCGATGCTGCCGCAGATCAAGAGGGCCTCGGTCGAGGGTTTTGCCGCCCACCCGTCGCTGCGTATCGGCGACCGCGCTTACGCCATTCAGGCACGATCGCTGCCTAATGAAAAGGCGGTGCTGGTCGTGGTCCGTGACCGGACCAATGAGACCCGCAAGGAATTTGCCGAGCGTGATTTCGTCAGCAATGCGGCCCACGAGCTGCGCAATCCGCTGGCTGGCATTTCCGGCGCGATCGAGGTGCTGCAGTCGGGCGCTAAAGACGACCCGCCGGCCCGTGACCATTTCCTCAATCGTCTCTCGGCCGATGCCGAACGCATGAGCCGCCTGACCCAGTCCCTCCTGACCCTGGCGCGGGTCGAAGCCCTGGGGGCCGGTGAAGTCGAGGTGGTTGACGTGACCGCTGCCGCCCGCGACGTCAAGGCGGCAGTCGAAGTCCCGGTGGGACTCGAAGTGATCCTCGATGTTGAACGGGACCTCGCGGCCAAGGGTGATCCGACCCTCCTGCGACAGGTCCTGATCGGCCTGGTCACGAATGCCCTGAAAAACACGCCGCCGCCTGGCACCGTTACCGTTCGCGGACGCCGCATCGGAGACGCTGAGATGCTCCTCGAGGTGATTGACACTGGAACCGGAATCCCACAATCAGAGGTTGACCGAGTTTTTGAACGCTTCTACAGACGCTCCGAATCACGCCGCCAGGAGGGCTTTGGTCTGGGTCTTGCGATCGCCCGCAGGATGGCCGACGTGATGGGTGGAGAGATGGGGGCCAATTCCGTCGAGGGCGAGGGCAGTACATTCTGGGTCCGACTTCCTTTGATCGACCAGACTGAGACCCCGATCGCATGAGCACTCCCCCCAACAACGCCGGACGTATTCTGATCGCCGATGACGAACCGTCGGTTCGGGACTCGGTCGGCTACGCCCTGGCCCAGGAGGGTTTCATCGTCACCCCGGCTGAAGACGGCACGGAAGCCGAAGAGAAGCTGGTTGGCGATTTCGACTTCGACCTCCTGATCCTCGACATCATGATGCCGGGCCGTAGTGGCCTCGACATCTGCCGTGAGGTTCGTTCCCGTTCGGCCGTGCCGATCATCATCCTCACCGCCAAGGATGCCGAGGTCGACAAGGTGGTCGGCCTTGAAGTCGGCGCTGACGATTACGTCACCAAGCCTTTCTCGGTCCGCGAACTGCTCGGCCGGGTGCGCGCCCAGTTGCGTCGCCGTGAGCTCGACCGCTCCCCGGCCCCGGAAGCTTCACGCATCGCGGCCGGCCCGGTCACGATCGACCTCGCCCGCCATGTCGTCACGGTACACGGCAAGACGATCAGCCTGACCCGCTCCGAATTCCAGCTGCTGCGCCTGCTGGCCGCCCGCCCGGGAGAGGTCTTCAAACGCTCCCAGATCATGGAAGAGCTCTGGCAGACCGAGTTCGATGGAGACGAGCGCGCCTGCGATGTCCATATCTCGAATCTGCGGCAGAAAGTCGAAGTCGACCCGCAGCGCCCCGAGCTGGTTCTGACGGTGCGCGGCATCGGCTACAAGTTCAACGACTCCTAGAAAGCAGGCAACATGCCGGTCGTTTCGGAGATGACTCTTCCCAAGCTTGATCTCTCCGACCCCGGCCTGAAGGGTGAGCTTTGGCACGCTGGCATGAAGTCCATGCTGGAAAGTGGCGGGTGGATGGCCGAAGCCCCGTTGGCCACGGTGATCCTTGACCGCGAAGCCGGCGAGTTCTTCCTTCGCAGCAAGTCGGCCGTATTTCCCGGCCTGCTGATCGCCCAGATTTTCGGCATCGATGACGGCCCGCTCTACGAGCAGATCGTCAACAACATCATCAACATCAACGGCGACGCCCACCGACGGTTGCGCGGTCTGGTGAATCCATCACTTTCGCCACGCGCCGCCAACCGGTACCGCCCGGCGATGCGGGAATTCCTCGAAGCGCTCTACGGCGACGTCGAAGGTCAGGAGGAATTCGACTTCATCGAAGCTTTCGCCAGGCCGTATCCGTCACTGACCATTTCCCGGGTCATGGGAGCGCCTCCGCAGGATGCGCCGAAGCTCCACGACTGGTCGATGTGGATCCAGCGACAGTTCGATCCGATTTCTCTGGCAGATCCGGACACGGTCCAGGCGATGCAGGACAAGGTCGCCGGGTTTTATGCCTGGGTGCGTCCGATGATCGAAGCCCGGCGGGAAACCCCGGCCGATGACCTTATTTCTTCACTGATCGCCACCGAGGAGGAGGGGGAGAAGCTCTCGAACATTGAGTTGGAGAACCTCGTGCTGAACATCCTGGTCGGCGGCGTCGACACCACCCAGAACCAGATGGCCCACGCAATTCGCCTGCTGGCCGAGAGACCCGATCAGTGGGCCGCCCTGCGCGCCGACCCGGAGGGGATGGCACCAAAGGCGGCAATGGAAGCACTGCGCTTCGAACCGATCACGCCTTTCACGGCGAGGCAGCTGATGGAGGAAGTCGAATTCCGCGGTGTCACTTTCCCCGAAGGCACCGTGATCATGATCTGCTCGTTCACCGGCAACCGTGACCCGGAGGCATTCGAAGTGCCGATGGACTTCGACATCACCGCCGATCGCGGCAAGTCCCGGGTCCTGACTTTTGGAGCCGGCTTCCACTACTGCGTCGGCGCCAACCTGGCCAAGGCTGAGCTCGAAGAAGGCCTCAGATTTTACGCCAAAAAGTTCGAGACGATCGAGCTCGCAGCCAAACCGGAGCTGCAGACCGTCAGCGGCATCTACGGCATCGATTCGTTGCCGGTCCGTATCGCTCTTTAGGCAGGGGCCTCACCAAAGGCGAGCGAATTTCTGCAGAATCTCCTCCAAAGGACTACGCTCGATGGTTGTATCGTCGGCCCGTGCTGGCGGGCGTTAACTGAAGGTGGTTTTGGCTTCGGAAAACTTCAATCCGGATGGTTCTCTTGCTCGGACGCAAGAGGTTGTATTCGAAATCTCGGAGGACTTTCTCGGGTGTGCAAGCCGGGAAGGGGTTTTCACAGTGCTGAATCCCTCCTGGCTGCGTACTTTCGGCTATACCGAGGAAGAGCTGATGGCTGGCCCAATCGTTGACTTTCTCCACCCGGCGGACCGCGAGGGCACCACTGGCGAGCTGGACAAGCTGGTCGAAGGCGGCGGGTCAGTCAGCTTCATCAACCGGTTTGACGTGAAAGATGATGGCTGGCGCTGGCTGTCGTGGCAGGCGGCGCTTCGTGACGGATCGATATACGTGATCGCCCACAACGTAACCGAGCGAATCGCCAACGAGCAGAGCCATCTCCTTCTTACCCACATGGTCGCCGGCGTGGACGACGCGATATTCACCCACACGACTGATGGTGTGATCACCTCATGGAACAGCGTCTGTGAGGAGATATTTGGCTACACCGCCGAAGAAGCGATCGGCCGGCCGATGACCAAACTGATCGTTCCCGAGGATCGGGAGCGCGAGCGCGCCCAGATCGTGGAGCACCTGCTGGGCGGGGGTGGAGTGCGTCAGTACACGACCGAACGCAGGCGAAAGGACGGCTCGGCGATCACCGTGTCCCAGACGGCGTCGCTGATGCGGGACGATAAACATGAAGTTCTGGGGGTCGTGGTTGTGAGCCGGGACACTTCAGAGGAGAACCTCAAAGAGGATGGTTTCAGCAACGAGATCGACACGCTGGTCTGGGTGGGCCGTGTTCGCGACGCAATTGACGATAACCGGATCATCTTCTACGCCCAGCCGATACTCAGCCTGCGCGGCGCCCCGAAGTCATATGAGCTGCTCTGCCGGATGAAAGGACGCGATGGCGAGATCATCCAGCCAGGCCAGTTCCTGCCAGCGGCTGAAAACTACGGTCTGATCGAGGAGCTGGACCGGCTCGCGATCTTGGAAGCGGCCAGCCTGATCGCCCGGGGGAATCAGATCAGCATCAACCTTTCCACCTCAACCATCGGCAGGACGCACATCGTCGATGTGATCGCCGATGAGCTGCACCGTGCCGGTGCTGAACCATCGAACTTGACGGTCGAGATCACTGAGACCGCCCTCATGAAGAACATGTTTTCGGCGCAGAAGTTCTCGGCAGAACTTGCCGGGCTGGGCGCCCGCCTGGCGCTGGATGATTTCGGGACCGGCTTCGGTGGCTTCACTTACCTCAAGAAACTGGACATCAGCCGGTTGAAGATCGATGTCGAGTTCGTGCGCGATCTGCATTCGAGCCTCGCGAGCCAGCATGTGGTGAAAGCGGTTGTTGCTCTGGCGGAAGGGCTCGGGCTTGAGACGGTGGCCGAAGGAGTCGAAGACGCGCAGAGCGCGAAGATGCTCGACGAATACGGTGTCTCTTTCGTGCAGGGCTATTACTACGCTACGCCTGGTCCCATCGTCGCGGTCATCGATGAGTCCGATTCGATCGGGGTGACCGGTGGGTGAACGCCGGCCTGGTTCGTCTTCACTTTTCGCGATGACCTGATCGCTTCCGCGGAAACCCATCTCGACCACCAGATGGCGCTCGAATCCGCGGGTGCCGAGTGATTCGGGCAACCCAGGCAAACCGCTGAACCCTCTTGGGTGATGCTCCTTGTTGGCTGCTCTGGGCGAAGCGAAGGAGGAGCGATGGCCCCGTCCCGATCGAGCCAGAATGTGATGCTCCTTGTTGGCTGCTCTGGGCGAAGCCAAGGAGGAGCGTTGCCTGTCTTGTTTCTGTTCCAGAGCCAAATAGTCATGCCGACGGATCTGGTTCGCTAACTTTAATGAACTAACTACAGAAACTGGACTTGGCCCATGGCACTCCTTCTTGTACCCCTCGATGAATCGATAGTTTTCCCTTCGGTCAGCGCCAACCTCGCGATCGACGTCGGTGAAGACGAACAGGTTTTCCTGCTTTCCCGCCGTGATGGCGAGTTCGAGCGGGTCGGCGTCGTTGCCGAAGTGATCGAACGCGGTCTTTCGCCCCGCGGCGAGCCGGTCGCAACCGTGGTCGGCCTCCACCGCGGCCTCGCCGGGGTTGCGCACGCCGATGAGCTCGATCCCGACGCGCTTCGTATCGAAGTGCAGGAGATCCACGACGGCCATCCCGACGACGAGCACACCAAAGAGCTCGCCCGTGAGTACCGCGCCATCGTCGAGGAAATCCTCGAACTTCGCGGAGCCGACGGACGCATCGCCGCGTTCCTGCGTTCGGTCGAGGAGCCCGGAGCCCTGGCCGACACGGCCGGACTCAGCCCCGACCTGACCGTGGAGCAGAAGGTCCGCCTGCTCGACACGCTCAACGTCACTGCCCGCCTCGAGCTGGCAGTCGAGCTCCAGCGCGAACGCCTGGCCGAGCTTCAGGTCCGCAGCCGCATCCGTGACGACGTCGAATCCGGCGCCCAGAAGCAGCAGCGCGACTACTTCCTGCGTGAGCAGATGAAGTCGATCCGCAAGGAACTGGACGAGGACGACGCCAGCGTGATCGAGGAATACGAGACGAAGATCGCTGAAGCCGGCATGCCGGAAGCGATCGAGGAGCAGGCCGAGAAGGAACTGCGCCGCCTCGAAAGGCAGGGCGAGCAGTCGGGCGAGAGCTCGATGATCCGCAGCTACCTCGACTGGATCGTCAGCGTGCCGTGGTCCGAGCGTTCCGAAGGCAAGCTCGATCCGGCCCACACCCGTGAGGTGCTGGACGGCGATCACGCCGGCCTCGATGACGTCAAGAAACGCATCACCGAATTCGTCGCGGTGCGCAAGCTGCGTGCCGAGCGCGGGGTGGAAAAGGACAGTCGTGCCGATGGCGCGATCCTGACCCTGGTCGGACCTCCGGGAACGGGCAAGACTTCGATCGGTGAATCGATCGCCAAAGCACTCGACCGCGAGTTCGTTCGCATCTCCCTGGGCGGGCTCCACGACGAAGCCGAGATCCGCGGCCACCGCCGCACCTACATCGGCGCCCTGCCGGGACGGATCGTCCGTGCCCTGCGGGATGCGAAGACGATGAACCCGGTGATCCTGCTTGACGAGATCGACAAGGTCGGTTCCGACTGGCGTGGAGATCCTTCGGCGGCATTGCTCGAGGTGCTCGACCCGGCCCAGAACCACTCGTTCCGCGATCACTATCTGGATGTGGAGATCGACCTTTCCGAGGTCGTTTTCCTGGCCACGGCCAACCAGCTCGATCCGATCCCGGCACCCCTGCTGGACCGCATGGAGATCATCGCTTTCGACGGTTACACAACGGCCGAGAAGCTGGCGATCGCCCGCGGTTACCTGCTGCCTCGCCAGGTCAAGCGAAACGGCCTCGAAGTCGATGAAGTCGAAATCAGCGACACGATCCTGAACGCCCTGATCAGCGAGTACACCCGTGAAGCCGGAGTGAGGCAGCTCGAGCGTGAGCTTGGCAAGCTGCTGCGATCGGCGGCCACGAGGATCGCGTCAGACGAAGAAGAAGTCGAGAGGCCGCTGGTCCTCGATGACGCTGCGCTGCGCAAGGCCCTGGGACGCCAGAAGATCTTCCAGGAATCGGTCGAGCGCACGGCGATCCCCGGTGTTTCAACCGGGCTCGCGGTGACCGGAACCGGTGGTGATGTGCTCTTCATCGAAGCCACCGCAATGGACGGTGACAAAGGTCTGGTCCTGACCGGCCAGCTTGGTGACGTGATGAAGGAATCGGCGCGCATCGCGCTCTCATACGTCAGGTCACACAGTGACCAGCTGGGCATCGACCCGGAGGCATTCCAGCGTGAGTTCCACATGCACGTGCCGGCGGGAGCGATCCCGAAGGACGGTCCGAGTGCCGGAACCGCGATGACCACTGCCCTCGTTTCGCTGCTTACCGGGCGACCGGTGAAGCACACGGTCGGCATGACCGGCGAAGTCACGCTCCAGGGAAGGGTCCTGCCGATCGGCGGTCTCAAGCAGAAGGTGCTTGCTGCGCACGCCGCCGGACTGACCGATGTCTTCCTGCCGTACCGCAACCGGGCCGACCTCGATGAGGTTCCGGAAGAGGTCCGTGAGACGATGACTTTCCACCCCGTGATGAGCGTCGAGGAAGTCATCGAACTGGCCCTCGAGCCGGTCGGGAGCGGGGCGGATGTCGCGGCAATGTCGTAACTGCTCACCCGTCCCGACGGAGATGCGCGAAGCAGCTGTTGTGCTGGAGCGCCGCTGGACCATGGCAACGATTTACGCCTGTTCCAGCGGCGCCCACCGCTTCAACGAGTTTCGCCAGTCCCTGCCGGGAGTCTCACCGACCACGCTCTCCGAACGCCTCGAACAGCTGGAGGCGGCCGGAATAGTCGAGCGCCGAACGGTCCAGGGCCGCCCGCCACACACCGAGTACCTGCTCACCGAACGCGGCGCCCAGGTCGCAAACCTGGTGGCCGGACTCCTCCAGAACTGAAATCGGACCCGCTAACGCGGATTCTTTTTCTTCCAGGCTCGCTGACGGCGTTTGGCGTCGGCCATGATCGCGGGGGCCAGCAGCAGGCCGAGGCGCGGGAAACCGGCGAGCACCCGAAGAAACGGACCCCGCCAGCGGGGGATCGAAGTGACCGGCCGCGGCTTGTCGAGGATGCGCCCGGCCGCGGCGGCGACCTGAGCGGGCTGGAGAAAATTTCCGGACCAGGAAGCGGCGGCCCGCGGGTCGTCGACCTTGTCGAAAAGCATTGGCGTCCAGATGCCGTCCGGACAAAGCGCACTGACCCGGATCTGGCCCATCCCTGCCAGCTTCAGGTCGATCTGGGTGCCGACGGTGAACGCCAGGGCGGCATGTTTGGTCGAGGCGTAGATGTTCTCGCCGGGCGCGGCAATGAGGCCAGCGAGCGAAACCACGTTCAGCACGTGCCCACGGCCGGCCGGACGCATCAGCTCCAGGGCAGCCAGCGTGCCATTGATCGTGCCGAAAGTGTTGACCTCGAAAGCCAGTCGGCGCTGCTCTTCGGTCTGGTCCCAGGCGTTCCCGACCGGGAGGATGCCGGCGTTGTTGACCCAGACCTCCAGGCCCCCAAAGCGATTCGCCGTTGCTGTGGCCGCGGCCCGGCAGGCTTCGTTGTCGCTGACGTTCAGAGCCGAAGCGAAGGCTGCGTCACCGATCTCATCGGCAACAGTCTGTGCTGATTCGAGGTCGACGTCAGTCACGTGGACACCAAGGCCACGAGCGGCGAGCATCAGGGCGATCTCCCTCCCGAGACCGCGGCCGGCCCCCGTTACAAGCGCACCTTTGCGGGTCATCGGGCTGCCGGTGTCGGAAGCTTCCATCGGGCGAGCGTACCAGCGCCGGGTATGGTCGGGCATCGCTTTCTGTCCGGTCACCGTGACGCGCTATCGTCGGGGCAGAACGCTGACCGAATGGAGAACCATGGCTGCACTTAGTGACCTGAGCCCGGAGGACCGCGACGCGATCAAGCGTGAGGTCCGAGCCGAAATCGAAGAAGGACTCAAGCGAGAGAACGAGATCAGGCTCGAAGCCCTGGAGAAGGACCTGAGGACCGAGATCGGCCCCCGGATCCGCAACGAGATCGAGACCGAATACCGCCTGTCGCAGGAAGCCTGACCTCACCCGCCAGGCGATAAAGAGGTACCTCGCGGGGTCATCCTGCGGGCGGCCGGGGGAGTTCCCGGCCGCCGTCTTCTCTGCAGCCGACGCTCAGACGGTGCCGGCTACGAGTGCTTCCGGTTCGCTGACTCCACCAGCTGGATTCGGGCCGTACTGGTTGGCACCGGCATCGCCATCGAGGACCAGGAGAACGAGCAGCCAGATTCCGCCAATGAACGGAATCAGACCTATCCAGTACCACCAGCCACTGCGGCCGGTGTCATGCAGGCGCCTCACCGCGGCCGAGATCAGGGCCAGGATGAGCCCGAGCCAGGCCACGACGGCGATGATGTAGAACAGCGCACCAATTGCTCCGCCGATTACCGAGGCGATGATCACCGGGATGTAAACGGCGAGCACGAACCCGAGGGCAAGCCACCAATAGGCAGGTCTGGAAGCTCGACCTTTCCAGTTCGTGGAATGTTCAAAACCAGACTTAACAGCTTCAACCAAAGTCAATTGGGCCTCTCGGGAAGGTGGAACAGGACGGATAACTCGCGCAAAAGTACCACTTGTTACAGACGGAGGTATTCCAGTCGGGATCCCGCCCGATTGTCAGGAGGTACTTCTGGTTCCGGCCCACCGGGCAGCGCGGGAGTGGCTGGGGAAACCTTCGTAATCGGCCAGGTGCGAGGTGTCGGCCCACAGGTCTTCTGCGGCCTGCTCCGAGACGTGAACAAACGAAGAGCGCTTGAGGAAATCCTCGACCCCGACGTTGGAGTGGAACTTCGCCATCTGCCCGGTCGGGATGATCGCGTTGACTCCCGCCACGTAGTTGCCGAAAGCGACCGATGAAGACTCTCCGAGGAGGAGTTCACCGGCATTGTCGATCCGGTCCATGTAGGACCACGGATCCTTTGTCAGGATGCGCAGGTGTTCCGGCGCCCAGGCGTTGACGAAGTCAACCGCCAGAACGGAGTCCGTGGTGACGACGATTCCGCCGAAGCCGGCCAGCACGTCAGTGCAGAACTTGCGACGGGGCTCGGGCAGTTCGTTGACCAGGTCGGGCAGCAACTCGGAAACCTTCTTCGCGACCTCTTCGGAGTTCGTGACCAGCAGCGATGCCGAATCGCTTCCGTGTTCAGCTTCGACCAGCAGTTCGATCGCGGCCGTCTTCGGGTCTGCCGTTTCATCGGTCAGGACGATCAGTTCGCTCGGGCCCGCCGGCGTGCCGGGGTCGACCTCGCCGTAAACCAGCTGTTTGGCTTTGGTGACGTACTGGTTGCCCGGGCCGAGGATGCGGCCGACCTTCGGGATCGTGTCCGTCCCGAAAGCGAGGGCGGCAACCGCCTGGGCGCCACCGGTCTTGAAGACGTTCTTCAGGCCGCAGAGGTGGGCGACGTAAAGCGTGGCATCGTCGATCGTGCCGTCCGGGCCGGGGGGAGAGCAGACAGTGATGTCCGGCACGCCGGCCAGTGAGGCGGGAACTCCGAGCATCACCATGACTGAAGGAAACCGGCCCTTTCCCTGGGGTACATAGAGGCCGACTGATTCGATCGGCCGGTACCGCTCGCCGGTAAGGACTCCCGGGGCCACCTCGAGCAGCAGGTCACCCTTGGGCAGCAGCGCTTCGTGGTGCTTCCGGATGTTGGTGACGGCCCGGTCCAGGGCCTGCTTCGTAGTTGCATCGATGCGGTTCAGAGCCGTTTCGAACTCGGCCTCGGTGACCCGCAGTTCACTCGGGTCCATCTCGATTCCATCGAATTCCTTCGCGAAACCAACCAGGGCGGAATCGCCGCCGGTCCTGACCGCTTCCACGATCCGCTGCACGGTCTCTTCCAGCTGAGCGTTGCTGGAATGCTGCGCCCGGCCCATGAGCGACTGTGCAGCCTCGTCTTCGAGGCTCGAGATTCGTGTGAAGCGGATTTCCATTCAGGCCTTTCTTTAAACGAGTGTTGCTTTGACGCCGGGGATCAGGCCCCGCCGCGGTGAGTTTCGTGACAGCAGGAGCGCGATGGCCGAGCCCAGTCCGCTGAAGACCTGTTCCCAGGCAGCGTCAAGGTCCGCGGTCTTTCCCCAGTGGACCATGATGCTCGCCCGCATGCCGCCAGACAGCCCATCGAGGAAGTCGTCGAGATCTTCGCTGATTGCGCCGTTCTTCATCGGTTGCCCGAGGACGAAGGAACGAAGTTCTTCTTTCGACCAGCCGATCGGGACGATCTGGAGGAACTTTCTTCCTTCCATGCTCACGGCGACGTCGATCGGAGCGTCGGGCCCCGAGCCGATGCTGGAGCCGGCACCTTCGATGCCGAACTCTTCGAGCCGGTGCCTGGCAATTTCGGCGAGACCGACACCCAGGGTCAATCCGATGTCTTCGGCGACCACGTGGCTCGAAAAAAGGCGGGGAGATTTCATGAAGATTCGGGCACCGATTCCGGCCTGATCGAACATCATCTTCAGCAGCTCTTCGAGTCCGGTTACGCCACCCTGGGATCCGGCCTCGATGTCGGATTCGAACCCTCTGTTTTTGCCGACGTTCAGTTCGATCTCGACAACGCTCTCGGAGGTCCGCCTTTCGACGAGGACATGGTCCGGCGCGGCTTCTTTCACGAAGATGCCGAAGTCGTTTTCTGGCGGATCCGTTGCCTGGCCGGCCGCGGCTTCGTTCGACCGGGCGACGAGGGAGGGTGAAATGTCCCGGAGCGCGGTGCCGAATCCGCGGAACGCGGCCTCCCAGGTGTGGTGCGCATCTTCAACCGAAATCACTTCGACGGCCAGATCCAGGCCGGCGCCAGCGGTCACGCCCGAGAGCAGCTCCACCAGCGGTTCGCCGGAGCGCAGCCGTTCGCACGGCAGGCCGACAAACCAGTCCACGTCTACCGTCGGGCTTTCGATCGAGAAGCAGGCGTCGGTCGTCTTCTGGACGGAAACACGGGCGCTGCCGTCGTCCAGCAGTCCGATTACCGAGGTCTCTGCCTGGTCCGGGATGGACGCAACGTCATGTATTTCGAGGCCGAGGGTCCGGCCGAGCAGGCCCCAGTCGCTTGAGTACCAGTCAAGCTCGATTGAACAGCCCATCCGCCACGCGATGTGCTCGACCATGTGGCCGACGAAGTCGTTCGGGGTGTTAATCGTCTTCGATGAAACATCGGTTCCGCCGAAGGAAACCCTCGGTCGCCTGAATTCGGAGAACGTCACATCGGTGAAGGGGGAAGCATCGAGATCGTCAAAACCGGCCGCCCCGGTGGCGACACCGATGACGTGGCAGCCCGCTTCGGACGCCGCTTCAACGCCGATCATCGCGTCTTCGAGAACGAGGCAGTTGCCCGGCTCGATTCCGAGTTTCTCCGACGCGGACAGGTACATGTCCGGGGCCGGTTTGGCGGCGATTCCGTGGTCGCCCGCAATGACCAAGCTGACCAGGGGAGTGAGTCCGGCCTGGTCGAGCAGTCCGGATACCTGTGAATCGGTGCAGTTCGAGACCACCGCGACCTTCAGGCCGCGCTCCGACGCGTCGGTGACAAGTTCGCGAATGCCGGGGAGGAGGTCCGGGTGGCCACTCAGCCTTCCGTCTTCGAGCAGTCCGGTCAGCCGGTCGATCAGGTCGTCGGCATAGCCGGAAATACCGGCTGATTCGAGCCACATCGCCCAGCTCAGTGGAATGGCGAAAGGAAAGCCCGCGCGAATTTCATCCTTCGAGAGGTTCTTCGCCCCTTCGGTTTCTGCTTCGAGGATCTCGTTGACCAGCCCGAACTCAAGAGTAAGGGTGTCGAACATCGTTCCGTCCAGGTCCAGCAGGATCGCCTGCGACCGATCGGGAACTTCAAGTATTTCCGCGAGAATCACCCGACAAGGATAAGGCCACAAGCGGGACTGCCGCTTGGCCGACAGGCAGTTACTTCTTCCGCGGCTTCTTCTTGATGAGTTCTACGGTCTTCGACCTTGTCCTGGTGGTGCCACCGGTCGGGGGTGAACTTCACCTGGGCCCGGACCTTCGTTTTGCCCTTGCTCAGTTTCCTGGCGGGCTTGGCAGTCTTCGAGCCGACCGCTGTCGACCGTCACCGACGACCCCCACACCGAGACGCCCTGACCGAGCGCGTGCGAACATTGCGCACGCGCTCTGGTCGGGCTGCTTCAGTACTGAATCAGGGTGATACGCACATCACGTAGGCCTGAACATCATGGGTGGTCAACGAGTTGTTGGCGACCCATACCTTCCAGCCGGTGGCCGCGACTCCGGTAAGGGTGGTTGCGGTGTCGGCCCCATTCGGAATCGGGTAGCTGGACGTGATGACCATCGTGAAGACCTGGCTCTGATTGAAGACGCCGCCGCCCGTGGCCTTCTCGCCGGCAAGACAATTGGCAGTCGCAGTCGCAAAGTTATTCGCGAGAATGTTGACTACGGCGCCCTTCCTCATGACTACAGATGTAGCTCCGGCCGCCCCGGTGGCACCTGCGGGGCCGGTTGCACCTGCGGGTCCTGCAGCACCAGCCGGTATCTGTCCTGGCTTGAAATCTTTCTGGAGGAGTGATTTGTCCTTGACCTCCTTGGTCGTCAAGGTGCTCTTCTTGATCTTGCTCCCCGCGATCGAGCGATTGGTGATGTTTTTGCCGTTAATTTTCATTGCCGCATAGCTGGTTCCCCCGAGGGCGATGAATAAAGCGAGGATCGAGATGATCAGTGCCGGTGAAGGTCGTTTCCCTGTCCGTTTTTCCTTGAATGAATTCAAAATGGCCTTTCCGTGGATTGCACCAAACGTAACCGACACGAAGGGGCCTGATGAAAAAAAATCGGGTAATCATCCTCGGCCGGTCTCACGAGTGGCCGAAGAATCCCTTTTCCAACTCTTTGCCTGGACCATGCCTGCGGTTAGTGGCCGGCTGTCTACTGTCGGCCGCTGACCCATGAAAAGGAGAACCATGAAAAAACGCAACGTCATAGCGGGCCTCCTCGCGGTGTTCGTCGTTCTGGGCACGAGCAGTGTCGCAATGGCTGGAACCAGCTACCCGGCGAGTCTGTCGATGAACTACTCGCGAGCGTCGGGAGGGCAATTCACCGGCAAAATATCTTCCCGCAGTGTCTGTGCGAGCACACGAAGGGTCGTCGTTTATCGCAAAGGCGGCGGTTCGATCGGCAGCACGACCACCTCTGGCGCCGGCAGCTGGCGCCTGGTGACCGGAAAGCCAAGCAGAGGCGACTACTACGCAACAACCGCCCCGAAAGCCGCTGGCCCCGGGATCCGGTGCGGTGGCGCAACATCGGCGCTCACCCACGTTTCGTAGTGATGGTCCAGGTCGGGGAACCGGATTGGATCCCTCCCGATCGCTTCGCTCACGGAGGCCCTGCCAAGGCAGGGTTTCTGTGGTTGGGCGACACGACAGGCGCAGTGGTCGTCCTGAGGCAGTAATCCTGGTAAAGCCAACCCGCCTTCTCTGGACGGATCGATTCCGCCACGAAGGACTACGATTCAGGTGAGGCGCTCGCTCTGCGAAAACCGTTCGACGAAGTGCCGGTGTTCGGGGTCCGCGACTGAAATATTGCCTCGAGTCATCTCCAGCCAGATCTGTGTCAATCTCCGCTGGAAATCCGGATGGGTCAGGCCCCAGGAAGTTCTCAGCGATCGAGATTTCAACATCGAAAACACCCAGGAACGAACAAGGTCCCGGGCGCCATCCGGAGCGTTGACATCATGGGTTGCTGTGTCCAAGGCCCGATTCGACTCCATGACCATGCGCTCAACGTCGTCGAAGTCGGTTGGAAGATCCTCAGGTGATTCAGGCGCACCCATCGTGGAAATTGTACGCAACTAACGGCACCGTCGAGCGCTACTCTGGTCGTATGGACCGTCGAAAGGAACCGCTGAAACTCGGATTGATGCTGCTGGTTGGGCTACTGATCGGGGGAGGCGCCGTGGCGGTGTTCAACTCGGGTTCCGACGATGACTCGGCCGGGACTTCCGCGACGAACCCCCTGGGTGTCGCCAAGGTGGTTGACCTCAGCCACACGATCGATCAGAAAATCCCGCTCTGGCCCGGCGATCCCAAAATGGTTTTCGACGAGGTCGCCACCTTCGAGACTGATGGTTACTACTTGCGAGACTTCTCGATCGGCGAGCACAGTGCGACTCACATGAACGCACCCAACTCCTTTATCGACGGCAAGGAGGGCATCGATGAGTACGGACCGGCAGACCTGATGCGCCCGGCAGTGGTGATCGATGTGCGAAAGCAGGCTGCGGCCGATCCCGACTACGCGCTCACCCAGGCTGATCTCGATGCCTGGGAAGAGCAGAACGGGAAGGTTCCCGAGGGAAGTGTCGTCCTCCTCGATACCGGGTGGTCGAAGTACTGGCGTGATCCGAAGAAGTTCTTCGGACAGGACGCGAAGGGTGGGCTCCATTTCCCGGGGTTCGACGGAAAGACCACGAAGTTCCTGCTGGACGAGCGTGGCATCAGTGGCGTCGGAATCGACACCCACGGGGTCGATCCTGGCCAGGACGAGTCCTACTCGACCAACACCCAGGTACTCAGCGAGCCCCGCATCGTCCTCGAGAATCTGGACCGGCTGGATCAGTTGCCGGCAACCGGCGCGAACATCATCATTGCCCCCCTGAAGCTGAAGGACGGCTCCGGCTCCCCGGCAACCGTCACCGGCCTCATCCCCTGAGTTGGAAGCCTCTGTTGGACCGAATGGGTCAGGTTGGCAAGCCCGGTTGTGAAGATACTCGGGCAGGGCTGCCCGGCCCGTCCCGAAACCCCGCTGGACCTGAAGCGGACCCGGTACGGTTGGAGCTCATGCTTCTGGATCAAACCAAACGGTTCGCTGACCTGTCTGGAAAGTGCGCTCTGGTTACGGGCTGCGGCGGTGCTGACGGGATCGGCTTTGCCTCGGCGAGGCTGCTCGGACGCCAAGGCGCGAAGGTGGCTATCACCTCGACGACCGATCGCATCCACGAGAGGGTTGAGGACCTCGTATCGGAAGGGATAGATGCCAGCGGTCACATCGGCGATCTGACCGACTCCTCTGTCGCTGACCGCCTCTTCAGCGAAGTAGTTGCCTCGCAGGGCCAGATTCAGATCCTCGTCAATAACGCCGGGATGACGCAGGTTGGCCAGGACGACGTCGGCCAAAGGTTCGCGGACCTGAGTGAGGACGACTGGCGTTTCGGGATCGAGCAGAATCTTCAGTTGGCGGTCAACGTAACCAGGGCTGCCCTGCCTTCGCTGACCAGGTCCCCGGGCGGCCGGATCATCTTCGTCACTTCGGTTACGGGGCCAATCGTCAGCGCCGCCGGTAACCCTGCCTACAGCGCTTCGAAGGCCGGTCTCGATGGCCTGATGAGAGCTTTGGCGATCGAGCTCGGGCCGGGCGGCACGACCGTGAATTCAGTCAACCCCGGCTGGATCAGGACCGGCAGCTCGACTGCTGAAGAACACCGTGCCGGCGGGCACACCCCGGTCGGGCGGCCAGGGACACCCGATGAGGTAGCGGCGGCCATCCTGATGCTCGCCGCGCCGGAAGCCTCATACATAACCGGGCAGACCCTGATCGTCGACGGCGGCAACGTCATTCAGGAACACAAGGGCCCGGAGTAGGGCCGGGCAACCGGCCATCAGGACCACCCGGTCTGGTTGTGGATCAGCCGCCTTCGGTCGTTCCGGATTCGGTCAGGCGAAGCACGGGCTGGTTTCTGTAGGCCCACACCACCGCGACCAGGATCACGATTACGTTCAAGATCAACAGGCCCTGGGCCACGTTTGCTCCGAGGCTGGTGAAGCCATCTTCCGTGGAGACCAGGAAGCTGGAGATATCCCAGAACCCGTGGAGCACCATGCCGGCCACCAACAGACCGGTACCGCGACGGGCCAGGTAAAGGGCGAACCCGGAGATCGAGGCGATCGTGACCTGGAAGAGGACGACGGGAAGCGGTGACCCGACCCCCAGGTTGGTCAAGTGGAAGAGGCCGAACGCCACGGAGACGATTATGGCCACCTTGATTTCCGGCAACCGGCCGGCGCGCATTGCCCTCAGGAGTATCCCCCTGAAGACGGTCTCTTCGGTGAAGCCGACCAGGACTCCTGCGGCAATTATCAGGGCGATCAGGTCGAAGGGGATGTCACCGGGGACTCCGGTGAAGCGGATGATCGCACCGACTGTCATCAGTACCACCGGGGCCCAGAGCAGCTTGTTCATCGGCAGGCGGCCCGGATCGCCGAATACGTGGTCCCAGCGGAGGAACGAAACCACGGCGAGCAGGTATACGGCACCCGCCATCAGCGGGATGAGCACGCCCTTCCAGACGTTGGCGGACGAGTAGAACAACTCGTCGTAGTCGAGTCCGGAGATGGCCATCAGGCCGGGGGTGACTATCGAGTATCCGATGATCACAAGCAAGGCAACTTTCCATGAAGGGGCGACCCTCGGCTTCCGTGTCGGGGCCGATGTTTCAGTTGCAGATTTCATTGTCTCCCGCCCTTCATCTCGGATCGTTCGCTCAGGTTCGCCGGAGAAACCTACTTCAGGGGGAGGAAAGGCGGGGCCGCCAGGCCGGGCTGAAGACCCCGACCCTCCAGGCCCGTCCGTTAAGCCGTACCGGGGCACTGGGCTTCTGTTGACCCAGTGTTGGCCTGACTCAAAGACGCTGGTTCTGCCAGGGAAGAGCCCGGTCGGCTTTCGTCGCCTTGTCGTCGGGCAAATTCCGCATACGTTCCGCGATAGTTCCGGCACTAACCAGGCAAGCGTCCAGCAGCGCAGTTCCCAAGTCAACGCCGTCGGTACGAATCCATGGGTGTCCTCGAGGGTTGAGAATTGCCCGGCTACGCCTTTCAAGTAGATCAGCCATCTCTATAGTTTCTGCGTCGTCGTTCGGGATCGGAAGGATGTCCACTTCAAGCGGCATGGTTGCGTCGGCGGGTAGCTGCGCTGCGTTCCTTCTGAGTCAGCAGCCCTCGCGGGGGTGAGACGTCGCGGATTTCAATGCTCTCCCTGCCAAGTCCGGTCGATACCCGGTGGATGCTCAGGACATCGTCGTCGCTCACGTAACTTTGCCATCGATCCAGAATGCGGATATGCGGTTGGCCCGTCACTTGGCTCGGAATCTGGACGTTCACGAAATATCCCCAACTTGCAGCAGCAAGCGCGACAGGATGTCGGTTGAATCCCCTCAAGAAAAGGTGAAAGATGACTATCGATCTCAAACCGATAAATGGGCAGAACTCGACCGACCAGGCCGAACTGACCAACCTCCTGGCCGAACTCGGAACGCGAACGAAAGCGGTCGAGGACACGATGGCAGCGAACATGAGCGATTCGGCCTACATCCAGGCCCTCCGTGCCGTGCAGAACACGGCGACCAAAGTGGTCGACCGGGTCAACTGCACCAAATAAGCCGACGAGCGGAATCGAACCGCTGACCCCTTCATTACGAGTTTTGATCCGGGTGTTCTGTGGCGTTCGGGTGTGGCTCGGCATGCCAGACGCAGTGCAGTGTGGGGCGGATCCGTGTTCCTCGGCGTTCGGCTGAGATGTTGATCCCGGTGTTGACCTGCTCAAAGGTGCTGGTTCAGCCAGGGAAGAGCACGGTCGGCTTTCGTTGCTTTGTCGTCGGGCAAATTCCGCATACGTTCCGCAATAGTTCCGGCATAGACCAGGCCCGCGTCCAGCAGCGCGGATACGAAGTTGATGTCTTTCTCGCGAAAGGCGCACAGTTTCGACGCACAGAGATCATGCTTTTCCAGACACCAGCCGGTGAACTCTGGTCTTCCCTCAGGCGCGGCTGTGTTGGCGTTCTGAACCTTGATCAGCCGGGTTCGCCAGCCATCGGGCAGCGTCGCGGTTCTCAGGTCGACGCCATCGATGCTGAATCCGTGGGTGTCTTCGAAAGTCGAGAATTCCCCTGCGACTCCTTCAAGCTGGTCAGCCATTCTTGCGGTTTCTTTCGCGTCAGTCGAGATGGGAAGGATGTCGACTTCAAGCGACATGGTTGCGTCGGCCGGTAGCTGCTCCTCGTCGTAGGTGCCGAGAATCGCCTGCGAGCCGACGACAATTACTTCGTCTCGTCCAAGAATCTGACACGAGGCTCGAATCGCATGTTCGAGCTGGTCCCGGCGCATCAGTTCGAAATACCGAGGACTTCACTGCGTTCCTCTTGAGACAGCAAACCGCGTAGAGGCGAGACCTCGCGCATTTCGATGCTGCTCCGGTCAAGACCGGTCAACACCCGGTGAATGCCCGACACGTCGTTGTCGCTCAAGTACTTTTCCCAGCGATCAAGATTTCGGACATGCGGTTGGCCTTTCACCTGTCTCTTGAGCCGATCCAGGTTTCCGTTGATCACGGGTTTCCAATCGTCGAGCGTCGAGCTGTTCAGTTTGGTGGAAATCTGCCGATGTAGTTTCCAGGAACGCTCTTCCGAACGGTTCAGATCTGGTTTCACCGGGCGGCGGGTGACCTCCAGCCGGAAGCCCATGCTTGACAACAGCCGGTCGAGCTGGTCGTCGCTCAGATCGACCTTGCCTGAAAGAAACTGACTGATACTCGGCTGATGGACGCCACTGAGCCGCGAGAGGCCGGACTGGCTGGTGCCAGTATCTTCCATCACGGTTCGGAGTATCTGATTACGTTGGTTCATGCCTATAGCAAATCCTACTATAGGTCGAAGGAAGTCCGAAAAGAATCTGAACAAGCGCCAAGCCGACGCGCGGAATCGAACCGCTGACCCCTTCATTACCAGTGAGATTGGAGCTGATCAACCAAGATCACCCAA
>Ga0105048_10004647_pt1 | contig 22276 bp, 18 predicted proteins | sample MAT05_FD_78382 | JGI IMG/M metagenome (GOLD analysis project Ga0105048, IMG submission 78382) | Freshwater microbial communities from Lake Fryxell liftoff mats and glacier meltwater in Antarctica - MAT-05 | ecosystem: Environmental > Aquatic > Freshwater > Ice > Liftoff microbial mat | place...
GCGTAGGCACTCACCCCTGTATCCTGCCCTGATAAAATGCCCGAACAGTCATTTTGATGTTCGGGCATTTTTCGTTTGAGACACCACTTTCGCGCTTTACTAACAAAGCACATACGTCCCACACATGCGGATCAAATACTCCCCTGGTATGCTAGGGCATAAGTGAAATGTGGGTCGGCCAGCAGTGAGAGCCGAACACGATAGTTGAACGAACGGGGGAGAGCATGGTCAAAGTTGATCAACACACAACAGACCAGATCGTTGCTTGGCGGGTGCGTGATGCATTGGCAGCCCATCCATTGTTGGGTGGTGCCACGGCACAGATCCACATCATCGCCAGCTACGAGTGTATTGTGTTGAGTGGTTGGGCAGTGGATGATGAGGTGATTCAACTGGCGACGCGCCTGACGCGACGTGTAGCCGGCAAGCGCACGGTCCATGCCGAGTTACAACGCTGTCGGCAAGCTGCTAACAAAGCGCTGACAGAGCGCATACTCGATGATAACAGTCTGCATGCGCTCAGCTAACACAACACCGGTATACTAGCAGTATAACCACATGAGTCACGTACACAGCACTGGACTGCGCCACCATCAATGCCAAGTGCTGTAGCGTGACAATAAACAATTATCAACAACAAGTCAAAAGGATAAACGACTTATGCGAACGAACAACTATAATGCCTTCTTACGTGATTTTGCAGCCGCTGCCAATAGCCTGAACCCACGGACGTACGATTATGTCCGCAATGGTGGGCATAACGGCGAAACGACACCCAGCAAAGCACGCCTACCGCTGGATGTTACGGCCACTGACGAAGCCTTTGTGATCAGCGCCTATGTGCCTGGTGTCAATCCAGAAAACGTCGAAATCACCTTCGAAGACAAAGCCCTCACCATTCGCGGTGAGTTCCCGGCGGCAACCAGTGACGACGCCAACAAGGTTGTCAAGCAGGAATTGTACCGTGGGGCCTTTGAGCGCAGTGTCACCTTTACGGTGCCGGTTGACGCCGATGCTATCGAAGCGACCTACGAACATGGTGTGCTCACCCTGCGTGTGCCCAAGAGCGAAGCTGTCCGCCCGAAGCAAATCAAGGTTGTCGCCAAGTAATCAGACCCAGACCCAAAGCAGCACTGCCGCGCGATTTCCAGCCGGCAGATGCTGCGGGACAAGGCGGCTGAGACCGTAAACGCTCAACCAATAAACAAAGAGCCGCATGGCATTGGTGATCAGGGATGATCGCCAATGCCATGCGGCTCTTTGCTTTCCGAGATTGTTCAGATGAGCACGTCTGGTGGAGACATGGCTCCACCCCTTGCACAAAAACTTTACTGGCCCCAATCCATTGGCCAGGGTGCAGGAAAATCAGAGGTTACATCCACTGGCCGACCCGTTTGGTACGACTCGACAATCGCGCAGCAGATCTCGACCACATGCGCCGCTTGGGCACCTGTCGGGCGCTGCGGACGGCCCTCGTTGATCGCCTCGTGAATCTCAAGCACAGAGCGTCCCCATTCAATGCCCTGAAACGGCTCGCGTACATAGGGAACTGGCGCGTACTGCTTGCCAAATTCGCTGAACTCTACCGGTGCATGAAAATCCTGAAAGCTGCCAATCCACAGCGAACCCAGATCGCCGTGAAATTCCAACCCTTTCTGCTTGCTATGATGACCCACATAGAAATTGGTCGTCAAGCGCACAACCGTGCCATTCGCCAATTCCACGGCTGCCACCACCCAATCGGGCGTGTCAATGTGAAAGGCAACACCTTCCTTGGTCACACGGTCGGGGTAAAGCACTTTGCCAAAGGCCGTCACACGGCGGGCCGGGCCCAAGAAGGTGGTTGCCAACGTCAGCGGATAGACACCGACATCAAAGAGCGCACCAACATCATAGAAGGGACCGGGGTTGGGATGCCATGCTTCGATGCGCCCCCAGTTGACCTCGGCATGGACCACGCGCACAGGGCCGGTCTGGCCATCGCGGATCGCCTTCCATACTGTCTGCTGGGCCTCACCCATATAGGTAACTGGCGAGCAGCTCAGACGCAAGCCCTTCGCGGCCGCCAGATCGACCAAGCGCTTGGCCTCGGCATATTGCATAGCCAGGGGTTTCTCGCTATGTACGTGCTTGCCCGCGTTCAGACATTGGGTGATCACTTCGGGGTGGGCGTGATGGATCGTCAGGTTGACCACCAGATCGATGCTGTCATCGGCCAACATCTCCTCTAGCGAGGCAAAGGCGCGCCCACCATATTGCTCGACCAATTGCTCGGCGCGGCCAGGCATGACATCAGTTGCGCCAACCAATTCCAATTGCGGATAAGGCTGCATGGTACGCGCATATGGGCCGGCGATATTGCCACAGCCGGCAATGCCTACACGCAAGGGTTGTCCATCCATAGTTTGTTCCTTTGCTATACATCGGGTAACGATTCAGGCGGCGGCGACACGGCAACGCGCTAATGAACGATCCTCACCGGACAATTGCCCGTGAAGTCACTATCAATTTCCTAAATTGTTACAGAGTGGATTCATTGCTGGCCTAAGTATAGCACAGGGCAGCGCGATCTAGATGCCGGGCATCTGAAAAGTGGACGGATCTAGCGGAGAGCATATCCCCTGTTGCTGCGTATATTTATGCCGCAGCAACAGGGGTCAAGCAAAACCCAAAGGATTTAGTACTGTAACAACCAGCCGCCCGAACCGTCGGGGTCCGGCACAAAGATAATCCACAGATTACGGGTTTCTTTGTCGGCAATGAGAAATTCTTCATTGCCGCTTAAGCCGTTCCAAGGACTGCTGGCACTAAAGGCAATCGGCCCTGGATACACCAACAAGCTGACCGACTGACCAGGCTGTAAGTCATACTCGCTGGGCCCCTCGACAATGCGATACCGTTGATCCAACGTAAAGCGCACTTGTTGTTCAAACCCATTGTTGATCACGATCATAGACTGTCCGTCCAACAGAGCTTGCACCGCAACCGTGGCCGTGGGTGCGGCCTCTATCGGTGCAACTTCAACAGTTGTGTTGTCAACGGGAGCTGGCGTGTCCTCTGTCACCGCGGTCGTGTCAATCGTAGGGACAGGCTCAACTACCACAGGTTCGGTGACAGGGGTCGGGGCCAGTTCGGCATTGGGTACTTCGATCACAGGCAAGGCAACAATATCGCCCTGGCAAGTGACAAAGCCCGAACTGCCCGTTACCCAGCCACCGGGTGCCACGCGATCCTCGACAGCAAACCATTGCGCTTCTGCATCGCGCCCAATGACAAGCACGGTAACGGGGTCTTGCTCGCTACTGCGTACTTTGGAAATAATTTGATATTGCAAACCTGGCCCACTGCGTACATTCAGCGTGGGCACATCGACACGACAAAGCACTTGTGTCGGCGCGGCAGGTGTTGCCTCTGGGACGACCTCTGGGGGGGCATCACCACCTTGGGCGAAGAGCGGCTGCAATTGCAGGGCAGTCGCGCTACTATCGGGAACCGTCCCGCTGGCTGTTACCTCCACAAGCGCATAGTAAATGCCGGGAGTGGCCTCATTCGGTGTCCATTCACAGACACTGCGGCCAGCAACATCCAAACAACTGCGCAGATAAAACAGGACAGGCGAATCCTCGGCATCTGTTATAAATTCTTGAACCGTGGATGGCGGCAAATCGTATGTTCCGCCACCGTAAAAAATCTGTTCACGTTTGCCAGTGCGGTTTTGCAGCCAGACTTGATTGCCCGGTGGGGTGCCAGCGGCCTGCAAGGTTAAACCAGCCGTTGCGCCCGCCTCTTCGCCGCTGGTAACTTCATAGAAGCCTTCCCGATCCAGCAAATAGGGATCCCAGAAACAGCCTTCCTGCGTTTCGGGCAACGTGGCATCACAATTGAACAGGTTGAGCACCGCTGTCACGCGCGGTAGGGCCAAGCCAATCGAGCGCAATGGTGCCAATTCATAGGTCGCGCCTTCCACAAAGAAACGCACATTCGATTCGGTTCGATTTGCAACAATCGTCCCTTCAATCGGTCCCGCATATTCTGCATCTAACACTTGATCCAGCGTCGCCTCATCGGTGGCAGTGAGAGAAGTCGTTTCCGTCACCGCAACAGACGACGTAAGTACGCGCGTGTCCGACAGATTTGTCGTACTGGACAAATTGCGGGTGGTGGATAAAGCGGTGGTGTTGGTTAGTGACGGGGTCGGGGAGATTTGAACGGTTGCTGTTACGATCGGTGTTGCGGCAGGTGTCAACCGTGGCAACACAATCGATGGGGTAATGGATGGTGTGGTTGGCGTAACCGTCGTTTGAAAAGCAAGTGTCAGCTCTTCAGTAGTAGAAGACGTACCCATGGCAACATCCTCGCTAGCCGCAATATGGACAGCTAGCGACGCGGTTGGCACTCCCGCAGCATGTGCGATAGCAGCTACGGATGCCGCTAGACACAATGCAACCAAAGGGGTAATCGTCAGAAGCCAAACAATACGACGCATTTTCCCTCTTCCTTGCTTAGACATACAATCCTCGTGCAACGCTTAGTAACACTACATTTTTTCAGAACCAGCATAGTAAAGCATGGATCGACAGCACAAACAGTAGTCGGCTTACTATGTATAGAGGTTGCGTATAGAGGTTAGACATTGGGGAACGTTGGCGGGTTTGGTAGAGCCAGACAACATTCCCGTGATTCTAGCCAACAGCGTAACACCCTCTAGATTATGCGTATTATATATTGGTTACTTGATAAACCAAATAAAAAAAAGCGCAGGAGCATGAAACTCCTGCGCTACTTGTCGCATACTGATTGTAGAAAAAACGTCATTTAATCGTATTTTATTCCACCAATCAACTACCGAGTTTCGCGGTAGACCACATGCCGGCGAACCGTCGGATCGTACTTCTTCAATTCCATACGTGCGGAATCATTGCGACGATTCTTCTCCGTCAAATAAAAATGTGAACTTTCTGTGCTGCGCATCTTAACGAGGACGCGTGGCCCTTTCTTTGCCATAATTTCATTCCTTTGCTCGTGAGCGTGCTACCCTACTGCTATTCGATAGTGGCGTTTGCAACGGTCGATACGCGCTTGCCATGCCAATATTTTAACTCTATGCAGTATAGCGTAACCCTGGTTAAAAAGCAAGTTCACAGAGAAGCCGATTAAAAGTAGTGACCAACAATATGTTGTAGCTTGTCTATCACCGAACGCGCCACCAGCTGTTTATTGGTCATAATGGCATATTCTAACGCATTTGTATAAGGAGACGGACCGGCCTCTGCCAACAGCTCGATGGCGTTGACAACCGCGGCCTTGGCCACATCGGCATTGTGCAGCAAGGTACGCACAACCATCTCCACCGTAACCGGCTCTGCGCTATCGTGCCACACATCATAATCGGTGACGTGCGCCATGACGGCGTAACTCATCTCGGCTTCACGCGCTAGCTGGGCTTCGGGGGTGGTGGTCATGCCGATAATATCCATGCCCCAATTGCGGAAGGTGCGGCTTTCGGCCTTGGTACTAAAGCGCGGCCCCTCGATGGTGACAAAGGTAGCGCCCATATGGACTGTGGCACCAGTCGCCTGCACAGCGCGGCCACAAAGCTCGCTCAGAAATGCGCAGAAGGGATCAGCCACACTCACATGCACCACCAAACCACCCGTTCCGACCTGCGGATCATCAAAAAAGCTCAGGGCGCGATTGCTCGTGCGATCAAAGAGTTGATCGGGAATGACAATATGGCCAGGGGCATATTGTTCCTGGAGGCTGCCACAGGCACTCACCCCAATCAGGTACTCAACACCCAACATTTTGAAGCCATAGATATTGGCCCGCTGATTTAATTGCGTTGGGCTAATGCGATGCCCACGACCGTGCCGCGCCAAAAAGGCCACGCGTTGCCCGTGCAATGTGCCCACCATGTAACTGTCCGATGGTGCGCCAAAGGGCGTATCGAGCTTCACTTCTTCAACATCTTGGAGAGCTTCAATTTGGTAGACACCACTACCACCAATCACGCCGAAGCGTACTTTTGTAGCCATGTAACGACTTCCTTTCCGCAGATCCTGCTGGATGGCTGAGCGATAGAGTAAGCGACAGATTAAACGGGGGCCTTGGCTGGATCAATATCACGCCACAGCGGGTTTTTCCGATCGCGCTCCGAGAGAATCGGATCGCTGATCCCCCATTCGACAGCCAACACGGGATCGTTCCAGGCGACACCTAATTCATCACTGCCGTTATAGAATTGATCCACCACATAGACAATGGTGGCTGGGGTCAGCGCATAATAGCCATGGGCAACGCCCACCGGAATAAAGAGCCCCTGCGGCACGCTGCCATCAATGTCTAGCACAGCGCTGGCGCCACAGGTGGGCGAAGAAGGACGCAGATCGGCAAGGCCAATGCGCACAGTACCCTGCAAGACGTACCAATAATCTACCTGGTGAAAGTGATAGTGGAGACCGCGCAGTACACCGGCAATGCTGTCGCTACGGTTGGATTGAATTTGGCCCCACGCGCGCTCGGGAAACCACTCGGTACGAAACGTTTCTACAAAACGCCCGCGATCATCGCCAAGCGCTTTCAAATCAACGACTTTTACTCCGGCAATCTGCGCCAGTTCAGTGATGGCAGGCATCGTTCGCTCAATTCCTTAACAATTACATGATGATTTTGGTGCTTCCCTCTTTACAAACGGCAATTATAGCACAGCAAACAGGCTCTCATCCAAATGGCCTAGCTATAGCCTATTCCCATTGGATATTTATTGAATATTTCACCGGTAGTAACCAATTTCGCGCTGGTGTTGCGAGTACAGTGGTGGGTATAGCAACACATCTAAACGATTCCAGACGAATCACGAGCAATAAAGCTGACAACGTATCCCACATCACTAGCCAAATTGCTATTCTGTTTGGTATAATGACAATTGTCACAAAATAGGAGGTGGCTGTGAAGACTAATTGGAGTCGTAATGCGTTTCTATACCTGCTAATTTTGATTGCGGGTGTGGTGATCTACTTTAATGTGCCATGGACGGCACAGAGTCCCGAACAAGTCACGTTAAGCCAATTGGCTGAATCGATTCAGAGCGAGCGCGTTGACGGGATTGTTGTACGCGGCGAAGAAGTGCGGGTGCTCCTCAAGGGCAGCACAACGCCACTGATTGCGCGGCGCGAAACGGATGTACCGCTCACGCAGACGCTGGTGGGCCTAGGTGTGGAGCCACAACAATTGGGTGCTGTAAAAATCACCTACGAAGCGCCCGGCAATGGCAGCAATTGGCTCGCGCTGCTAATTAATTTGTTGCCCCTGGTTTTTATTGGCGGCCTTTTCTTCATCCTCTTCCGCCAAACCCAAGGCAGCAATAATCAAGCACTCTCGTTTGGCAAAAGCAAGGCGCGTCTCTTCACGGGTAACCGGCCGACAATCACCTTTGATGATATTGCCGGGGCCGATGAATCCAAACAAGAATTGCAAGAAGTCGTCGAATTTCTCAAAGAACCGCAAAAGTTTGCCGCGCTGGGCGCACGCATTCCCAAGGGTGTGCTGCTCGTGGGCCCGCCGGGCACAGGCAAAACCCTTATGGCGAAAGCCGTTTCGGGTGAAGCAGGCGTACCCTTTTTCAGCATTTCGGGTTCCGAGTTTGTAGAAATGTTTGTGGGTGTGGGTGCCAGCCGCGTGCGCGATCTTTTTGAACAGGCCAAACGCAATAGCCCCTGCATTATCTTCATTGATGAAATTGACGCAGTGGGCCGCTATCGTGGCACAGGGCTAGGCGGTTCACATGATGAGCGTGAGCAGACCCTGAACCAGATCCTGGTCGAGATGGATGGGTTTGGCACCGATACCAATGTCATTCTGATTGCTGCCACCAATCGGCCCGACATTTTGGACCCGGCACTGCTGCGCCCCGGTCGTTTTGATCGGCGCGTTACCATGGATCGCCCCGACATTCAGGGACGGCGTGCCATTCTGAATGTTCATGTCAAAGGCAAGCCCATGGCACCGGATGTTGATCTGGAACGCATTGGACGCCAAACACCTGGCTTTGTCGGTGCGGATCTGGAAAACGTGGTCAACGAGGCCGCTATTCTGGCCGCACGCCGCAACAAACGTTCAATTGGAATGCCAGAATTGCAAGAAGCAGTGGAACGCATTGGGTTGGGTGGCCCGGAACGTCGCAGCCGCCTGATCACGGCAGCCGACAAAAAAGTACTAGCCTATCACGAAGCCGGTCATGCAGTTATGGCCCGGCTGTGTGAAAATGCCGATCCGCTGCAAAAAATCACGATTGTGCCACGCGGCCAAGCGGGCGGTTATATTTGGCAAGTGGCCGAAAACGACCGTGTTGTGGCGTCGCGTTCCTATTATATGGATAACATTGCCATTGCCTTGGGTGGGCGTACAGCCGAAGAGCTGGTCTTCCACCATCAGTCCACAGGGGCCAGCATGGACATTCAGCAGTTGACCAAGATGGCGCGTGCCATGGTAACCAAGTATGGCATGAGCGACAAGATGGGTCCATTACAGTTTGGTCAACAAGAAGAACTCGTCTTTTTGGGACGTGAGTTGGCCGAACAACGCGATTACAGCGAAGAAGTAGCAGAACAGATCGACTCCGAAGTAAATCGGATCGTCGATGACGCTTATCAGCGTGTGCGCCATGTGTTGGGCGAAAACATTGGCAAGCTACACGCAATTGCCCAAGCGCTGATAGAACGTGAAACCTTGAATCACGACGAATTTGAAGAGATTTTTGTCGGGGCATAGCTAGAGGTAGCGGCCCGATTGCTTTCCAAAACGGTAGGGATGGTTTCATCCCTACCGTTTTTTATTTGACCGCCTATGTTTCGACTTCTTCGTTTTCTTCTTCCGTCTTCTCTTTCTTCAGCAGCACTTCACGGCCTTGTCCGCCACCCAGATCGCCCCCCACAATGCCTTTCGCCGCAAGCTGCTCCATCAAACGAGCAGCTTTGGGATAGCCAATCCGCAATTTACGCTGCAACATGCTCGTGCTACAGTTTTTCATGCCGCGCAGAACATCCATCGCATCGTGAATCAGCTCTTCCTCATCATCTTCCTGATCCAACAAGCCCGCCCACGGCGGCACACTGCTCGGTGCGGCGACAGCCTTGGCCTTCCAATGATCGACAACGGCATTGATCTCTGGATCAGTGACCAGACAGCCCTGCACCCGTTGCAGCTTTGCCATGTCCGGTCGCATCAGCAACATGTCGCCGCGTCCCAACAAGCGCTCTGCGCCCGGTGTGTCCAAGATGACACGACTATCAATTTGGCTCGTCACCGAAAAGGCAATGCGCGTAGGAAAGTTGGCTTTAATCAGCCCCGTTACGACATCGGTACTAGGGCGTTGGGTAGCGACAATCAGATGAATGCCCGTGGCACGCGCCATTTGGGCCAGACGACAAATTTGCCGTTCAATATCATCCGCCGCCGTCATCATCAGATCAGCCAGTTCGTCAATAATCAGTACAATATAGGGCAACGGCTGCAAGGCATCCTCGCTGGATTTTCGTTTGGCCACTAGCTCATGGTACGAATCAAGATTGCGCACGCCCAACGATTTAAAGAGTTGATAGCGATCGTCCATCTGCAACAAGAGCCAGGTCAGCGCGCCCATCACTTGGTCCACCTCCACAATCACTTTGCCCAGCAGGTGCGGAATGCCATTATAGCCCTGCAACTCCACCATCTTGGGATCGACCATGATAAAGCGCAGCGATTCCGGCCCGTGGCGCATGAGCAGGCTGGTGATAATCGTGTTGACACAGACTGATTTACCCGAGCCTGTCGAACCAGCGATCAGCAAATGCGGTGCACGCGCCACATCCATGGCAATTGGTGCACCAGAGGTGTTGCGGCCCAAGGCGACGGGCAGCATACCACCCTCTTGAAACACTTTGCTTTCCACAATGCCGCGCATACTCACGATCACTTTTTCGCTATTGGGCACTTCGATACCCACATACGGTCGGCCCGGCACCGGCGCTTCGATGCGCACCGAGGGAACGGCCAAGGCCAACGCCAGATCATCGGCCAGCGCCACAATCCGATTGACGCGTACCTTGCGCCGCTGACCAGCGCGCTCCAGATAGAGCGGCTCAACCCCAAATTGAGTGACGGTTGGCCCGCTTTCGGTGTGTACAACGCGTACAGGGACATTGAAATCTTCCAGCGTACTTTCAATGAGCGCTTGCGTTTCGCGCGCCCCGACTTCGCGATAGACGCCAATATCGGCAATCAACAGATCGAGGCTGGGTAAGTCGCCATGCGCGAGATTTTTGCTTGGCCGTCCGCTCGGTGGGACGGGTGCAACCGCCGCGGCCGTTTTAGAATTTTTTGCGGCGGCTTTGGCGCGCTTTGGCGCAGCTGTTGGTGTAGCAGTCGCTTGTCCATCGATCACTTCATTCATGGCGGGGGCAAGTGGCGTAGGCGTAATCAGTGGGTTGCGCTCTACTGCGGCTTTGTTGGCACGGGCACGCCCGGATGGGACATAGTTGGCACTGGCGGGCAAGGCAGCTGGCACCTCATCAGCCACCGGGCCTACGGCAAAGGCAGCCAAGACTTCGGTGCCATAAGTAAAGCCACGGCTGGCAAGCTCAATTAGCGGCGCAAGTACAGTGGGCAGGGCAACCCAATTGGTGAAAAGCGGCGTCAAATAGACAAGCGGTGTGTAGCGAAATAGCAAGCGCGCGCCGATGCCACCAGCCAATAAAGTCAGGGCAAAAGCCGGCCACCAGCCCAGCCCAGCCAGCAAAAGGCTGCCCAGTGCCCAGCCAACCAAACCACCGTTGAGCCCATCAAAGCGCGCAGCCCAGGTGACAATCTCATTGTTCCAAAGAAAGGAGACAGTTTGAATGCTGAGAAATAAGAGTTCGGCACCCACAATTGCTTCAACGCCCCAATGGCCGGCGCGTTCCCGCAACATAAAGATGGCACCCATGCCCAGTAGAACAATGGCAAACCAAGGTGCAGTCCAGCCGACAGCGATCACAATCCACGAAACGCCATAGCTGCTGTTGATGCCGCCGCGGAACAAAGTCAACAGCAAGCCGCCCCCAATCAGAAAGAGAAAGAGGCCGATCACTTCCAAATTTAAATTTTCTTTGAGATCATCGACCCAAGAGCGGGTGGATGACCGACTTGGTAGCGGTGCATGGGTCATGGGGTGACAGGTTCCTTTCCGCGAACCACATGGGTTGTACGCACTTCCAACTCTGTGCTATTTTCCTGTTCCATCTCGGTTAAAACGCGCGCCACCTGACCAATGGCGACCCGTTGCTTGCGATAGAGATCACTTTCGCTCATCACCAACCGATCGGCAATTTCGCGCACCTTGCGTCCTTCGATAAAGCGCATCTCCAAAATATTATAGAGCAGCCACTCCGGCGCGCTGAGGTTGGGTTTGCCATCCGGTTTTAATCGTTCGATGGCCAGACCCAAGACAAGTCGCAAAGCTTTGGTGGGGTCACCGTCTGAATGTTCCAAGGTGCCGCCGACTACGCGCAATTTCACCAATGGGCTGAGTGTCAATTTGGGTCCGCCCCAATAATGGCTCAACGCTTCTTTGACCCAGGTCTCGAATTCAGGGCTGTGAATTGGGCTGGGATCTAGCATTGCTTCCACCGGGGAGGTATCACTTTCCAGCGCGCTATAGGGAGACAAACTACGCCACTGCTGAATGCGATCAATGTCGGGAATAATTTGGCGCAAGGAAACAAAAACGCCCTGTTGCAATTTACGGTCGGCCAGCGCGCTCGTCATACGCTGCAGCATTTTGCGCAGCACGACCGTCTCATCTTGACCGAGCAGTGGTGTCTCCGTGCGCGCTTTCATGCCGAGGATGCCCAGAACACGACCTTGATCGTCACCATTGAGCGTTGTTTCGAGCAGAGGCCAAATCCAGTAGCCAGCATGGGGAATCGGGCGCACCTTGCCATCCTGCTTGAGGGCGCGATTTAGGGCATCATTCCAATCTTTGACGTTGATGATCTGGGTACGGCTTTCATCTGGCCCCACCGTGGCCTCCAAGATCAGATCCGGCCCCACCACCGCAGCGACAAACCCAGCGGGCACGCGTAACAATTCACACAGCGCGATCAGGTTGTTGTCCAAAAATTCGCGCAGATCGCTAGAAGTCAACAAACGCCGATCCAGTTCGCGCAGCCAGGCCACTTCTTCGCGATCTTCGCGGTAGACGAGCCAATCTACCCAGGTTTTGGTCACGCTCAGAAACAGCTGACTGAGGACAATCACACCAGTCACCACGCTAAAGAGCACAATATCACGCGGCAAGCCCAAGATGCGCTCGACGGTAGGCAGGGTTTGCACGGCCAAAATCACAAAAATTGCCACCACGGGCCCACGCATAAAAAAGCGAATCAGCCGATAGCGTACCACGCGGTCGGGCGTGAGCACATTAAAATAGACAACGGTGTAGCTCATCAACACCAGTAGCACCGCGACTGCCAGATTCCCAGCTAGGGAAAGCAATAACACCGGCAAAGTGGTCCACGATGCCACCACAATACGACTGAGCGCCACCAAGTAGGGAAAGACGCCGACACCTGGCGCAACAAAGCCCAGTAGCAGATAGGTCATGCGTTGGCGGGTGCGGTCAGTCAAACAACGCGCGCGCGCTTTCCAGATATTGCGCAGCGACAACAGTGCAACCAGCACAAAATAGGTAATGAACAGCTCGAAATAAGGCCCTGCTTCCAAGTAGCTAATCGGCGGCGCAAAGCGGATACGATCTACCAACTGGCTGCCGAGTAGTGCGTTCAGCGCGGATGCAATGCCAATCAGCGTGATGCCTACTGCCATCCAGCGCCGTCGCCCAATGCGGTAATTGGTTGTTTCCAGCACAGCAATCGAAAAGAGATAATAGGCAGCGGGCAACAGCGCCACACCCAGCCATTGAAAGCGCAACCAACGTTCGGCGGAATCTGCACTATCGACGCGGTTGAGCGCAACGTCACTGGCATAGACCACCATGACACAACCCAGCAGCAGCGCAAAGCGCCGAGCAACCGGGCTGAGAAAATTATACGTAAAGGTATAACCTAGCAAGGAAAAGGCCAGAATGACAATAATTGACGAAATCGCAACATTGCTAAAGGTCAACAAGTGCGTCAGCGTAAAAATTGAATCAAACATGCGTGCTAACTAACCCATTCAATCGTTTCATTCACGACAACCCACATATTGCGCCGCTTTTGCAATTGCAAATGAAAGCCACCACCCACGGTTGGTGTGCGCCGAATATGCAGTGTCACGGCGGCATCATTGACCGTATGAAAATCAATCGGTTCCATCTCCACCACAGGGCCATCCGGCGCGGGGGCCGGTTCATCGGGCATGAGCCACAGCACATCGCCCTCGAAGCCCAAACTGCCTTCCACTTCCGCCGGATGACAGCGCACGCGCAGTTGCGAGGGCTGCCCATCGGTATTCGGTTCCAAGTGGCGCAACACACCTAATTTATGTACCAAAACGGTACGCCGGATGCGCAGCGTGTCCGGCTCCTGGCGATCGGCGCTGCGATAGTAGCGGGCCAGCGCATAAACTGGCCCAAAGGCATTTTGCTGGCTCAGTTGGTGGAGCAACTCTTCGCGAATACTCCCCCAACGGTAGCGCCACTCTTTGGTTTGAATCTGATCGCCATAATCGAGCAATTCCAAGGTGGCCTCGGCCCCAATCCGGCTGACAATCGCCACGGGGGATAGGCGAGTTGGATCTTGCTTTAAGCGCGCCAGCAAGATACTGGGCGTGGACTCAACCTCGTCGGCATAGAGAAAGGAGCGACGCGTGGTTGTGCTAAAGTAAATTCCCACGACCACCGCCAGCAATAACAAGGCGACCAATGTCCACGCAACGGGATCCATTGCCTCCAGCACGCGCGACAACGAGGGCAGTGGATCACCCCCCCACCCATCAAAGAAACTGCGAAATATATCAAAAAAATCCTGCATAAATGTGACAAATTACCTAGGCTACACCGACTGCATTGCTCATGCGTAACGGCCGAACAGCGGCAAACAGCGGCTCATACAGTCTGAATCAATGAAAAGATTCTCCTATTCTACCATACGTTACAAACAACCCCAGGTTTGCAATGGCCCAAAGATGGTGCATCCAGCCAGCCCCAGTGCGCATTCAACCCCGTTCTCTTGGCGATTTCATTGTCGATTTGGCGACGATCAAGTATAATACGAGCCTAGTTTACAATATTTAGGCTGTTGGTCACTAGCACTTTTGTGGATAGGTTCAGGTGTCTGAGTGCTTGTTCACCTACCGGATGCTGCGCAAGGCTGTGTACATAGCGTTGCTAACAGATGCAACGTGCCCGACGCAACAGCGCCAAACAGACGTAAGTCATGGAGTAAAAGTGTCGATGGAGCACACGGCGCACAACTCGCTCGCAGTTGGCCCAGGCCTGGCCTATGGTGACCCGATCCCGAGTGGCTGGCAGTCAATTCAGACGGTTCCCTTATTGATCTTGGTGGGTGTTACGGGTGTTGGCAAAAGCACCACATTGGAACGGCTACAAAAAAGTAAACGCGCCTTTACCTTGCTGCCCGACCGCCGCGAGCTCACCGATCAATTGATTATTGGGTATCTCCAACAATTGGATGGCCTACCCATCCAGCCTGTCACCGACCGCCGCGAACGCTTTGCCCATACGCGCCGCTATCACCAACTTTTTCCAGGCGGCATGAGCCACGCCCTAAGCCAGCTCTTAGTCGATCCGGCACAACATCCGGGTTGGTTGGTCTTCGATGGCTTGCGCGGCGCGGCCGAGGTGGCGCACGCCGCGCAAGTGCTGCCCCAGGCGCGCTTTGTCGTGCTGGATGCGCCCGATCTGGTGCGCGTGCAGCGCTTGTTGGGGCGCAGCGATAGTTTTGATCGCATCACCAGTGCCACGCCCATCGAAAACGCCGCAGCTGCGCAGCATACGCTCGCCGCGATTGGCGTGCCCGATGGCGACACACTCTTTACACCCACCGAAGTGCAGACGTTGTTGCAACTAGTCATGCCACCCCAGGGAACCGGCACGATTGAGCCAGAAACGTTGCGCGCCAAGTTACAGATCGTGATTGAGGAACGTCGCAACTATGATCCGCAAGCGGCCCGTGTCTATCTGACCCAGCAAGCGCCAGAACGCACCTTGGTGATTGATACCACGGCTGTGGCGGCGGCCAAAGCAGCGCAACAGATTGTCGATTGGGTGTTATGAGTACAGTCAAGCGCATTACCACAACCGTTTTTCGCCTGCCCATGCATGGTGCGCTGCGCTGGGGTAAGGCCAGTGCTCTCGATGAAGTGCGCCATGTGCTGGTCGAAGTGGAACTCAGTGACGGCAGCATTGGCATGGCCGAAGCGCCGCCCCGCCCCACGATCTACGGGGAAACGGTCTATAGCATTCTGAGCATTATCGAGCATGAGCTGGGACCGCGTATTTTACAACAGCCACTGGCGCGCATTCCGGCACGGCTGGATGAGATCAAAAACAATCAGACGGCCAAGGGTGCGTTGGATATGGCGCTCCAAGATGCGCTTGCCCAACAACGCGGCATCAGTCTGGCAGCGCATTTGGGGGCCACGGCGACCAAACTCAAAGTCAGCTATATTCTGGGCATTGGCGACCGTGATACTGTGTTGGCCGAGGCTGAACGCGTCTTTGCCCAGGGCGTACGTGTGCTCAAGGTGAAGGTCGGGCGTGAATGGGCCGAAAATTTGGCGTGCATTGCGGATTTACAAACGATGTTCAAAGGCGAAATGGCACTCTATGCCGATGCCAACGAGTGTCTGGAAGCTCGCGAAGCAGCCAACAAACTCGCGCAACTACGCGAAATCGGGCTACTCTACTGTGAAGAACCCTTGCCAGTTGAATTGATCCAGGAACGTGCGGCCTTGCGCCAACAGCAGGTGTTGCCTTTGATTGCCGATGACAGCTGTTTCAGCCTGCGCGATCTGCAGCGCGAGTTGGCGCTGGACACCTTTGATATTCTCAACATCAAAACCGCGCGCACTGGCTATACAGAGTCGCGACGCATGATGGCGGCGGCGCTGGCGCGTGGCAAAACCATTATGATCGGCTCGCAGGCCAGTGCCGGATTGGGCACCGTGCGCGCCGCGCTCTTTGCGGCTTTGCCCGGCATCACGCATCCCAGCGAGCTGAGCTTCTTTCTCAAAATCAAGGAAGATATTCTTACGCAACCGCTTGGGTTGAGCGACGGCTATTTGGATGTGACGAGCCTTGCCCATGTGACTGTGGACCGCGCGTTGTTGCGCGCCGCTACAGTCACCAGTCATACGCTGGCCGGATAAAATTGGCACGGTAAAACATTGTGTAACAGAAATGCTCAGGAAGCCGTTTTCCTAGAAATTCCTTATAAAGGAGTCCTATGCTGTCCCCCATTTTTCGCGCTGGCCCACTTTCGATAGGCGATCTGCTCGACTGGGCAATTCGTCTGTATCGTGCGCGCTTTGGCAAGCTGATTTTGACTACCGCGATCTTTTTGGTGCCCATCGGCGTGCTATCGGGCATCATATCGGGCCAGACGACGACCAGCTATCTGCAAATTTTACTGCGGGCCATGCAGGATCCTGAAATTCTAGCCGATCGCCAACTCTTTGCCGACATTCAAGGCGACAATAGCACCTTGATTACGCTCAGCTATTTGCTGATGCCGCTAAGTATTGCGGCCGGTGGCCTGGTTTCCCTGGCCCTGACGCGCCAATCACTGGCGGCGGTCCACAACCAGGAGCTTAGCATTGGGGAGGGCATCCGTCTGGGCATCCAGCGTTTTTGGCCGTGGCTGGGGATGACCTTGGCCACCTATGCCGTCTACGTGGGTGTTATCATTCTGGTTGCCATCATCCTCTTTATCGTTTTCCTCTTTCTAGCGGTTGTGGCGAGCGGCTTTATGAACGTTGGCAATTGGGAAGGTAGCCAGCCTGGGGTTGTCGGCTTTGCCGGGTTATTGGTTGGCGTTTTTTGTCTCTATGTTGGCATGTTCATTCTCATGTTTTCGCCCTTTGTCTATCTGTCAACGCGGTGGGCCGTGGCGATCCCCATTCTTGTTGATCAGAACATAGGGCCCCTGGAAGCCCTAAGCGAAAGTTGGAAACTGACCAAAGGGAATGTCCGCCGTTCGGTGGCCTACGTTGTACTGCTCTACCTATTCTATGGAATTATCTACGCGGCTTTTATGACGATTGCCGTCTTTGTTTCCAGCCTCACCCTGACCTCTAACATGCTCGCCAGTGTGGCCATTTTTGGGGCAGTTGGGGCCGTGCTGCCCATCCTTTGGCAGCCCATCGCATCGGCAGCCTATACCATGCTCTACTATGACCTACGGATGCGCAACCAAGCTTATGATGTAGAGCTACGCATTCAACAGTTGGAAGCCGAGGTCGAGCGTGGCGCGTATGCGTCTGCTTGAGGCCACTCCTGGTACTGACGCGCCTACGTGGATGCGCTCGCTGCTACCCCTGCTCCTGTTGCTCCTGTGTCTAGGTGTTAGTGGCACGCAAACCATCGACGCGCAACAAGCAACAGTGACACGCTCATTGGCCGACTATCAAACTCAACTATTGCGTTGGCAGGCCACATTAGCGCAACCCGATGGGGCAGCGAACCTAGAAGCTGTGCAGCAAGCGATCGCGGCAATCCAACAGATCGAGTTGCCCAATGGTACGGTGCTCAACCTGCAACCGCTATTGGGCAATCCAGCAGCAGAGACGCTTGATCTGGCAACGGCCCAGAGACGCCTGGCCACGTTGATCGATGAATTGAACGCGACGGCTAATGATGATACGGACGCGCGCCTTGCGTTGTTGACAACCATTTTTCAGCGGACCGAGTTTGTCAGCCGCGATTCATTATGGGATCGCTTCTGGCGCTGGTTGCGCACCTGGCTTCCCGATAGGCGTACGGGTGCAAGCAATGCGGGCAGCTTGGCCCCGCTGTTCCAGGGACTTGGCTGGGCGCTGGTTGGGGTGGGTGTTGTGCTCTTGATCTGGCTATTGAGCTATTGGCTGCAAAATCTATTGGGTAGTTTCATGGGCGGGGTTGAACGCCGCCCGCCGGACATTGCGGGCGAAATTCCACAAACTGCGGTGGCAGCCCGCAGTAGCGCCCATCAGTTGGCCGGTGCGGGCAGCTATCGCGAGGCGGTGCGCTATCTCTATCTGTCTGCGCTGCTCACCCTCTATGAACGAGATTTGATCACCTATCAACCCAGTGACACCAATCGCGAAGTATTGACAGCGCTGCGCGATCAACCGCACCTCTACCAACAGCTCCAGCCGGTTGTCAAAACGTTTGACGATGTGTGGTATGGGGTACATGAGCCGGATCGCGCTTCGTTTGATACCTATGTGGCGGCAGTGGAAAAATTGGAAGAGGCACAATAGATGGCCCAGATCAGTTCATCGGCGGGCCGTATTCAACTCTTTCTGGCATTGACACTGTTGGTGATATTGGTGGCGTTTGCGCTGCTGCAGGGTGAGCCCAATCCGCCGCGGCCATTTGATCCAACTTCGGCAGACGCAACGGGACTGCGTGCGCTTTGGCTCTGGCTAGCGGAAATGGAGTTCGTGGTAGAGCGCAACGATGGTCCCACGTTTGCCATTCCCAGCGATAGCGCTGCGATCTTCGTCTTTCCCAATCAACATCTGTACAGTACCGAGGAAGCCAAGCAACTACAAACTTGGGTGGAAGCGGGCGGCACCTTGGTGCTGATTGGTCCCGCGCCCTTGGACGTCGCGTTGATCGAAGCGTTCCAGGTTGCGCCAGGGCGACCAATCGAAGGCATGTTTGTGGCCGTCGATCCGCAACAGCCGCTGCTGCCCGATTTGGCAGCGCCCATCCAACTGGGCAGCAACCCAGATAGTCTCGATATCAGTGAAGCCCTGGCCGCGCTACCGGTTTTGGCGACTGGCAATGGTCAGGTGAGCCTGGCAATACAACATATGGATCAGGGTGTTGTTTGGCACTTGAGCCTGGGCCACAGCCTGATCAATGAACAACTGCGCGATCCAGCCCAAGCCACAATTGTGCCCGCGCTGCTGCGCCATGTGCCAGCCGGTGGACGCGTCTTGCTCGACACCTATCACCTGTTCGGACCTGATACTACAAACAGTAACACGATCACCTCGCTGCAAGATTGGTTATATCGCACGCCGCTGGGGTGGGCGGTCTTGTTTGGGCTGGCCGTGACGCTGCTATTTTTGCTATTGCAAGGGCGGCGACTAGGACCACCGCTGCCCGCTAGCGAAGAGAGTCGGCGGCGCGAAGGGGCAGAATATGTCGCAGCCATGGCCAATTTATTACGCCGCGGGCAACAACGCGCATTCGTGGCCGAGCATCACAAACAGCGGCTCAAACGCACACTAGGCCGGACACTGAATGTGCGGCCAGACCTGGACGACGCAACGTTTCTGCGCCAGATTCAGCATAGCGAGAGCACGCTGTCACCCGATGAAGGAGCACAAGTGGCGACACTGTTGCAGACGTTGAGTGGCAAGGTGAAGGAACAGGAGTTGACACAGGCAGTCCGCCAGATGGATAGCCTGTTGGCGCGCTATAGTCGCAAATCAGTTGGGAAATGACGTAAGCATCGGATTACGGTATGCGCATTGTTTCGTGGTATACCGTCACCATTATGAGGATAGGAGTCAACCAATGTCGCTAGCGGAACGGTTCAAAGCGATGCAACAGGAAGCGGCCAAGGTGATCGTTGGGCAAGAAACGGTCTTCGAGCAAATTGTAATTGCCTTTTTTGCCGGCGGTCATATCTTGCTGGAAGGTGTTCCTGGTACGGCCAAAACCTTAATGGCCAAAACCTTGGCCCGGTTGATCCAAACCGACTTTCAGCGCATCCAATTTACTGCCGATCTGATGCCCAGCGATATTGTGGGAACGCAGGTGTTTAACCTCAACCAGGGCACCTTTTCGCTGAAGAAAGGGCCAATCTTTACCCATGTACTGCTGGCTGACGAAATCAACCGTGCGCCCGCCAAAACCCAATCGGCGCTGCTCGAAGCCATGGAAGAACGCCAGGTAACAATTGAAGGCGAACGCCATGCCCTCGCTGATCCCTTTATGGTGCTGGGTACGCAAAACCCTGTGGAATATGAAGGAACTTATCCCTTGCCCGAAGCGCAGCTGGATCGTTTTATGTTTAAAGTGTTGGTAGATTATCCGGCAGAAGCGGTGGAAACCGAGGTGTTGCGGCGCTATCATCAAGGCTTTGACGCCCATCATCTGGAAGAAACGGATATTCGTCCCATCATCCAACCAGCGGAGTTGCCAACCTTGCGGCAAGCGATCCGTGACGTGACGGTGGAAGAAGGCATTCTGCGCTATATTACGCAACTGGCCAATGCCAGCCGCCGCAGCCCGGATTTGATCCTGGGGGGTAGCCCACGAGCCAGTATCACTTTGTTGCTGGCCGCCAAGACCTATGCGGCCTTGCAAGATCGCAGCTATGTCACACCAGATGATGTGAAATATGTGCTGGCACCCACCTATCGTCATCGCGTCATCTTGCGGCCAGAGGCAGAAATTGAAGGGCTCGATGCCGACGCTGTGATCCGCCGCCTTGCCGCAGGTGTTGCCGTGCCAAGATAATGAGCGAGTAGACTGCTGCCCTTGTGAAAAAGACAGCAGTCGTACAAGTCAAAACGAACTGACTATACCTTTTGGATCGGAATATCCTGGGCATCGGTGGATGCGGGCGGTGGTGTATAGGGGGTGGTCGTCGCCGACTTGCGTTGTAACTCAGCAGCCAGCTTGTCAATCTGGTCGGCCAGAATACGCAGGCCTTTGGCCAAGCCACTAGCCATATCGTGGCTTGTTTGGCTGTTGCGAATTCGCTCACCAATCGTATCGGCCACATCTTCGGCCTTATTCAGCACTTCCTTGGCTTGCTCGGTTTTGCCAACACGGCGCAGACCCTCTTCTAGCCCATTGACCAGCGAAACGACCCCGGCTTTGACATCTTTTTCAAGCCGCTTGCGCTCGTCACTTTCCCAAGCTGTCTGTACCACTTCGGCCACCTTGACACCCAAGCGGCTGAGTTCATCCAACACCTCCTGGGTTGCCTTTGCGCCCGGCGAATTAGCACCAGTGGTCGAACCAGTATCATTTGGGGTCGCGCCTTGATGTTGTTGTTTGTTCTCTTCCATTATTGACATCCTTACAGTGCAATCAAATTAACGCATAGCATAAGCAACTTTTCGCTATAGACAGCATGATGCATATCAAGCAGCGAAAATATAGGATCTATTACAATCTACTACGCAAATAGCCCGCGAAAGTTTCAAGCCCAGCCCGACAACCAGTCAGTTACCACTTATCTTAAGTCACTTCAAAAAATAGAGGACCCAACCAGGTGAATGCAAGCATTCCGGGAAAGGGGCAGAATAATATTCGTAATTCATACTTCCTATGGCCCTTTCCCGGAATGTAGTGTGGATAATTATTCTTGATACCGCCTTACGGATTGAACTCAATGATGAAAGCGTCGCCAGCGGGTGTGCCTGCCACTGTCAGGGGTAGACGCACCTCGGTTGCTGGCAGATAAAGTCCAACGCGCAACATGACCGGGGACGTAAGCCTGGCATCATCGATGCCAGCGGTGCGCAGGCGATGCTGGGTCACCAAAAACTCGCCCGGTTGCCAGCTACCGGTGGGGGCAAGTTCCGTCGTGGTTTGTGGCTCACCATCGGCCTGGGCCAACGTATCACCAGCCGCGCTATCTAGGTGCACAAAAATGTGGTGGGATGGCAGGATCGGTTGTAACACCTGCCAATAGAGGTCTAGTGTGAGTTGGTCACCATCCTGTTGCAAGTCGTACCCCAACAATTGCGCATGGGTGCCAAATTGGGCAGGAGCCGTCAAGGGGATCGGCGGTGGCGGCGGTGTAAAGATCGCCGTTCGTTGATGCACGACCGTCTCGCCCAAGGAAATAGGCGGTTGTTTGGCATCAGTAACTGGATCGAGCAGACCAGCGATCAAACGATAGCGACCAGAAGGCACGGTCGCGGGAATCAAGAAGGTGACCGGTGTCTGCACCAAGGCACCGCTCTGCCACTGGGCCAGTGGATAATCCGGCAAAGGCCACCCTGCCCACCCCGCCACACCTGCGCCCCGGTCATCTAGCAGGCTGGCATAGATGTGACGCTCGGATAAGGTTGTTGCCTGACTTTGCCAAAAGAGGGTCAGATCGAGCATTGTGCCGGCCAA
>Ga0105048_10004654_pt1 | contig 22264 bp, 13 predicted proteins | sample MAT05_FD_78382 | JGI IMG/M metagenome (GOLD analysis project Ga0105048, IMG submission 78382) | Freshwater microbial communities from Lake Fryxell liftoff mats and glacier meltwater in Antarctica - MAT-05 | ecosystem: Environmental > Aquatic > Freshwater > Ice > Liftoff microbial mat | place...
ATAAAAAATATTTCCGTCTCTTTAGTTAAACCAGGGCCGCGGGTATTTCTGTTTGGGCGTATACTCATTGCGGTTTCGGTATTGTATTTATTGTCGCTGTTTGCGTTCCTACCTGTGAAACCCGTGCTTTAATACATCATACAAAAAAGGATCACAAATAATTGTAATCCTTTTTCTCTTTCCTGCAGTAAATGCGATGAACCTGTTTTTATTTTCCAAATACTTTTTTTAAAAGATCGGTCACCTGTGCTGCAGGATCTTTTCGGATCTTTTGTTCTTCCAGACCGATATTGTAAAACAAGCCAGACAGTGCCCTTTCCGTTACATAGGCTGTAAGGTCGGTATTCACTTTATTGGCAGCAAACATATTGTATTTAGAAAAGATATCCTCCCAATATTTGGTGGCGTCTACCTTTGTTAGAGATGCTTCTATTACGGGCCTGAATTTATCTGTTAGTTCTGAGGTAGTGGTTTGCTTCAAATAATCTGTTGCAGCAAAATCACCACCTCTTAATATTTGTAACCCATCTGTTACGGACATTTGCTTAATTGAGTTCCAGAAAATGTTCCCTACTCCACTGGCCGCATCTTCTGCTGCCCTGTTCATAGAAAGAATCGCTTTATCTACCATGTTGCCCATGCCCATACTACGCAGGGAACTTTCCACTTTTTTTGCTTCTTCCGGCATCAAAATTTTAATGGCCGCATCGCCAAAAAAGCCATCCATTTTACTGAGTCTTTTACTGCTGCTGTCGGCACCCACCCTTAATGCTTCCTTCAACCCGCTGATGATATCGTCGTTGCTAATGCCCTTCCCGCCGTTACCGTTGCCGCCTGGCAAACCGCTGATTGTCTTTTGTAACCCACTTTTTCCGGTAGAATCTTTTTTGGTGGCTTTGTTAATTAAACCTTTGATACCCTGTGCAGTTGCCCCAAAATTAAAACTGTTGACAATAATAATAAGAATGAAAAATTTCTTCATGATATTTTTTGGTTTGAGAGACAAAAATAGTGCCTTGGGTTGTTTTGATGGCACAATTAGTTTTTCTCATAAAGCACTTTAACAAATTGGCCTGTATTTCTTTGTTGCCATGTGTATCGGTGATTGAGTCTCATTACCCCTTCGCACAACAGCGTAGAATTGAACTATTAGTCTGCAAAATGAATTGAAATACGCTGTAAAATGAAGCCTGATAAGGGTTGCTGGTACCCACCTGGTGGTTATGCGGATGTGGAATTCATTTTTTTCCAGCCAGGCGCCGGTTCCCAATTGAAAATCTACTATCGCATTTAACAACAAAAAGCCAAATAGGTATTCATATGCCCAAGCCAAAGTACAGCGGTGGAAACTGGGGAAGAGGCAACGTTCAGCCTCTGATCGTCAATAGCAATTTTGTATGTTCGTGCAATTCTTTCAACTCTTAGAAGATACTTTATGCTTAACTGTTTTCATTTGTATCACATCAACTAAAAAAGCAAATGCCATGGAAAAATAAATGTATCCTTTGGGTATTTCAAAATGGAAACCTTCTGCTAAAAGTGAAACACCAATCATAAGTAAAAAGCACAAAGCCAATATTTTAAATGATGGATGTTTTCTAATGAATTCACTGATAGGTTTCGATGCAAATAACATAATTACTACAGTAACAATTACTGCTGTATACATCACCCAAAGTTCCTGAACCATCCCTACAGCCGTAATGATTGAATCAATTGAAAAAACTAAGTCTAATAAAATCACTTCTGCCAACAGTCTTTTAAAACTAGCTTCAACCGGAACATTTAGTTCGTTCTGGGAATCAATTTCGGTCCTATGGTAAATCTCTTTTGTGCTTTTATAAATTAAGAAAAGACCTCCTAAAATCAGAATGAGGCTCTTGCCTGAAAAGTCAATTTTAAATAATGTAAATATTGTTTGATCTAATTGCAGAATCCAGGCAATAAATGCTAAAAGGCATAACCTCATCACCATTGCCAGGCCAATCCCCCAATAACGTAGTTTGTTTCTTTGCTTATCAGGCAATTTGTCAGCCAAAATCGAGATAAAAATAATGTTGTCGATACCAAGAATTACTTCCAGCGCAATTAAAGAAAGTAATGGTATTATAGCATCTGTCATTTTCTTATGTCAGTTTTATTGATTGTATAAAGCCAAATAGCTTGAACCATGCGACCATGTATTGCTTATCGGAAATTCATTGTTCGGCCAGCCCGAAATTGTTACCCAACCAAGTTACAAAGGTGGAAGATAAAAACTAAAAATCAAATAGCAATCCGGATTTCGAAATCGCTGCTGATGGCGGCCTGCAGCCGGAGATGACAAAGGCCTGCATTAATTGTAGCAGTACTTTTGTTAAGTCCAACAAGCCAGGCCTTAATATTACAATCGGGATTAATTTTAAGGAACTACACCTCAATTAATTAATCCTAAAAAGTCAGGTTGTGAACCAAGAATTTAAGTTAATCAAAACACGTTTTGGGGTTGTTGAATTCAGAGGAACATTTTGCCATGTCTTCAAAGCCTGCAAGTTGATGGGCTACGGCACAGATAGTTTCTTCCGTATTAAGGAACGCTATGTTACCAGACACATAACATTGCCTGCTAACATATATACCCTTCCCATGGAGCATTTTGATGGTCTTTGCCATTGCCTGGTATCTTATTACACCAATGCATAGACGATAACGCCAGAGAAAATCCTGGCTACAGGATCCTTACATTTTTGCCTGCATTCAACGCTTCAGTAACTGTATTCATGCCCTCTTCATCCGGCGAAAGAACAATTACAAGATCAATTGACCCGTCGTGAATTATTGCCTGTGTGTCGTGAACAATTTCTGCCTGCGGATAATGTTCAATTGCACCAGCACTGCCTTTTACAAAAATTTTTTTTATGTGGAAGTTGTTTGATCCGGTGTTGCTATCTAACCAATAAGGTGTAGCTAAATCCCTGTATTGAATCAATCCCACGTTTTTTACTGTGCTCATTTTTTTGGATTTAGTGTAAATATTACACGAAGGTAACTATTTTTGGTTAATCGATTAACCTATCTTTGTTAAATTAGGCTACCTTCGTGTATAATTAATTTAACGATAAGCACTTAACTTTAAATTGCCAATATGAAAAAAGTTACCTCACTAAAAGATATTGCTCAAAAAGCGGGTGTTTCAGCAGCGCTTGTTTCTTATGTTTTAAATAATACCAGGGAAAAGAGGGTGAATAAAGAAACAGCACAAAAAATAAGGGATATTGCCGGTAAACTAAACTACACCATCAACCAGGTAGCCCGGAGCCTTAAACTGAATAAGACGAATACTTTAGGGTTGATCGTGTCCAACATATCAAATCCTTTTTCTGCAAGCCTTGCACGGATCATAGAAAATGAATCAGCAAAATATAATTATACTACCATCTTTGGGAGTTCAGATGAAGATGCTCACAAATTTGAAAAACTGATGAACACCCTGATAAACCGCAAAGTGGATGGATTGATTTTGTCTCCGCCGTCCGGATGTAAAAACTTTATCAGCAGGCTTCAGCAACAGGGTATTCCATTTGTATTGCTCGATCGTTATTACCCTGCTATTACAACCAATTATATTGCCCTTGATAATTATACGGCGTCGTTTGATGCAGTTCAGCATTTAATTGATACCGGCAGAAAAAGGATAGGTATGATCACCTACAGATCGGATCTTTTTCATTTGCAGGAACGGAAAAGAGGGTATATTTCAGCCTTAAAAAAGAACAACATTTCCTTCTCCCAAAAATGGCTGAAGCTGGTAGGTATTGGTGACGGGAAATCTGAAATTCAACATGCAGTAGATGATCTGCTTTCAATCGATCCGCCTGTAGATGCCGTCCTTTTAGGATCTAACAGTATAGCCACCTGCAGCCTCAAGTATATTAACACGCTGCCCGTGAAAGTACCGGAACAAGTTGCTATCATTAGTTTTGATCAGTCCGAAATACTGGATGTATTTTATTCACCGGTTACTTACATCAAACAGCCGCTGGAGGCAATAGGACAGCTTGCCATAAAAAGCCTGCTCAACACGATGGGCAACCCTTCCTCAATAACTGCACTGAATGTAAAGGCCGAATTAATAATACAAAAGTCTACTGGCCGTTTAAATCCAGACACGAAATACAATAAGTTATTCAATCAGCTCCATAACCCAGTACTTCATTCCTGATACCCGGCGGTATCTTTGATTTTAATATTTGCATTTGATAGGCTTTAGTTCAATAAAAAAAAGGAAAATTTGCAGTTGTAAAACATCAGAACAGGAGTTCAGTAATAAACGTTGAAAATTCAACGGCAGGGTATTTCGTCAGGGTCTATTTTATTTTAAAAACAGTTACCTTAATAATATGGTTCAGTTGTCAATATGGGAAAAAGAGACATTTTTTGCGCCGCAGGATGTAGTGATTGTGGGTAGTGGTTTTGCAGGCTTATGGAGCGCCCTGAAATTAGTGGAGAAAAAACCCGATCAAAAAATAACCATTTTGGAAAGAGGTATTATCCCTACAGGAGCAAGTACCCGAAATGCGGGTTTCAGTTGTTTTGGCAGCCCCACTGAGTTGCTGAATGATATTGCTGCTCTGGGTGAAGAGAAAACTTTTGAACTGGTTAGCCTTCGCTACAGGGGGCTGGCTGAAATTAGAGAATATTTTACGGATGAGGAAATCGGCTACGATGCTTCAGGGGGATACGAGTGCTTTACTGATGATACTGCTGACTGGCAATTGTGTACCGAAAAATTAAACTGGCTCAATAAAAAGCTGCGACCAATTACGGGTAAAGCAACTACTTTTTCAATTGCAGATAAAAAACTCGAAGAATTTAATGTTAAAGGCTTTCATCATTTGATCGAGAACAAATTAGAGGGTGGCCTTCATTCCGGAAAATTGGTGAAGGCTTTGTTACAGAAAGTTCAAAGCATGGGCGTGCAGGTATTTACCAATATTGAAGTGTTGAATTACCAGCAACAAAACGGCAGGATCGAGATCAACACCAACCTGCAAATTAATTTATCCACTTCTCAACTGCTGCTTTGCACCAATGCTTTTACAAAACAATTGGTTCCTGGTATTGATATTATACCCAACCGTGGGCAGGTACTGATTACTTCCGCAATTGATAATTTTAAAATAAAAGGTACATTCCATTTTGACAGTGGCTATTATTATTTTAGAAATTTGGGCAACCGGTTATTAATTGGCGGCGCCAGGAACAAGGCGATGAAAGAAGAAGAAACCACCACCATGGAAACCACCGCTTTGGTTCAAAACGAACTCGAGCGTTTTGTTAGGTTGCACTTATTACCAGGAACTGTATTTACCATAACAGACCGCTGGAGCGGTATCATGGCAATGGGAAGTGAAAAATTACCCATCGTAAAAACCATTGATCAAAATGTATTTTGTTGTGTCCGCATGAGCGGTATGGGTGTGGCGCTGGCTCCCGTGGTGGCCGGGCAGGTTGTGGATTTGATGGAGTCCATCCGCATCAAAAGGGAAAATTCGCGATGACGAATGGCAACTGGCATACATCTTGAATTTCGGAAAAAAACTAAGGTTAACTTCAGAACAAAAGAAACACGTAAACGATCACATATTCGTACAATCCTCAGCTTCCCCTGTACCTCCCCCAGCCGGTTGTATCAAGCCCGCTCACAAGGTTCAATAAAGCCGAAAAAGTAAAAGTGAGTGACCCACCGACTGCGTTGCGGGCAAACTGCAACGATGTTGAACAAAGCATATCACCCGGTCCCAAAAAGGCTAACCAATTTGTCTTTTACAACTTAAATATTTTTGTGGTAAAAACACTGCTTCCTTCGCCGATACGAATAATATAAATACCGGAGGTAAGCTGTGATAAATCAAGGGTATTTTTTTCTTTGCTCAACGTCCCTGTAAAAACATTTACCCCAACAGCAGTGTAAATACCCACTGATTTCACGGCGATACCTGCCGCCGGCTTATACTCAATTGTTACGACAGACTGAACCGGGTTGGGATAAACTTTAAAGATATCACCTGCGGTGCCGATGGGTGCTGGTTCGGGGGCGGGTGTTACAATTGGTCCTGCCTGTACTAAATTGCTGTCGCATGCAAAAGAAGTAAGAAATGAATTACGGGAGTTGCCGGTTGCAAACAATGCCCGCATTCTATTCTTCTGGCCGGAGGTAAACATATTCATACAGGCATCATCAGAAAAATCCATGTAGTTCATAAACATGTCACCGTTACCGTTAGGAGAACAACTGCTTACACGTGGAAAGGAAGGACATCCAAAATTATATGATTGCTGTTGTGGAGTATCTTCCACGTTGTCATCTCCGCAATTGGTATCGCCCCACAAATGTTGTAATCCCAGCCAGTGGCCAATTTCATGTGCTGCAGTTCTGCCTTTATTGAAAGGAGCCCGAACGTTACCTACCGTTCCAAAGGCATCAAAAGCTATCACCACGCCATCTTTATCAGCAGGTGTGCCGGGGGCTGTTGCATAACCGAGGCTTCTGCCACCCAAAGAACAAACCCAAATGTTCAGGTATCTTTTACTGTCCCACGGATTGTCTCCACCACTTAAACTGTTCTTCATTGCATCGTTAGCAGTAAAGCTGATTGCATTGGTTTGCTTCCTGATGATTCCGGTTGTTCGGTTACCTGCAGCATCTACCTGGGCCAGGCAAAATTGAATCCTGATATCAGCAGCCAGGTGCTTAAAAGCAGCAGGCGTATTGATCCGGTCTTCATTTTGGCTGGAAAAATCTTTATTCAATGCCGCAAGTTGTGACTGAATTTGTGCGTCGCTGATGTTTTGAGCTGCTGTGTTGAACAGTACATGTATTACAACAGGAACCTGTATGATCTCGTTTGTAATGGTATCCCTTTGTGGGGTATTTGGCCTTAACAAATGAGTAACATGCTGTGCTGCCGGGTCGATGGATTTTTTTGTGGAAGCGTTGGTGCCGGTTTTTTGGGCATATTCAACCGAACTACAGATCCGCTGGGCCTGTGTGGCTGTGAAGAAGAATAAGAAAGTTAAAAGGCCGTAAACTGTTTTCATAAAAGTGGAATTAGGTATTTGCTATACCAATTCATGATTAGTGCCAAAGCCACAAGGCTTTACTGGCCTGCCTTTCAGAGGATACGGAGGTATGGAAATTTCCATTAAATGGAAAAAAACCCAAAATCTGTACTGGATCAATTGATCCGGGACGGAAATTTTGTTAAGGATGGCGGATTAAAAAGCAATCAGCAACAAACAGTTGTTGGAGTGAAAAAAAGGAAAATGGATAATAGTCAGTAGAGGAATTGGAAATAACCGGTTAGGTTTTCATCCCCGAAAATAAGTACGGTAAAGCCATTGTGTAAAAAGGAGGAAATAGCCGTTTCAGAGATACTGCAAGTAACCTAAAAAAATGGCAAGTGCCAAAAATATTATACAACCTTGACAAGATGAAGTTTATACCAGTTTAGAAAGTTGAGTTGGTTTAGGAGTTTAAGTAAGCTATTAATTATTTATGGGTAGCACTGCTTTCTAAAACTATTTGCACTCTTTTATAAATGACAGTTCTGATAATCTGTATCTGTTTATTACATTTGCCTGCAAACTGACAATAAATAAGATGACAAAATATTTCGTATTGATAGGAGTGGTATTTTTTGCAGCCTGCAATTCCAATACAACAGACCCAACATCGGACACACCCGGTACATCAGCCACCGGCCTGGCGTCGCCAACGATGCTGCATGCTGCTGTAATGGGCGAGTACCCGCATGACACCAATGCATTCACTGAAGGATTGCTTGTTCACAATGGCAAACTATATGAAGGAACCGGGGAAACAAAAAACACCTTTATCCAGGTCACAGATATAAAAACAGGTAAAGTGGAAAAAAAATACCCGGTGAAGGATTCCACTATTTTCGGTGAAGGCATCAATATTTTTAAAGATAAATTATACCAGCTCACCTATCAAAATCACCTGGTATTGGTGTACGATGTGAAGGATCTTTCCAAACCGATAAAAACATTTCCCTGGAATACGGAAGGCTGGGGTATCACCAACAATGGCACAGAACTGATCATCAGCGATGGGCAGGCTTCCGGCAACCTGTATTTTGTAAACCCCGGGAATTTTACGACCAACAGAATTGTACAGGTGGTAGATAATTACGGCCCCGTTAATGCGATCAATGAGCTGGAATATATTGACGGCAGCGTCTTTGCCAATATATGGGGTACCACCCACATCATCAAGATAGACCCGGCCAATGGGCACGTGATTGGTAAATTAGAAACGGCCGACATCCTCAAAAGTTTCTACAGCACCTACCCGATCCGGGAACTGGACAATGTATTAAATGGTATTGCTTACGACAGTACCAGTAAAAAAATGTACATCACCGGCAAGCGCTGGCCTAAGCTGTTTGAGCTGAAGATGAATTAACAGGAAAGTTGACTTATCGTGAGAGGACGTCCGCAGCATGATATCCTGCTAATTTTATCCCAACTTAAAAAAACTCCCACGGAAACCTATAGTTGCAAATACCGGACGTGGCGGTGGGACATTTTGAATTATCTCCGATGATGATGTCGCTTTGCAATCCAAATTCCAGGCTGCCATGTGTGGTGCCTGTGCCGGGCTTATTAATTTCGCCATCATAACTGATCCCTCCCCTGTTAGAATATTCGTTACTGTTAGTAGATACGCTTTTCTCCTGTCCCCATTTCCAGCTAATACCCACACTTAAAGCATTGTTATTTGAGAAACCTATATTATTTCGATACCAGCAGCCCAGTTGAAGCGGGAAGTCATTAAAATCAAATAAGGTGCCCAATATGAATGCCTTACTTTGCCCCTGTAACTGCAGCATCGCAGTTGGTTTTAATGTAAAGGTTTCATTGTCGTACACATAACTCAAATGGCCGGTGATCTTTTTCGGCAGCCGTCCATCTTCCGGCTTCCCGGTAAAGCTGATATTAGGTTCATTCAGGTGATGCACTGCTCCGCCGAGCATAAAATTATTCCATGTAATTACAAACCCCGACGACATATCGAAGTAGTTTTTATTGGTGCCGTTGATAAAAAGGTCCACTTGTGAAGCATCGCCCGTTAAACCTGTTTGGTCTAATTGATCAGTAAATACAAAATCTTTGGTATTCACCCTTCCAAAAGTATAGCCCGCCTGCAAAGCCATGCTCAAAAACCAGTTGGAGCAATCGCCATTGTTGGTACCAAAGCTCCGGCCCACAATACCCGAAATATTGGTGTTGGTTAAATAACCTTTGCTTGTATGATTTACAGCAATGCCCAGGTTCACCACATTTCTCAACCAGTCATCATATACCGACAGGTCAACCGCACCGGTAAAATATTTGTATGGCTTATACAAATTGAACCATTGCATTTTTGACAGGCCCGACAGGCGAAGGTTGTTTTTTCCACAACCCGTAAAAGCTGGGTTGAGGTACACAGGAGCGTAGTGAAACTGCGTAAACAATGCGTCCTGTGCCCTGGCGCTGCCAGTGATGACAGTAATGGCAATCAGGAAAAATATTTTTTTATACATCGCTGTTTTTTTATCTGAATAATGTTACGGTTCCAAAAGGATGGGCCGGCGCTCCATTGTTATTGCTGCCATACTGCATCCCATCCCATTGCCTTCCATTTCTGAACGTGGCTTTTATCCGCCAGGCGTATGCGTCCTGTTGCATGGGTGCTCCTTTAAATGTGCCATCCCAGCCTGTGGTAGGACTTCCATTTGCATCCAGCTCCCTGGTTTCAAAAATCAGTTTGCCCCAGGCATCAAATACCTGCAGTTGATATGTTTCCAGTCCTTTACCCAACGGTTTAAAGTATCTGAATTGATTTTGCAAACTATTTGGATAAAAGGCATTGGGTACATAGAGATAACCTGGTTGCCCTTCAATCCGGGCCACTTTGATCAGGGTATCCGGGCAGCCTGTATTATTATCCAGTACGATCAGGCGGATGTTGTAGCTTCCAGTATCTGCATACTTATGTTCAGCATCACGTGTACTGGCCACGGTACCATCGCCTAAATTCCACTGGTAAGTGTACTTGATATTTTCCAGGCTGGTATTGATAAAACTAAAAGTATAATATGGTATTGAAATTACCGGTGACGGACTGATCACAAAGTTGGCCAGCGGAGGTGCAATGGCACGGATAAGGTTAGCTTTGATCAGTGAATCTTTGCAACCAAAGATATTGGATGCTACCAGCTTAACTGAATAAAGGGTATTGCCGGGTGCAAACAAATGATACGGTTCAACAGCAGTGCTGGTAAAGCCATCGCTGAAAGTCCATAGGTAACTATGTGCATTACTGGTAAGATTGGTAAATTGTACCCTCGCCGTATCGCAGGCTACCGGGTTATCCGCCATAAAATTAACGACCGGTTTGTTGGCCACACTAATCAGCCGGCTGACAGTATCATTACATACGCCATCGGAGGCCACCAGCGTAATCCTGTATTGCCCCAGGTTATTGTACAAATGGGTGGAGTTAAAAAAAGCACTGACGGGTGAAGCATCGCCCCAATCCCAACGATAGCTGCTGGCATTGCTGGTATTATTAGTTGTGATCACATTCAATATACCGGTACAGCCCAGTGTATCATTTAATGCAAAACTGGCTTTTGGCTTTGTTCTTGACCTGAATGTGAATGAAAAAGTATCCGGCTTGCAGCCATACCCATTTTCCGAAATTAATTCAACCGTATAATAGGTTGATGGTTGAAGTATCGAAATGGTTGGAACAGCCGCTGTATCAACCTTCACCCCGTTCAATAACCAGGTAAACTTAGTTGTGTATTGCGATGCATTGGCAATGGACAACACAAATGGCACACAGTCGTTTGGATTGTTGATGCTAAATTGGGCTTTGGGATTAGGGAACATGGTTAGTGTACCCGTTGCTGTATCACTGCAGCCCACGGTGTTGCTGGCAATCAATTTCGTTGTAAATATTTTTGGTAAAACTGGATTAACTGATGCATACCTGAATGTAAAGTTGCCATTGGTAGATTGCTGAACATCATCTACCAGCCACCGGTAACTGAGCGGACCGTTATCATTAAACCTGGTAGTATTCTGATAGGAAACCGTCGTATCAATGTTACATACGGCAATGGTTGTTGGTGCAAAACTGGCTTCCGGTGTACCTCTTACCGTAAATGCCTGTATGCTGCTATCCTTACAGCCCAGTGCATTTTCTGCCACGATCTTAATAGAGAAAGTGCCTGGTTTATTGAAGGTATATTCGGCATTTACACCTGTGCTACTGCTAAGCGAAGGGGAAACAGTAGTATCCGTGATGTACCAGGTAACCAATTCATTGATGATGCCCGGTGCTGAGGCATTCACGGTGAATGGGGCACAATTGATATTGTTGATATTGGATTGCACCCTTGTATCCGGCCTAACCAATACGATAATACTTTTTACAATCGTATCAAAGCAAACAATCCCAGAGTTGTTTGTTTTTTCAGCTCTTAATAAAATGGTATAGTTTCCAGCAACGCTGTACATATGGGTTGGATTAAACCCGGTACTGCTTTGCCCATCTCCCCAAAACCAACTGTAGTTACTCGCATTTTGTGAGGTATTGTTTACGCTGACGACGTCACCCAAACAATACACGGTTGTACCAGGGGTAAAGCCAGCAATTGGTTTGGCGAACACGGTGACTTGCCGGTAAACTGTGGTATCACTACAACCATTGGTCATTTGTATGGCTACAGTAAAAATGCCTGGTGTTATATAGGTGTGTACCACTGTGCGCTGGCTTACGTTGGTAACATCGGGCACAGAGCCATCCCCAAAATCCCAGGTAAAGCGGGTGGCACCGGTGCTGGCATTGTTAAAAGAAACGATATGGGGCGCACACCCAAATAATTCACTGGCACTAACGGTAACCTGTGGCCGGATAATATTCGGTGCAATACGTACATTTATAATTTGTGTATCGCTGCCACATTCATTTACAGCAATCAGCCTGATGGGGAACGTATCAACGGTATTGCCAATATTATACAGGTAACTGAATGCGCCATTTTCTGTAGTAACAGTATCAAAGCCATTCCCAAAATTCCAGTAATATGTATTGGGTGTGCCCAAAGAATTATTGGTCACCAGCACCCTAAATGGTGAGCAACCTGCCGTGGTATCTAAAGCAAATCTTGCTTTTGGGTTACTCCTGATTGTTACACTGTCTCTCCATATTGTTGTATCGCACCCGTTGTACGCTTTTAATGAAACCTGGTAGGTAGTGTCACTAAAGAAGGGGCTTTGAATAAAGCTTACCGGTCCGGGCTGCATCAGTCTGCTGGAGCTGCCGTTTCCAAAATCCCAGAAAAATTCTATACTGTTGCCGGTAAGGTTGGATCTGTTGGTAAAATTTACAACCAGTGGTCCACAGCCGCCTGCCGAGTCTTTTGTAAATTGTGCTGAGGCCGTTATTTTGGTAGTAAACTGTTGTTGTATTGTATCTGGTTTACAACCAAATTGGCTGACGGTTATCAATTTTATAATGACAGTGTCACCGGGAATTTGGATAGTATAACCTGGGAACATACCAGTACTGTTGCTGCCAAACAAAACATTGTCCGCATACCAGTTGTAAGTGCCATTGCTGTCGGGCAAATGAATTACTGAAATAACAGTTCCCAAATCAAACCTGGCACAATCGTCAATGGTTGCTGAAGAAAAAATGGCATTGGCATCCGGGTTAATCCTTACCGTTACTACGTTGCTTAGATCAGAACAATTTCCACTGGTTACGTTTCTTATGAAATAATGTAAACCTGGCGCTGTATAGGTTGGTGGCTGATAACTTACCGTATTGGCAACCGTACTCCACGTTATCGAATCAGTACTTGTTTGCCATTGATAAACATATACAGCATCGCCACCCGAGGGTGTGCTACCTGTAAAATTTGTTACGGGCGTGTTGACACAAACCTGTTGACTGGCAGCAATACTATTGTTTGCAATGGTTGGATTTACGACAATACAAACAGGGTTGCTGATTGACTCGCAACGGTTGTTTGTCTTTAATTTTCTCCTGTAGCAGGTACTTGATGATGGACTCGCAAAAAATACAGCACTGTCGGCACCAGCAATAATTTGCCAGTTGTTTTGTCCTGCAGGCGTTAACTCCCATTGGTAGGAATACAATGAATCTATTGCAGCAGAACTTCCGCCCAGTAAACTATCATTGCGGATCGTTACTGATTGTCCATGGCAAATAATGGTATCATTCTTTATGGTGTTGATGATTGAGGAAAGTACATCGATTGTTACCGTATCCACCGTTGGCGGGCAGGGCGCCTGGCCGGTTATTTTCCATTGAAACAGGTAAGTACCTCCTGCTGTTAAACCTGTTACATTGGTGTTATTTTGGGCAACTGTGGATATTGTTGCCACAGGTCCACCCACCTGGCTCCATGCCCCTGTTGCATTGGCTGATGCAGCATTCCCTGCAAGTGTTGTACTTACAGCATTACATAAAACCTGGTGTGGCCCTGCATCAGCAACCACTGCACCGGGTATCACTGTTACCAAAGTACTATCATCTTTAAAACAACCATTGAGTGTACCACGAACAAAATAGGAAGTTGTTGCCAGCGGTGTTACACTAACGATATTGCCTATGGTAGTATTGATATTGGTATTGGGCGACCAAACATACGTGGTGGCACCACTCACTGTAAGTGAGGCATTTACTCCGTTACATATTGGCGAGCTGTTCGTCAGCACCAGCACCGGCAATGGTTTTACCGTAATGATAACAACAGGCGGAATAATGGTTCTTTCACAACCTTTAGTGTCTGTCAACTTTGTTAGCCGGATAGTATAGTTACCTGCTGCGCTGTTAACCGGTACCACTGTAAAATTTGACGGGCTATTGTTATTGATTGTTTGCCTGATGGTATCGGTTGTATTATCCGGCCTTGTTATAACCAATTCAATATTGAAAACCGGCGTACCCTCCGTAGCGCTAAAAGTGACCACACCATTGTCGTACACGCAAATAGAATCATTCACGGCTGTGATGGAACCTGTTGGGGTAGGGTTAACAGTTATAGCGATTGCATTGGAAGTTGCACTACATTGTGATGCATTCACTTTTCTACGGTAAAAAGTTGTAACCGAAAGCACCGGTGGCTGAAAGTTTTGTGTATTGCCACCAACTGTTGCCCAGGTATTGCCATCGGTTGATGCTTCCCACAGGTAGCTGTATCCTCCACCTCCACCTGTTGGCAGATCTCCATTAATAATGGAAGGTGCAAATCCTTCGCAAATAATTTGACTGGCAGCAATATTGTAATTGGTTAATGCCCCTGATACATTAATAGTAAGGGTATTGGAAGTATCGGCACAAGGCGTACTGGTAACAATCCTTCTGTAACGGATGGTATCATTTAGTATGCCGGGTGAATAGGAGCTGCCGGTTGCTCCGTTGATATTTCCCCAAACAGCACTACCATCAGGTAAACTTTGCCATTGATACGTATATATCCCGGTACCTCCACCTACCGTGCCGGAGTTAAGGGGATTGGGTGAGGTACCGGCGCAAATATTTTGACTGGCAGCAATGATATTGCCGTTAATGAAAGGGTTCACATCAATCGTAATTACCGAAGGCGCACTCAGGCAGTTGAATGAATTGGTTTGTGTTACATAATACAGCGTTTGACCCGGAGTGGCCGTGGATGGAGTTGGCGCACTAGCAGTACCACCAGTTAGAGATGCATTGTTGTACCAGATAAGGGTATTGGCGCCTGTGCTGGTGGCAGCAAGGGCAGCAGGCGTACCATTTTGACAATAGGGAACAGGTGTTGTAACAGCAGGAGCGGATGGCCTTGGGTTGACTGATACTATAAAAGTATCCGGTGTACCTGTACAATTGCTCACAGATGGCGTAACTATAATAGTTGATATTATAGGAGTGGCACCTCCGTTGACAGCAGTAAAGGCAGGAATATTTCCAATGCCACTAGCTGCAATACCAATGGATGGATTACTATTCGTCCAGGTGTAACCGGGAGTGCCAATGGTACTGGTGAAGTTAAATGGTCCCGCAATTAAGCCGCCGCATAATGACAGATCAACAGGCACCACTACGTCCGGTGCAGTAGTAACCACCACGCTGTCGGTGGCAACGGTAGTGCCACATTCATTAGTAACTGACAATAAAATCGGGTGTGTTCCAACCGTGGTAAAAGTTACGCTACCCGGATTGGCCGTGGCCGAGGTTGCGGGCGTGCCTCCTGTAAATGTCCAGGCATATGTTGGTGTTATGGTACCGCATACCGCTACGGTTGCTGCAGGTGTAATTGTTACCACGCCACAAGAATACGTTGGCAAGTTAATAGCAACTGCAGGCGGCTTTTTTACATCTACTGTTTTGATGGCTGTAAATGTGCCGCAGGCATTGGTAACATTTTGTGTGATGGTGTAAGTGCCCGGGTTGGTAAAACTAAAGGAAGGGTTAGCAGAAGTATCGCTTGTGCCATTGGTATAGATGAATGCTGAGGAGTTGCCGCAGAAAGCAGGGGTGTAAGTGACAGCCCAACGGTAGGTCGGGAATCTGCAAATATTCTGCGATGTAGTGGTATTATTTACTCTAACTATAAAGGGGATGCAACCAATGATGGTATCAAGTGTAAAGCCCGGTGTGGGTGCAGTGGTAATACATACATTTCTGACAATGCTGTCCAACCTGCAAGGACTTCCAGGATTTGCTGAATTTCTGGCAATTAACTTGATCGAATAACTTCCCGCTGTATTAAAAATGATACCCAAATTTTGTGATCCCCACGTGGCTGGATTATTTGTTGGATTTGAGACACCCAATGAACCACTGCTGACAGTCCACCCACTTGCTGGTATTATCTCCCAATTTATGATGGAAGAATTATCACAAACACCGTTTGAAACAACCGCTCCATTTAAACTTGTATTTAAAAAATTAACCACACTATTTATACAAGCAACTGTATCAGGCAAAATTGAAAACCTTGCTACCGGTGGCGTAACAGTTGTGATTGGTTCAACGCCTCCATCTAAAAAACCGCAAGGATTTTGAGCCCTTATCCTAACATAAAAAGAGTTTGGGTTAATGGCGCCGAATGCACTACAAGATGAGGAGGAAAACGTGTGTACGAAGAAAAGCGGTGGAGGATGCACAAAAATTATATCCGAAGACCCATCATTAAAGGAAACTGTGTAAGTTGTACCCGGTGGATTATTTCTTGTTCGTACTGTATCTATGTAAAAAGTATCAGTGGCCGGAATACATTGCTGAATTGTTGAGCCTGCTGAAGATATACCAATTCCAGGGTTGGAACCATTATAAACAGTATATTTTGAGATATTTTGGCAACCATTTTGCCCCGATACCCTATGTGTGAGTGTAAAGAAACCCAGGGCACTATAAGTATGTGGAAGGCTTGGTGTTGTTGGAAAAGACGCATTACTAAATGAAGGCGTAGAGTCACCCCAATTAATTTCATAATAAGTATTCGTACCAAAAGTTGTACTTGAGTTATCTACTGTCAAATTAAAATCTATACTCGAACCCGTACTTGCACATCTTGTAAATGCAGGATTATTATTAAAATCCGATAAAGATGCACTTGGCTTTTGCTTAATGGAAACAGTTTGCAATGCAGACTGTCTTGTACAACCAACTGCCGTTTTTGCCACTACGCTAACACTATATGCATGCGTTCCATTCCCAATGGAATTTATGTCGTTATAAATATGATTTACCTGGATGCCTGTTCCTGTAGTACCATCTCCAAAATCCCAGGTGTAAGTGATGCCTGGTGACGGCGAAGTGATATCGAAATTGAAAGGCACTGATCCGCATTGGTTATTGGTCGCAAATGTAAAAGCAGGCACAGAAGGTAATGGATTTACGGCTACCACCAGTGGACCAATCGTCGTATCTGGCCCTGATGTCCTTGAAAGAATAACCTTATAACTTCCAGAAGCTATGACTGTAAGTGTGGACGCTGTAGCCCCTGCCGAATCAACATTATTCCTTTGCCATTGATAGGCAGTAATTCCAGCACCAGGGACAACTGAAAGAACAACATTACCCGGTGCACAAAAAGTAGTTGGTCCGGAGGCTATGATTGTTTGACCAAATGATTTAGCACATAAAAATAACCCAACAAAAAAAATAATATATGTTCTCATTAGCGGTAGTTGCAGGTTTTTAGATTTCAGTTAGTTCTAGAGATATATTTAAAAATAGCGCAATTTATATATCAGGCACTACCCTCTACATGGTATTTTTTTCAGAAATTGCAAAAAAAGGGTGTTTACACTGTACTAAATACCATTAATACACCCTTTAAAATCGTTCTTCATTAGTGAAATTACCTAAGCCTTATTGCTAACAGGTCTATGCATTACAAATTTTAGATGGGAACTGTGATGTTGCAGCACAATGTTGCAATCTTTTTTACGGGATATGGAAGCAGTATTTTAAAACAGGCTGGCAAGCGCATTCAACCCGTTTTGAGCAATATACAAAGTAATCACAATGATACCGGCAGCAGCGAGTGTCACCGCCCAAAGCCACCAGCGGTCTGGCGCAGTGGGTTCTTCGGTGAAGTACTCTGTCATTTGCACATTGGTGGTTTCTTTGTCGCCTACGAGGATGGCATGTGGGGCATCTTTGTGTATCACCCGTTCCGCAGTAACCGGTTCTGTGAACACGTCATCTATACGGATGGAATGAAAGCTGACCTGGCCTGAAGGGTCTTGTGTAAATGTGCCAATTCCCAGTACCTCTACCCTGTTCTCTTCATCCAGGTGCCTTTTCATCATTTCGCTGATTGCAGAAAATTCATTGAAAACAGGCGCATTTGAACCTGCAGGAGTAAAAAGAATCTCCTGGCGGGGCGATTTTATCCGGGTATTTGAAAAATCAGTTTCGGCAGGATGCGTAATGATCGACAGGCTGCCAATACCAGGCAAGACACAATTTTTTTTCTGGAAAAAAGAAGGAGCTATAATATTGTACATGCCTGCTGTTTGAATAATTGAAAACTGACTGCAAATATCAATATCAAATTCGAAAGCGCAAGTAAAAAACTTTACAACAGCTTTGGTACACGCCAGGTGGAAACCATAAAAACCTTACACTGTTGCCGGATGGCTGACGCGGCCGCAAATAACAGGCGTTTTGTAATGCAGGTTACCAGGCTGTGGATCGTGTAGGTAAAAGATGCCGGCAGGTATGCGGTACAAAAAGTGCCCCCCACCAACAAGTTGGGGTAAAGCTGCAACGATGTTGAACAACGAGGCACTGCCTGCCCAAAAAATAAATTACAAAAAAGCGGGTTTCATACAGGGGGATTGTATTCTTTTGAAAAATTGTATTTATAAAAAACAATCAACATTGCATCAGAACTTTAAGATCACACCTGCCAGCACATTCAATCCGTACACCGGGTAATTGTACCAGCGCTGGTATTTGTTGTTGAAGATATTATTTACATCCAGCCAGGCGCTCAATTTTTTATTGATAGCAAATTCCACTCCTGCACTCAGATCTGTACCGCCACCCAATTTAATATCGCTTCCATCCTTTAATAAGAAAGCGCCACCACTAAATAATAACAGGTCGCTTTTGATGAGTACCTGCTTAAACGCCCACCATCGCAAGGCGCCATTAATTTCCAGCGGAATGGTTCCCCAGGCCCGGTCATTGTCTTTTTTCCCGTTGTAGCCATTGAAAGTCAGGCCGCCGGTGATGGTAAATTTATCCTGGCTAATAAAACTCATATCGCCATGCAACCTGAAATTATATACGCGGCTTTCGTTGCTGATATAAAACGATTTTCCGTCGCTGGTATCATTGATAAAAAAAGGAAGGTTGCGGTAAGTGATCCAGGAAGCTTTGGCGCTAAAATTGAAATGACTGCCCAACGTGGCTTTCAATCCGCCATACAACTCAGTTTCTTTGGTATTTTGCTGCAAACCCACTGTCTGCAGCCAAGGGTTCATGACGGATAAATTTTGAAAACTGTTTTTAATAAACCTGCCCACATAACCTGCCTGCAGCAGGAACACGCGGTCCTTTAATTTCATTTCTCCATAAATATTCGGAAACACCGAAAGCTTTCCATTATCCCAGGTAGGTGCCACCCCAACATGGATATTAAACATAGGCTTCGCATAAATTAACGCTGGTGCAAGGCTGTAAATATTATTATTGAACTTCACATTGCTGTCAAGGTTTTCGGAAGTATATCCGGTGATATCTGCTTTTGCTGTGACGCTTATTGTGAAAGCATCTGCAAATGTTTTATCGATGGGTACTATTGCTGCAAAAGAATTTTCTGTCACCTTATCCTTATTTCGGAAGATATTAATATCAATGTTCGGGTTGTAATTGATACCGGTTCCATTGATATCTTTATTACGGAAGCCGGCTTTTAAATGAATGTTTTGGAAACGCTGCAGCACATCATCCTTTTTATAATCGTGCAACTGGTGATCGTACCCGTATAAATAGTAATCCTGCTGGCTCACCCCGGCACTGCCATAGAGTTCATTTTTTTCTGTAAAATAACTGCCGGCGGCTTTGATATTTAACGCTGCATAGTCCTGGTTTTTTATGTTGCCTTTTGATGACACATAATCTGCATAAACATTTACCAGGCTTTGTTTTCCATCACCAAAACTAAAACCACCGCTCACGTAGGGTGTACTGTAATTTCCAAAACCAACTTTCAGGTAATTCCTCAAACCAAGGTTCAGCGTTGAATCCTGTGATAAAGCCAGTGGTCTCAACGAAATGGGTTGGTAGGAATAAAAAAGATTCTGTGCCGGAATATTGTAGGCCGCCACCGTTTTACTGGTATCGGCATTCAGGTGAGTGGCCGAATAATTTATTTTCACCGCATTCCTCAATACCGGCTTATAGCTGGAGGTGATATCAATGGTTTGCTTTTTGGTGGTATCCCTGCCCTGTTGACCAAAAGATGCCATGGCAACCAAACTAAAAACCGTAAGTAAAATGCTGTGCTGTATTTTATTTTTCCTGTTCATGTGAATTTTATGTTGGCTACCTGCCTTTTTATGTGATGAGGTTTCAGTGATAAGTGATCAGTGATGGGTTTCCAGTGATCTGTGCTTTTTGTCCATTGCCCATTGACCATTGACCATTGCCTATTGCCCATTGCCCATTCACCCTACCCACCAATTTTTGAACTTGCTTTTTCTTCTTCTTTAACCTGATCTAATTTTTTCTGTGCCAGTGATTTCAATTCAGGAATGGATGAATTTTGCGCCACACTCTCGTAGGTAGCTTTTGCATTGAAATAATCTTTCTGCTCCATAAATACATCTCCCAACAAAAGATACGATTTGGTGACCCAGAAATCGTAACTGCTGGTTTCCCTGATAACAGCCTGGGCTGCTTTTTCTGCTGCGGTATAATTTTTTGAACTCAACTGGCAGGCTGCGATCTCATAACGGGCCTCTGCACCCCAGGCCGATTTATTAATGGCTGCACAAGATTTAAAAGATGCAATGGCTGCAGTACAATCGTTGTTCACTTGCTGCGATTTTCCCAGCACCAAAAATCCAACGGACTTATCATCCGTACTGATACCTTTTCTTGCGAGCAGTTGTTTGGCCGCTTCATTGGCCTGTGCATAATCTTTCAGTTGATAATAGCAACGAACTAAACCTCTCAAAGCTTCCAGTTGGTTGTCCTGGTTTACTGCACCAGTTTGTAAGGAAGCAAAATATTTTTTTGCGTTGGGATAATCCTTCAGTTCAAAATAATACAACCTTGCAGCCGTGAGCGTAGCCTTTTCAAAATATTTATTGAGGCCTTTGCTGTTAACATATTCGTATCCTTTGTTGGCATTTACCCAATCCTTATTTTTAAAATAACATTCGCTTCGGAAAAAATTTGCTTCTAAAGCAAAGGCACCATCGGGGTATTGAGATAAATAATTATTGAACCCGGTGGTCGCTGCGTTGCAGTCATTGTTGTTGTATTTAATTTCGGCGGCAGTGTAGGTTAAAGAATCTGCTTCGCTGACTGAAACATTTTTTCCGTTCTTTTTCATCAGCGCCACATAATCGTTGGGACGGCCTTCTTCCACATAAATATTTTTGATATTATCCAACGCTTCATCTGCTTCCGGCGACTGCGGGTACTGCACAATCAATTGTTCGTAGTTGGCCATTGCCTCGGTATTTTTATTCAGGTTATAATAGCTTAACCCTGATCTTAAATAAGCCATTGGTTTGAGCCCGCCACTATTGGTGGCTGTTAAAATATTTTTGAGGTAGGGTAATGCATCTGCAAATTTTTCATCGGCCATGTAGGTGTTGGCAATTTCCAGATTTGCATCCGGCACCAGGCTGCTTTGAGGATACTGGCGGGCAAGACTATTGAGGGTACTGATCTTTCCTGCAGAACTTTTGACACCAGCGATCATTCCTTTTTGAAACATTGCATAATCACTTTGTGGCAATGCATTGTTGATCACATTGTCATACATCGCATTGGCTTTGACAAAATCTTTCGACATAAAATAACAGTCGGCACTTCTTACATAAGCGTCCTGTTCTGTGTTAGAAGCGGTAGTATTATACTTTGCAACAGGTTCAAAATAACTGACCGCCTGTTTGTAATTCTCTTTTTTTAACCAACTGTAACCGAGATTATATTTTGCTGTGGCGGTATTTGCTTCACCTTGCGATACCGGGGCGGTTTGCACAAACAAAGTGAGGTAGCGAATTGCTTCATCATATTTTGCGAATCGGTAGGCAATCTCTCCCTTCCAGAAATTTGCATAGGAGGTTACAACGGATGCAGGCAACTTCAGTATTCTCGTAAATAATTCATCTGCCAGTGCTATTTGCTGATCATTCATATACTCCACTGCCCGGCCATATAAAATCCTGGGATACACTTTTAGCATTGCCGGTGTGGGGCTGGTAAAAGATTCATACAACACAAGTGCCTCCCTAAAATTATTGGTATTGGCAAGCAGCCCCACCAGTATTTCTTTTGCTTCTACTATATAAACAGAATTTGGATAAACTGAAATGAATTGCTGCATTTCGTGCAACGCAATATCCTGGTAGCCGAGTTCATACGAAAGCTTGGCGTAATTAAAACGGGAAATTTCCTGCTGCTGCCGGTTGCTGCTGTTGCTGGCACAATACTGAAAAG
>Ga0105048_10004657_pt1 | contig 22251 bp, 15 predicted proteins | sample MAT05_FD_78382 | JGI IMG/M metagenome (GOLD analysis project Ga0105048, IMG submission 78382) | Freshwater microbial communities from Lake Fryxell liftoff mats and glacier meltwater in Antarctica - MAT-05 | ecosystem: Environmental > Aquatic > Freshwater > Ice > Liftoff microbial mat | place...
AACCTCATCTTAATTCAGCTTCTCTGTTTTTAGCAAGTTTCATTAACTCCGTTGTTAATTCTGCTACTTTGTTTGCAAGTCCGTCAATTCTTGAATAGTAAATTTCATCTTCCAATAAACCGCTGATGCGTTTTCTTTCCGATGCTTTGGCAGTCCAGAAATTTGTAATGTTTGTAGTTTCTTTTAGAATCAACATCAAGGTATGTGCTAGTTCTTTTAATTTTTCAATATCCGCTTCGTTTTCTGATGGTAAATTGCTTTTCAGGCAACCAAAAAACGGTGCTTCAACAATCGAGATACCTTCTGTTTCTTCTTTTTTGCCCGGAGCCATTTCATCCCTTACCTCACCTAACTGTTTTACTATTTCTTCCCAGTTTTCTTTGTATGGTTTAATATGGTTTCCAAGCGGTCTTTAAAACTATTGTAAAGTGTTGGGTCTTTGGCAAGATTTACTTTTATGTGCAAACGAATGGCATGTTCCCTTTCCGATGCTTTTCATTTTGGCGTTTTGTTGACTGTATCAACTTTGCTTTTAAACTCATCTGATAGAATGGAAACCTGTTGAACTTTGGTGTCAATACCTAATGAAAGCAAATGCTTGTCTATGAATTTTCGGACTTTTTCGGAAGCCCATTTCAAATCCATTGTTTCGTCTTTGTATCGGCCTTTTATTCTCCAATGTAAATAACCCAAACGCTTTGCGGGAATCCAATAGGCTGTTGCTGCTGCCACATTGAAAAGCAAATCTAAACTATCGAAGAAACTTTTGGAATAATTGAGCAGTTCTGATCTAAATTTTACATTCTTTGCTTTTCAATATATTCTTCTGCAAACTCAAATTCTTTGTTTGCATCGGTAAATTTCTACCGCAGAAAATTATCAATTTCTTTTAGGTCATTGTCACCAAATAAATCGACAAGCCTTTTGTAACGGGCTTCAAGAATGGGAATTTCTTTGTTAATGCCTCGAAACACTTCTAAAAATTCATTCAAAGATTTTACACTGTAGTTTAGATCGCATAGTTTTACATATTCCTCCTGTACTGCCCACCCACCTCAAACAAAGCACGTGTAACCTGCCCGAGCGACATGTATTTCACAGCCTCCATCAATTCCGTAAAAATATTCTCGTTTTGAATAGCCGCACGTTGCAAGTTTTTTACCATGGCCTCGTGTTCATTTTTATGTGACTTTTGAAGTTCGTTCAACATCGTGATCTGGTATTCCTTTTCTTCTGACGTTGAACGGATCACCTCTTTTGGAATAATAGTTGGACTGCCTTGGCTTGATAAAAACGTATTCACGCCAATGATGGGGTATTCGCCCGTATGTTTTAAAGTTTCGTAATACAAACTTTCTTCCTGAATCTGCCCGCGCTGATACATCGTTTCCATCGCCCCCAATACACCACCACGCTCCGAGATCCTGTCGAATTCCGCCAATACGGCTGCTTCAACCAGATCGGTGAGTTGTTCAATAATAAAAGATCCCTGTAATGGATTTTCGTTTTTTGCCAGTCCCAACTCGCGGTTAATGATCAACTGAATAGCCATCGCCCTGCGCACCGATTCTTCGGTAGGCGTTGTAATGGCTTCGTCATAAGCATTTGTGTGTAAAGAATTACAATTGTCATAGATAGCATACAAAGCCTGTAGCGTGGTACGAATGTCATTAAAATCAATTTCCTGGGCGTGCAACGAACGTCCCGATGTTTGAATGTGGTATTTCAACATCTGACTTCTTTCGTTTGCGCCGTAGCGCATCTTCATGGCCTTAGACCAGATCCTACGGCTTACACGGCCTATCACACTGTACTCGGGATCGATGCCGTTGCTAAAAAAGAAAGATAAGTTGGGCGCAAAATCATCAATGTTCATTCCTCTGCTGAGGTAATATTCCACAAAGGTAAAACCATTTGCTAAGGTAAAGGCAAGCTGTGAGATAGGATTAGCTCCTGCTTCGGCAATGTGATAACCGCTAATACTCACCGAATAAAAGTTACGCACTTTTTGATCGATAAAATATTGTTGCACATCTCCCATTACCCGCAAACTAAATTCTGTACTAAAAATACACGTGTTTTGCGCTTGATCTTCTTTTAAAATATCTGCCTGCACTGTGCCGCGTACCTGTGATAAAGTGTTTGTTTTTATTTTTTCATACACTTCTTTCGGTAACACCTGATCGCCTGTGGTGCCCAGCAACATTAATCCTAACCCGTTATTGCCTTCAGGCAAATCGCCTTGGTAGCTTGGTCTGGTGGTGCCTTTTGTTTTATAAACGGCATTTATTTTTTTCTCAACGTCCGCTTCTAGTTTATTGGCTTTGATATAAATTTCGCACTGTTGATCGATTGCCGCATTCATAAAAAAAGCAGCTAGGGTGGGGGCAGGTCCATTAATCGTCATCGATACCGAGGTCTTAGGATCTGCCAAATTAAATCCACTGTATAGTTTTTTGGCATCGTCTAAACAACAGATGCTCACGCCGCTATTACCGATTTTACCGTAAATATCGGGTCTATAATCAGGGTCGTTCCCATACAAAGTAACACTATCAAAAGCCGTACTTAAGCGAGCAGCAGGTAAGCCTTTGCTTACATAATGAAAACGTTTGTTGGTTCTCTCGGGGCCGCCTTCTCCTGCAAACATGCGTGTTGGATCTTCGCCTTCTCGCTTAAAGGGGTAAATTCCCGAGGTGTAAGGAAAGTCGCCGGGAAAATTTTCCTGTAAATTCCATTTTAAAATATCGCCCCAGGCTGTATATTTTGGCGACGCTATTTTTGGAATTTGTGTGTGCGCCAAGGATTCGTAATGCGTTTCAATTTTTAAAACTTTGTCACGCACTTTAAATTCATAAAATTCGTTGCTATATAGTTTTTTCTTGGCTTCCCAATTTTCTATCATCAACAAATTACGGGGATCCAAATCTAGTTTTGTTTTTTCAAAGGCTTCCTGCAGTCCTTTCACCAATCGGTCTTTATCATCCATCGCAGATTCGGAAATGGTCTCAATACTTTTTTGAATGCCGTAAAGTTTCTGCGCCACTTCACTTTGCTGGTTGGCGCGCTTGTCGTAAGTTCTGTTGTTTTCTGAAATTTCGCTGAGGTAACGCGTTTTTGAAGGGGGAATGATGTAGATCTTTTCACTCATTTCTTCGGTAATAAAAAAGTCAGAATGTAAACTATTATTCCCGGTCTTCTCCACTATTTTATTCATCACAGCTTTGTACAATCGATTCATGCCCGGATCGTTAAACTGCGAAGCAATGGTGCCAAATACTGGAATATCTTCATCGACAATTTCCCATAAGTTGTGGTTGCGTTTGTATTGTTTTTTTACATCACGAATGGCATCAAGTGCCCCGCGCTTATCAAATTTGTTAAGGGCGATGATGTCAGCAAAATCGAGCATATCGATTTTCTCTAGTTGTGTAGCTGCGCCATATTCTGGCGTCATCACATACAAACTCATGTTCGAGTGTTCAACAATTTCAGTGTCGCTTTGTCCAATACCCGAGGTTTCTAAAATAATTAGATCAAAATGTGCGGCTTTACAGATGTTTACTGCGTCTTGCACGTATTTGCTTAAGGCCAAATTGCTTTGCCTCGTGGCCAAAGAGCGCATATACACCCGGTCGTTTTGAATGGCATTCATCCTGATTCTGTCGCCCAGCAAGGCGCCGCCTGTTTTTCTTTTGGAAGGATCTACAGAAATGATAGCGATTTGTTTATCTTTAAAATCAACTAAAAAACGACGTACCAGTTCATCCACCAAACTCGATTTTCCGGAACCGCCAGTGCCCGTGATGCCAAGCACCGGGGTTGTTGAAAGCGCTGCTTTGGATTTAATATCGTCGAGTAATTTTATATTTTCGGCATTAAAATTCTCAGCAGCCGAAATAACCCTGGCAATGGATTTATAATCTTTTTCAATGAATTTTTTCGTTTCCCCGTTTAGGTTTATTCCCGTTGCATAATCGCATTGGCTCAATAGGTTGTTGATCATTCCCTGCAATCCCATCGAGCGGCCGTCGTCAGGTGAATAAATTCTTGTAATGCCATAGGCATGTAGTTCTTCAATTTCGGTAGGAAGGATCACACCACCGCCCCCGCCAAATAATTTAATGTGTGTGCAATTTTTTTCTTTCAACAAGTCGTACATGTATTTAAAATACTCTACGTGCCCGCCTTGGTAACTCGTTACGGCAATCGCATTGGCGTCTTCCTGTATGGCGCAATTCACAACTTCCTGCGCGCTTCTGTCGTGCCCGAGATGAATTACTTCGGCTCCGCTCGACTGAATAATTCTGCGCATAATGTTGATCGCTGCATCGTGGCCGTCGAAAAGTGCTGCGGCTGTTACGATACGTATTTTATATTTAGACTGGTAGGGTTTTGTATCTTGCATTGAGAGTGGAATTGAGGGATAAAGCTAAGGTTTTTAAGGGGTTTTTTCAATTTTTTTAAGCGAAAGGTCACACCAAATATTAGCAATTTTCTGTCTTTATTAATCTTCGTCGCTGAACGCGTGCGGTAAACTCTAAACGCACAGTTGAAAAAACAATTACGTCTCAACCGCCGTTTTAATGCGGGCACCTAAATGTTCATAGGATTTAGAGACCTTAATGTTTTAAGAAATACCCAAAAACTTTCTCCCGATAGTTATTCGGAGCGATTACACGCGTTAAACAGCTAGTTCGCCTTTTTTAAGGCTTTTGCTAACTAAATGGTGTCGGTCCGAAAAGTAGTTGTTTGGATGGAAAAATTCAGTTTCGAGGCGTGTTAAAAAAATGATTGTGAGGTTTATTGGGGTAAAAGATCGATTATTTTTTTTGACACAACGACGAAAACGCAGTTTTCGGCCAAACACTAATTAGCAACGGACACTTACTGCTTACCGGAAATTACTCGGCGCTAAGGCCACAATTTGGAGGTATTAAAGAGCATAGGCTTGTAAAATTTGGAATAGGCATTCGTTACATTTTTAACACCGGTAAAAAAGGAATTTGGTTTGTAGATGCAGCGCCTTTTATAACCCGCGACGCCACCTACAAGTCGAAAGCTTATGCGCGATTGGCCAGCACCATTGTATGCATTCGCAATGTAAGCGATCGTTTTAATTGGCGACTAGGAATTACAAAATCATTTTTATGGGGGAACCGATTTTACTGGCCTTTCGTTGGATTGAGGGCAAGGCGTTTAGACAAACTTAATTTAAGTATACAGTTTCCTAGAAGCATTCACTTAAACATCCCGTTAAATTCTAAGTTTATTTTTAGTGTTTACACAAAACCCCAAGGAGGGATGTATAATTTCTCGAACTACGATTCTCTCTATCCATAGAAAACAATCACAACATTTAACTTTACCCGTTATGAAATTAACACTGGGTTGCGATTGGATGCACGGGTAAGAAACAATTTTAATTTTTACATTGCCAGTGGGATAAGCTCTCGAAATAATATAACACTTTATTCGGAAAACGCTAATAAACGGAGACCCCGTGCCCCATACCGCAGTTATTTTTACGAGCAAAACATCGCGCCTACTTTATATTTAAATTTTGGATTGGTTTTTAAATTTGGTAAAACTAGATCTTATTATAACGATAAAAATTTGTACGATGCAACGAACTTAAATAGCATCATGACCGGCGACAAAAACGTGCAAATTCCCTTAAACCAAAACGAAAATCCGACCTCAACCTCGAATCCGTGTGCGACTTGGTAGATTATAGTGATTTTTGATTTTTTTTTATCTTTACACGTAATGCGTGGGAAAATTATTATTGTACTATTTTTATTTGTTCCGAATGTTTTTCGAACTCAGGTCGATTCTCTGCAAACAGCGAACCACAAAACCAAACGAATTATTTTGGCCAGTTCCTACGGTGCTTTATCCGTTGGATCGCTGTTGTATCTTAACCAAGCTTGGTACAGCGATTATAACACGGGTAAATTTCATTTTTTTAATGATAACAATGAATGGTTACAGATGGACAAAGCTGGTCATTTTTTTACAAATTACCAAATCAGTAGGCTCATGATGGGTGGTTTTAAATGGGCGGGTTTTAATAAAAAACAACAATTATTTGTAGGCGGAACCATCGGGTTAGGCTACATGACCGCCATCGAAATAATGGATGGTTACAGCGATGGTTGGGGTTTTTCATGGGGCGATGCATTTGCAAATTTATTAGGAGCCTCAACCGCTATTTCGCAGCAAGCATTTTGGAATGAACAGCGTGTCCAGCTAAAGTTTTCATACGCACAAAGCGGTCTTGCCAAATACAATCCTTCGTTGCTTGGGAAAGAATTTTATACGCAGATATTAAAAGATTACAATGGCCAAACACTTTGGATAAGCGTTAACCCCTCGTGTTTTATGAAAAGAGAAAATAAATTTCCGAAATGGCTAAACCTTGCAGTTGGGTATGGAGCCTTTGGTATGTTGGGTGGTTTTAAAAATAACATCGCAGTGCAGGATGAAAATGGCAATGTTTTAAAAATTGATCGAGAACGGCGTGTTTACGTGAGTTTAGACGTGGATCTAACAAGGATCAAAACCAAATCAAAGTTTTTAAAAAGTGTTTTCTCTGTGGTGAATATTCTTAAGTTTCCCGCACCGGCCATACAGTTTAGCAATGGGAAATTTAGAGGGTATTATCTTTATTATTAAGCCTAAAATTTAAATAAGTGTTATAGGAAATGTAGGGTGTAAATTCGTTCAAATTGTCGAACGTCTATGAGGGCTTTGTCGCCAAATACTGCGCACATACTAAAATGCGGGCAATACTATTCTGCCGATTTGCCTCGGGCTGTTTTTAGAGCTTTTAGGATTGGTTAAATCATATTTACCGACGACAGAGGTCTTCCGCTGTGCGATAGCTATTGAACCCACTAATTTTCACCAATCGATCTATATTGCTATTTTGGGTTGAGTTTAGATTCGAATGCGTTAAGACATTATCAGCTACAACTGCGATCTACGACTAATTTTCATCAATCCTAAGCAGACCGTCAAAAAATCCAGCCATTTGAGACTGGAGATCAACGGTCAGCGGGGAGTTTATGCAATTATTAGCGTAAGCAGCCCTAGTAAATACTTCTTCGGCGTTGCAGGCTCTAATACCAATTATAATTATGAAATAGGCTAAAGATGCGAATTTATTTTATATCAAGACAATGAAAAAAATTGATGCATAGCAATGCCTACGGAACCATTTTTTGAAGAAGTATTGAGGAAAAACAACGAGTAGATTGGCCTATTTTGTAGTTATAATTGGTATAGGTCAGGGTTTCATCTTTTTCAAAGACAACTGCTAACTAGTGTCTGTCGGAAAACTAGTTGTTCGGATGTAAAAATTCAGTTTCGAGGCGTGTTAAAAAAATGATCGTGAGGTTTACTGGGGTAAATGAGCGATTATTTTTTTTGACATAACGACGAAAATAGAGTTTTCGGCCAAACACTAACAAAATGCGAATTAATCAACTTGTAAATCCTTAATTTTCTGTTGAAAACTAAAACTTTATTTTGTGACAAATAGATTTACATTTAAAAAGGTCTAAAAAACTTTATTCAAATGGCTGTTAACGAAAAAGAAGAAACAAAAAAGCTGTATTATTCGATTACAGAAGTTTCGGAAATGTTTGAGCTTAACGCGAGCACACTTCGTTTTTGGGAGAAAGAATTTGATGTCTTAAAGCCAAATAAAAATAAAAAAGGCAATCGTGTTTTTACCCAAAAAGAGATTGATCATATAGCCACTATCGTTAATCTCGTGAAGCATAAAGGCTTTACCATTAGCGGCGCTAAAGAACAATTAAAACATAAAAGCACAGCAAAACCCAAAGCTGAAAATAACGCCGAAGTGATTAACAAATTACAAGCCATAAAAGCCAAGCTGATTAAATTGACTGACAATAACAACGAAGCCTAAACGCAATAAAAATTTATGGAAAATTCACAGACACCGGAAAACGGAAAAACAGCAGCGATAATCAGTTATTTAACTCTGATTGGCTGGATCATCGCTTTTGTTTTGCACAGTGGCAATAAAACCAGGCTTGGTGCTTATCACCTTAGGCAAACATTAGGATTAATGGTTTTAATAGTATCGGTAATGATTTTGGGTTATATCCTTAACATGATTCCAACCTTGGGCTGGATGATTGGTTCGGCGCTCAATATAGGCCTTTTGGTTCTTTGGCTCACTGGTCTTATTTCTGCGATTAACGGTAAGGAAAAACCATTGCCCATCGTTGGACTTATGTTTCAAAAATGGTTTGTTGGTTTTGCCGTTTAACTGTTTTTTTCAAACGTTATCTCTTCTGTACCGTTTTTTGATGTTTTACTTAACGCCATGTTGTATAACAAAAGTTCATTTTTAATTTTATCTGTCGCGTTGTTATTTTCATGCCAGCCAAGCGGCTCAAAGATTGAAAAAGTAACAACAATCGATCACCGTCCCATAACTGCTCTCAACCCAGAGGTGAAGCAAACTTCTATTCCAAGTGCTAAACCAAACAATAGATTTTATAACATCACCGCGGTGTTGTGCGGACAAACCCGCGAAGCCAACAATCTAAATTGTCTGTTTGACACTATCGCTCGGAGCTCTAACGCAATGTTTATCGACAGTAGCTGGAAAATGCCAGAAAAAAAAAGGCTTTTGGCCATGAAAACATGGGGAAGAAAAGAATTTGAAAAACCAAATGCCAAAGTCAAAGTAGTATTTTACCCTTTTAGTGGCCCCGATTATTTAAGTGCTAATGCTTTTTTTCCTGATGCCGACACCTATATTCTATTAGGATTAGAGCCAGTAGGAAAATCACCTGACCCCAGCCCTTTTAAAACAGGTGAAGCCTTGGATTATGCAAATGCTTTTAGAAAGTCACTCGCTGATATTTTTGATAAAAGTTATTTTATTACACAAAGTATGCTCGCCGATTTTCAAAAACAAAAAGTGAATGGTTTATTGCCAGTTCTTTGTTTTTTTATTCAGAAAACAGGAAATCCGATCACAAATATTAAATATCTTGTGCGTCACAAACAAGACAGTGCAAGCGAAGTGGATTACGATTTTAAGAGTGGGCATAAAAAACCTTTTGGGGTGCATATCTTTTTTACGCAAGATGGCAAACAAAGGTCGGCTTTCTATTTTAAGTACGACGTGAGCAACAAACTGTTTAACGACACTACTATTTTTTATAAATTTACAAATGCCAATACGCAACATTGTATCACTTACCTAAAAAGTGCTTCTTATTTATTGCATGCTAATTTTATGAGCAAAATGCGACGTTTGATTTTAAACAATTCTGATGCGGTGATAAAAGATGATACCGGCATTCCTTTTGATTATTTCGAAAAAGAAAATAATTTTGACATTAAACTATACGGGCACTACACGAAACCAGTTTCGAATTTTCCTTATTTAAAAATGCAGAAAACGCTGCTGGAAGCACTTAGGCGCGACAGCATAACAATTAGGGATTTGCCTTTTCATTTGGGCTATCACTGGGGAACAAAAAAGGACATTATTATTTTCGCACAAAAGAAAACGCTTTTAAATTATTTTTAATGTTTACAATTGATACCCATACACACATCATCCCTGAACACTTACCCGATTTTTCGAAAAAGTTTGGTTACGGTGATTTTATAACACTCGACCACCATGCAAAAGGCAGGGGCTGGATGATGCAGGGTGATAAACGCTTTAGAGAGATTTTCGCCAATTGCTGGGATGCTGAGCTTCGAATTAATGAGATGAAAAAACACCAGACCGACATGCAGGTGATTTGCACCATTCCCGTTATGTTTAGTTATTGGGCTCAAGCCAAAGATGCATTGGAAGTAGGTCGCTTTTTAAACGATGACATTGCAACAACCGTTAGCAAACACCCTGATAAATTTATCGGATTGGCTTCTGTGCCCATGCAAGATACGACCTTGGCCATAGAAGAATTGGAGCGTTCAATGAGCAATGGTTTCAAAGGCGTGCAAATTGGATCTAACATTAACGACTTGAATTTAAATGAAGCTCAGTTTGATGAATTTTTTGCCGCCTGCGAAAGTTTAAACGCAGCAATTTTGGTTCATCCTTGGCAAATGATGGGTCAGGATAAGATGACTAAGTATTGGCTTCCTTGGTTGGTAGGTATGCCAGCTGAAATTAGTAGAGCCATTTGTTCTATGATTTTTGGCGGTGTTTTCGAAAAATATAAAAAACTAAAAGTATGTTTCGCGCATGGGGGAGGCTCTTTTTTACCAACTATCAGTCGCATTGAACATGGCTGGGATTGCAGACCTGACTTGGTGGCCGTCGACAATCCTATTAATCCAAAAGAATATTTAGGTAAGTTTTGGGTAGACAGTCACGTGTGTGATCATAAAATGCTACAATACATTATTGAAATGGTGGGTGCCGACAAAGTGATTCAGGGCAGCGACTATCCTTTTCCTCTGGGGGAGGCTGTGCCGGGAGAGTTGGTGAGAACAGCACCGATTTCTGAAAACGAAAAGGAAAAAATTATGGGTTGGAGTGCGAAGAGCTGGCTGGGGATTTAGGGAATCGAAAAGATAGAATTAAAAATTGCAAATTGATTCTTGAACGTTAATTGAACAATTAAACCTTCGTCACTAAAGCAAAATTCCCTTCAATTTTAAACTTCCACTGGCGGTCGAAGATTCTTGGTAGAAAGCGTTTGTATAGCACCATTCTTGCGTTTTCAACGTTCTCATCTTCATCGTCCTTGCCCACAGCGTTAAATTCATAAACGCTTACCTTAGGATGTTCTTGCATGTAGTTTTTTACAATCTCAACAATGGTATTCATCACTTGGTAAACTTCGCCCCGGTTGGTAGCCACATATTCTTCGCCTTCGAATTCATCGTTAATCACCCCAAAAACAATATTGGCATGCAAGATATTGTCTTGTAAACGGCCAAACCTTACTTCGTACCTTAAGCCACTTTTTGTATTAAAATAATAAACCCCGGCACTTGGGATGTTCGGAAATTCGATCGGAAGAATATTTTGGTAAGCTGTACTCAAGAATTTATAGTTGAGCAGTTGCCGTTGTTTTTTTTCTAAAACCAGATGCCACGACTAAGTCTTTTGAGCCTGAAATGTACTCATAAAATCCCTTGCCGGATTTAACGCCCAAGTGACCGGCGTTAACCATGTTAACCAATAGAGCGCTGGGCGCATATTTTGGATTTCCAAATCCATTTTGAAGTACCCGTAAAATATTAAGACAAACATCAAGTCCTATAAAATCTGCCAATTGCAGGGGACCCATGGGATGCGCCATGCCAAGTTTCATCACGATATCAATTTCTTCAACGCCCGCCACGCCTTCATTTAGAGTAATAATGGCTTCATTGATCATAGGCATTAAAATTTTATTCGCCACGAAGCCCGGAAAATCATTTACTTCAACCGGGACCTTGTTTAATTTTTTGGAGATCTTCATCACCAAGTCACAGGTTTCGTCGGAGGTATTGTAACCTCTAATTACTTCCACCAGCTTCATAATGGGAACCGGATTCATAAAGTGCATACCAATCACTCTTTCGGATCGTTTGGTTACAGCGGCAATTTGTGTGATCGAAATGGAAGAAGTATTGCTGGCGAGAATAGTATTTGCAGGGCAAACTTCATCTAATTGTTTAAATATTTTGAGTTTCACGTCAATGTTCTCGCTGGCGGCTTCTATCACCAAGTCGGCATTTGAAACAGCTTTTGAAAGGTCGCTAAAAGTTGTGATGTTTTTTAATGTTTCATTTTTTACTTCTTCAGTGATGCTATTCTTTTGAACTTGCCGATCTAAATTTTTAGTTATGGTAGAGATCGCTTTTGTCAAAGCATTTTCATTTACGTCGATTAAATTAACGGTATAACCAAATTGTGCAAATATGTGCGCAATGCCATTTCCCATGGTACCACTGCCTATTACTGAAATGTTTTTCATACGGAATGTCGGTTTTCTAAAAGGTTAAATCTAGCTGAGAAATTCGGTTTAAACAAAGAAAATTTTAAACAAAACACCCCAATAAAAAAAGCCCCAAATGACATTGGGGCTTGGAAATCAAATGATTTTTTTGCTTAATTGGTGATGCTGATCTTTTTTTCAAGCTCTTCGATATACGCTCTAAAGCGCTTGTCAGTATCCATTAAATTGTTTACCGTTCTGCAAGCGTGCAAAACTGTTGCGTGGTCTTTTCCACCACAATGCATACCGATGGTGGCTAGAGACGATTTGGTCATGCTCTTCGCAAAATACATGGCTATTTGACGCGCCTGAACAACTTCGCGTTTACGGGTTTTTGATTTCATGGTATCGATAGCGAGATCAAAATAATCGCAAACCACTTTTTGAATATAGTCGATTGAGACCTCGCGGGCAGTGCTCTTTACAAATTTATCGATCATTGTTTTTGCTAATTCGAGCGTTATTGTCTTTTTATTAAGACTTGATTGCGCAAGAAGAGAGATCAATGCTCCTTCGAGTTCACGAACGTTTGAAGTGATGCTGTAAGCAAGGTATTCGTTTACTTCTTTCGGTAATTGAATGCCTTCGTTATAAACTTTTTTATCGAGGATTGCAATACGGGTTTCTAATCCTGGAGCCTGCAAATCAGCGCTAAGGCCCCATTTAAAACGCGACAACAGACGTTGTTCTATTCCCTGAATATCAACTGGCGCGCGGTCTGCTGTTAAGATGATTTGTTTGCCAAGCTGGTGTAAGTGATTAAAGATGTGAAAAAATACATCCTGGGTTTTTTCTTTTTGCGCGAAGTATTGCACATCATCGATGATTAAAACATCAATCATTTGATAGAAGTGTACAAAATCATTTTGATTGTTGTTTTTTATGGATTCTATAAATTGGGTAATAAATTTTTCAGATTGCACGTACAAAACAGTTTTGTTCGGGTAGTTCTTTTTTACTTCGATGCCGATCGCTTGCGCTAAGTGGGTTTTTCCGAGCCCAACGCCGCCATAAAGTAACAGGGGGTTAAAAGCGTTTCCACCGGGTTTTTGCGCTACGGCATATCCGGCACTTCGAGAAAGACGATTACAGTCTCCCTCTACAAAGTTATCAAAGCTGTAGTTAGGGTTTAATTGTGATTCAACCTGTACTTTTTTTAAACCAGGAATAACAAATGGATTTTTAATTGGATTAGAACCTATATCAATAGGCATTGAAACAGACGGATTTTTTAAATTGGTATTGATGTTTGGCAGTTTAAAAGTAATGGGTGTTTCAGTTTTTCCCGAAGCGTTATCCATAATGATATTATATTCTAATCTGCCTTCTGAACCTAATTCTTTTTTAATTACCTTTTTAACTAAAGTAATGTAGTGCTCTTCTATCCATTCATAAAAAAATTGCGAGGGAACTTGAATGGTTAAAACACTGTTGATTATTTTAATTGGTTTAATGGGGTCAAACCATGTTTTAAAATTTTGCGGGCTAACATTATCTTTTACTATTTCGAGGCAACCATTCCAAACTTGCTCTGCAGTTTTTTCTTTCATCATGTGAATAAAAAGTTTTAAATATTGTGTTGTTATAAGTAATTAACCAAAACGTGCCTGTAAATATAACGGGATTATTTGTGTTTGCAACATCAAACCAAAAAAAAAAATTTTTAAAACTTAATCCCTTTGTTTGGATTATTAATATTTTTTTTTATGCTACTTCATTTATTTTTATTTTAATATTTTGGTTTTGATTTTTACCTATTTATAAAATGTTAGGGATGCAGTACAGATGGCCTTGCATATCAATCAATCAACTAGATTAATCTGCATAATCTGTAAGCTTACCATAGCATTTTGTGTTTCCAGATCAACTAAGCATGTTTGAATAGGTTTATATACGGATTATTTAAAACTAAGTTGCGCTATAGTCAATTTTTTTTGATATTCAACTTTCGGGGAAATAAAAAATAGTTTAATAAAAATAAAAAATGCGCACCCCAATTCAATAAAAATGATTAAGGGTTAATTGATTTTTTTCAAGCATCTGCCATTTAAAAAGTTTGAGACAAAGACAGATTTTGGATTCTTTATTATCTGGTTCGCCCAAATTTTATCTGTTTGAGTAAGGAAACTCCATTCTCGTCGTTGTGTCAAAAAAAATAATCGCCCATTTGCCCCAGTAAACCTCACAATCATTTTTTTTAACACGCCTCTTAACTGAATTTTTCCATCCAAACAACTAGTTTTCGGACAGACACTAGTTAATATAAAGATTAAATTTACCGAAATTATCGAATGATTAGAGCCGAAACAAAAATCAGAGTACGCTATGGCGAAACCGATCAAATGGGTTATGCCTATCATGGGATATATGCCCAGTATTATGAGGTAGCCAGGGTTGAAGCCATTCGTTTGCTGGGGTTTAGCTACAAAGAAGTTGAAACTCGTGGAATTATGTTTCCGGTTACCGAATTCGCGATACAATATAGAAAGCCGGCCTTTTACGATGACGAAATAACAGTAGTTGCATGTTTGAAAGAAAGACCCGGCAAAATAAAACTACCTTTCGACTACGAATGTTATAATTCGAATGGCGAACTTTTAAATACAGGCAAAGTTACGCTGGTATGTGTAGATAAAAACACTGGTAAGCTCTGCCAAATGCCTGATTGGTTTAGTAAAGCATTTGACCCCTTTTTCGGTAAATAATGCCCAATTTTTATTAAATTTGCTCACGCAATTATCAAAATGATTAGTATTAAAAAAGTACAAATGGTCGACCTCAAAGGGCAATATGAGAAGATCAAAGAAGAAGTAGACGCAGGCATTAAACAAGTGATCGACTCAACAGCTTTTATCAATGGCCCGGCCGTGAAGGAGTTCCAAGCAGACCTCGAAAGATATTTAAACGTAAAACACGTGATTCCATGCGCAAACGGAACTGATGCTTTGCAAATTGCGATGATGGCCTTGGGGCTTAAGCGCGGCGATGAGGTAATTACTGCAAGCTTTACTTATGTAGCGACGGCAGAAGTAATTGGTCTCTTGGGATTAACACCCGTGCTGGTAGATGTAAACCCAAACACCTTCAATATAGATGTGGAGGCTCTTGAAAAAAACATTACGCCAAAAACTAAAGCAATAGTTCCAGTTCATTTATTTGGTCAATGCGCCGACATGGAACGCATTATGGAAATTGCGCACAAACATAATCTTTTTGTGATAGAAGATGTTGCACAAGCGATTGGCGCGGATTATACTTTTAACGATGGGAAAACAATGAAAGCAGGCACAATCGGAACAGTAGGCTGTACTTCTTTTTTCCCGAGTAAAAATCTGGGCTGTTATGGCGATGGTGGCGCCATGTACACCAATGATGATGAACTGGCTAAAAAATTAAAAATGGTTGCGCAGCATGGGCAGAGCGAATTATACAAACACGATGTACTAGGCGTAAATTCGAGACTTGACACTATACAAGCCGTGGTATTAAAAGCCAAACTTAAAAAACTTGATCAATACGCAGTGGCCAGAAATAAAGCCGCCGACTTTTATGATAAGGCATTTGCAGGGCATCCGAATATTCAGATACCACTGCGTGAAAAGAAATCGACGCATGTGTTTCATCAATATACGCTTCAATTAAAAAATATAGATAGAACGAAATTGCGGGAACAGTTGGCCTTGCGCGGTGTGCCAGCCATGATTTATTATCCCATCCCTTTGCATAAACAAAAAGCCTATGCCAGCGAAAGGTTTAGTAAAATATCATTTACAGTAACCGAAAAATTATGCGACACTGTATTGTCACTACCGATGCACACCGAATTGGATGAAGCGTCCTTAAGTTATATTACGGCAGCAGTTTTAGAACTCATTTAACGACGATAACCTTGAAAATTAATTTTTGCTCTGAAACAACAAAGAGACTCAAATTACAAAATTAAAAAATATGAAAATTATAGTGATAGGAACAGGGTACGTGGGGCTGGTAACAGGAACCTGTTTTGCGGAAGTTGGCATGAATGTTACTTGCGTAGATATTGACGCAAAAAAAATCGCAAACCTTAAAAAAGGAATTTTACCAATTTATGAACCTGGTCTTGAAGAAATGGTGCTGCGAAATACCGAGAAAAAACGTTTGCACTTCTCAACATCGCTTGAAGAAAGCATTGTAGGCGCTGAGGTGGCTTTTATAGCTGTTGGCACGCCTCCTGATGAAGATGGGTCGGCGGATTTAAAATATGTGTTATCTGTTGCCGCCGGTATCGGCAAGCACATGGATAAATCCCTTGTTGTAGTAACAAAGTCTACTGTGCCAGTTACTACTGCCGAAAAAGTGCACAAGGCGGTTAAAGATGAACTCGAGAAACGTAATTCTGACATCGATTTTTATATTGCTTCAAATCCAGAGTTTTTAAAAGAGGGTGCCGCTATTGAAGATTTTATGAAGCCCGACAGAATTGTTGTGGGTACCAACAGAGTTGAAGCCGAAGAGATTATGCGCAAGCTTTACAAGCCTTTTTTAATGAATGGCCACCCTATTATTTTTATGGATATTCCGAGCGCCGAGATGACCAAGTATGCTGCCAATGCGATGCTTGCGACAAAGATCAGTTTTATGAATGATGTGGCCAACCTTTGTGAAATAATGGGTGCCAACGTTAATATGGTTCGCAAAGGTATTGGCAGCGATGGAAGAATCGGGCATAAATTTATTTACCCAGGTGTTGGCTATGGCGGCAGTTGTTTCCCCAAAGATGTAAAAGCGTTAATTAAAACTGCAAAAGAGCATAAATACAACATGCGTATTTTAAATGCAGTTGAAGAAGTAAATGAATTACAAAAAGAAGTTCTCTTCAATAAAATAAAAACACATTATAATAACGACCTTAAAGGTAAAACATTTGCGTTTTGGGGATTGTCTTTTAAACCGAAAACCGACGACATGCGCGAAGCACCGAGCTTAGTTATCATTGAAAAATTACTAAAGGCCGGAGCGAAGGTTGTTGCTTACGATCCGGTTGCGATGCATGAAGCAAAACGAATACTGGGCGATACGATTGCTTATTCAACAGATATGTATCACACATTAAATAAAGCAGATGCTCTTTTGATTGTTACAGAGTGGCCGGAGTTTAGATCGCCTGATTTTATTGAGCTGGGAAAACGCTTGAATAAAAAATTGATTTTCGATGGGAGAAATATTTTTGACGATGCAGAAATGAAAGCGATTGGGTTTGATTATTATTGTATTGGAATTAAAAAAAACTAAAACCACTTTTAAAAGAACTGCGATATTAATAAAAATATTTCTTGGATTAAACGGGTAATTTATTTCAAAATTTAAGTATGCAAAAAAGAATATTGATAACGGGCGCTGCCGGATTTTTAGGATCGCACCTGTGCGACCGTTTTATTAAAGAAGGGATGCAAGTCGTTGCCATGGATAATTTAATTACCGGCGACCTTAAAAATGTTGAACACCTGTTTAAATTAAAAGAATTCGAATTTTATCATCACGACGTTAGTAAATACATCTATGTCCCCGGCAATATCGATTATATCCTTCATTTTGCTTCGCCGGCCAGTCCTATTGATTATTTAAAAATTCCGATTCAAACATTAAAAGTTTCTTCTTTGGGTACACACAACGTGCTGGGGTTGGCGCGTGTTAAAAAAGCGAGGGTGCTCGTGGCGTCTACTAGCGAGGTATATGGCGATCCGCACGTTCATCCACAAACTGAGGAATATTGGGGCAATGTTAATCCTGTTGGTCCGCGTGGATGCTACGATGAGGCCAAACGTTTTATGGAAGCTTTGACGATGGCCTACCACGATTCGCACGCAGTTGAAACTAGAATCATCAGAATCTTTAACACCTATGGGCCACGCATGCGACTAAACGACGGCCGAGTATTACCTGCGTTTATTGGCCAGGCATTAAGGGGCGAAGATTTAACCATGTTTGGTGACGGTTCACAAACCAGAAGTTTTTGTTTTGTGGATGACCTTGTTGATGGCATTCACCGTTTATTAATGAGTGATTACCATTTACCAGTAAATATCGGAAACCCAAGTGAAATTTCGATAAAAGAATTTGGTGAGGAAATTCTTAAATTAACGGGGGCGAAACAACAGCTTATTTCGCTGCCTTTGCCAAAAGACGATCCAAAACAAAGACAACCCGACATCACCAAGGCCAAAGCAATTTTAGGATGGGAACCTAAAGTAAGTAGGGCAGAGGGGCTTAAAATTACTTTTGACTACTTTAAATCTCTGAACAAAGACGAATTAAATAAGGTAGAACACCGTAGCTTTAGTTAAACCGCATTTAATCAGTAAAAGCCTTTAAAAAAGGAGAGCTATTTGCCTTAAAGCGGATAATCCCGAATTCATGTCAATAACGAATTCTTACGCGATCTTGATTTGTAAATTAGCCCAAAGGACAACAATCAACAACTTTTAGATGTTATTGTGCCAGTGGAAAATGACAGGACGAAATTACTTTTCCTTTTCAGTATTACTCCAACAATTATCTGAAATCCGTGCTAAAACTGAATTGCATGCCCTAAATGGTGAGATTTTTCGCTGTCTCGGTAGGATTTAATCAACCACAGGCAAAGATTCCTTTAAAGTTAATAAAATTTTTTAAATTAGATTAAAATTAACGTATATTAGCATCTTGCTAACTGAACGTACTTTTAAATCAATAAATTATGGAAAGTTTTATCAAAATTAGAAATTTAACATTGGTGTTTGTTTTGCTTGCGTCGGGTATAAAAGCACAATTAACAGGTACTTATGGGGTTCCCGCCACCTACAGTTCAATTGCCGCAGCCATCGCTGATTTAAATACATTAGGTGTTAGCGGCGCGGTTACCATTAATATTAGCGCAGGTTATACTGAAACGGCACCCGCTGGTGGATATACCATTGGCGTCATTACTGGGGCTTCAGCTACCAATTCAATTGTCATCCAAAAAAGTGGGGTCGGGGCAAATCCCCTCGTTTCAGCCTTTGTTGGAACGGCAACGCCTACATCAGCAATTCAAGATGGCGTATTTTCCTTAATTGGAACAGATTTTCTGACGATTGACGGTATTAGTATTAACGACGGAAATTTAACCAATCCCGCAACTATGGAATACGGTATTGGATTGTTTCGTTTAAGTGCAACGGACGGATGTCAAAATAACACAATTAGAAACTGTGTTATAACTCTCAACCGCGTGAACAATGCACTGGGCGCCGCACCCGCAACCGATGGTTCAAGAGCAATCAATTTGGTGAATTCGCTTCGAAACACACAAACCATCGCTCTGACAGTTACTTCAGCAGCAGGAACAAATTCGTTTAATCGTTTATATAACAACTTAATAGTGAATTGCAACACAGGTATAGCTATGATGGGTTTTGCCGCGGCTTCCCCATTTACAGCGGCCGATGCTGGCAACGATATTGGCGGTTTTTCGGCGGTAACAAGCAATACAATCTTAAATTTTGGTGGTGGCGGTATTACTGCCGCATCCAATGGAATTCGTACCCTGGCGCAATACAGTTTAAACGTTTCATTTAATTTTATCAATAGCAATGATGGCGCAACCCTAGGTGGAGGTATCGATCATGGTATCGCTTTAAATGGCATCAATATCGGGGCAGCAACAAGTGCGGGCGCGTCAATCAATAATAATACCGTCACTGTTAGATGTGCTGGTACCACAGGTGTGTTAACCGGTATTCTAAATGCCAGTGGAAGCACAGCAGTTTCAAACTTAATATCGATCAGCAATAACCTAATTACAAATTGTACATACACCACCGCTACAACAGCTGTATTTAACGCTATATTAAATTCTGCAACTGCGGCCAGTGTTGCCATTAACAGCAATACAATAAGCAATTTGCTTTATGCAGGTACTGGAACTGGTGTGTTAATAGAAACAGGTTCGCCATTAACGGCTTTTTCAAACTCTAACACTATTACTGGTATTATTCGCACAGGCGCTAGCGGTTCATTTCGTTTAATCAAAACAACAAGTCCAACCAATTGGTTTTGTAATAACAATTTAATTTCAGGCGTAATTTGGAATAATACGATATCCAGCGGAAATACAGACGGTATTTACGGCGTATCTTCTGCGGCTAATGTCAACGTGGTTAGTAATGTGATCCAAAACTTGTCAATACCCGGTTCAGGAACCATTAATGGTATTAGGGAATTTGGTAGTAGTCTCGGTGTTAAGTTCTTTCAAAATAATACCATTAATAATTTCACAACCGTGCCTGGTGGCGCCGGTGGTAGTAATTTTGTCGGCATTTCTCTTTCAACTGGAAGTATTACTGTAACTGGAAATGTGATCACCAATTTAAATGCTACAGGGGGTGCCTTTGGCGGCTGCACTGGTATTCATTGCTTGAATGGTTCAGGAACAACTATTTCTAAAAATCGCATAGGTGCTTTTAGCGCTGCAAGCACAGGCGGTGTAATCATTGGTATCAATGCCAGCGGCGGAACAACCTACACCATCTCTAATAATGTTGTTGGAAATTTTTCTGCGCCGTTCACAAGCAATATTAATGCTATGATTGGGATTAACTTAATTGGAGGCACTGCACACAATGTTTATTATAATTCTGTGTTTCTAAATGGAACGAGTGCTGGCGCTATTTTCGGAACTTCCGGCATTAATGTTAGCACCAGTCCAACTTTAGACCTAAGAAACAATGTGATCGTTAATAACTGTGGTGCGAATTCAACTGGTCTTACCGTAGCCTATCGAAGAACTAATACTACTCTGTCTACTTACGCAATTAGTTCGAATAACAATCTATTTTATGCTGGTGTTCCAACCGCAAGTAATGTTTTGTTTTTCGATGGCACCAACTCTGCATCCACTTTAACTAATTATCAAATCTTGATGGGCGTGCGTGACTTGTTATCTGATACCGAAAATCCGAATTTTGTTTCAACTTCGGGCACCAGCACAAGCTTTTTGAACGTAAGTAGTTTAATTCCTACGCAAATAGAGGGTGGTGCTGCACCAATCGCATCTTTTACCGACGACTTTGCCGGTTCATTTAGAAACGCTACCACACCAGATATTGGCGCTTGGGAAGGTAATTTTCTAGCTTCAACCTGCGCTGGCGCGCCCGCTGCCAACATTGCCGTTGGGAATCTTTCTGTCTCATGTCCAAATGGTTTTGTAACTTTAGCTCTTGCTAATAGTTATTCCGTTTCAGGATTAACTTATCAGTGGCAAGTTTCCACGAGCGGCGCCTTAGGTCCGTATTCAACTATTCCGACTGCTACCAGCGCGATATCTTCCCAATCTGCGGCTGCTACCTCTTGGTACCAGGCAGTAGTAACATGTACAAACGGTGGTAGTAACATTACTTCAATAGCCTTTCAAGTGAGTGCAGGCTCTAGCGCAGTTAATGCGCTTGTTTCTAATACGGCAGTTTGCGCAGGACTTTCAGCGACCATGAGTCTTGCTGCATCTACAAACAGTTTGGCCTATCAATGGTTGACTTCTTCTATCGGTTCCGCTGGTCCGTTTTCTGCGATAAGCAATGCAACATTGTCTGCTACAACCATCACCAATATTGTTAGTTCAAGCTGGTATCAGGCTTCGGTGTCTTGCACAAGTGCGCCTACATTTTCTTTGCTTACAAACGTGGTAACTACTGGTGCCATAATTTCTCCCTGTCAGTGTTTATCCTATTGCTCATCTTCAGCAACGGACCCTGCCGACGATGAAATTTTTAATGTGTCTATTGGCACATTAAATAACTCATCAAATTGTGGGGCACTGGCTGGTGGGCCTGGTTCAATACCGTTCCGATATTCTAATTACTCTGGGGTAATCGCCGCTCCTTCCCTTAGTACAGGCTTAAATTACACGTTAGCGGTAACAGTAGGTATGTGCAGCGGTAGTGTTTATTCTGGGGTCGTTACAGCCTTTATAGATTTTAATCAAAATGGTTCATTTGCTGATCCTGGTGAATTGGTTTACACTTCTCCTTATACTCCTTTTTCTTTGGCTGGAACCGCAGTATCAACGGTGATAACAATTCCAGGCAATGCGGCTTCGGGTATTACACGTATGCGTGTTACTGAGGTAGAAGATGTTGTCGGAGCTGGACCTTGCGCCAGTTTCTCGTGGGGCGAAGTAGAGGATTATTGCGTAATTATTGGTAATCCGCCTGCATGTTCTGGGGCGCCTGCTGCTGCTGCTGTTGTCGCCAATCCTAAT
>Ga0105048_10004661_pt1 | contig 22238 bp, 18 predicted proteins | sample MAT05_FD_78382 | JGI IMG/M metagenome (GOLD analysis project Ga0105048, IMG submission 78382) | Freshwater microbial communities from Lake Fryxell liftoff mats and glacier meltwater in Antarctica - MAT-05 | ecosystem: Environmental > Aquatic > Freshwater > Ice > Liftoff microbial mat | place...
CGTCGCCGACGCGTCCCACGAGTTACGCAGCCCGCTCACCCGCGTACGAACCGAGCTAGAGGTCGACCGCGATCACCCGTCCACTGCCGACATGGCGGCCACCCATCAGAGCGTGTTGGAAGAAGTGGGTCACTTGCAGGGATTGGTCGATGACCTGTTGCACCTGGCGCGTGCCGATGCGGCTGGTGGAGTACAGCGCAGGGTCGTCGAGCTCTCACCGCTGATCGAGCACGAGGTGGCGCGCTCCTCGCTCAGTCGAGTGAGTGACGGTTCTGTACGAATCAGCGTGAGCTTGAGCGATGTCTCGGTACTCGGCGACGCCACACAATTGGCACGCCTGGTGCGCAACGTTCTCGATAACGCAGTGCGTCACGCCAAGACAACGGTGGCTGTGGCGACCGTCGTCATGGGCAACGTGATTCGGCTGACTATCGACGACGATGGTGCCGGAATTCCTCAGCACGAAAGAACTCGGGTATTCGAGCGGTTCGCGCGTTTAGACGAGGCACGCACCGCCGATAGCGGCGGCTCTGGCCTTGGGCTCGCGATCGCTCACGACATTGTTGACCGCCATGGAGGAACGATCAGTGTCGAGACCTCGCCCTTGGGCGGCGCCCGTTTCGTCGTTCACTTGCTGGCGACGACCGCTGCGCCGTTAACTACATAGCCGTTGACTACATAGCCGTTTGACTACATAGCCATGACTACACAGCCGTTTGACTACATAGCCGTTAACTACACAGCCGTTAACTACATAGTGCGTTGGCGGAATGGCTCGATGCGATAGATGATGCGCTTGTCGGTCGCGCCGAAGCCGTAGTCGGCGCCGGTGTACTTGTTGGAGAGCGCATTGATGTGGTCGGCGGCTTCTGGTCCAGCGGTGGTGCTCACCACGCGCCCGCGAACTTCGGCGTAGTGATACGGGTTAGCGGCATCGAAGATCGCGACCGTGACGCGGGCGTCGTTGTCCATCGCTGTTGCCTTGGCGCGGCCAAGTTCGGTGTTGATCAGAACGTGGTTGTCGTCGGCATCAACCCACATGATGTGCGTCATCGGGTGACCCGACTTGGGGATGACGGTCAGGGCGGCGAAGTTTTTGCCGCGGGCAAGGTCGCGGACTTCAGTTTCAAGCATGCTGCGCACGCTACCGGCGCGATTGCAGCAGTTGCTCGTACAGCGTGCGGTAGGCCGCGGCGGCGGTATCCCATCCGACATCGTCCGTCATCGCTGAGTGCATCATGCGTTGCCACTCGGTCGGCGTTGCATAGACATCGCACGCCCTTTCGATTGCGGCAACGAGTTGCACAGCGTCGACCGGATCGAATCGAAAACCGGTCACGGTGTCGGCGACGGTGTCGGCGAGTCCGCCGACGTTGGCTACCACGGGCAACGTGCCGTAGCGCAGTCCATACAACTGCGTGAGGCCGCACGGTTCGAATCGCGACGGCACCATGATCGCGTCGGCTCCTGCCTGCATTCGATGCGAAAGCGCTTCGTCGTAGCCGATGTTGGTCGCCACCCGCCCCGCGTGCTTCTTTGCCGCGCGACGGAATGCACGCTCCAACTTTCGCGCGCCCGCCCCGAGCACCGCCAACTGACCCCCGCAAGCAAGCAAGTGGGGGAGGGCGGTGAGCAATAGGTCGAGACCCTTCTGCTCGGTCAACCTGCTGACGACACAGAACAGCGGCGCATTCGGTTCGACGTCAAGCTTGAGTTCGGCTTGCAGAGCTGCCTTGTTAAGTGCTTTGTTCGCCAAGTTGGATTCGGAGTAGTTCGCCGCGATGTGCGGGTCGGTCGCCGGATTCCACACCTCCAGATCGATGCCATTGACGATCCCGTTGATGGTGTCGCCGCGATCCTTGAGCGCGCTATCGAATCCCATGCCGTGTTCTGGCGTGACGATCTCGCGCGCGTATGTCGGACTGACCGTGCTGACCGCATCGCACCAACGCACGCCTGCCTTCAAGAAGCTGAGCTTCCCCCAGTAGGCGATGCCGCCTTGCTCAAGTGCTTCTTCGGGTAGTCGTAACGCGGGCAACGTGGCTTCCGGGAACAAACCCTGAAAAGCAAGGTTGTGAATCGTCAACAGAGTTTTTGGCTGGGTCGGGCCTTTGTGTACATGGAAATGCATGTAGGCCGCAGTCAGCGCGGCATGCCAATCGTGCAGATGCACAATGTCGGGCTGCCAAACGCCGAGTCGGCCGGCTGCGATTTCGGCAGCGACCCACGACAAGGCACCGAAGCGCACGTGATTGTCGGGCCACTCATGTCCGTTGGGCCCCGAGTACGGCCCCCCGCCAGCGCGATCGTAAAGGTGTGGGGCGTCGATGAGCATCACTTTCAAACCGGCGATGGTGGTTCCTTCGATCAACGTCGCGTCGCCACCGAATAGATCGCCGATCGGCGCCAGCGCTTTGCTGGTGGCGAGCTGCTCAACAACGCCGGCGTAGGCGGGAAGCAGCACTCGCGCATCGACATCGATCGCGGCCAACGCCAACGGCAGCGCGCCAGCGACATCGGCCAGCCCGCCGGTCTTCACCAGTGGATAACACTCGGAGGTGACGAACAGCACTTGCACTGACTTTGAGGGTACATTCCGGTCATGACAGAACCGAAGGTGCTGGTCATCGTGCTCGCTGGCGGCGAGGGAAAGCGCATGATGCCGCTCACCGACGACCGCGCCAAACCGGCCGTCCCCTTCGGTGGCAACTACCGCATCATCGACTTCGCGCTCTCTAACTTCGCGAACTCGCGCTACCTGAAGATCGTCGTGCTGACGCAATACAAGAGCCACAGCCTTAACCGACACATCAGTGCGACATGGCGTTTCAGCAGCTTGCTCGGCAACTACGTGACGCCGGTTCCGGCCCAGATGCGCCAGGGGCCCCGTTGGTTTGAAGGCTCTGCCGACGCGATCTATCAGCACCTGAACCTGATCGGCGACGAAGATCCCGACGTCGTCTGTGTGTTCGGGGCCGATCACATCTACCGCATGGACGTGCGCCAGATGGTCGAGCATCACCTGGCGACCGATGCGGGCGTGACGGTCGCGGCAATTCCTGTCGGCATTGAGGCTGCGAAGTCGTTCGGTGTTATCGAAACCGACGGCAGTAGTCGAATTAAGGCATTCCACGAGAAGTCGCCCAATCCGCCGCCGATGGTTGGCGACCCCATGCGTTGTCTCGCCAGCATGGGCAACTACGTGTTCAACACAAAGACCCTGATCGACATCGTCACGCCTGCGGGTCAGGACGACGCATACACCGATCTTGGCGCGCACATCATCCCTGCGCTCACGGCGTCGGGGGTAGCCCACGCTTACGACTTCTCCACCAATGTCGTGCCTGGCCAGCACGATCGCGAGAAGGGTTACTGGCGCGACGTCGGCACCATCGACTCGTACTTCGACGCAAACATGGATCTACTAACCCCATTGCCTGTGTTCGACTTGTACAACGGGCTCTGGCCGGTCTTCACCAATCAGCCACCGCTGCCGCCGGCCAAAGTGTCGCGTGGCGAGAATGGCAAGCCGTCGTTCGTCGATGGCAGCCTGTTGTGTGCTGGCTCAATCGTCTCGGGCGCCCATGTTGAACGATCGATCGCCTCGCCGGGCGTGCGCTTGCATCAGGATGCTCACATAACCGACAGCATCCTGTTTCCTGGCGTGCGAATTGGCGCAGGCGCGGTCGTCAATCGGTGCATCATCGACAAGAACGTGCAGGTGCCGTCGGGTACGCAAGTGGGTATCGATCATGCGGCCGACGCTGAACGGTTCACGATCAGCGACAACGGCATCGTCGTCATCGAGAAAGATTTTTCCGCCTGGTAATTACTCGGTAGCGGTGACGTCGATCGCGCCGCGAAAGTCGGGCGGCAGCGGCTGCTCTTGCTTGACGAGTTCGTTGTTGACGCGTTGCGCCAGGTTGCGGTCGTTGATGATCGCCCTGGCCACCGACCCACCAACTCGGCCGCCGATGCCGAGCTGACCTGATGCGACAGCGGCGATCAGCGCACTCGACACCTTGGCCGCAACCGGCTGCACCTTCGACCAGTCGACTTCCTTGGCCATCGTGCGCATCGCTGCCGCAGCGTCGGCGCTGCGCTCACTGGTCGCGGCGCGCACCTTGGCCCAGTCGACGCCGCGCATTGCTTCGACAACCTGCTCGGCGTCGGCTTCGTCGTTGGGTTCTGCGTTGGCTTCTGCCTCCGGTTCGGGGTCGCCGCGCTTGCCGGCTTCGTACTCCGCCTTCAGCTTTCGGGCGAATTCGGTGGCGCGGGCCTTCACCAACGCCGGCTCGGCGAGTTGCTTTGCCTTAGCAATTGCCTTCCCCAACATCTTGCTAGCCATGCCTCGACGTTACTGTTGACGCATGACCGACACCCTCGCCGAACTTGACGCGTGGCTCGACGCCAACTGGGATGCGGACTTGACCGTTGCGCGATGGTGGCAACTGTTGGGTTCCGCCGGGTGGGCGGCGCCGACGCTGCCCGTGAATGCATACGGGAAGGGCTTGTCGCGCAGTGAGGCGATTGCGGTCGGCCAGCGCATCGTCAAGCGCGGCGCAGTTGCAGCACCCGGTGGGCTGGGCATGATGCTGGCCGCGCCGTCGATCGCCGTGCACGGTACGCCAGAACACATCGAGCGCTTTGTGTTGCCGATCGTGACCGGCCAGCAGGCGTGGTGTCAGTTGTTCAGCGAGCCCGGCGCAGGCAGCGACCTCGCTGGGCTTGGAACCAAGGCGGTGAAGGATGGGGACGAGTGGGTGATCAACGGGCAGAAGGTGTGGACCAGTGCTGGCCAGATCGCAGACATGGGAATGTTGATCGCACGCACCGATCCGAATGTGCCTAAGCACCAGGGGATCACGTGGTTCGCGTTCGAAATGCGGCAGCCGGGTGTCGAGGTGCGCCCGCTGCGCGAAATGACGGGGCGTGCGCTGTTCAGCGAAGTGTTCATTAGCGACGGGCACGTGCCCGACAACGCGATCATCGGTGGCACTAACAACGGCTGGGCTGTTGCTAACACCACGTTGATGTTCGAGCGCTCAAGCCTCGGTGCTGGTGGCCACAACGCGGTGTCGATCGCAAGCCCGGGAACAATTGCGGGCGATCTGTCGAAGCGCGTCGGCGACTTCGTTCGTCCTGCCGGGCCATCGGGTGGCAGTGGTGGTGGCGGCGCGATGGTGGCTGGCGCCGGGCAACTGTTCATCCAACTCGCGACCGCGAATGGTGCGATCAAAGATCCGAGCGTGCGCCAAGACCTGATGCGGTTGCACACGTTGCACGAAGTCGGTCGCATGATGTCTCTGCGGGTGAAGGCCGAGAAGGCCGCGGGCCGCGACATTGCTGGCGCGCCGAACATCGCCAAGTTGTCGATGAGCGAGATCATGCGCCAGAGCCGCGACCTCGGGCTGCGCATCACTGGCGCCGGTGGCATGTTGCACGCATACACAGGCAAGGACCGCGTGACGCTCGACAAGGCGACGGGTCAACCGTCGCTCGCATACGTCACCGAGATGGCGCTGTTCGCGCAGGCGCCCCCGATCTATGGCGGCACCGACCAGGTGCAGCGCAACATTCTCGGCGAGCGAGCGCTGGGTCTTCCTAAGGAACCCAACGAGGACCGCGTCAAGACCTGGGCGGAACTTCCCAAAAATGGCTGAACGACGGAACAGCTGAGCCATGGAACAACGCAACTGGCCGCGCACACGCGACGAGCTGAACAAGAAGCCGATCCAGGTGCGCGTTGCAACGGTTGAGAACATTTTCAACCCGATGGACCCGACTCCGCTCAAGGAACGTTCGCTGAACCAGGAAGTCGCCGACTGGATCGAGGAGTGGGCGGAAGACCTTGATAAGGACAAGCCAATCACCGTCGAGATCTACGTTGCCGATGGTCGTTTCGCCGAGCGCGAGATGGCGATCATCGACGGGTTGCACAACCACTTCGAGTATCGCGAGTGGCAGGCTGGCCGCGAGTTACGCAAGCTTCTGCGCCGTGGTCGGCTCAGTTTGCTGATCGGCATCTTCGCGTTGGCAGGGTTCAACGCTGCCTCGCGTGTGATCGGTTCGAGCAACAACCCCGTGGTCGAAGTCATTCACGAAGGACTGTCAGTGCTCGGCTGGGTATCGATGTGGAGGCCGTTGGAGATTTTGCTCTACGACTGGTGGCCGATCCGACGTGAACAACGCGCATGTCGCCGCCTCGCCGAGTCCGACGTGACGTTTCCGGCCAGCGCCACTAGGTGAGGCGCGCGCGCAACTGCACGTAAACCGCTTCGCCTGCGATGCCGGTCAACTCTGTGGCGAGCGAGTCGACAACTCGCTGCTCGCCGACGTATGCATCGGCGCCCTCGGTGCAGCACCACGCCATCGTCTGGCCCTCGTCGCCCCAGTCGGCGCGCGACCAACGGCGCACGGTGGCGTGCTCGACCTCGCCATGCACTTGCCAATCCACGCGAATCGGTAGCTGCCAGCACACCGATGGCTTCCAATCGGTTGGCGATTCCCCGGCTGCTTCGGCAGCGATGTGCAACGCGCAGCCAGCGCCGCCTTCGAATCCAGGTCGGTTGAGAAAGATGCACGCCCCGTCGACCACTTTCGTATTGGTTCGTTCGTCGTTGGTGAACACATCGTCGGCATCGCGTCGGGCGTGGTGTTGCCAGACTTGCGGCGCCAGCGTCGCGGCAAGCGCCGAGGTCGTCATCGCCTCTTCCGCATCGGCCATCTCGGCGCCGACGCTGCAACAACCCTGCTGCAGCTCCTCGGCTGGATGATCAAGGATGCCTTTGCACCCGCGACCCCAGAGACAAGTCCAGTTCGATTGCAGAAAGTCGCGCTCGAATCGCCACAAGGTCTCGCCGTTTGCGATCTCGATGTAGTCGTCGGGTGCAGGCTGAGTCACCGCGCCGAGGGTACCGCGCCGCTTCTGTGTCAGCGCACAGAGGTTGTGTCGCTTTGTGCGCTGACACAGAAACGCGACCGTCGATCAGGGCGCATCGAAGGCCTTGATCAACTTCAATAGTGCGTTCTCGATCAACTCGGGAAGTGCTGGATGGATCCACACCTGGCCGCACGCCATCTCGTCGGCGGTGTTACCGAGGTGGATGCCCTGCACGAGTAACTGCACTAGCGCCGACGCCTGATAGCCGATGATGTGTGCGCCGATGACCTTGCGCGTGCGCGGATCTCCGATCAGTTTGCAGAAGCCGGTCGTGTCTTCCATCGCCCATCCGTATGCGATGTCGCTGTAGTCGTACGTGATCGCGACGTATGGCTCGCCGCTCGCTTGCGCCTCGCGCTCGGTCACACCCACGGCGCCGATTTGCGGACTACCGAAGACTGCATGCGGCGCGGGTCGCTTGTCGTACTCACGCAACGCGTCTGGATTCATCACGTTGTGGCGGATGACCTTTGCTTCGCCATTTGCCATGTGTTTCAGCTGATAGCGGCCGTTGATGTCACCGAGCGCCCACACACCCGGCGCACTGGTGCGACCAAAGCTGTCGACGGCGACAAAGCCCCACGAGTCGACTGCGATGCCGCCAGCATCGACGCGTAACTGGTCGCTGTTGGGGGTGCGCCCGGTGGCGACCAACAGCACATCGCCCACAATCGTGCGCGCACCACCGGCGCCATCGATGTCGACAGCGATGCCCTTCTTCGATTGCGAGACACGTCCCACGTGCGCATCCAGCGCGAGGTCGAACCGTTGTGCAGCCAAAACCGTGAAGCGCTGCGAAATGTCGTCGTCCTCCGCGCACAACAGATGTGGACTGCGGTTGATAACCGTCACCTTCGAGCCAAGCGCTTGGAACGCGTGCCCGAGTTCGGCGGCGATGAATCCACCGCCGAGAACGACTAGGTGCTCGGGCAACTTCGCGATGCGCATGATGTCGTCGCTGGTGTGGAAGTGAACGTCAGCGAGTCCGGGAAAGTTGGGCACGAACGAGCGGCCACCCGCAGCAATCACGATCTGCTTACCGCTGATGACCTTGCCGTCAACCTCGAGTTGGCGATCGCCGATGAAGTGCGCCTCGGTCTCATACACGTCGATGTTGGGAAGACCGATTCGATACTGACGACCGCTCTCCGCGATCGGATCAATGCGACCAAACACACGCCGCACGATGCCGGGCCAGTCGGCGCCATGGAACTCGGTGTGCAACCCGAGCTGCGCGCCGTGCTTTGCGTGCTCCGCCAGGTCGGCCGGAAAGATCAGCATTTTCGACGGGATGCACCCACGATTCGTACACGTGCCTCCGAACAGGCCGCGCTCGACGATCGCGATGCGCATGTCGTCCATCTCGGGCCCAATGATCGAGTTACCCGACCCCGTGCCAATCACGATCAAGTCATATTCAGTAGTCGCTGTCATCTCCACCAGGCCAGTGTGCCCGGGAATCGCGCAACCTGATAGGGCACGATCGCGTTTCTGTGTCAGCGCACAAAGCGACACAACTTCTGTGCGCTGACACAGAGACGCCGCGGGACACAGGTTGATGGTTGCCGTTGGGAATTGTCGGTAAATCCGATCTACTCGGCTGATGGCTATGCCACCCGCCGCAAGGCGGCCGCGAAAGGTCGACTCGAGCCCGACGAGTCCTAGAAGCCGAGTCAAGAGCGGCTTCCCGTCCATTCACATCGACAAGTTGCAAAAGTTGCTCGACTCGATCGGCGCGCCCGTTTACGTATCTGGTCCCACGGCGGCCGCGCTCCACAACTTTGACGGCTTTACGCTGAAGCCGCCACTTCACTTCGTTGTTCCTCGCGGCCGATTCGTCAACCGCATCGGCCACGTGATCCACACAACCGAACACCTTGCGGCCATCGATTGCGAGGAGGTATTTGGCTTCCCGGTGCTGTCACCGGCGCGAGTACTCATCGACCTCAGCGTCGATACGAGGCCAGATCGCTTGACAGCAGCGGTTGACGGTGCCGTTCGCGACGGCTTGGTGGTCGAACGCTTCCTTCACGAGAGAATCACTGACCTCCGCAGCAAGGGTCGTTACGGAATTCCGCGACTACTCGCAGCCATCGAAGGGAGCGAGGTAACTCGCGGTGGGCACAGTTGGCTGGAGCGCGAATACTTGCGCTTGATTGCGACGACTGCACTTCCGTTACCGGCGACCCAACAGGTTCGGTCTCGTCGCGGCGACAAGCTGATACGCGTCGATTTCCACTTCCTCGACACGCCAGTCGTCGTCGAGGTGCTCGGCTATCGATGGCACCGCACCACAGCGCAAATGGCGATCGACGCAGAGCGAATGAATCAATTAGTGCTCTCGGGTCACGTCCCACTGCAATTCACTTACTCGCAGGTCGTCAGCGGCCCGCGGCAGGTGATCGATGACACGACCGATGCGGTGCTTCCACACCTCCGTCGGGTTTCTGTGTCAGCGCACAAAGCGACACAACGTTTGTGAGCTGACACAGAAACGGCGGACCGTCGGTAACCGCGATCTGATGGGCGCTCGCGCACTCTCACCTAGCTCTTAACTTCAAACGGTTGTGGCTTTACCTACGGGGCGCACTATGTGCTCACTCCCCCCGAGTGAACGACACACTGAAAGGAAACACCGATGAACAAGAAACTGACAGCCGTCGGAATTACTGCCGGCCTGATTGCTGGCGCTGGTGCTGGCCTGATCCTGGAGGCGACCGGTTCCGCCGGTGCTTCCAACCAGACCGCCGCCGTCGCGGTGCCTGATGATGACGACGCCACCACTTCGGCCGACGCCGATCGCCCGGATCCGAGCGAGCGCCTTCAGGAAGTTCTGAAGCCACTCGTTGATGACGGCACGATCACACAGGCTCAGGCCGACGCAGTGATCGAAGCCCTCCAGGCTGCTGCCCCGAAGGGTGGCCCTGGTGGCCCCGGCCGCCCCGGTGGTCGTGGTCCGGGCTTCGCAGTCGTTGCGGAGACTCTTGGCCTCACCGAGGCTGAGGTACGCGATGCCATCTCGAATGGTCAGACGTTGGCGCAGTTGGCTGAGGCCAACGGTTCCTCGGCTGCAGCACTCGTGGATGCCATCCTCGCCGACGTCAAAACTCACGTGGACGAGAAGGTTGCCGCTGGCGACCTGACGCAGGAAGAAGCGGATAGCCGTCTGGCAGAAGCCGAGACCCGTGTCACCGAGTTCGTGAACAGCACCAAGCCACCCCAGGATGGGCAGGGTCGTCGCGGCCCTGGTGGTCCCGGTGCTGGTGGCGATGCCCCGGTCGACGCCGCCGACGACGGTTCTTGATACGTCACCGACCAGTACCGCAAGCGTCGGTACGATCGGCCGAGGTGGGTTCCCCCCATCACCTCGGCCGATCGGCCGCGTTAAGGGAGTCGAAGAGTGACCGCACGCATTTTGATTGCCGACGATGATCGGGCAATTCGCGAAGCGTTGGCGCGGGCGCTCACGCTTGAGGGTTACGACGTGGTGCAGGCACCCGATGGTGCGCAGGCGTTGGCTGCGATCGAACAGCACAAACCCGACGTCGCCGTGCTCGATGTGATGATGCCGAACGTCGACGGCCTGACGGTCTGCCGCGTGTTGCGCGCCGAACGCAATCGCGTGCCGGTCCTGATGTTGACCGCACGCACTGAAACCTCCGATCGTGTTGCAGGCCTCGATGCTGGCGCCGACGACTATCTGGCGAAGCCGTTCGACCTCGAGGAATTACTCGCGCGCATTCGTGCACTGTTGCGCCGTGTGCGCGGCGACGAACCAGAAGGCAGCGACCCGGTGCAACTCGCCGACTTGCGCATCGACCCCACGGCTCGTCGGGTGTGGCGCGGCGGGCGCGAAGTGGAACTGTCCAAGACCGAGTTCGATCTGCTGGAACTGTTGGTACGCAATCAAGGCATCGTGTTGGAGCACAGCACGATCTACGACCGCATCTGGGGTTACGACTTCGGCCCCGACTCGAAGAACTTGGCGGTGTACATCTCGTACCTGCGGCGCAAGCTGGAAGGCGAGGGCGACAGCAAACTGATCCACACCGTGCGCGGGGTGGGCTACACGGTGCGTGCCGGGTGAGTCTGCGCCTGAAGTTGATGCTGGCGCTGATCGTCCTCGCCGTCGGTGCCACGCTCGCGATCGGTGTCGCTTCGTACACAACTACGCGTCACGAGTTGGAACAAACGGTTGACCGCTCACTCGACAGCGCGTCGCATCGCCTTGATGGTCCTCCCCCCCAGGCACCAGGTCGGCCGAATCGGCCGGGAACGTTCGAGCAGATTCTTGTGCAACGTCTCGCGCCCGACGGCAGCATCGCCGAAGCGCCGGAGTCCGGCGAGCTGCCGATCACAAGCGCCGACTTGGACGTTGCACTTTCCGTCGACCCGGATGCGATGAGCCGTCACAACGTCGAAGTCGATGGGGAGTTGTTTCGCGTGTTGACAGTTCGCGCACACAACGGTGGCGGTGCCCTGATGCTGGCGCGCTCGCTGACTGAGGTCGAGCGTTCACTCGACAGCATCCTGCACAGCACGCTGTGGGCAGTCGCTGTCGTGGCCATCGTCTCGGCGCTGGTCGGATGGTTGATCGCTCGCCAGGTCACGCGGCGACTCACGCGCTTGACCGTCGCGGCTGGTGTCGTCGCTAGTTCGGGTCGCCTCGACGTAGAAGTCCCGACCGACGGGGCCGACGAGTCGGGCAAGTTGGGGCGCGCGTTCGCGGGCATGTTGCAGTCACTACAGCGCAGCAAGCGCGAGCAGCATCAGTTGGTGCAAGACGCAAGCCACGAACTGCGCACACCGTTGACGAGTCTGCGCACCAACGTGGCGGTGCTGCGGCGCGGGTTCGAGCTACTACAGCCCGAAGCGCGCGAGCAATTACTCGCCGACCTCGACAGCGAGACGCGTGAACTATCTGATTTGGTCGACGAGCTGGTCGAGCTTGCTACCGATGCACGCGACGACGAACCGATGCAGCCGATGCATCTGGTTGATGTTGTCGATCGCGCCGCCGAGCGTGCTCGCCGGCGATTCAATCGCGATGTCGAAGTGCGCGCCGATGCCTCGACGGTCAACGGTCGACCCGGTGCGCTGGAACGGGCGGTGCAGAACCTGATCGACAACGCGTGCAAATTCGCGTCGACCGGTGCGATTGAGGTCACAGTGTTGAACGGCACGGTGACCGTGCGTGACCACGGCCCCGGCCTTGTCGAAGCCGACATACCGCACCTCTTCGATCGTTTCTATCGCTCGGTGCAGATGCGCGGCATGCCCGGCTCGGGGCTCGGATTGGCGATCGTCAAGTCGGTCGCCGAAGCTCATGGCGGCACGGTGTTCGCGCGCAACGCTGAAGGTGGTGGAGCCGAGCTCGGCGTCAAGCTAAACCCATCCTCATGAATCTCGTCGCGCTCACGCTGCAACAGAAGGTCGCGCTGCTTGCGGGTTACGACAACTGGCACACGGAACAATTGCCCGGTGTACCAGCGATGCGTTGTAGCGACGGCCCAGCTGGCGTGCGCGGTACCTCGTGGACAGGGCCAGCATCGGCCTCCTTCCCGTGCGGAACAGCGCTTGGAGCAACGTTCGACCTGGAACTGGTGCACGCTGTCGGCGAAGCACTGGCAGCCGAGGCGCGATCGAAGAGTGTGCACATGGTGTTGGCGCCGACGGTCAACCTGCATCGCACGCCGATCGGTGGGCGCAACTTCGAATGCTTCAGCGAGGACCCACTTCTGACTGCACGAATCGCAACCGCGTACGTGCGTGGCGTCCAGGCGACTCGAATCGCATGCTGCATCAAACACTTCGTCGCCAACGACACCGAGTTCGAACGACATACGATTTCCAGCGAGGTCGACGAAGTCACGCTGCGCGAGCTGTACCTGGCACCGTTCGAGGCGGCAGTGACGCCGGTGGAGCAGGGCGGTGCTGGCGTACAAGCGGTGATGAGCGCGTACAACCGGATCAACGGCGTCTACGCCAGTGAGCACGTTGCGTTGTTGCGCGGCGTGCTGCGCGACGAGTTCGGCTTCGCCGGTGTCGTCGTCAGCGACTGGTACGGAACGCATTCGGCAGCGCAATCGCTAGAGGCGGGGCTCGATCTCGAGATGCCCGGACCGCCGCGCGAACGGGGGAGTGCGCTCCTCGCAGCGGTGAGCGCAGGCGAGACCACCGAGGCGCGGGTCGACGAGTCCGTCCGGCGGCTTCTGGCACTGCTCGACTGGCTTGAGCTCAACGAGAGTTCGCCGTCCAGCGAGGCGACCGAAGACTCCGCGGCCACTCGCGCCATCATCCGACGGGCATCAATCGCGGGCATGGTTCTGCTGCGCAACGAAGGCGACGTCCTGCCGTTAGCCGTGAAGTCGAACATTGTACTGCTCGGCCCTAACGCCGAGCGCGGGCAGGTGCAAGGTGGCGGCAGTGCGCGCGTGCGCACAAACCGGCCATCGATGCCGCTCGTCGCGCTGCAAGCGCGCGACGTGATCGTCGTTCACGAACCGGGCTGCAGTATCGACAAGCGGTTACGGGCGATCCGCGGCGACTTCACCGTGCGCTATCACGGTGTTGATGGCGCGACCGCCGACGCGACCACCGATCGCCTGCAGTTCGTTTGGCTCGAGAAGCCAGCACCAAACATCGAGCACGCCGCCTTCGGCGTCAGCATCGACGGCATTTTCACGCCCGACGTCACCGGTGATTGGTCGGTCGCGCTGACGGCTGTGGGCTCGGCGACGCTGCGCATCGACGGCGAACTGATCGTCGACCTGTCGACGCCGCAAACTGGCGGAGCGTTCTTTGGGCTCGGAAGTCAAGAGATCAGGGCGACGCTCGCGTGCGAGGCTGGAGTCGCGCGGCGCGTGCAGGTCGAAGTCGCTTTCGAGGAACGTGCGCAACTACGGGGGTTGTTGGTCGGTGCATTGGCGCCCGTCGTCGACGACCTAATGGCCCGTGCGGTCGCGGCAGCGCGCAACACCGACGGTGCAGCAGTCGTAGTCGTTGGTACGAACGCCGACTGGGAAACCGAAGGCGAAGATCGCGACACGATGGCGTTGCCCGGTGACCAAGACGAATTGATTCGGCGCGTCGCAGCGGTTAACCCGCGCACCGTCGTGGTGATCAACGCTGGGTCACCGGTGGCGATGCCATGGTTGAACGACGTTGCGGCGGTGCTGCAGGTCTGGTTCCCCGGCGAAGAGTTCGGTGAAGCGCTAGCCGACGTGCTGCTTGGTGTCGCCGAGCCGGGGGGTCGACTGCCGGTCACTATCCCGCGACAACTGGCCGACACACCAGCGTTCACGCATTACCCCGGTCGCGATGGTCGCAGCGTGTATGGCGAGGGTTTGTTGATCGGGCATCGTTGGTACGACGCACACGCAATCGCTCCTGCGTTCAGCTTCGGTCACGGCCTCGGTTACACATCGTGGGACATGGGTGCTGCGCAGGTCGTCGGCGAAATCGAATCAGGTATCCGTGTGCAAGTGTCGTTGCGCAACGCGGGCAAGCGTGCGGGGAGTACCGTCGTCCAGTGTTACGTCGAGCCGACGACACCGACACCCGGCCGACCGCTGCGCACGTTGCAGGGATTCGCGAAAGTTACCGCCGCCCCGGGTGAAGCGGTGCAAGCAGTCATCGAACTTGATTCCCGGTCGTTCAGTCGCTGGGATGTTGCCCAGCGCGCGTGGATCGTCGCCCCAGGCGACTACGCCATCAAGCTCGGATGGTCAGCTGCCGAACTCAGCGAGGTGCACGTGAATCGTGTACCCGCCGCGGGGTGATTGTGATGAAGCGCAATCCGCTGGGGGCGAATGTGCCCATCAAGTCGACCAGCACATGCATCGGATCGGATACATAGACGCAGTAGGTGCCATCGGGGTCGACGGGCACGATCGCCGCGTTCGCTACGCCGCTACCGACTACCGCGTTCACGTTCGAGAACGTTGGCATCGCTGCGCTCAGCGCTGAGCACGGCCCGGCGCTGACGTACGCGCCGTTGCTGCCAGCATCGACCGTGGTCACGTTGATCACCACGGTCTTTGCTCCCACGGGAGCGTTGATGTGGATGATCTCGCCCGCCGCGCGCTTCTCGCCGCAACGCTGCACCAGCGTGAGCGCATCGGTCCAGCATTGACGCGTATCGACAACGCGCTTAGGCGTGAGCGAGTTGTAGCCGTAGCCGCCTTCTGCGAACGGTGCGAAGAAACCCTGCACATCGATGAGTTGCTGTAGCGACGTCTGCGAGTACGCGCAGAACTGTTCGCCATCGGCGGTGCTTGCCGACGGCGACAACGTCAGGTTGGCGACGATGTCGCCGGGGACGAAGTTGATGTTGCTGTGCGACTGAGGTCCGGGCAACAGCGCAGCGCAGTCGTTGGCCGTCAGATACCCGATCGCGTTCGGTTGAATGACCGTCAGATTGGCCAACGTCGCGATCGCATCGACCGGCGCCGTCATCACCGACGCAACTTCGGTTCCGGCCGCAACCGGCCCGACGGCGGTGCAGGCTCCTTCCGGCGTGCAGAACGGTGTTTGCCGCGTGTCGACAGTGCGTGTGGGAGTGATCGGTGTGTACAGCGCGCCACTCGGCGCCGAGTCAGAAGGCGCGAAGAAGCCCTGTACGTCGACCATCGAGTGCATGCCTGTCGAGTTATAGAGACAGAAGCGTCCCTGCACATCCAGCGGAACGATCGCCGTCGCGGCCACTGCGCGGCCAACGCGGATGTTGCCGTTTGACCATGTCCGCATCGCCGGCGGATTTGTGGAGCATGACTCGGCGGTGAAGTAGCCGTTGTCGCTGGCGTTCGCTCCAGTCAGGTTGACCAGCGCAGCCGTTGCACCCACCGGCGCGTTGGTGTGAATGACCATGCGCGTACCAGCGGGCGGAATGTTCGGGCCGAAGCAACGGTCCTCAACGTTTCCCTCGTCAGTCACCACCTCGAACTTGGCGGTGTAGCCAAGGTTGTTGCACAGAATTGCGTTCGCTTGCTCGACGCTGCCGTTGAATTCGAAGTGCATCGGGTCGCGACTCGACGACGTCTTGAATTGCTCGGGTGAGGAGCAACCCCCGCTCCATCCGTAGCCGCCCCAATACAACCCCCACTTCTCGGCGGTTTGGATCACCCACCGCGGCATATCGGTCTTGATCGGAGTCTGGCACGAACTTGCGCCGTCGATTCCCGTCTGCGTTTGCATCGGGTTCTGCGAGGTGTTGATGTCGGCCGCGAGCCCGTAGGCGTGATTCGACAGCGACGAGCGCGTCAGCCCGCGGCAATCTTTACGCGTGCTCGCCGTGCAGCGGAACGAATACGCACCGGTGCCGTTGTAGATCTTGTAACCGCGTGCCTGAATCTCCGTCAGAAAACCGATGTACAACGGCAACGCAGCGGGTTGCGTGCTGAATTGTCCGGGACGCACGGACCCGATCTGCGCCGGGTTGGTGACGAACCCGCGCTCCCATTCTGCGAGTGCTAGTGCACCGTTGTAGCTCGAACCGTTGTAGGTCCAACCGATACCCGGAAAGCCACCACCGGCCTCGCCGGGAAACGGTGGCGATGGCCAACCGCGCGTCTCGGGCAGACCGGAGTAGCTGGACAGAATGCAACCAGCGACATCACCACTGTTGGCCTGTGCGTTGCTGCATCGCGGAGGCACCGTCGGCAATGTCCACGGCGCGTCGGCCGCGGAAACAACTTCGACCGGAGCGGTCGAAGTTACGACGCCCATCGCAGCAATTGTCGCAATGACAAGAATGAGATTGAGCGCACGGTGGTGGCGGATACCCCGATGCATCATTTCCTTCAATATCGGTGGAGAAATGCTGGACTTGAACTTGCCCGCTCACGCCAACTGCACTGTGTGCCCGTCTTGAGAGTTTCTATCAGTGGGAATGGAAAAAGTCTCGTCGGGGTTGACATACGCATGACACAACGCGACGTCGCAACCGTTGAACGGTTCATAGCGGCACCTCCGGAACGAATCTTCAATCTGCTCGCCGACCCCGATCGGCATCAGGAAATCGATGGTTCCGGTACCGTTCGTGGGACTCCCGACGGCTCGCAGCGCTTGGCGCTCGGCTCGAAGTTCGGCATGTCGATGAAAATGGGCGTTGCCTACTCAATGGCGAGCACCGTTGTTGAGTTCGACGAGAACCGACTGATTGCTTGGCAAACGCGACCGACGATTGCGCCGATGCGCCTGCTCGTCGGCGGCCGCATTTGGCGCTACGAGTTAGTGCCGCAAGACGGAGGCACGTTGGTGCGCGAGAGTTGGGACATTCGTAAGGAAGCCTTCCCCTTCGCTGTGCGGCCAATGCGCAGTAAGACGGTCGAGTCGATGACCAAGACCCTCGCGCGCATTGCTGGTGCCGTCGAGAAGTAACGGCTACGCGTTGCTACTCGTAGCGACGCGCAGGCAGCGCGTGATTCAACTCGGCGCCGACGAGCGCGACCAGGGCGTGCAAGCTGAGCCATGTCAGTAGTGCGATCACCGAGGCAAACGTTCCGTAGACCGACGATGCGTTCGCGATCGCACGGCCAACCACGACGGTGCCCGCGATCTGTAGGGCCGCGAAAGCGATGCCAGCCGCGATGGCGCCAGGAGCGACCTGCCGCCAGGTGAACTGGCGTACGCAAAGGAATCGGTATGCGGCAGCAATCACAAGCGTGTTCACCAGCACGGCGCCCGCAACAAGAAACACCTTGTGCAGCACTCTTACACCGCTCACTGCGACGAGCGATGTGAGGACCGCGGTAGCAATCTGCGCGCCACCGACGATGGCGATGCCCAGCAACGACCGCGCACGCGTGCGCAGCAGGCTGGGTCGTCCGTTGTGTGGAACGTCGGCGACATCGTCGAGAGCGCTCTGCAACACGTTGAACGCGCGCATTCCTGCCCACAGCGCGGCGAATAGGCCGAAGATCAGCACCAGCACGTTGCCTTTGAGTTCCTGCGGTCGCGCGGCGACCTGCTCGCCGATGATCGGGATGCGGTTGAACGCGGAGTCGATGATCTGGTCGCGAAATCGTGGCGTGCTCTGTAGTACGAAACCGAGAATCGTGGTGAATACAAGCAGCAGCGGAAACACCGACAGGAATCCATAGTGCGCAACCAACGCCGCGTGCGGACCGGTGCGGTGTGAACGGAAGTTCTGGATGGTGACGACAACTGTGTTTCCAAACTTGGAACGGCGGCGCACCTTCATTACGCGCGGGTGGCTGCTCCAATCCTCACTGGCCATCAGTCGGGTCCCTGGCGGCCGGGGTCGAATCGCATCACCAACAGCGCGCTTCCGGCGAGATCGCTGCCCAGCATCACCAGCACTGTTGTGTCGCCCAGCGCAGCAGTGCCGCCGAATATCCACGCTGGTGTTGGCATGCGCAAGATTTCGATGTCACCCATTAGATAGCTGATCGATTCGGCGACGCTCTCGCTGCCCGCCTTCACGTAGATCTTGCTCGTGGTCAGTACCTCGTCTTTGCCGGCCGAGTTGGTGGGTAAATCGACGACGAAGCCCAAACCGCCGAGCTCGTTGGTCAGCCGCTGTGCGGCCTCTTCGATCTCGGTGGCGTTGGCGACCCTGACGACACCACCTTCCAGGGCCAGTGGCAGCAGTGTGATGGTGGGCGGCGGGGTAGTTGTGGTCGTGGTTTCGATCGTCGTGGTTGATTCCGTTGACTCTGTCGATGTGGTCGATGTGGTCAATGTGTCTGGGTTCGCGACTCCGTCGACCGTCGTCGAACCGCTGACTGGCAAGAATGGGCCGCCGCCGCCGCCGCTACTCGAGCAAGCAGTGCCGACGCAGAGCGCACTCACGAACAGGCAGCGACGAATCATGGTGCGCACCAGCCTGCCATTTGTGTGGGTCGCAGACCTGTCATCCCACGCCGCAGGCTCCTGGCGTTCGGACTCACTGTGACTGGCGCTGTACCGTCGGGCGTTGTGGGGAGATTGGGGGGCAAGCGAAACGATGTAATCGTGGTCGCCGCGCCCACGATCGCGGCGTTACTCGCGATCCAACTGTTCTTCTTCGGGATGCCGCTCGGCGTGTGGACCCGCGGCTTGATCCTCGGCCTACTCGCGGCGATGCTCGCCATCGGAATGGCTCTGATTTATCGCGCGAACCGAGTCGTCAACTTCGCGCAGGCCGACATGGGCTCGGTTCCCGTCGGTTTCGCGGCAGCGCTGATTCTGTTCTGGGGCTGGCCGTATCTCGTCGGGCTCGGCGTCGGATTGCTGATAGCGCTGGTTCTCGGCTTGGTGATCGAGATGGCGATCGTTCGGCGCTTCCGCAACTCGCCGCGCATGGTGATGATGGTGGCCACGATCGGTATCGCGCAATTGCTGGTGATCCTGAGCATCTTGGTTCCACGGTGGTGGGGCAAGAGTCTGGCGAGCGAGCGGATCGCGGCGCCAGTCGATTGGAAACTCACACTGTCGACTAATTGGCCACCGTGGCGGCCCGACTCGAGCAAGTTCATTCTCGGTGGCAACGACATCATCGCGATGATCGTCGCGCCAATGGCATTGCTGTTCGTCGGTTGGTTCTTGAACCGCAGCCGACTCGGCACGGCCATCCGCGCGTCGGCGGAACGCAGCGATCGCGCCTCGATGCTGGGTATTCCTGTTGCGCGCCTCAACACAGTCGTGTGGATGCTGGCCGCGGTGCTGTCATTCCTGGCGCTGTTCCTACGCAGCGGCATCACCGGTGTACCGATTGGTTTCGCAGAGGGCCTGCCGACCTTTCTGATTGCGCTCGCCGCGCTCGTGATTGGGCGCATGGAAAACCTGGTGGTCATTGCTATCGCGGCGATAGTGCTGCGTTTGCTCGAGTTCGGTGTACAAAGCAACTCCGACACGCCGCTGCTTGCTTACCCGATTATGGCTGCAGCGATGTTCGTTGCTCTGCTTGCGCAGCGCAGCAGCTTCAACCGCCGCGACACCGATGCTGCGAGCAGTTGGCGCGGGGCCGAGGAAGTACGTCCGATCCCGAAGCGTCTCGCGGCACACGTATCGGTGACCGCCGTGCGCTACGCGTTGCTGGGACTGTGCGCGACTGCAATCGTGCTGCTGCCATCGGTGTTGCGCGTGGACTACGTCATCAAGGCGTCGGCCGTGATCGCGTTTGCGATCATCGGTATGTCGCTCGTCGTGCTCACCGGTTGGGCGGGTCAGGTGTCGTTCGGACAGATGGCGATCGTCGGCATCGGGGCCGCAGTCAGTGCGACGGTGACATCGCGCTGGCACGTCGATCTCACGCTCGCTCTGCTGATTGGTGGCGTCGCTGGCGCGGTCGCCGCGTTCGCGGTGGGCGTTCCAGCGCTGCGGCTGCGCGGGTTGTATCTGGCCGTCACCACGTTTGCATTCGCGTTGGCGACCGACGCCTGGCTGCTCAACGATCGTTTCTTCGGCTGGTTCCCGGCGGCGGAACAACGCTTCGAACGACCGCCGCTGTTCGGCCGCTTCAGCATCAACACGCCAGCGCGCTACTACGCCTACTCGGTTGCAGTTGGCGCGTTGATTTTCTTTGCCTTGCGTGGAATTCGTCGCTCGCGCACGGGGCGCGTCATTATCGCCGTGCGCGAGAACGAACGGGCAGCGCAGAGCTTCTCGGTCGATGTTGTGCGCGCCAAGCTGACCGCATTCGTGATCTCGGGGTTCGTCGCCGGTGTTGGTGGCGCACTGTTTGCACACCTCAACCAATCGTTCAGCGTTTCCAGCTACAACACTGGCGAGGGCTTCAGCGTCTTCATCACTGCTGTCATCGGTGGCCTGGGCTCACTCGGTGGCGCACTGCTTGGTGCGCTGTATCTGCGCGGCACGCGTTGGTTTATCAACGACTCGGTCTGGCAGAACCTCTCGACAGGTGGCGGCGTGCTTCTTGTGCTGCTGATTCTGCCCGGTGGCCTGGGCAGCCTGTGGGTCAAGCTGCGCGATGTAGTGGTGAAGCTGCTCACCGGCACGCGAGTGGATGAGGCGCACGCGTTGAAGAGCGAACCAGAACAGGACGCGGCATGACCATGAACACGACGACCGCGACCTCGGCTCGCCCGAGTCTGATGCGGCGCTTCCTCGGCCACGTCGCGCATCCGATGGGCTGGCTGCGCGGCGTCTGCGGTGGCGAGGAGGCCTTTCCGCTGATCGTGCTGTTCGGTCTGAACGCGGTCGACGAACTCGACCGCACGGCGTTCGCCGTCTTGCTGCCCAACATTCGCGACGAGTTCAACCTCAACAACACCAAGGTGCTCAGTCTTGTCGCGTTGGCCTCGGTCGCTGCGTTGGCGTTGCAGGTTCCGATCGCGCAATACGCCGACCGAACCAAACGTGTGCCGTTGGCGATTGCTGGTGCGCTGGTGTGGGCGATGTTCAGCGGGATGACTGGCTTGGCGACCGGTGTCGTGCTGCTGACCATCGCGCGTAGTGGCAGCAGCATCGGCAAGGCCGTTATCGACCCGACGCATAACTCGCTGCTCGCCGACTACTACCCAATTGAATCGCGCAGCAAGGTATTCAGCACACATCGCGCGGCGAACGCGATCGGCGCGTTCGTCGGCCCACTCGTCGCCGGCCTTCTCGCGTACAAGTTCGGTTGGCGAGTCCCGTTCGTAGTGTTCGTCTTCCCAACCGTGATCTTTGCGGTGCTGGCGCTGCGCCTGCGCGAGCCGGTGCGGGGTAAGTGGGAACGTGCCGCCATGGGTGCTAGCGACGAGGTCGCGAACACCGAGGAGGTAGTGCCATCGTTCGCCGAGAGCTGGCGCACCGTGCAGAAGATCCCGACACTGCAGCGACTGTGGTGGAGCCTGCCGTTCCTGGCAACGGCGCTGATTGGTTTCGTTGTGCTGGCGTCTCTGCTCTACGAAGAGAAGTTCAATCTCGACGAACGCGGTCGCGGTATCGCTTCGGCGGTCGCCGAGCCGTTCCAGTTGGTCGGACTAGTGGTCGGCACGCGCTACATCACCAAGCGATTCATGAGCGACATGGCGGCGCTGATTCGCTTCGTTTCACGCGTCGCGATGCTGACGTCGGTGTTGGCGATTGGTTTTGCGGTGGCGCCAAACATTGTGGTCGCGGTCATCTTCAACTGCGCCATCTCGGCCACGTTGGCGATTGTCGGGCCGGGCATTCTCGTTGCGCTCTCGCTCGCCATCCCTGCTCGCGCGCGTGCGACCGGCTTCTCGGTTGCGTCGTTGTGGGTGATACCCGGCTTGCTCGTACTGCCGCTCATCGGCTGGATCAGCAGCCACATAGGGATTCGCTGGGGCATGCTGACGCTGGTGCCGCTGTTCATCATCGGCAG
>Ga0105048_10004665_pt1 | contig 22219 bp, 18 predicted proteins | sample MAT05_FD_78382 | JGI IMG/M metagenome (GOLD analysis project Ga0105048, IMG submission 78382) | Freshwater microbial communities from Lake Fryxell liftoff mats and glacier meltwater in Antarctica - MAT-05 | ecosystem: Environmental > Aquatic > Freshwater > Ice > Liftoff microbial mat | place...
ACGCCCAGTGCGCGTGTGAAGCGTGTGTGCCCGTCGAGCACGGCAGCTATCGCTTCGTCGTGAGCAGCTGCGACGGCGCCCGCCGCTTCACCGGCGAGCCGTTCACGCTGGAGTGAAGAATGTCGACGGCGATGGGTCCGCGAAAGAACGCTGGAGCTGTGCGAGCTCCGCGTCCCATTCGCGGCGCCAGTCGGCGTCGGTGTTGCTCCATCGCCGAGCGACGTCCATCACAGCGCAACCCCTCGCGCTTGCGCGTCGGCGCGGATGTCGGCAGTCGCCCAGCCACGTCCGCAGCAGAGCGCGCAGATGATCTCGATACCGTCCCAGCTCCGATGGTCCCAGAGCACACGGCCATCGCTCGTGAGGTAGGTCATTGGCCCCATGCCGGGATCGAGCAGGAACGCATCCTCACTGTCTTCGACCTCGAGCTGCAATGGGTCGTGCGGTACGCAGAGGCGCTCGTCGCCGCGTCGAACCCGTAGGCGGGACGCGCGCGCTGGTGCGCTGCGGATACGCGCTCAGGTGGCCGGTCGCTTCGGTCGCCAGAGGAAGTTCCAGAGTGGCGGGATGAGGAACGCGAACAGAATGAGCACACCGCCGACGATCGAGATGACGAGAGCGCCTTTGCCTCGGAGCGGCAGATCGAGGAAGGCCGTGCCGGGTGCGCTCGGATCGTAGTGAATCGCGACGTGTTGGCCGACATGGTACTGGCTCGGCACGGGCGTGTTGTCGGTGCCCTCGGTGAGGCTCTCAATCTGCTCGCCATGCAGCTTACGCGCGCCCACCTCGAAGGTGTATTTCACCACCTGCATCGCCAGATTCCCGCGGTGAGAGAAGCCGCGATTGTCGCGGAACGTGTGCGGGCGTGACTCGGTGTCCATGCTCGTGATCACGCCGTCTGCCGTCGGCCAGCCCTCGACGACGCGATCGTCTGCGAACATCTGCTGCCCCACGCCGATCGCACCGAGGCCACAGAGCGCGAACGTCGCCCCGAATATCCACCCGACCAGCTTTGGGCTCTTCATGGCGCGCATTCTACACGCGAAGAATGCGCGCCCCCTGACCGTCACAGAACGCGCGGTTGTCGCACAGCGACGGCCGCGTGCTCTCGCGCCGAGCAGCACTCCCCGCTTGCCGGAACGCTTAGGCCGGAAGCAGAACGGTTGGATTAACCGATACCGGACACGCCATGCTGCCTCGCCCCATGTGCGCGCGACTGTCGCCCATCAGGCGCGGAGCGTCCCTCATGCCCTTTAGCCGCCCGACCTCCCCCAAAGCGAGGCCCGCTGCCGACGCGCTCACCGCGCGCATGGTCGGCATTGGGATGAACTTCGCCGCGGACGCGCAAGTCGACGCGGACATCGAGAGCACGCTCATGTAGGCCTCCGCCCTCGGCATGGACGATGGCGATCTGGGCGTGCTCGCCGTGCTCACCACCTGGCTCGGCAACGATCGGCGCCTCGCGCGCCTCGTCGCGGCCTACGCCGGTCCGCCCGTCGACCTGTTGCCGACCGGCACCGCGTTCCAGATCGAGCGACGCGGAGAGGACGAGCGCTTCGCTCTATCCGCGCTGCGCACGCCGAATGGCACCCTCCGCGATCGCGCCGCCGACGTGCTCTCGCCAGAGGCGCTGATTCGACATCACGCCGGCTACCGAAACCGCGTGCTGATGGGCCCATCGTTCCGCGCCGACGTGTGGACCGTGCTCGAGCAAGCGCCAGAGCTGCCCATCGCCGAGCTCGCGCGCAGAGCCTCGTGCTCGTTCGCGACTGCGTGGCAGGCGGCGCTGGATTTTCGGTTGCAGGCGGCGGGAGAGGGGTGACAGCGCTCGCGTCCCCATAAGTCGGAGTGCTTTGCGCAAGCGACGAGCCCAGTAAAGCAAGGGTCTCCGCTCGCTTACCACCAAAGCAACCATATCGATACCCATTCCGCTATCCGCCGCCCAAGAACGCGGTCCACTCGGACCCGGGCACGTAGTGTGAGCCCCGGCGCTCGCCGCGGCGCTCGAGGACGCCCTGCCGTACGAGCTCGACGAGCCGCAGCTTCGCGGCCTCCCGCTCGACACCGAATGCCTCTCGATAGTCCGTGTTCGTGAGCTTGCCCGCGACCTTCATCCGAGCGACGAGCTTCGTCTTCGGCGACGCCAGCGTGGACGTCACCGCCACTGGCCTCACGACCCTGTAGCGCGTCGCGGCCCCCGCACCGACTGGACGAAGAAGACCCTGCGCCACGAGGTCGGTGAGCTCACGGTAGGCCGTGTCGCGGTCGACACGATTGAGGGTCTGGTACTCGCTACTCTTGAACTGCCGCTCGAGCAGCACGACGAGCGCGCGCTTCTGCCGCACGTCGAGCGGCAGCCCGCGCACATAGGACGTCCACCGCTCGTCCGCGCCAACGAATAGAGGCTCGTTCCGCAGCGTGACCTCGAACTCTCTCGCCGAGGACGTGAGCTCCGGCGCGGGGAGCCACGAGATCTCCATCTCCTCGATCATGCGAGGGATGCCCTCGCCCTGCTGTCGCATGATCCCGAGCTCGGTGAGCACGCGTGCGATGCGCGGGTTGCGGCTCGCATGGACGCTGCGGCGCGCGAGCAGATCCTCGACCAGAACATCGGGCAAGAGCGCGCCGGGGCTCTTCACTTCGAGTCGGTCGTCATAGAGCCAGATCTCGACGCACCGGCTCTCGATCGTGTAGTCGCGGTGCGCGAGCGCGTTGACGAGTGCCTCCTGCCAGGCGAGCGGCGGGTATTCAGGCGTCTCGCGAAAGAACAGGTCGTGCAGCTTGGTGGATGCGCGGACCAAGGAGCTGATTCGTTCGCGAGCGCCCTCGAGCACCGTGACGAGGTTGCCTTCGATCCACGGGAAGTCTTGGACGTTGCGGCTCGCGCCTGTCCGCTGCTCGGTGCCGTTCACGCGAAACACGCGCGCGCCGAGGTTCGGATGTTCGATCGCTCCAGCGCTGCGCGCGAAGAGCCACACCGCGCCCTGTCGCAGCACGAGCGCGTCCCCTCGCCGATCCGCGAGCCGGCGCTCGACGAGATAGTCGTCAAGCTTGCCGGTGAAGCCGCCCGCCTCCATCGCGCGACGGACGAGCGTCTCGTCGAGGTCCGCAAGCTCCGCGCGCGCGACACGGGCCTCGGGGCTCGCGATCAGCCCAGCATCCTTCACGCGGTTGATGAGCTCCTCAGACGACTGGAACACCGAGTCGCCGTCACGCCGTGGGAAGCCATCCCCCTGCACCATCACGGCACGCGGAGCCGGTGCGACCTCGAACAAGATCAGCCTCACGCCATCGATCTCGACGACGCGACCACCGCGCTGCGGTGGCACGAGCCGCGCCTCCGGAGCGCGCAGGATCTTCTCGACCTCGTCCTCCGCAAAAGGACATCCCGTCAGCGCGCCGTCATCCTCGACCCCGAGAACCAGAGTTCCACCATCGGCGTTGGCGAACGCCCCGACATACTCGACGACCTGATCGCGCACCTTCCGCTTCTCCCGCGCGCGCTTCGCGCCAGGCGGTCCGTCGAACAGCGACTTGCGGTCGAAGTACTGCCCCTCCTCCGAGACCACGAGGCGACGGAGCGCGTCTAGGTCGAGGATCTCAGCCACGCTGCTTCGTCCTTCGCTGCGTCGGGGCTGGTGCATCGTCGGTGAGCAAGACCGCGAACCCGGACCCGGGTATCTCTCAGAAAGCAGATCATGGGGAACGCCATGGTGCCACAGACGACCGCCGGGATCGCGGAAGCGCGCCAAGACGCACTCCGGCGCCTCGACGACCCACGACGACGCCGCCGCTGAGGCGCAAGTCGACGCGGACATCGAGAGCACGCTCATGTAGGCCTCCGCCCTCTGCATGGACGATGGCGAGATGCGCACGTGCTCGCCGTGCTCACCACCTGGCTTGGCGTGCATCACAGCCACGTCAACGCCGACCGCCTCGCGCGCCTCGTCCACGCGCATCCTTCCGCGCGCCTCCTCGCGTACTGGTCCGCGGTGGCCACGTGGCTCGACAAAGATCGGCGCCTCGCGCGCCTCGTCGCGGCCTACGCCGGTCCGCCCGTCGACCTCCTGCCGACCGGCACCGCGTTTCAGATCCAGCGACGCGGAGCGGACGAGCGCTTCGCTCTATCTGCACTGCGCACGTCCAATGGCACCCTCCTCGATCGCGCCGCCGACGTGCTCTCGCCGGAGGGGGTGATTCGACATCACGCCGGATACCGAAACCGCGTGCTGATGGGCCCATCGTTCCGCGCCGACGTGTGGCCCGTGCTCGAGCAAGCGCCAGAGCTGCCCATCGCCGAGCTCGCGCGCAGAGCCTTGGTCTCTTCGCTTGCGCAAAGCCCTCCGACTTATGGGGATAAAACAAGGGTCTCCACGTCGCTTCGCTCCGGCTCTAATCACCATCGCCGATCTCGGTGATCACCATGCCACAATCTCGATGATCACGATGGGCGGAATACGCACCTCCATCGCCGTCAGAGCGGCACTACCGCGGACCGAGGTTCACAACTAGGTATCTGTACATCTGACTGATGCCGAAGAACAACCCGTAGTAGGTCGCGCGTCCATGTGCGAACTCGATCGAGCATCCGAGTTCCATGCGAAGCGAAACGTCGTGCCGAGTATAACTTGGTCGGGGGCCGCGAAGAAGGTAATACAGAAAAGGTATCTGAATCGTTGTTCCCCGCGGGCCCCAGAGGACACTCACTTCGTTGACGTTGATCGCGAACATCGACGTTGAAGGACCTATCCGCATCGCAAGTCCCCAGAGGCCCTTGGTATCCGCCATCACCATGTAGGGCATAACGCCTGTTCTTATGGAGCGGTCGAGAGGCACTTTCACAGCCGCCCAGATGAGCGAAACCAAGGGGAAGCGAACTCTGAACCCCACCGAGAACGAAATTTCGTTTCCGATCTCATGGCCGAACAGCGCGCTGACCTGAATGACGCTCCCATCGCGGTAGCCGGAGATGATGCTGTCGAGATTGAACGCGACGCCCAGCTCGAGGAGTGCACGCCCCGTTGGGACGCGGTCAGGGTAGCGCAAGTCACGGGAGTACGTGTGCCATTGGCTACGAGCCCCCAGCTGGATGCTCACACCGCGATCGTTCCGGTACTCTCGCTGTGTCGACGAACGCTCCCTGCGAACTGTCGGCCTAGGCGCCATTTTCATGGCGGCCACCTGTGTGGAGAGATTGGCAACACTCGCGAGCCACCGCGGTGGATGCCGCGCCGTGCAAACGTCGAGACGCGGGCGACGGGCACTGCTATCCGTGATCGGCAGCACCGGCGGGATACTCGAGAGCTGCGACTGAACCTTTTCTAGAGATAACCTCACGGCGGCGGAAGCGTTGGAGACGTCGACATCCGCCATGTGGGCGTCACCAAACGCCGCATACGAACGCTCGTCCCACGTCGTCGCCTCATACCCATGACTGGAGTAGTAGTCGTGGGTTCCGTTCCGAAAGTTAGATTCGAAATGCAGGTCTACGAAATGACCCGCTGCGAACGCGTCTTCGAGAAAATGCAGCGCGAATGCCTCATTGAGGAAGATCTGCCACGCAAGGTTTGCGCTAGCAGCAAGGTTTGCGCTAGCAGCAAGGTTTGCGCTAGCAGCATCAGCTGAGATCGATCGGTACTCGTCCGCCAAACGAAGTGCCGTGAGATGATATGCGGCATACGTCGCGGCGTTGGCCAATGGCACCCCGTCGGCCACCATCCGCGACATCCATACCTCGAAGGGCTCGGTCGCAGAGTCGCGTGGCATCTGGAAGTGTGCATAATTTGCTGCCGCGCGATCAACGTAGTCGGCATCATGAATCGCAAGATCGAAGTTGAGATCGTCTCGATCGTCGTCGCGGTCTTCACCGTGGACGTCGTCCGTTCGGGGAAAGCCTCCCTTCTCATTGAGGATTGTTCGTGAAGCCCGTGCATCGACGACAATTCGGAACAACCAATGAGGCGGTGCCGAGGTCGAGCCAAGATGACGCTCTGTTGCTGCCGCGACCAGGATGTCGTTGAGGTCGGCAGGTGAGCAAGAGTGATCGCCGGCCAACGCTGGCAAGTCAGCGAAGGCGATGCACTCAACCCCTACGTTACTTTCATCGTATATCGCCGTCGCTGATGAGTGCGCGAAATCTCGGCAAAGAGGCAGCAGATATCCGTAGTGGTCGACGACCACACTCCACAGCCACGCGAGCTTGTGAAGAGCAGTAGTTTGTCGGGAGATTCCTTCCGCAGTGATGTGGCTGTGCTCTGGGAAAATCCACGCTCGGGCCAGTGATGGGCTCGTGAGCGAGCACCCGACGAAGAGAAGCAGCGGCACCGCGCGCACGGCACTCGACAGTCTGTTGCGCTGAGGGAGTAGCGCCGTGATCGTTTTGTGTTTCATGTGATGACCTTCTGCACGGGTGCCGTGCTGCCACATCACAAAAGCGGGAGAATCGTCACGTCGACCGCCAATGACAACCCGAAACGGAGTACCGGTGCATCGCCTTGCGCAGTGCCTTGTGGATTGCGCAGCGCGGGGATGTAGTTGAGACCAATGGCGACGTCGAACGGACTCCTCCCGATGCTGATGCCCCAGTAGACGCCAGGCGCGAAGAGTTGAGCCCAGGCGACGTCGGGTGTGGCGTCGACTTCGAGCAACCTATCAGAACTTTGGTTCGCGAGACGCACCGACGCTACATTGCCGACATCGATGATAGGAAAGTACAAGAACGACCTGACCTCACTGCACCCGAAGAATCGAAAGTGGAGCTGCACCCCGACCGACAGCGTCGGCGACACGGCCCAACCTGGTGCGAGCTCCGGACGCCGACGGGGCTCGAACTCATACGCTCCGAGCATTCCGGCGTAGCCCTGCAATGAAATGCCGAATTCCGCTTCGTGCTTTCGACGCCACGTGCCGACCGGCGCCGCAAACCGATCGAGTGCCGCTTCGAAGCTTTCCGAATCTTGAGCTGTCCCGAGGTCTGCAACCACGGCAAGGGAGGCTCTCGCACGGTCGAGCCAGTGGATCTGCTCGCCCCGGTCTCCCGCACGGGCCTCCCGCGCAAGGCGCTGCGGCACGATTGCCGTCTCCATTAGGCCGGAGAGTCCCGGAACTCCAAGAAAGCGCACCACAGCTCCGGCGTAGTCTCCCCTCGCTGCCAGCGACGTCGCTTCGAACGCGCCCTCGACCGCGCCGGTGCATCGCTCGTAGTCAGCTATTTCGAGAACGGACATCGTTGTTATGAGCTGCTGGTTTGGGTCCACGCCAAATGACGCTGTTGTGCATACTAGCGGACCGACGACTCGGCCCGCAGCGAGAATATCGGCGATGGTCGGCGGTTCATCGGGCGGCCGAGCTTCGAAGCGCGCCAGAGCCTCACGGATGGTGTCTGCTGCCTCAGCAGCGCGAAGCCCTGCGGTTGCTCGTTCAGCGTTGTCGAGCGCCGTTTTGAGCCTCTGCTCGATTGCAATTTGCGTACCGCTTTGCGCGTGGGCGACGTTCGCCATGGCGCGGGCAACGGCGTCGCGCGCATCGGCCAACGCCGCAACAGCACCCCTGTTGTTGTGCGATAGAATTTGTTCGATGTTGCGCCAAAGTTCCGTGACCAGAGACGAAGGTGGCACCCGAAGACGGCGTTCAGGAACGGCAACGGTGCGAGGAGGCAGGATAACCGTACCGACGCGTCCACGCGTGATCAGCTTGGCGCCGATGCGCTCCCAATCGAAAGCGTCGGCGGCCTTCCCCCGTTCACGCGCCGATCGGACCATCGCCTGTGCGAGGTCGACTGCGACGGCTGCAACGAGCAGAAGCTTCATCCTCTGTGGCGCGTCCCCTTGGCAGGTCACGTTGTACAAGTCCTTTATGCGCTCGCGGGTACATCGTTGCTCACATATCGCGCGATCCAATGCGCGTCCGCACGAACGGTGTTCGTCGCAGAGCCACGCTAACCCCATAACAGTAGATGCGGCCGTCTGCACAATGTTCGTGGGCAGAGCTGCCAGATCGTCCTGGAGAGCTCGACGGAATGCGCCTAGCGCAACGGGCAACCGCGAAAGCGTAGGACTTTGAATATCGTCCTCTCCGTGGTCTTCGCCGGGACGTGAGACGAGGCTGCATGCCATTGGAAATAGAGCCCGAGGCGACACCGACCAGGGGTGCTCGCTGCTCACGCATAGCCGATCTAGGAAGAACTGCATGCCGAAGATGGACACCTCCTCCTCGGCGCGCCCGACGAGAAAGGTTGCCGTTCCCTGAGCGAACGCGTCAGGCGTGAGCGCAGCCGCGGTGGGCTGTTGAGCGACTGCACGAGACGCAAACACAGAAAGAAACAGCGCACTTACACCGAAGACGATTGTGGTCGCCTGACGTCGCCGGGCTACATCGTTGCCAAACATGACATACCGTTTCATCGCGCGCCTTTTCGGGTCAGCTGAGCCCGGTAGTCGACCCGTGAAAACCTGGAGCGCAGGGGGTGATAGGTAGATCCATACTACGATCGCATGCTAGTGAGCAAGAGGGGCTCGTGACTGCGCGCGCAAGGCTTCTTGGTCCCGGGGAGGCCCCGGAGAGGTCGTCCAAGCGCTTTCCTCACAACGCGCGAGTCGACACCTCCACCAGCGGCACGGAGCCGTGAGCGTCGCCGTCCTGGCACGGTTCGAAGCGGCGGAAGACGCGGTCCACGCACGCTGTGACTGGCATCATCAGCTCACCCTCGGCGCGGATGCTGTAGCGCACCGCGGAGCCGTGCTGGGCGCTGACGCGCACCCAACGCACGAGGCGACGAACAAGAGGAGGGCTCTCATGGGCTGACTAGACCTCGCGGTCGCGGCGTTGTTCCTCAGGCGAGGGAGTGCGCTGCCTCCACCGGCCGCCTCCACATGGCCGACAAGGTTCAACGTACGAGATGCCGAAGCTCGCCCGATGTGCCCGTCGTGTCTTGCTGGGCGCCCGTCGCAGCGCGCATGCAGCCCTCCTGCGTACTGCCTGCAAGGTCGCCGCTGAGCGTGAGAGTCACGACGCCGCTCGCATCCCAGCGCGCGATCACGACCGCGCTCGTGCGCTCCGTGCACGCCAGGATCGCTTCGCGCTGTGCGTCGATCCAGGCGCGCACGCGTTCGGAGGCCAGATTGGGAACGGCGGGCGGCTGGGGGGCCGCAGCGATCTCTTCGCGCCGTTGGTCGCCGGCTTCGGCGGGGCCGGTTGCCGGCGGCGCGGTTACCGCAGGCGTAAACGTGTTTTGGGCCAGTCGATCGCTGCTCCTGTGTACGACGTCCGTGGCACACGTGATCGTGGCCGAGCCCCTCCCTCTACACACATAGCTCACGTCCCAGCCGCATCCACGGGCCAGGACGGACTCGCCCGGCATCTCGTCGACGACCACCTCCGCCTCGGAACAACCATACTCCGCTGCGTGTCGGGCTCGCACCGTACCAACGACCGTCGCGCAACCTGGGAGGAGCGAGACAACGACGCCAAAGAGGAGGCCTTGAATTGGAGCGGGTCTTTCCATGGGCGAGAGGCTAGTCGAGCCTCGCTCGTTGCTCAAGGAACTCCTCCGGGCGGCGCGAGCGGTCCGCGTCGCCAAGCTCGTCGCGAACGACGAGGCCTCGTCGCAGCGCCGGCCGCGTGGCCTGCTGCAAAAGCTCCGGCGAGAGGCCCGCGTTGCGCAAGTCGTTTCGTTCAGAGCGCGAGGCTGAGCTGCGACTGAAGGTGAATGTCGGGTGTGTCTCGCCCTTCGAGGAATCGAGCGCTCACGGACACCTGCGCTTTGAGCGCGTGACCCTGGAAGTAGACGTTGAGGCCGGCGGCGACGTCGTGCTGGTCGTCGTCTGCGCCCGTGGGCATCAAGAACGCGTAGCGAATGACGGGCTCGACCCGGCCGGCGATGACGTAGCCAAGCTGGGTGTGGTGTCCGATAGCGCCGAGGTGCTGCTGCGACCAGCTCGGCCCGCCCTGGCGCGCGCCGATATAGAACGCCGAGGTGATGGAGAATCCGTAGGCCTCGAGCAGGACATCGACGACTCCGCTGCTGAAGGACTCGTGGTCGCGGTCTGCATCGAAGTCGATGAGGCCCGCCGCGGCGATGGCGAAGCGCGGCGGTCCGCCGTCGAGGTCGCTCTCGCGATAGCCGTCGAGGTCGCGTGTGTGGTAGCCGACGCGGACTGCCAGCAGCGGATCGACGCGGTCCGGCAGATCACCGGCTGCGCTCCCGCGGAACACACCGACGGCGTATTCAAAGGGCCCGGACGAGCCGTTGTGCAGCATCGCGCCAACGTCCACCGAGTCGCCGAAGACGTTGGAGCCCACGGTCAGTGGCCGGTCAATCATCGACAGCTCGCTCGCCATCGTGATGAACGATCGGGAGAACGGGCGCTTGAACTGCCCAACACGCACCGCGAGCCAGTTCTGCACGAGGGTGTAGTCGACCGTCAGGAACAACAGCCTCGCTTCGCCGCCGAGCTCCGCGACCAGCAGGTAGCGCAGGTCGCGGCTGAATACGCTCCCGAGCAAGCCGACGCGCGCTCTGTTGACGAAGAGTGAATCCGTCTCGGGAGCGCCTGCGTGCCAGTCGTGGGCGTACTGGAGCTGCACGAGCCCCGCGAGTCGGAGGCTGTTCGCTCCGTCGGCGCTGCGCAGCACGAAGCCGCGGTCGGGCTTCGCGTCGCGGTCTTGTGCCGAGACGGCCGCGGGGACGAGGGCGAGCGCGAGGATCCACGCCAACGCTCGCATGCGAGAGAGCGCACGCCCTCCGATCACCACGGCAATCGCGACCACGACGAGAGCCGCTGCCACGGCGAAGGTGACGCGCATGCCGGCGGCGACCGCCGCTGGCGGAGCCGCGCTGATGTCGCTCGCACCCGAGGCCAGCGCAAACACAGCGCCCATGACGGAGGCTCCGGTGATGAGCCCGAGATTGCGCGAGAGGCTCAGCGTTCCAGCGAAGACGCCCCGCTGGTCTGCAGTGGCGTCCTTCATGACAGCGGTGTTGTTGGCCGTTTGGAACAGGGCGTAGCCCGCAGTGATGACGACGATTGGCACGACGTATCCCGGGATTCCCAGAGTCGCGGGCGCCGCGGATAGGACGACACAGCCACTCGCGATGCCGAGGAGCCCGGCCTCGGTCGTTCGCTGCGTTCCGAAGCGATCCACGATGCGGCCCGCGGGGACACCGGTGAGCGCGGCGGCGATGGGTCCGACCGACATCACCAGCCCGACCAGGCCTGCGTTCAGTCCGAGCGCGAGTGAGAGATAGAACGGCCCGACGACCAGCGTCGCCATCAGCACGGTCGAGACGAGCAGGCTCGTTGCCAAGCTCGCACTCAAGAGTGGATTGCGGAACATCGTGAGTCGGATGAGCGGAACAGCGGCTCCCTTCTCGGCGCGCTTCTCGGCAAGGACGAAGAGCGTGGCGCCGAGCGCCGCAGCGCTCATCAGCGCGATGTTGAGCGCGCCGAGCTGCCCGCGCCCAATCGTCAGCGCGAGCGCGTAGGCGGCGAGTGTCAGTGCCAGCAACACCGTGCCCGCGACGTCGATCCCGACACGGTCCGTCTTCGACGCCGCGCGATCCGCGGGCAGTGTGCGATGCGCGAGAACGAGCGCGACGAGCGCGAGCGGGATGTTGACCAGGAAGATGACCCGCCAACTGACCTCGGCGATGAGCACGCCGCCGAGCGAAGGACCGAGCGCGGTCCCGATGGCCGACGTGGTTCCCAGCAGTCCCATGGCGCTGCCGGTCTTCGTCTTCGGGCGGATCTCACCGACGTACGCGACGCTGAGCGCCATCATGACGGCCGCCCCAAGACCTTGCGCTGCACGGGCGGCGATCACGAGCCAGAGCGCAGGCGCGAGCCCACCGACGATCGACGCCGCCGTGAAGAGGACCAGCCCTGCGCGCAGCAGCCGCCGACGGCCGAAGAGGTCACCGAGGCGCCCCGCGGTGACGATCGAGATCGTGATCGCGAGGAGGTAGGCGAGCACGACCCACTGCACCGCCTGAAACGACGCGCCGAGCTCGTAGGCCAAAGTGGGCAGCGCGACGTTCGCGATGCTCGTGCCGAGCGAGGACAGCAGCATCGAGAGGGACAGGCCAACGAGCGCCCACCGCGTCGAGGGCTCCCGCGTGGACCTCGGTGTCTGGGCGACGTCTGAGATGATTGACATGCCGAGAACCTGCGGTGTCGTCGCGCGCAGCGGAACGCGCGCCGATTGCACTCGACGAGTGCGTCGAACGCCATGTCTGCGGAGAGCGGGCGCGTGCTAGGTATCGGGCGTGGCGCGTCCGGATCTCAACCTGCTTGTCACGCTCGATGTGCTGCTCGCGGAGGGGAGCGTCGCGCGTGCGGCCAAGCGGCTGCGGCTGAGCCCATCGGCGATGAGCCGAACGCTGGCGCGACTTCGCGAGACCACGGGCGATCCGCTGTTGGTCAAGGCGGGACGCGTTCTCGTTCCCACTCCCCGCGCGCTCGAGCTTCGCGAGCAAGTGGCCAGGCTCGTGCACGATGCCGAAACCGTTCTTCGCCCCGCCGAAGAGATCGACATCGGGCGCCTCGAGCGAACCTTCACGCTCCGGACGAGCGAGGGATTCGTCGAGACGTTCGGGCCTCGCCTGATCGCTCGCGTCGCCGCTGACGCCAGCCGTGTTCGCCTGTGCTTCGTGCAGAAGCTCGACAAGGACAGCGCGCCACTTCGCGATGGAGCCGTCGATTTGGAGACCGGCGTCGTCGGTAAGAGGGCTGGTCCAGAGGTCCGTGCACAGGCCTTGTTCCGGGACGGCTTCGTCGGCGTCGTGCGAGCCGGACACCCGTTGGCCAAGGGCAAGATGACGGCTTCGCGCTACGCGAGCGCGAGGCATGTGGGCGTGTCCCGCCGGGGGCTCGACAGAGGGCCTATCGACGAGGCCCTCGAGGCGCTCGGGCTGGAGCGTGAGATTGTGGCCTTCGTCGGTGGATTCTCGACCGCGCTCGCGCTCGCGCGTGCCTCTGATCTGATCGCCAGCGTCCCCGAGCGCCACACGGCCGGGCTGCGTGAGGCAATGCACGCCTTCCGCCTTCCGGTGCCGATGAAGGAGATCGTGGTGTCATTGTTCTGGCACCCGCGCTTGGACGCCGATCCAGCCCACCGATGGCTTCGCGGTTGCGTTCGAGAGACGTGCGCGGAAGTCGAGCTTGCTTTGCCGCGTTTGGCCGTCTGAGCAGCGCTGGGCAATGACGTACGTGCCGCGCGTCGGAATCATATGGTCCCAGCGTGCACATTGCGGCAGACGTGTCACCCTGCGCCCCTCTTCAGGGGTGCAAATGACACAAGCAAGAAACGTTCTCCTCGTCGCGCTGGCGACAGTCCTCACACTCGCCGGCTGCGGCGACGACACGCGCCCGCCGGCACGTGATGATGATGGTGGTCTTCTCGTCGACGGCAATAGCGACGTCGACCTCGGTGATCGCGATGGCAGTCTGCCCGACCTCGGCGTGACGGATGGGGGCGAGACCGATGGCGGCGAGGTAGACGGCGCGAGGGACGCGTGTGGCGACGGCGTCCTCGCGACGACTGGCGAAGACTGCGACGACGGAAACGTGACGGCTGGCGACGGCTGCGACACGAGCTGTGCAGTCGAGACCGGCTTCACCTGTGACACTGCGGATCCGTCGGTCTGCACGGCGATCTGCGGCGACGGCCTGGTGCTCGGCGCCGAGGCCGGGGCGACCGGCTGCGACGATGGCAACACGACGGTCGGCGATGGCTGCAACGCGAGCTGCGCCGTCGAGACGGGCTTCTCGTGCGCGGGCACGCCGAGCACCTGCACGCCCGGCTGTGGCGACGGGATCGTCGTCGGCACCGAGGGCTGCGACGACGGCGACATGATGAGCGGCGACGGCTGCTCGTCCGCGTGCGCGGCGGAGCCGGGCTTCACCTGCACTGGCTCGCCGAGCACCTGCGTCACGGTCTGCGGCGACGGCGCGGTCGGCGGCGCCGAGGCGTGTGACGACGGCAACGTCGGGTCCAGCGATGGCTGCAGCGCGACCTGCGTCGTCGAGACGGGCTTCGCTTGCACGGGCGCACCGAGCGCCTGCGTGAGCATCTGCGGCGACGGCGTGCTGGTCGGCGCCGAAGCGTGCGACGACGGCAACGCGATCGCGGGCGATGGCTGCTCGGCGACGTGTGGCAGCGAAGCGGGCTACGCGTGTGCGGGCGCGCCGAGCGTCTGCGCGACGGTCTGCGGCGATGGCCGCATCGCTGGCGCCGAGATGTGTGACGACGGCGGGACGACGAGCGGCAACGGCTGCTCGGCGACGTGTACGGTCGAGGCCGGCTTCATGTGCGTCGGCGCGCCGAGCGTCTGCATGACGAGCTGCGGCGACGGCGTGCGCGCTGGCGCCGAGATGTGTGACGACGGCGGGACGACGAGCGGCAACGGCTGCTCGGCGACTTGCACGGTCGAGGCCGGCTTCGTGTGCGCCGGCTCGCCGAGCGTCTGCGCGACGGTCTGCGGCGACGGCGTGCGCGCGGGTGCTGAGGCGTGTGACGACGGCGGCACGACGAGCGGCAACGGCTGCTCGGCGACGTGCACGGTCGAGGCGGGCTTCACGTGTGTCGGCGCACCGAGCGTCTGCACGACGACTTGCGGCGACGGCGTGCGCGCTGATGCCGAGGCGTGTGACGACGGCGGCACGACGAGCGGCAACGGCTGCTCGGCGACTTGCACGGTCGAGACCGGCTGGACCTGCACGGGCACGACGCCGAGCGTGTGCGCGCCGATCTGTGGCGACGCGCTCCGCGTCGGCGCCGAGGCGTGTGACGACGGCAACACGGTGGCGGGCGACTGCTGCAGTGCGACCTGCACGCGTGAGGCGACGATCCCGATCGACAGCGGCGCGCGCACGGCGAGCTGCGAGTTCTTCGGCAACAACAATACCGCCGCTACGGCGCTGCCCCTCGGCACGTTCCCACAGGCGGGCTATCTCGCGGGCGGTATCCGGCCGGTCGCGGACGGCGACTTCTTCCCCATCGTGCTCACGCGCACGGCCAACCTGCGCGTCGAGACGTTCGGCCCCGCGAGCAGCACGAGCTGCGGCGCGGCGGGCGTCCCCGACACGCTCATCGAGGTCTTCGGCATCGACGGAACGACGATCCTCGCGACCGACGACGACGACGGTATCAGCAACTGCTCGCTGATCGAGCAAGTCGGCGACCCCGGTGTCCGCAACCTCGCCCCCGGCACCTACTACATCCGCGTCCGTAATTTCGCCGACGCGGCGATCATTCCCCTCTACACCGTGGGCGTCTCGGCGTGCGGCGATGGCGTCATCACCGGGCCCGAGACGTGTGACGATGGCTTCACGCAAAACGGCGACGGTTGCAGCGCGAGCTGCGCGATCGAAGCCGGCTTTGTCTGCACCGGCACGACGAGCGCCTGCTCGTACACGGTGAACTACTCCGGTGGCGTGGTCGCGGTGCCGGACAACGGCGCAGCGGTCAACGTGCCGGTCACCATCAACGCGCCGACCTGCCGCGTCAACAGCGTCAGCACGACGCACGCGTGGCGCACGCCGCACGCTTACGCAGGCGACATCATCGCGCGCGTCATCGGGCCGACGGCGGCGACGACGACGCTGTACAACCGCGTTGGCGCGGACCGCGATCTGACTGGCCCGTACACATTCGCGGCCGGTGGCGCTGTATGGCCGCCCGTGGCCGGCGATCCAATCCCGAGCGGCAACTACAACGCGAGCTATGCGCCGTTCCTCGGAACGATCGCGAACGGCGTGTGGAACCTCAACGTACAGGACGCCTTCGTTAATGATACCGGAAGTATCGGCGCGTTCAGCGTCACCATCACCTGTGATCCGCAGTTCGTCGTCGTCACGTTCCCGTCGACGACCTCGACGGTGAACAATCCGGCCGGCGCCCTCGGCGCTGGCGGCGGAGCCATCAAGTATGAGAGCGGTGACTTCGTGGAGCAGACGTTCACGACGACCACTCCGACCGCGCAGCTCGCGCTGAACTTCCAGATGTCCGACGGCACGTCTGGCTGTGCGGTCGGGCAGCCGCTCGCCTGGAACGTCCTGGTGAACGGCATCGTGGTCGGTACCTACGGCTTCGCTGGCGGCTCCCTCATGACCCCGCGCAGCATCACGCAGTCGTACAGCTTTGCCTCGGTCCCGGCTGGCCCTGTCACCGTCCGCCTCCAGGCGACGACGACTGTCTGCAGTGGTGGCGGCTCGTGGAACTGGGTCGCCGGCGGTTCGGCGACCCTGAGGTAGTGCGCGCAGGCGCCCGGCGTCTTCGGACGTCGGGTCTCGCCTAAACAGCGACGCGCATCACGCGTCGACCGACGATAGACGCGCCTCGCCAGCTCATGTTGGCGGGGCGCTCTTGCGTCTGCCGTCGTGACCGCGCCGTGACTGGGCGATGACTTGACGCGCCGCGTTACGGTACCTAGACCTGTGTTCGGAGGCACTCATGGCCACGACACACGTACATCCCGCGTCCGCCGATCTCTGGAACCTCGCGCTCAGCCTCTTCGCCGTCAGCAGCTTTGGCGCGCTGCTCGTCTGGGCCGTCTCGCTCTGAGCGGTCTCGCGCTGAGCTGTCTCGCTCTAAGCGGCGCGCAGCACTGCCGCTATTCTCCGCCGAGCCCGACGCTCAGCGCGCCGCTCACCGCGACGAGCCGTGTCAGCGACTCGCGTGCGGCGTCTAGCGTGACGTTGCCGCGCGCGTGGATCTCCGCGGCGACGTGCTCGACTTGCTCGCCGCGCGCGCCGACGGCGATCGCGACGGTGCGAGCGTGCAGCAGCATGTGGCCGCGCTGAATGCCGTCGGTCGCGAGCGCGCGCAGCGCCGCCAAGTTCGACGCCATGCCGACGCAGCCGACCAGCATCGCGAGCTCGCTGGCGCTCTGCACTCCGGTTATCTCGAGGCCGAGCTGCGCGCAGCCGTGAATGCGGATCGAGCCGCCGACGATGCCGAGCGAGAGCGGCATCGCGAGCTCGCCGACGAGCGAGCCGTCGTCGCCGACGCGCCAGGTGCAGAGCGGCTCGTACTTGCCATTGCGCGCGGCGTAGGCGTGTGCGCCCGCTTCGACCGCGCGCCAGTCGTTGCCGGTGGCGATGACGACGGCGTCGATGCCGTTCATCACGCCTTTGTTGTGCGTCGCGGCGCGGTACGGATCCTTCTCCGCGAAGCGTGATGCGCGCACGATTCCATCGCGCACGCTCTCGCCGCTGCGGCCCTCGAAGGCGAGCGCCTCGACTGGGATCGAGGCGGTCACGCGCACGCAGCGGCGATCCGCCAAGTTCGACAGGATGCGCAGCCCGATGCGCCCACTCGCGAGGTGCGCGATGCGCGGCGCGACCTCTTCGGCGATGGTATTGACGAGGTTCGCGCCCATCGCATCGCGGCAGTCGACGAGGACGTGTACGACGAGCATTCCGTCGCCGAGATCGCGCACTTCGATCGCGCGCGCGCCACCGCCGCGCGCGACCAGACCGGGCACTGACGCGTTGGCCTCCGCGAGGATCGTCTCGGTCTCGGCGAGCAGCGCGGCGGTCGCGGCGGCGACATCGCGCACCTCGTCGAGCTGCACCTGCGCGATCATGATCGGCGCGTCGGTCTCCGCGCGAAAGCCGCCGCCCGCGCGGACGATGCGCGCAGCGTTCGACGCGGCCGCCACGACCGACGGCTCTTCGACGACCATCGGCGCGAGGTAATCGCGACCGTTGAGCTGCACGTTGAGGCCGAGCGCGAACGGCAGCGCGTACATGCCGATCACGTTCTCGACGGACTTGTCCGCGGTCGCGCAGTCCATGCCGCCGCTGCTGAGCGCGCGGGAGAGATCGGCGACGTCCACGCCGAGCGCCTGCGCCGCAACGCGCCGGCGTTCTTCGACCGAGAGCTTGTAGAATCCGGGGAGTCGCGAGTTGGTCATGAGTCGATCTTCGAGTGCGCGGCACTGTTCAGCATCACGCTGGGCATGGCTTCTTGGCGGACGCCTTCTACTCCGAGCGCCACATCCACTAGGGTCAGCGCGTTGGCGGGACACGCGGCCGCGAATTTTTTCGCCGCGTCTTGGTCGGCGAAGAACGCCAGCGCGACGTCACCGCCACCGGCGCCCGATGGCTTGGCGGCGCCGCCATGGGCACGCGCGAGCGCTGCGGCGCGCGCGAGCCCGGCGTCGACGATCGGCGCAGAAGCCGCCTCGCCGAGCTTGCCCATCGCGTCGTGGTGGACGCTCGCCGCGCGCACCAGCGCGTGTGCGTCGTTGGCGGCGACGGCCTCGACCAGCTGCGTCGCGGCGTCGCGCAGCGCGCCCATCGCGCGCTCGTATGCAGCGCGATCCGTCTCGAGCAGCGCGCGCACCTTGCGCACCAGCTCGCTCGTGCGCGCCTCGTGGCCAGTCCAGACGACGCGCACCGCCGTGCCGACGGGGAACGACACCGCGCTCGCCTCGAGCACCGCGCCCGACTCAGCGTCACGACGAAAGCGCACCAGCCCGCCGAGCACAGAGGCCGCGACGTCTGCGCCGCTGCCCTCGGGCGCGACGCTGCGATGGCCCTCGAGCGCGATCGCCAACATCGCGCGGCGCTCCGCGTCGTCGTCGAGTCGACGCCCAGCGCGCGCAAAAACCGCGCCCGCCGTGGCCGCCGCTGCCGCCGCCGACGAGCCGAGCCCGAGCTTGCGCCCATCGCGCCGCAGCGCGGAGACGTCGAGCGTGAGGCTATCGGTGCTGGGGCTCATCGAAGTGAAGGCTTCCGCAAGCGTCCGGGTTAGCAGCACCTCGCGCGGCAGCAACGCTGATCCGGGCGAGCCGTGAGCAACGAGGGGCGAGCCGTCGCGATCCACGACCCAGCGGACGAACGCGCGCGCGTCAGCGGCAGCGACCAGCGCAACGGCGCCATCGAGCACCACATACTCGCCCGAGATCATGAGCTTTCCCGGAGCGCTCACGGGGCCAAATGTATCACTCACAATGTATCACTCGCGCTGTATCACTCACGATTCCACCAGGCGGAGACGCCATCGATGGTGAGGCCCTCGGCAGGTGACGCCAGGATGGTGCGGAGCACGCCGTCAGTCGCCTCGAGCGCCGTGGCCACGCGCGCGGCGTCCTCCGCTGCGCAGAGCGCCTTTACGTGGGGGCCAGCGTCCATCGTCGCGTAGACGGGCACGCCTTCGCGGCGCAGGCGCTTCACCGTCGCCAGCGCGGCGAGCGTCACTGGCTGCAGATAGATGACAGCCGGCGCGGCGGCCATCGCACAGGCGTGAAACGCGAGCGTGCTCTGCTCCATCGCCTCGCCGACGCGCGCGAGATCGCGGGTCTCGAGGCCGCGCTTCACGTCGGCCGCGATCCCGGGCGCCGCGTGGAGCCAAGCGTCGTAATACGGCGAGGTGTTGCGCGTGTGCTCCATGCCGTCGGTCGAGCCCGTCTCCTTCGGCCCCTCGTTCGCGACGGCGACGACGATGCGCACATCCCAGTAGCTCGGCGGATAGAGGCACGTCGCGGCGAGCTCGCCGTCGCCCGGCGCGCCCGCCGGCAGTTCCACGAAGCCGCCGTAGACGCTGCGCGCCGCGGACGCGCTCGCTTGCCGCGCGATCGCGCTGATCTCTTCGGGCCGCAGCGCCATCCCCATCGCCGCCTGCGCCGCGCCCGCGAGCGCCGCAAAACCCGAAGCGCTCGACGCGAGACCGCTCGCCGTCGGGAAGTGATTGACGCTCTCGACGCGCGCAAAACGCGTCTCACCAGAGCGCGCGCGGAGGCCACTGAGCAGCTTCGCGGCGCGGCGCGTCTCGCCCTCGCCGGCGACCTTGCCAGAGAGCAGCAGCAGATCGCGCTCGAGCGCCGCGTCGAGCGTGACCGTCGTCTCCGTCGTCAGCGGATCGAGCGTCAGCGAGATGCTCGGCACCGCCGGCAGGTTGAGCGCGACGTCGCTCTTGCCCCAGTACTTCGCCAGCGCGATGTTCGCGCGCGCTACCGCCGTTGCCGTGCTCATCGCGTGCTCCTCACCGGGACGCTCCCGCTACCACGATGAACGCGTCACGCGCGACGGCGCCGACGGCTGCGCTGACGCGCTCGGCCGCTGCTGCATCGGCGCACAGCGCGATCATGCAGCCGCCGCCACCGCCGCCGGTGAGCTTGGCGCCGAGCGCGCCCGCGTCACGCGCGGCGCCGCACATGTCCTCGAGCTTCGGCGTCGACAGCATCAGGCCGGCGAGCAGCCACTGGTTCATGTTCATGAGCTGGCCGAGGCCGCGCAGATCGCCGCCCTCGATCGCGAGCTTGCCGTTGCGCACGATCGCGGCGATCGCCTCGAACGTCTGGCGCGTCTTTTCGGGCACCTGCGCGTGCTGCCGCGCGACGCTGTCGACCATCGACTTCGTCGTGCTCGCCTCGCCGCTGTCGCCGACGACCAGGTGCAGCGCGCGGCGCGCGAGCAGCGGCAGAAGCGGCGCGCCCTTCACGAACAGCGCGAGCCCGCCGGCCGCCGCCATCGCGTTGTCGACGCCCGATGGCTGGCCGTGAAACACACGCTCCCACAGCAGCGAGCGGGCGATGTCGTCGTCGACCGAGCGGGTCTCGCCGAGCGCCTCGTCGATCGCGCGCACCACCGCGACGCCGAGCGCCGCCGAGCAGCCGAGCCCGCTGCCACCAGGGATCGCGACCTCGGCCTCGACGCGCACGCGTGGCCGCTCGCTCGCGTAGCTGGCGAGCACCGCGGCAAACGCGCGACCGAGCGACGGCGCGCCATCGAGCGCCGCGTCTGGCTGCGTGCGCACGGCCCACGGCGCGACCAGCAGCTCGTCGACGGCGTCGTCCGCGAGCGACGTGGTGCCGCTCGCCGTCACACCGCGATCGAGCGCCGCGGCGATCGCCGGGTGGCCATAGACCACCGAGTGCTCACCGAGCAGGATCACCTTGCCAAACGCGCGCGCCATGTGGCTCAGCGATCGCGCTCGGTCAGCAGCGCCAACAGCGCGCCCAAGCGCTCCCGTCCGCGTGTCGAGAACGAGCCGCCCTCGAGCGCCGCGCGCGCCGCAGCGACGTGCGTTTGCAAGTTTCGCTCGACCTCCGCCCGCGCGCCCGACGAGACCAGCAGCTCGGTCGCGTGCGCCACGTCGATCTCGCTCGCATTCGCGCTGCCGAGCACAGCGTCGAGCGGCCCGCGCGCGCTAGTTGGCAGGAGGCGCTCCGCTGCAGCGATCAGCGCCGTGCGCTTGCCAGCGCGAAGGTCGTTGCCGGCGGGCTTTCCCGTCGCGCGCGGATCGCCGAACGTGCCGAGCAGATCGTCGCGCAGCTGAAAGGCGAGGCCGAGCGGCTCGCCGAATCGCATCAAATGCGATACCTGCTCCGCGCTACCGCCGCCGAGCACAGCGCCGAGTCCGAGCGGGCCCCGGACGGTATAACTGCCGGTCTTGAGATGTTGCATCAGTGATACATTCGGCGCGCCGATGAGATCGAGCTGCTGGCCGAGCACCACCTCTTCCTGCATCACGCCGAACATCGTCAGCGCTTCCGGCAGGCGATCGACAGGGAAGGGCGAACCGCACAGCAGGTCCCACGCGTAGGCGGACGCGAGGTCGCCCGCGAGCACAGCCACCGCCGCGCCGATGTGTGCGCTCGCGTAGCGCTTGGCAAACGCTGCGTGTACCGCTGGGCCGCCGCGTCGCTCGTCGTCGCCGTCCATCCAGTCGTCGTGGATCAGCAGATACGACTGCAGCACCTCGAGCGCCGCCGCCGCGTCGACCGTCGGGCCCACATCGTCGGCGTCGTCGTCCGAGCGCACCGCGCCGAACGCGGCGAACAACACCGCGGGCCGCAGGCGCTTGCCACCGCGCATCGTCAGCACGCGGATCGCCTCGACGAGCTCCGCCGAGTCCGCGCTGAGCGCCGCCGCCGACTCACGCTTGCCCGCGAGATAGCTCTCGAGGCGCGCGTCCACGCGAAGCCGAACCTCTGCCATCCATTGCATGCGCGCCACGCTAGCACGCGCTGCGCGGCTCTGACTTACCCCTTGCCGGGGGCGGCTCCCCTCTCAAGATTCGTCACATCTCGCGAGGTCACGCCGTCGCTGTGCGAAGTTGCCCCTTGGCAGGGGCGGGCTTTCACCCCCTCCCTGCCTCCCCCGCTGGGAGGCTTTCACCCCCTCCCTGCCTCCCCCGCTGGGGGAGGAGTTTTCTTGTCAGTAAGTCCTCTCGGGGGAGGATGGTCGAGCGTCCTTGTGTAGCTGGCTGCACA
>Ga0105048_10004666_pt1 | contig 22218 bp, 30 predicted proteins | sample MAT05_FD_78382 | JGI IMG/M metagenome (GOLD analysis project Ga0105048, IMG submission 78382) | Freshwater microbial communities from Lake Fryxell liftoff mats and glacier meltwater in Antarctica - MAT-05 | ecosystem: Environmental > Aquatic > Freshwater > Ice > Liftoff microbial mat | place...
GCCCCACTCATCACGCCCCACTCATCACGCCACACGCCCCCCCCCTCAGCTTCCTCTCCCGATCCGGAGCACCTACCATGTCCGCCTCATGCAATCGATCGAAAAGCTGCTGCGCCGGCTGCGCGAATCGCCGGGCGGGAATGTCTTTAATCCCTGGTACGACCGTGATCCCGATCACGACGCCGATGACCGCGCACCGAAGTGCCGACGAGAGAATCTCGCCGCGTATTTGCAGGCCCGGGTGTCGCGGGCGCGGTTCCTGTTCGTCGCCGAAGCCGTCGGATTTCGCGGCGGTAAGTTCAGCGGCATCGCGATGACCTGCGAACGTCAACTCCCCGCGACCGACCTGCCGCACCATCGCACCAGCGTGCCGACGCTCCCTCTCAACGGGGCCGATCAATTGCAGGGCGTGCTCGAACCGACCGCGATGATCGTCGCGCGCACGATGGCGGCTTCGGGCGTTGATCCGCACGATGTCGTCCTCTGGAACACCTTCGCCTGGCACCCGCATCAGCCCGGCAATCGCCTGACCAACCGCACCCCAACCCCGGCCGAAGTGCAGCACGGTTTGCCGGTCCTGCACGCGATGCTGGAACTGTGTTCAACTGCTAAACTAATCGCAATCGGCAAGACCTGCCAGCGCGCCATGACCGACATCACCCACGTCTGCCCGCCCGCGGTCAGGCACCCGGCCAATGGCGGGGCGACGGAGTTCGCACGCGGCGTGCGAGAAATATTGATGCGTTGAAGCCACAGGGACGAGCCCGAGCGAACGCGTGCGCCGACGGGGAGACGTTTGGGGTGAGGGCAGCGCGTCGGGGAATCAGGCACTTCGAGGTCGTCGTAACCAGGCTCTCACCCCCAGCCCTCTCCCACGGGTACATGGGAGTGGGAGTAAAAACAGCCACATGCGATTGCCCCCGCGCACCCCCGGGGCGATCGGGCGCACTTGACCCGTACGCGGTTCCGGGTAGATTCTCTCCCCTTCGCAGTCCGGAATTCGATGACGGTGCGCGCAGGTGTCCTGCGTTCATTTTTCTTCTGTGGCGTTGGGCTTTGCAGACGCATCATCGATCCGGACGGTGCGAGTTCTACTGTTTAGAGGCGTTTATGAGTCGTGACCTGACCAAAATCCGCAATATCGGCATCGCCGCTCACATCGACGCTGGCAAGACCACCACGTCGGAGCGCATCCTTTACTACACGGGTCGCGTTCACAAGATCGGTGAAGTACACGAAGGCACTGCTGTGATGGATTTCGATCCGGAAGAGCAGAAACGCGGCATCACGATCAATTCTGCCGCCACGTTCTGTGAGTGGAGCCGCCGCAACTGGCTCACCAAGACCCCGCCGACGCCGGACCAGCTTTACAACATCAACCTGATCGACACCCCCGGCCACGTCGACTTCACCGCCGAAGTCGAACGCTCGCTCCGTGTGCTCGACGGCGCGGTTGCGGTGTTTGACGGCAAGGAAGGCGTCGAAGCCCAGTCGGAAACCGTCTGGCGTCAGGCGACCAAATACAATGTCCCACGCATCTGTTTTGTCAACAAGATGGACAAGGTCGGGGCGGACTACGATTTTTGCTACAAGACCATCCTGGAGCGCCTCGGTGCCCCGGCGATCCCGGTCGTCATCCCGATCGGCAAGGCCGACACGTTCAAGGGCGTTATCGACCTGATCGCGAAGGTCGGCTTCATGCCCGAGAAGTTCGGCGACGACAAAGACAAAGGCATGACCGTGAAGATGGTCGCCATTGAGTCGCTGTCGGAAGAAGACCAGAACAACTACGAAAAGTACCGCGGCATCATGCTCGAGAAGGTCGCCGAACTCGACGACGCGCTGGCCGAAAAATACCTGAATGACCCGGAATCGCTCGAAGAAGGCGAAATTCGCGCCGCGCTCCGCCAGGGCACGATCGATTTTAAGGCCCACCCGCTGTTCTGCGGTTCGGCGTACCAGTACGTCGGTGTGCAGCAGGTGCTGGACGGCGTCATCGACTTCCTCCCCGCGCCGACCGACATTAAAGACGTGCGCGGCGTTGATCCGAGGGACACCGACAAAGAACTCGTCCGCAAGCTGGTTCCCGAAGAACCGTTCTGCGGCCTGGCGTTCAAGATCGTGGACGACAAGTTCGGTACGCTGACTTACGTTCGCGTCTACTCCGGCGTGCTCGAATCGGGCACCCGGGTGCTGAACGCCAACAAGAACACCAAGGAAAACATAAGCCGCATGTTTCAGATGTCGGCCAACGATCGCATCGCGCGGGATCGCGCCGAAGCGGGTGACATCGTTGCGGTCATCGGCGTAAACGAAGCCATGACCGGCGACACGCTCTGCGACCTTGATGCCCCGATCATCCTGGAAAAGCCGACTTTCCCCGAGCCCGTCATCAGCATGTCGATCGAGCCCAAGGTGGCCGGCGATAAGGACAAGCTGGGCAACGCGCTGACGAACCTGCGTCGCCAGGATCCGACTTTCCAGGCGAGCTACAACCGCGAAACCGGCGAAACGATTATCGCCGGCATGGGCGAGTTGCACTTGGAAATCATCAAAATGCGTCTGACCCGCGACTACAAAGTCGATGTGGTCGTCGGCAAGCCGAAGGTCAGCTACCGCGAAGCCATCAGCGGGACCGCCAAGGACATCCGCGGCCTGCACAGGAAGCAGTCCGGTGGCCGGGGTCAGTTCGGCGATTGCTGGATTTCGCTCGAACCGTTCGACGGAGTCGGGATCGAGCCGGACGTGCTCAAGAAGCTGAAGTGGGAAGACGGCGTCGCGTTCGAGAACAAGATCGTCGGCGGCTCGATCCCGAAGGAATTTATCTCGTCGGTCGAGTACGGCGTCCGCATGACCTGCAAGACGGGCATTCTGGCGGGCTTCCCGTTGATCAACGTCAAGGTGACGCTGACCGACGGCAGCTACCACGACGTTGACTCGTCGCAGGTCGCGTTCGAGCTCGCCGGTCGTCTGGCGATCATCGATGCCGCCAAGGCCGCGAAGCTGGAGCTGCTCGAGCCGATCATGAAGCTGGTCGTCACGACGCCGAAGGATTTCGTCGGCAACGTCACCGGCGACATCAACCGTCGTCGCGGCCTGATCTTGGACAGCTCCGAGCGTGGCAACACGGTCATCATCGAAGCCGAAGTGCCGCTGAGCGAAATGTTCGGTTACACGACGGAACTTCGCTCGATGTCCACCGGCCGCGCCGCAGCAGCGATGGAGCCGCTCAAGTACGCCCAGGTCCCCGGCAACGTGAAGCAGGAAATCCTGGCGGAAGTGGCGTCGGACAAGAAATAAGGTTCTCCGCCTAAAGCTGAAGAGTCACGCGGCCGGTTGCTGGTATCCAGCAACCGGCCGCGTTTTTGAGCGTGCCGCAAGCGAGTCGCGTGTGCTCATCTCCGCAGACACCGATTTCGGCACTCTGCTTGCTCAGCGAGAGGCTTCAAGACCGAACCTCATCTTGTTTCGCGGAGACTCCACGCGTGATCTCGCACGTCAACTGGCATTACTTCTGGCAAATTTTCCGCGTGAGATGGCGCTCTCGAATGGGGTTGCAATGGTGGTAAAGGACGGAAATCGCCTAAGAATTCGCGCATTACCGATCTCCCCGCCCACTGGCGTTGGAAATTGAGCGTCAAGCTTCCTTGACCCCAGCCCACGGATTGCTATATTACCCGACTCCCCTGAACGAAGGGGGCCGAACAACGACAGGCCATTTGTGGTGTTTGTCGCTCGGAAACAAGTGAAAATCGGAAGAATTGGACAGGTGCAGGAATGACTGGTGAGCGGATTCGCATTCGTCTTGAAGCCTACGACAATCGGGCCCTCGACCAGTCGGCCAAGGAGATCGTTGAAAACGCGAAGCGTACCAACGCCCGTGTTTGCGGTCCGGTTCCTCTTCCGACCCGCGTTGAGCGTTACACCGTTCTTCGTTCGCCGCACATCGACAAGAAGTCGCGCGAACAGTTTGAAATGCGTACGCACAAGCGGATCATTGATATTTTCGAAGCCAATGCCCGTACGATTGAAGCCCTCAATCGCCTCGTCGTGCCGGCCGGCGTTTTTGTGAAGATCAAGGCGTAGGTCTTGAAACAAGTAACGCTCCAGCGAGTAATCGCCGGGGCTTTTTAGTCGCCCGGACGCGGGGTTCATCCAAGAACCCGAGACTCTGTCGAAAGACGGGGTTGCGATCCGGGGGTGATTTTTTGTCCTTTTCAGGACGGGTATCAGACCTCAGTTTTTGGGGCCTGCTCTGCTCGGAAGTGCAATGACACCAGCAATTCTTGGCCGCAAGGTCGGCATGACCCGGGTGTATGACGAGAAGGGCGCGATCGTGCCCGTCACCGTCGTACAGGCCGGTCCGTGCGTGGTGACCCAGGTAAAGACGTCCGACGGCAAGGACGGCTACAACGCTGTTCAGCTTGGCTTTGAGTCAATCAAGGGCAAGTACAGTTCGATGCCCCTCATCGGCCATGCCGCGAAGTCGGGTTCGCAGCCGCAGCGGTTCTTCCGGGAAGTGCGTCTCAAGGACGCCTCGGACAAGAAGCTTGGCGATAAAGTCACCGTCGGCGAGTTCGACGGTGTGACCTATGTCGACGTCACCGGCGTGAGCAAAGGCAAGGGCTTCGCCGGCGTCATGAAACGATACAACTTCGGTGGCCTGTGTGCCTCGCATGGTACCGAACGCAAGCACCGTGCCCGTGGTTCGATCGCGTCATTCGCGACCAACCGCGGCCACAGCGGCAAGCCGAAGCGCGGCCTGAAAATGCCCGGTCACATGGGTGACGAGCGCGTCACCTCCCGCAACCACTCCCTCGTTCGCATCGACGCCGAAAACGGCGTGCTGCTGATCAAGGGTCCGCTTCCGGGTGCGAACGGGTCGTTGCTGTACGTCCGCAAAAGCGTCACGGCGAAGGAAAAGAAGGCTGGATAGTTGCCCGTGGTCAGTTGCCAGTTGCCGATGAGGCGACACGGTGGCTGACCCTGGCTCGGTTTTAGGACTGGCAACTGGCAACTAGTAACTGGTAACCGTCATCATGATCGAAGTCCCCGTATTCAATATCGAAGGTGCCCAGGTCGGCACCGTCTCGGTCGACGAGCAGAAGCTCGGCGGCGAGATTAACGCACCGCTGCTGAAGCAGGCGCTGGTGTACTATCACGCGAACAAGCGTCAGGGCACGGTCCAGACGCAGGCTCGCGGCGAAGTCTCCGGTTCGACCCGCAAGCTCTATAAGCAGAAGGGCACCGGTAACGCCCGTACCGGCGGTATCCGCAACCCGATCAAGGTCGGTGGCGGTCACGCCAAGCAGAAGCGGCCGAAAGACTGGTCGCTGGATATGAACAAAAAATCCCGCCGCCTCGCCCGCAACAACGCCATCCTCTCGAAGATCAAGGACAACCAGCTCAAGGTTGTCGACCAGTTCAACATCACGGAACCGAAGACGAAGCTGTTCGCAGGTGTGCTCAGCAAGCTGGGCATTGAACGAACGGTGCTGGTCGCGCTGGAAAGCAAGACCGAAGCCGTCGCCCGCGCCAGCCGCAACATCGCCAGCACCCGCCTGACGACCGTCGCCCAGCTCAACGCGTGGGATATCCTTCGCAACCGCACGGTGCTGATCACCAAGTCGGGCCTGGAGGCGCTTCTCGCGTAAGCGAAAGCGAACCACTCATGGAATCAACCAAAGTCATTATCAAACCCCTGGTCACCGAGAAAACCACCCACCAGGCGAACGCGCGGAACACCTATTCGTTCCACGTTCACCCCAAGGCGGACAAGCTGGAGATCAAGGACGCGATTGAAGATCTGTACAAAGTGAAGGTCGCCGACGTGCGCACGCTCACCCGCAAGGGCAAGGCGCGTCGCACGAAGACGGGCTACGCGGTCGGTTCGAGCGTGAAGCGAGCCATCGTGAAGCTGGCCGAGGATTCGAAGATCGAGTTGTTCTAAAGACTGGAGAGTTGCCAGTTGCCAGTTACGAGTTGCCAGTAAATACAAAACTGGCAACTAACAACTGATAACTAACAACTAAGAAACTATGGCAATTAAGAAATACAACCCGACATCTGCCGGCCGGCGTCAAGGTTCGGTCATTGACTACAAGAAGGTCTTGACCAAGTTCAAGCCGGAAAAGTCGCTGACCGTCGGCCAGGTTCGTCCCAGCGGGCGTAACCACCACGGCGTGATCACGGCCAAGCACCACGGCGGCGGCAACAAGCAGTTGTACCGTCTGATCGATTTCAAGCGTCTGAAGGACGGAATCGTCGCTGAAGTGAAGTCGATCGAGTACGACCCCAACCGCAGCGTCTTCATCGCTTTGGTTGAATACACCGACGGCGAAAAGGCCTACATCCTGGCCCCGAACGGTCTGACGGTCGGCATGAAGATCGTCAGCGGTCCGGACGCCTCGCCCGATGTCGGCAACGCGATGCCGCTGGCGAACATCCCGGTCGGCCTTGAGATCCACAATCTTGAAATGAACCCCGGACAGGGCGGCAAGCTCGTCCGGTCTGCGGGCCTCGCGGCTCGCCTGAACTCGAAGGAAGGCGATTACGCCGTCGTCACGCTCCCCAGCGGCGAAATTCGCCGTCTGAAGAGCAAGTGCCGGGCGACCATCGGTGTGCTGGGTAACAGCGACTGGATGAACGTCACGATCGGCAAGGCCGGCCGTAACCGCCACCGCGGGATTCGCCCGCACACGCGTGCCAAGGCGATGAACCCGATCGACCATCCGATGGGTGGTGGTGAAGGTCGCGCCAACGGCGGTCGTCACCCGGTCAGCAAGACTGGCGTTCCGGCGAAGGGTGGCATCACCCGAAGCAGCGGCAAGGCGAGCGAGAAGCTCATCCTTCGCCGCCGCAAGTTCGGTCGGTTCCAGCAGCGTCCGCAGACGGTGAATGTGTAAGTGAGACGTTGCCGGGCGACTGGCAACTGGCAACTAGCAACTGGCAACTACTATGAGCAGAAGCAGCAAAAAAGGCCCGTACGTCGACGAGAAGCTGTTCGTGCGTGTGAACACGCTGAACGAGCGCAAGGCGAAGCAGGTGCTGAAGACCTGGGCGCGTGCATGCACGATCATCCCGGAGTTCGTCGGGCACAACTTCGAGGTGCACAACGGGAACAAGTTCATCCGCGTGTTCGTGACCGAAGACATGGTCGGACACAAGCTCGGTGAGTTCTCCCCGACCCGCTCGTTCCGCGGTCACTCGGGCACCAAGAAGGACGCGTCGGGCAGGTGATGCAGTCGTGGCCCGCAAGGCCGCGAGATGAGGTTTGAGTCATGGCTTACACAGCAAAACACAATTTCGCCCGCATCGCACCGCGAAAAGCGCGGCTGGTGATGGACCTGGTTCGTGGCCGGAACGTCGATGACGCTCTGAACATGCTCCAGTTTTCCAAGAAGCGTGCGGCGGTCTACATCGCCAAGGTCATCAAGAGTGCAGTGGCGAACTACCAGGAGCGCGAAACCGCCCCGGGTCAGAACGCCCTGTTCGTCAGCGAGGCCCGTGTCGATGGCGGCCCGACGATCAAGCGTTTCCAGCCGAAGGATCGCGGCAAGGCGTACAACATCATGAAGCGCACCAGCCACCTGGTGGTGAGCGTCGACGAGCGGCAGCAGGCATAACAAGCGAGAAGAACATGGGTCAGAAAGTTAATCCAATTGGCTTCCGTGTCGGTATCACCGAAGACTGGCGCAGTCGCTGGTTTGCTCCGAAGTCGGCGTACGGCGAGTTCCTGATCGAAGACGTTCAGGTCCGCAAGCACATCGATAACAAGCTCAACCGTCGCCCCCCGTTCGCGGCCGTCTCCGACATCCTGGTCGAGCGGACCCGTGAAGAAGTGACTGTCACGCTCAAGACTGCCCGTCCGGGCCTGGTCATCGGGCCAAAGGGTGCCGAGCTGGATAAGCTCCGCGAAGAGCTGGAAGACCTGATCCGCCGCAAGATCGCGCCGATCAAGGTCATTGAAATCAAGAACCCCGACCTCAACCCGCAGTTGGTGGCTGAAGCCGTCGGCGAGCAGTTGAAGAAGCGGGCGAGCTTCCGCCGCGTGGTCAAGCAGCGACTGGAAGCCTCGATGAGCGCCGGAGCCAAGGGCATTCGCGTTCAGGTCTCGGGTCGTCTCGGCGGGGCAGAAATTGCCCGGTCGGAAAAGGCCACCGTCGGTTCGGTTCCGCTGACGACGCTTCAGGCGGATGTGGGCTACGGCTATGCCGTCGCCAACACCACCTTCGGCACCATTGGCGTGAAGGTGTGGATCTACCGCGGCATGAAGGGCGAGGAAGTCCTCGACACCGACGTCCGCGTCGGCGGCCCGCTGCGAAGGATTCGTCGGTAAAGAAAGAACAGAAGTGGCGAGTGGTCAGTGGTCAGAAACGGCCTTATCTGACCACTGACCACTGACCACTGACCACTGTTTGACTGGTGACTTATGCCCTTGATGCCCAAACGAGTTCAGTACCGTAAAAGCCAGCGCGGCAAGATGCGCGGCAATGCGACGCGCGGCAACACCGTTGCGTTCGGCGAGTACGGTCTGATGTCTATGCAGCAGTGCTGGCTCCCGGCGCGTACGATCGAAGCCTGCCGCGTGGCGGTGTCGCACTTCCTTCACCGCGAAGGGCGCCTGTTTATCCGCGTCTTCCCACATAAGCCCATCTCGGCCAAGCCGCTGGAAGTTCGTATGGGTACCGGTAAAGGCGAACCCGAATACTGGGCAGCCGTGGTGAAGCCCGGAACGGTGATGTTTGAAATCGCCGGCATCGACGAGGTCACCGCCAAGAAGTGCCTGGCTCGCGTGGCCCACAAGCTTCCGGTCAAGTGCCGTTTCGTGACCCGCAAGCACACAGTTGGCTGATCACGGGCAACTAAACAAGAGAATCGTCATGAAGAAGAACGAAAAGAAAGAACTCCACGACAAGACCGACGACGTGCTGAAAGAGCTGCTCACGAGCAAGCAGAAGCACCTGTTCGATCTTCGAAGCCAGGCGGTCACCGAGAAGCTGGAAGACCCGACCCAGCTCGGCAAGACCAAACGCGACATCGCGCTGGTCAAGACCGTTTTGCATCAGCGTGCGCTGGCGTCGGCGGAATCGAAGTAGGACTTAGAGACACGAGCAAACTATGGCAACCGCAACCGAAACTCCCAAGCCCCGCTCGCAGATCAAGAAGATCATCGGGCAGGTCACCAGCGCCAAGACCGGCAAAACGATCAAGGTCGAGGTGAAGTACCTGACCCGGCACGCGAAGTACGGCAAGTACCTCAAGCGTACGAGCGTGTACCACGTGCATGACGAGAAGAGCGAAGCCCATGAGGGCGACGTGGTCGAGATCGCCGAGTCGCGGCCGTTCAGCCGCACGAAGCATCACCGGCTGACCAGGGTCATCACCAAGGCGCCGGAGAAGCTCACTCACGACACCGGTGACGACATCACCAAGGCAAGCGGCGCAAAGAAGGAAGACGCGGTCGCGGAGTAGTGTCCAGCGGCGAATGCCGAATGTCGAATGACACTCGGCTCGTGAATCGGCAATCGGCAATCGGAAATCATCATGATTCAGCAACAAACATACGTCGACATCGCCGACAACACCGGTGCCAAGACCGCGATGTGCATCAAGGTGCTCAAAGGCTCGTCGTCGAAGGGCAAGTTCAAGCGGAAGAGCGCCTACATCGGCGACGTCATCATCGGCGTCGTCAAGAAGGCCCTCCCGAACGGCGACGTCAAGGATGGCGAAAAGATTCGCTGCGTGATCGTCCGCACCAAGCAGCCGACGCTGCGTCCGGACGGCTCGTACATCCGCTTCGACCGCAATGCCGCCGTCGTCATCGATAAGGACGGCAACCCCAAGGGCACCCGTATCTTCGGTGCCGTGGCGCGTGAACTGCGTGAGAAGAACTACATGAAGATCGTGTCGTTGGCGGCGGAAGTGGTGTAAAGGAAGTGGTCAGTGGTCAGCGGTCAGTGGTCAGACATGACCCGCCGCTGTGTTACTGACAACTGGCAACTGGCAACTGGCAACTATTATGGCTCAGCGAATCAAAAAAGGTGACACCGTCGTCGTCATCGCCGGCGCGGACAAGGGTAAGACCGGTCAGATCAAGCGGGTGCTGATCAAGCACGATCGCGTGATCGTCGAAGGCATCAATCGCGTGTGGAAGCACGTGAAGCCGTCGCAGCGGTTCCCCCAGGGCGGTCGCATCCAGAAGGAAGCGGCCATCCACATCAGTAACGTGCAGCCGGTCGATCCGAAGACGGGCAAGGGCACGAAAGTGAAGTTTGAGGTCAAGGACGGCGTGAAACACCGTGTCGCCAAGAAGAGCGGCCAAGACCTGGGTAAGGCTTAACGATCCAAACAGCGGCGTCACCGCGACAGTTCGGTGACGAACCTGAAGGAAAAGAATCATGGCAGAAGACAAAAACAAATCAGAGGCCGCGATGAAGGCCAAGGGCGCTGCGGCGAAAGCCGCCGCCAAGGCCCGCAAGGACGCCGGTCCCGGCTTCAAGGTCGCTTCGGAAGAAGAGGCCGGTCCGGCACCGGAGGCCCGTCTGTACAAGGTCTACAACGAGAAAATCGTTCCGGCCTTGATCCAGTCGCTGGGCATCAAGAACAAGCTCGCGTTGCCGAAGCTCGAGAAGATCGTGATCTCGATGGGCCTCGGCAAGGCGATGGTCGCCGGCGAAAAAGCCAAGATGGACACCGCCGAGAAGGAACTGGCGATCATCGCCGGTCAGAAGCCCGTCCGCTGCCGTGCCAAGAAGTCGGTCGCGAACTTCAAGGTTCGCGAAGGCATGGAAACCGGCCTGAAGGTCACGCTCCGTGGAACGCGTATGTACGAGTTCCTCGACCGCATGATCACGCTGGCGTTCCCCCGCGTGAAAGACTTTCGCGGCGTGAGCAACAACGGCTTTGATAAACAGGGCAACTACAATTTCGGTTTCACCGAACAGACGGTGTTCCCCGAAATCGCCGGCGCCGACGTGACGTTTCAGCAAGGCATGAACGTGACGGTGGTGATGAAGGGCGAGAACATCAAGGCATCGCGTGAGCTGCTGAAGCAGTTCGGGTTCCCGTTTAAGAACGACGAAAAAGTGAAGGATTGAGTGGCGAGTGGTCATCACTGACCACTGATCACTGACCACTGACCACTAGGATTTGATATGGCCACAAAAGCCTGGATCGCCAAAGAGAAGCGTCGCGAAGCGATTGTGCTGAAGTTCGCCGACGTGCGTCGGAAGCTGAAGAAGGAAGGCAACTATGCCGCCCTTGCGAAGCTCCCGCGTGACGCGAGCCCGACGCGCTGCAAGAACCGCTGTCAGCTCACCGGCCGAAGCCGGGCGTACCTGCGGAAGTTCAAGGTTAGCCGCATTATGCTCCGTGAACTGGCCCTGAAGGGCATGATCCCGGGACTGAAAAAGGCCAGTTGGTGACGGAGAGGAGCAAGTAGTCAGGAGCCAGAAGCCAGAAGATTGGTTTCTACTGTCTCCCGGCTCCTGACTCCTGGCTTCTCTGTTCGAGGATTGAATCAATGAGCATGCAAGACCCAATCGCGGACCTGTTAACCCGCATCCGCAACGCCAACCGAGTCGGCCGCCGGTACGTCTTCGTACCCAAGAGCAAGATCGGCGTCGGTATCCTTCACGTCCTCAAAGACGAAGGGTACATCGACAGCTTCGACGAGATCGAAGCCTTGCCGATCAGTCAGGTGCGCATCCTGCTCCGCTACGCCTTGAGCGGCCAGAGCGTGATCCACGAGATCGCCCGCGTCTCCAAGCCGGGCCGTCGCGTTTACAGCTCGGTCGAAAAACTGCCCAAGGTGCTGGACGGTCTCGGTATCACCGTGATCTCAACCAGTCGCGGTGTCATGAGCGACCGCAAGGCACGCGAAGCGAACATCGGCGGCGAAGTGCTGTGCCAGGTAAGCTAAAGGAATTTCCGATTGCCGATGGATGATGGCCGAGTGAAATCAATTCGGCATTTGGCATTCGGCAATCGAAATTAAGAACTGGGAAGCCGCCCTGCAAGGGGTGTGAGCCGGACCGGAAAGGAAACTGAAATGTCTCGTATCGGAAAAAAACCAGTCCCCGTCGGCAAGGCGAAGGTCGCCATCAATGGGCAGACCGTCAACGTCGAAGGCCCGAAGGGCAAGCTGTCGTACGTCGTGCCGTCGATCATCACGGTCGAAGTGAAGGGCACCGAAGTCGTCGTCACTCGTCCGAACGACGAGCGTACGACCAAGGCGATGCACGGCCTCGTGCGGGCTCTGATCAGCAACATGGTTGTTGGTGCGACCGACGGGTACAAGAAGACCCTCGAAATCCGCGGCGTCGGCTACAAGGCCGAGCTGAAGGGCAAGGAAGTGGTCCTGAACCTGGGCTTCGCGAATCAGCTTCGCGTGTCCGTCCCCACCGGACTGACGGTCGCCGTCGAGCCGGGTCAGGGTGACATCACCAACCGCATCAGCGTCAGCGGCGCGGACCGTCAGCAGGTCGGCGATTTCGCCGCCAACGTCCGCAAGCTTCGCAAACCCGAGCCGTATAAGGGCAAGGGCATTCGCTACGAAGGCGAAGTCGTCAAGATCAAGCCGGGCAAGGCGTTCGCCGGGGCCGGGTCAAAATAAGTACTGAGTCAGCAGGACTGAGGACTGAGCGACCTCGGTACGCATCACTCAGTCCTCAGTACTGGAGTCAACTATGGCAGATACGAACAAAGCAAAAGCCCTGCGGCTGCAAAAGCGCAAGTGGAGCATCCGCAAGACCCTTGTTGGCACGACGGACCGTCCTCGTCTGTCGGTGTTCCGCTCGGATAAGCACATTTCCGCGCAGATCATCGATGACTACGCCGGCAAAACGCTGGTTGCGGCATCGAGCCTGCAAAAGGACATCCGCGGCGACAAGCCGAACGGCGGAAACGTGGACACCGCCAAGGCGGTAGGCAAGGCGATCGCCGAGCGTGCCAAGGCCGCCGGGATCACCGCGGTTGCATTTGACCGGAACGGTCGTCGTTATCATGGCCGCATCAAGGCTCTGGCGGATGCGGCACGTGAAGGCGGACTGAAGTTTTAAGAGACGAGAAACACATGAGCGACCCGATCGAACCTCAGAACACCCCGACCGAAGCCCCCGTATCCGACGCCCCGCAGGCGGCACCCGCAGCCGCAGCGGCAGCTCCCGGACAAGCCCCGGCACCCCAGCAGCGCGGCGGTGGCCGTGATTCGCGTGGTGGTGGTGGTGGTGGCCAGCGTCGTGGCGGTGGTGGCCAGCGCGGTGGCCCGCGCCGTGACCGTGGCAACGATCGTGACGAAGGCGGCGTCGAGTCGTCGCTCGTCCGCATCTACCGTTGCGCCAAGGTCGTCAAGGGTGGCCGTACGTTCAGCTTCGGCGCGCTCGTCGTCGCCGGCGACCGCCAGGGCAACGTCGGCATCGGCTACGGCAAGGCGAACGAAGTTCCCATGGCCGTCGAAAAGGGCACCAAAGACGCCCGCCGTCAGATGATCAAAGTGCCGCTCAAAGGCAACACAATCCCGCACACCGTCAAGGGCAAGTGCGGGGCATCCAGCGTCGTGCTGGTCCCGGCGCTTCCGGGTACCGGCGTCAGCGCTGGCAAGAGCGTCCGTCCGGTTCTCGAACTGGCCGGCATCACCGATATTCTCACCAAGGCCTACGGCTCGACGAGCCCGAAAAATCTGGTCAAGGCGACGATCGACGCCCTCAAGCGGCTGCAAAGCCGCGAAGACGTCGAACGCGATCGCGGCGTCAAGCTTTCCGCCGACACCGGCGCGAAAGTCCTGGCTGCGGTTTAATGATGAAACGCGAAGAAGCGAAGGTGCGAAGAAGACATTCGTTGCTTTCTTCGCCACTTCGCTTCTTCGCGTTTAGTTGATTTGTTTTTGGCGAGGTGGGGCGTTTTGCCCTGCCGTTAGTCATAGGAGTTTTTAGATGGCACAGTCACATGAAATCACCGCCGGCCTGGCGCACAAGCACGGGCAGCGGAAGGGTCGCGGCGAGTCGAGTGGTCGTGGTAAGACCAGCGGCCGCGGTAACAAGGGCTCTGGCGCTCGCGCCGGCACCTACATCCGCCGTGGCTACGAAGGCGGTCAGACCGAAATCTACCGCCGCTTCCCGAAGCGCGGGTTCAACAACGTCAACTTTGAACGCAAGTTCTACATCGTCAACCTCAACTCCCTGAACGTCTTTGAAGACGGTTCGACCGTTGATGCCGACGCCTTGATCGAGAAGGGCCTGGTGCAGGACACCAAGCAGCCCGTCAAGATCCTCGGGTTCGGCGAACTGACCAAGAAGCTGACCGTCGTCGCCGGCTGGTACAGCAAGTCCGCCTTCGAACAGATCGCCAAGCTCGGCGGCGTTGCCAACAACGCCAAGGGCGAGGCGTTCGCGTTCCCGAAGGAAAAGAAGAAGTTCATTCCGCGCGAAAAGCCCAAGAAGAAGGCCGCCGACGAGGCGCCCGTCGCGGAAGCCCCCAAGGCTGAGTAACTGAAGATTGCTGATTGCCGATTGTCGATTGCCGAACGTGTGACTTTGCTCCACAATCGGCATGCGACAGTCGGCAATCTGCTTTAGGAAGTTCTTCCGATGTTCAAAACGCTGATCAATATTTTCCGCGTCCCCGAGCTGCGCAACAAAGTGTTGTTTACGCTCATGATGCTGGCGATCTTCCGTATCGGGCACTCAGTCCCGATCCCCGGCGTCGACCAGTGGGAATTCCTGTCGACCGAGGCCAAAACGGTTGAAACCGCGAAGATCGCGCTCCGCAACGCCGAGAGCGCCGGCGACCCGGTCGCGATCGAAGCTGCCAAAGCCGAAAAAGAGCGCGCCGAAGCCGCGATGGCCGTCAGCGAGAATCAGACCGATAATTCCGCTGCCGGACGCATCGCGACCTACGTCTCGATCTTCTCCGGCGGCAACCTCTCGCACAGCACCATCTTCGGGCTCGGCGTCATGCCGTACATCTCGGCATCGATCATCTTCCAGCTCCTGGCGACGGTCGTGCCGTCGCTGGAGAAGCTCCAGAAGGAAGGCGAAGCGGGGCGTCGAAAGATTCAGGAATGGACGCGATACAGCACCGTCCCCATCGCCGCGATGCAGGCGTATTTCTGGCTCGGTACAATGGGGGATGGCAAGATTCAATCGACGTGGGATGGCCCGATGTTCTGGGTCACCGGCGTTGTCGCGCTCACTGCCGGCTGCGTGTTCCTGATGTGGATCGGCGAACAGATCGACGAATACGGTCTTGGCCAGGGCATCTCGCTGATCATCATGGCGGGCATCGTCTGCCGAATGCCGGCGGCGCTGAACATGCTCTGGAGCAACCTCGATCTCACCGGCCAGGGCGGACAGGGCACCTACGGGCCCGGCACCGTCATCGCGCTGTCGCTGTCGTTCATCTTCGTAGTCGCGACCGCGATCCTGGTCACCCAGGCCCAGCGCCGCATCCCGATCATGCAGGCCAAGCACACCCGCGGCCGCCGCGTGTACGGCGGGGCGAAGCAGTTCCTCCCGCTTAAGGTCAACATCGGTGGCGTCATGCCGGTCATCTTCGCCCAGTCGCTCATGCTCTTCCCGGGCATGCTCCTCGGCTGGCTTGACGCACTCGCCCGCTCGCAAGGCGGCACCGGGTGGTTCAGTAACACCACCATCTTCCTCAACCAGCAGTTCGGGCACGGCCAGTTCCTGTACATCATCACCGAGGTGGCGATGATTTTCTTCTTCGCCTTCTTCTGGACGACTGTGCAGTTCAAGCCGAAGGATATCGCCAACAATCTGCGTGACTACGGCAGCTTCATCCCCGGCCTTCGCCCCGGCAAACGCACCGCCGACTACCTCGAAAAGGTGATGATGCGCATGACCTACGTCGGCGCGGCGTTTCTGTGCCTGATCGCGGTCGTGCCGACAATCGCCTTCGCCTACCTCGGCATCAACTACGAAATCGCCGCCTTCCTGGGCGGCACGGGTCTGCTGATCGTGGTGTCGGTGCTATTGGACATGGTCCAGCGCATCGAAACCAACCTCCTCACCCGCAACTACGCCGGCTTCCTCGGCGCAGGTGAAGGCGGCAAGCGGATCAAGGGACGACAAGGGTAGTTGCCAGTCGTTAGTTGCCAGTTGCCAGTGGCCGCTAACCGGGTTTCTTGTTTTGATGGCAACTCACTACTGGCAACTGGCAACTATCCAATGCCCATCATCATCAAATCCCGCCGTGAAATTGAGATGATGCGCCGCTGCGGGCATATCGCCGCCCAGACCCTGAAAAAGATGGAAGCCGCCGTCCGTCCCGGCGTGACGACGGCAGAGATCAACCAGATCGCCAAGATCGAATTGCAAAAGCACGGTGCCGTCGGCCTGGCCAAGAACTACCCGACCTACAAGCCCGGCGAAGGCTACCCGGCGGACACGTGCATCTCAGTCAACGAAGAGATCGTCCACGGCATCCCCGGCCCGCGCCGGCTCAAGGAAGGCGATATCGTCACCCTCGACGTCACGCCGTACCTCGACGGCTACTGCGCTGATACAGCCATCACCGTGCCCGTCGGAACGATCTCCCCGCAGGCCCAGAAACTGATCGACGTCACGCGCGAATCGATCAACCTCGCGCTGTCGCTCATCAAGCCCGGCAAGCTCTGGAGCGAGATCGCCCGGCTGATCCAGCACAAGGTCGAATCGAACGGCTTCAACGTCGTCCGCGAATTCGTCGGCCACGGCGTCGGCAAGCGGATGCACGAAGACCCCAAAGTCCCCAATTTCGTCACCGCCGAGCAGCTCCGCAGCGATTTCAAACTGCGCCAGGGCATGACGCTGGCGATCGAGCCCATGGTCGTCATCGGCGACCGCGAAGTGCTGCAATTGGAAGACGCCTGGACGATCATCACCGCAGACCGATCCATGGCCGCCCACTTCGAGCACACGATCGCCGTCACCGAAAACGGCGTCGATATCCTGACGGATGGCCGGGCGACGTGGGGCCTGTAGATCGACGCCTGAATTCCCTTGTCTTCGGCAAAAGGGCGACGCATACCTCATTCGCCACACGGATGAACCGCAACGGCAGCCAAGTCAGCGTAAACCGGAAACTCCTCTTGACATAAATACTCTATATCGTAGAGTACTTGTTCGATGAATTGGTCGACATTAGATCACGAACCTCAACTCACCCGCCCGGTCTTGTCGCGGCGGGGGTTTTTGCGGGTTGCCGGGGCGGGCTTTGCGTCGGCGGCGTGCTTGGGGGGGTACGCCGTCGGCGTGGAACCGCATTGGATCGAGACCACGCGCGTCACCATGCCGCTCGCCAACCTCCCGTCGCGGTGGGTCGGGCGGCGAGTCGTGCAGATCAGCGACCTGCATATCGGCCCGCAGGTGAGCAGCGAATACCTGTTGGCGGCGTTTCGGAAGGTCGAGCGGCTGGAGCCGGACGTGCTGCTCATCAGCGGCGATTTTCAGACTGCTTTCGCCGGTGAGCGCGTCGACGATGTTTGGCGCGTGATGCGCCACTTGCGCCCGCCGCCCGGTGGGGCGTATGCGGTGCTCGGCAACCACGATTTCGGCCACGCATGGGACAACACGCTCGTCGGCGATGCGCTGGCGGACCGGCTCGGCGATTGCGGGATCGGCATGCTCCGAAACCAGCACCGGCAGATCAACGGGCTGACGATCATGGGTGTCGATGATCTGTGGTCACCAACGTACAACGGGCGTACGGCGCTGTCAGCGCTTCCGACGAACACTCCGACGATCGCGATGTGCCACAACCCCGACGGTGTTGATGGCCGCGAATGGGCGGGCTTCGAGGGCTGGGTTCTCGCCGGCCACACCCACGGCGGGCAATGCCGCCCGCCGTTTCTGCCCGCGCCGATCCTCCCTGTCATCAATAAACGCTACGTCGCCGGCCAGTACCACGTGGGCCCAGGCCGCACGCTCTACGTCAATCGTGGCATCGGACATACCTGGCGCATCCGCTTCAACGCCCGGCCGGAGATCACGCTCTTCACGCTTGCGGCGGCTTGAGAATCGACCCTCGCACTGTTGATCTCTGTCTGCCTCCGCATCACAATACGAGGACACACAGAAGGAACTTTTCATGATGACTGCGAAACTGATTGCCCCGGGTTTGATTGCCGCAGCGATGCTCGTCGGATGCGCCGCGAACAAGAAGTGCGAAGACTGCACGATGTCCGCTGGCCATGCCGGGTACAAGGACGCCGCAGGGGATGAGGCGGCGAAGGAAGTTGCGATCACCCGTGAGCAAGTGCCTGCACCGGTGCTGGCGGGCTTCACCAAGGCGTTTCCGGGCGTGACGATCGAGGAGATCAAGAAGGAAACCTACGCCGACGGCACGATCCACTACGAATTTGAGTTCAAAGATAAGGCCGGCAAAGAGCAGGAAGTCGAACTGAACGACGAAGGCGAAGTGCTCGAAAATCATCACTGATCGGCCCGGCAAATGTAATTGAAGCGTGTCGGCCCCGGCGTTGTCCGGGGCCGGCTTCACGTCCGCGTTGCGTGCGGTTTTGCACCCGCATTGATCGCGAGTTACAACCCGATCTCACGGAACCGCATGAAACCGCAGGCGTGGCGCGCAATCTTCCGACTCGTCCTGAGCATCGTGCTGGCGCTGCTGGGCAAGTCGAAACAGCCGCAATCGGCATCAAAATCACGCCCCCGATCGACGCCCAGGCCCGCGCCCGCCGACGCCCGTGATGGGATCGCGAAGCTGTTTGCGGACCGGCAGGGGGATACGATCGTGACGTCGCACGGCGTGATCGTGAAAGTGCTTCGCGACGATCTGGACGACTCCGACGGTTCCGGGCAGCACCAGCAGTTCTTGGTGGAGGTGGCGGGGGACGTGACCGTACGGATCGCCCACAATCTGAAGTTCGGCCGCGTGCCGGTGGACGAGGGGCACACGATCCGGTTCAAAGGCGAGTACGAGTGGAACGATCGCGGCGGGTGCATCCACTGGACACATCACGACCCCAAAGGCTGGCACGAGGATGGCTGGATCGAGCACGGTGGCAAGCGGTACGGTTGAGCGACCGGTGCGGGAATCGCCGATCGGGATGAAACAGTGCGAGCAGGCCCGCGATAAGAATGGTGCCGATTGTTTTTCGATTGTGACGCATAAAAAAACTCGGTTCCAAACTGCCAGCCGAAGTAGTGATGGAACGTCGAGATCCGGCCTGACGAACGCCGGCCTGGTGCTTTGTTCACCACGTGCCGGTGGCCCGCCTGCGTCATTTCGTCATTCGTCGTTCGGACTTCGTCATTCGCCCCACTTCCTGTTATCCTCTGCCGCTTAACCAACAGGAGCCGACCGTGTCACGTAAAGCGTTAATCGTATGGGGTGGATGGGACGGACATCAGCCGAAGCAGGTGGGCGAGTTATTCGCGCGCGTGCTGAAGGAAGACGGGTTCGAGGTCGAGCTGTCGGACACACTCGATGCGTTCAAGGATGAGGCGAAGCTGAACGCGTTGTCGTTGATCGTGCCGGTCTGGACGATGGGCAAGATCAGCAACGAACAGGCAAACCCGGTGTTCAAGGCCGTCCGCGAGCACGGCGTCGGCATCGCCGGGTGTCATGGCGGGATGTGCGACAGCTTCCGCGAACAAACCGAGTGGCAATTCATGACCGGCGGGCAGTGGGTGGCGCATCCGGGCAATGACGGAACGACCTACCGCGTTCGCACGATCAAGGGCAGCTCGCCGATCGTCGAAGGCATACAGGATTTCGACGTTTGCTCCGAGCAATACTACATGCACACCGACCCCGGCAACCGCGTGCTGGCGACGACCGAGTTTCCCGTCGCGGCAGGCCCGCACTCGGGCAACGGCCGGTTCGATATGCCCGTCGTCTGGACCCGCGTCTACGGCAAAGGACGCGTGTTCTACAACTCCCTCGGGCACCAGGAAAGCATCATGGCCGCCGAACCCTGCCTTACAATCCAGCGCCGCGGATTCCTGTGGGCGGCGAAGTAGGAGAGAAGTTGGCCGGTTGCCAGTTCGTAGTTGCCAGTGAAGAATGCGCACCGCGTTCTGGCAACTACGAACTGGCAACCGGCAACTGAGCGAAATGGTTATCACCCTCGACGGTCCCGCAGGCTCTGGAAAATCGACGGTCGCCGAAGAGGTGGCGCGGCGGCTGGGGTACGCGTTTCTGAACACCGGGCATATGTATCGCTCGATCGGCCTGGCGGCGCACCGTCGGCAAATCGATCTGAACAACCACATCGAGCTGATCTACATCGCCAAACACGCCAAGATCGAGTTCGACTGGACCACGTATCCGCCTGCGGTCGTGCTGAACGGCGAGAAGGTCACGCACCTGCTCGGCGGGCGGGAGGCGAGCGAGGCGGCGTCGTACGTCGCGGTCGTCCCGCAGATCCGCGAAATGATGGTTCTTCAGCAGCGGGAGATCGGCGCCGCCCGAGGTAACGTCGTCACCGAAGGCCGCGACCAGGGCACGATCGTCTTCCCGACCGCCGAGTTCAAATTCTACATCGACGCCGCCCCCGAAGAACGTGCCCGGCGTCGCTACAACCAGCTTCGCACGCGCGGCGAGCATGTCGAATTCAAGGAAGTGCTTGACCAGATCCTCGCCCGCGACAAACGCGACCGCGAGCGACTCGTCGGCCCGTTGGAAAAACCCAAGGACGCGATCGAGATCGATTCCACCGTCCTCAACTTCGAGGACGTTGTCCGGCGGATCATCACGATCGCAGAAACGAAAAAACCCACATAGAGGGCCGCGTGCCGCGCGTTGCGTGCTTCGTGGAAAGGGAGTGAGCATCTTCCATTTTCACGCAGCACGCGGCACGCGGCACGCGGCAGAAACGCCGCTGATGTCACAGACACGCCGACCCCAGAAACAACGTTCCCTCATCTGGCGATCGCTCCAGACGATCTCGGCGATCCTCACGCGCGTGATGTTCAACCTCCAGGTTCGCGGGCGCGACAACATGCCCAAGGCGGGCGGGGCGTTGGTGGTTTCGAATCACCAGAGCTATCTCGACCCGGTCGTGCTCGCGGTTACATTCGATCGGCCGTTCGCGTTTCTGGCGGATTCGTATCTTTTCAAGATCGGCCCGTTCGCGTGGCTGATCCGCAAGCTGAATGCGTTTCCGATCGAGCAGGGAAAAGGCGACGTCGGCGCCGTGAAACAGACGATCCGACTGCTCCAGGAAGGGGAGGTGCTCAACGTCTTCCCCGAAGGCACGCGAACCAAAGACGGCCAGCTCCAACCCGTGCTCGGCGGCGTGGCGCTGGCGATCCGCCGGGCGAAGGTGCCGGTCATACCCGCCATCATCGTCGGCGCGTACGAGGCCTACCCGCGCCACCGCATCATCCCCCGTCCGGGCCGCATTCGCGTCATCTACGGCAAGCCGATCCGGCTGGATCATCTCAAGGGCGACGAGATCGTTTCCCATATTCAACTCACCTTCGCGCGGATGTTCGAAGAAGCGCGAGCATGGCGCGACGAGTCGGTGTAAAACACCGGCCATGTCCGACCTTCAACGCCTTACCGAACGACTGCTCAAGTTCCGCGACGATCGCGACTGGAAGCAGTTCCACAACCCCAAAGATCAGATGCTCTCCCTCTGCCTCGAAGCGGCCGAGGTGCTGGAGATGGTGCAATGGAAGAACGGGGCGGAGATGGACGCTCACCTCCGATCCCACAAGGCCCAACTCGCCGACGAACTTGCGGACGTGCTCGGCTGGGTGCTGCTGATCGCCAGCGACCAGGGCATCGATCTGGCGGACGCGATGGCGAACAAGATCGAGAAGAACGAGTCGAAGTATCCGGTCGATCAGGCGAAAGGCCGCGCGGACAAGTACACGCGGTATTCGCGGGACGCCTGACCGCATCACGCGGTCTGACCAGACGCCGATTCCACTTCCGCCGCCAGGATCGAGCGGGGGCAGTTGCCGGGCTCTTCGGAGTTGCTTTCAGTCGGGCAACTCGTGGCGCACGCGGCGAAGGTGATGGACCGAAAATGCTCCGTCACCGCCGGCCGCATCGCTTTGGCGATTCGGCGGAGGTCGTCCTGCAAAAGCGGCTCGAACGGCATCGCGACATCCAGCAGCGTGATCGCCGCCGGCTCGCGCGTGATGCAGTAGCCGCCGTCGTCGAAGCCTTCGATCACGATCTCCGCTCGCACCAGTTCCGCCAGCACGCTCCATGTCGTCTTTTCGTCGACGCCGGAGATCTTCAGCA
>Ga0105048_10004668_pt1 | contig 22214 bp, 20 predicted proteins | sample MAT05_FD_78382 | JGI IMG/M metagenome (GOLD analysis project Ga0105048, IMG submission 78382) | Freshwater microbial communities from Lake Fryxell liftoff mats and glacier meltwater in Antarctica - MAT-05 | ecosystem: Environmental > Aquatic > Freshwater > Ice > Liftoff microbial mat | place...
CCTAGTATACTGCATCTCCGTATTTTTCGGATTAGCCACAGAGCCAAGCCGGAGCCCAGACACAGAGTCCACAGAGGAAAAGCAGAACGGATTTCATACCTCGGTGTTCTCTGTGTCGGAGCGCTGTGTTCTCTGTGACGAAAAACTCATCGAGGGGACTGCTAAGACGTCCCGAAGCTTCTCGTGTTACTGCATACTAGTCTGCAGTCATACTAGAAATTTCGGGACGCCTTCATCATTTTCCACAGTGAGTTTTCTGTCACAGAGAAAACAACGCTCCAATACAGAGGGCTCAGAGCCCTGAAATCCGCTCGGCCTTTCCTCTGTGTCTGGGCTCCGGCTTGGCTCTGTGACTCATCCGAAAACACCTAGATAGAGCATACTAGGACACGGGCGGCGTGGCGACGGGCGGTGTGGCGCCTTCAGTTTTAGCCTCTGCCTTCGGTTTCGGCTCGCCCACGAGCACACTCAACTGCGCCTGCACCTGAATGAAAAACTCCGGCGTCAATTCGCCGCGCGGCACTTCAAAAAGCTGCTTCAGCTTCGCGTGCTCATAGACGTTGCGCGCACCGTCGGCCGAACGGCCCTTCGGGCGCAGCACGCGTTTGCGCTCCAGCATCAGCGCGAGAAATTGCAGCAAGCGCGTGCTCTCCGGCGTCGGCTCTGCCGAGGGATCGGCCAGCGTGATAAAAAGGGTTTCCGCCGTGAGCTTCAGCGCGCGGTCGGGATTTTCATTAGCACGCCGCACCTTGAAAACCTGCACCCAACGGCACGCCACCACGCCCTCCGCGACGAAATTATTCACCTCGGATTCGAGTAAATCATAACGCACAACTTCGCCAGTTTTCAGGCTCACCAGCTGGCTGGCCACGCGACATCCTTCGACAAAAAGTTGACCGGAGACGTGACACGCGGACGCGAGTGGCTGAAGCTGCATTTCCATGCTTCACTTGTTTACTTGTCGTCCTCGCCGACGCTAGTCAATTTCCCGCTCGCCGAATGAACGGACGCCTTATCGCCATCGGTGACATCCACGGATGCCACCAAGAGTTTGCCGACCTGCTCGAGAAACTCGCGCTCACCGGCGACGACCGTCTCATCCTGGTCGGTGATTTGATCAACCGCGGCCCCGACAGCTGCAAAGTCATCGACATCGCCCGCGCCAACCGCGCCCTCTGCCTCCTCGGCAATCACGAACTGCGCCTGCTCAATTACCGCAAAACTAAAGACACGACCTTCCTCAAGGAAACCGACCTCACTACGTTTCAAAAAATGCGGCCAGAGGACTGGACCTTTCTCGAAGCGATGGTGCTCACCCACTACGTCGAGGAACTCAACACCGTGTTCGTTCACGCCGGTTTCCTGCCGAACGAGCCTTGGCAAAAACAGCCCGCCAGCGTCGTGACTCGCATCCAGGTCGTTGATCGCGACGGCAAGCCCCGCAAACGCGCCGAGTCCGAGGGCAGCCCCGTCTGGGCCGACCTATGGAATGGCCCGCCCTTCGTCGTCTACGGCCACACCCCGCGCCCCGAGGTGTACAAATTGAAATGGTCCGTCGGCATCGACACGGGTTGCGTGATGGGAGGAAATCTCACGGCCTACATTCTGCCCGAAAAACGTTTCGTGCAGGTGAAAGCCCGAAAACGTTACTACCCCTAAACTCATTTCTTTTCTCTCATGGCCGACACCTATTCACCGTTCACCGGCGCGCTGCTGCTCTGCGTCGATCTTCAATCCGTTTTCCTCAATGCCGTCGTCGACGGCCCCCGCGTGATCAAGCGCTGCGGCTTCGCCATTCAAGCGGCCAAGGGCTTCAATGTGCCGGTCGTATTCACCGAGCAAGTACCGCAAAAACTCGGCCCAACCCTTCCCGAGCTGCTCCAACTCGCCCCCGAGGCAAAGCAATTTGGCAAAGCCACCTTTTCCGCCCTCGCCGATGACGGCATCCGTGACGCCATCCGCGCGATGGACGTCGAACACCTCATCCTCTGCGGCATCGAAACCTCCGTCTGCGTTTACCAAACCGCGCTCGACGCACTCGACGCCCAGCTACAAGTCACGATCCTCGCCGACGCCGTGAGCGCCCGCCGCCCCGACGACGCCCAAGTCTGCCTCGACGCGCTGCGCGCTCGCAATCACGTCGCCGTGCTCCCATCAGAAACGGTGTTCTATTCCATGCTGCAAAGCGTGAAACACCCCTTCTTTAAAACCTTCACCCAACTCGTAAAAGCTCATGCCTGAAGACACGCTCCTCTCAGTGCGCGAGCTAAAAACGCTCGAAAACGCCACCGGCCACGCCTTCGTCAGCGTGCTCCTGCTGCGTCGGCTCACCGCGAAAACCGCATCCAACGGCAACGCCTTTTTCAGCCTCGAATTCGGCGACCGCACCGGCGCGTTTTCCTGCACGCTTTTTAGCGATCATCCCCAGTTCGACCTCCTGAAATCCCTACCGGAAGGCACCGCCCTCCACGTCGCCGGCAAGATCGATTACTACCAGGGCCGCCTCTCGCCCAAGCTCGGCAAAATCGCCGAGCTCTCCAACGAAGAGCTCAACGCCCCCGGCATGCTCGACCACCTCGTCGAGGCAGCGCCCGAGGACGGCGCCGCGATGTGGACCGAGTTCAACACCTTCATCGAGTCGATCCAGCATCCAGAGCTAAAGGCCACTACTCGCCTCGCCTTCGACGAGATCGGCGAAGCCTTTCGCACCGCGCCCGCCGCCGTGCAGATGCACCACGCCTACCGCCACGGCCTGCTCGAGCACACGCTGCACATGGCGCGCGCCGCCAAGGTCCTGCTTCCGCTCTATCCCGAAGTCCACGCCGACCTCGCGCTCACCGGTATCCTACTTCACGATACAGGTAAGACGATCGAGTACGAGGGCTCGCTCGCCGCGAAGCGCAGTCGCAAGGGCATCTTGCAAGGCCACGTCGTGCTCGGCTACCAACTCGCCCGCAAATCCGGCCTCAAGGCGAAGCTTGCGCCCGCGCTGCTCGAACGCCTCGAACACATCATTCTCAGTCACCAAGGCGAACCCGAGTGGGGCGCCGCGGTGTACGCCGCGACGCCCGAGGCGGTGTTTGTGTCGATGGTGGACAACCTCGACGCCAAGATGGGCATGGTCCAGCGCGCCCTGCGCCAGACCGCCGAGAGCGAGGAATTCTCCGAACGCCTCCCCGGCCTGAATTCGTCGCTGCTCGTGACCAAACCAGACGCCTGAGCCTAGGCCGACGGGCGGGAGGTGCCGCCGCCGGTATTATCCTCGATCCCGCAGTTGGATTTGAACTGCGAAGAAGCAAAGAAGCGAAGCGCAATCAAGAGCTACGGGAAGCGTTTGGCTCAATTTCATCTATCGAAGGAAACGATCTCTACGCATAACTTCCTGCGCATCCTTTGTTTCTTCTATTCTTGGTCGTTCAACTGCGGTTTTTAGGATTATACCGACAGCGACGTCAGGTAAGGCAGTTTACTCTGGCCGTGTTGGCCGCCCGCTCGCCGGGCGCGCTTGGGGACCGAGCGCGAGCAAGCTCGCTGCCTACGCAAAATGCCAACAGCGGAAAACGGCTGATGGCATTTATTGAAATGATCTATCCACTCACATCGCCCGCAGCTTGGCGCCGGAGGCGAGGAGTTTTTCGCGCATCGTCGTCGTGTCTTGCGCGCGCTCGAGGGCTTCGTCAGCCGTGATTAATTCGCGGTTGTACATGCTGGTTAGATGAGAATCGAGGGTGATCATGCCCAAGTTCGCACCCGTCTGGATGTCGGAGGTGATACGGAAAGTTTTGTTCTCACGGATCAGCGACTGGATCGAGGTCGTCGTGATCATGATCTCAAACGCCGCGATGCGGCCGCCGCCGATTTTTTTGCAGAGTGTCTGGGAAACCACCGCCTGCAGCGACGAGGCGAGCTGCGTGCGGATCAATTCCTTCATCGATGCGGGGAACGCGTCGACGATACGGTCGATGGTTTTGGCGGCGCCGTTGGTGTGCAGCGTGGCAAAGACCAAGTGACCGGTTTCGGCCGCGACGATGGCGGCTTCGATGGTCTCGAGATCGCGCATTTCACCGACGAGAATGATGTCGGGGTCTTGGCGGAGCGCGCGGCGCACGGCTTCGGCGAAATTCGGCACATCCACGCCGATCTCGCGCTGCGTGACGATGCAGCGTTTGTGCGGGTGGTAATACTCGATCGGGTCCTCGATCGTGATGATGTGGCCGTCGCGATTTTCGTTTAAGTAATTGATCATCGACGCGAGCGTCGTGGACTTACCCGAACCAGTCGGTCCCGTCACAAGAATGAGACCGCGCGGGCGGAAGAGCAGTTCCTTGAGTTTATCGGGCAGACCGATGTCGCGCAGACTGAAGAGGCGGTTCGGAATCTGGCGCAGCACGAGGCCGTAGTTACCTTTCGACTTGAGGATGCTGACGCGGAACCGGGCCTTATCGGAAAAAGCGAAACCGAAATCGGTGCCACCGTTGAGTTTCACATGCTGCTGGTGATGGTCAGGCGTGATGGCGAGCATGAGCTGCTCGGTGTCGAAGGGCGTGAGTTCCTCGCCTTCGATCGGCAACATGCTGCCGCTGATGCGCAAGGTTGGGGGCTGGCCTACTTGGCAATGGAGATCGGAGGCGTTTTGCTCAACCACCAACTCCAGCAGATCGTTCATGTTATAGCTCATGGGGATTCCTTAGGTTTAAGATATCAAAACGCGCAGACATCCTGTTGGCGATGAACGACACGCACGAGTAGCTGGTTTTACGCGGTCTTTACGAAAGTCCGCGCAAAACCGGTCACGCCGGGTCAACGATTAAGGCTCATCAGGAATTCGGCGTTGGTTTTGGTTTTCCGCAAGCGGGTGATCAGCATTTCCATCGCCTCGACCGGCGGAATGCCCTGCATGGCGCGGCGCAGACCGTGGATGCGGAGCATTTCGTCGGGGTGGTAGATGAGCTCTTCTTTGCGCGTGCCGGAGCGATCCATATTGATCGCGGGGAAAATGCGCTTGTCGACCAAGCCGCGGTCGAGGTGCAGCTCCATGTTACCGGTGCCCTTGAACTCTTCGAAGATCACTTCGTCCATGCGGCTGCCGGTGTCGATTAGCGCAGTGGCGATGATCGTGAGGCTGCCGCCACCCTCGATATTGCGGGCGGCACCGAAGAAGCGTTTCGGCTTCTGCAGCGCGGTCGCTTCCATACCACCGGACATAATCTTGCCGGAATTGGAAGCGAGGGCGTTGTAGGCGCGGGCAAGACGCGTGATCGAGTCGAGCAGGATGACGACGTGCTGACCGGCCTCGACGAGGCGACGGGCCTTTTCGCCGACCATCTCGGCGCAGTGAACATGACTCTCCGGCGCTTCATCAAAGGTGGAGCTGACGACTTCGCCCTTCGTATGGCGCTTGAAATCGGTCACTTCCTCGGGGCGCTCGTCGATCAGCAGAAGGATCAATTTCACGTCGGGGAAATTCTCCGAAATCGAATTCGCCATATTCTGCAACAGCACGGTCTTACCGGTACGGGGTGGTGCGACAATCAGACCGCGCTGGCCGAAGCCGATGGGCGTGAGGATGTCGACCGCGCGCATCGAGATGTCCTTATGAATCTCGGGCGCTTCGAGCAGAATGCGGCTCAGCGGATAATACGGGATCAGATCCTCGAAGGGTTTGACCTTCGAAATCTCGTCAGGCGCGAGGCCCATGACGGAGTCGACGCGGATGACTGAGGGGCAGCGTTCGCCCGGAAGCGGCGCATGAACCAGCGCCTCGACGTAATGACCGCGCTTGAGGCCGTACCTGAAAATGAGGCTCTCCGGCAGGTAGGCGTCTTCTGGATACAGACGGTAGTTGACCGCCTCGTGCACGATGAAGCCGTGGCCCTTGTCGGTGAGGTCAATCCAGCCGCGGTCCAAGATCGGGCGTTTGGCGGCGATGAGCTGCTTGAAGATTTCCGCGAGCAGCTGCTTGCGGTTCGGCGCACCGGCAAAGGTGACGCCCAAGCGGCCGGCCTCGGCGTTGAGCTCGGCGAGCGTAAGCGCGTAGAGTTTGTCGAGGTAGACCGGTTCGCCACCGCCCGAGGTGATTTCGACCGCGGTCGCGTCAAGCATGGCGAGATCGGTGAAGCCTGCGGGATTGGGCAAGTCGCCGTAGTGCGGGACGAGCTCCGGCGGAGGTGGCTGCTGCGGGGGGCGCTGCGGACCACCTTGCCCGCCGTTGCCAACACCAGCGCCGCCCGGGCCACCTTGCTGCCAAGGACGGTCGCCGTGGCGGCCACGGTTGCGCTTATTGCGCTTGTCGAATTTCTCGAACTTGTCGCGTTTCCAATGTGGGTCGTGAGCGCCGCCACCATTGCCCTGACCGTGCTGGGGACGCTGGCCCTGACCATGCGGTTGATGCGGTGACTGGTGCTGTTGAGGGGGTTGGCCGGAAACGGGAGCCGTGGGAGCAGCATCGCCCGAGGCGGAACCTTGGTTTTCAGCAGCCGGCTGGCTCTCGGGAGAAGACGATGGCACTTCGGCCTGGGCTGGAGCGCTCTGCTCGACAGACGACTCGTCGCGCGACGGCTCAAAGGTCTGAGCCGGAACATCCTCGCGCTGGGTCGGCTCAAAAGTATAGCGCTTCGGTTCAGACTGCTCGACAGGTGGAGGTGGTTCAAACGCCGGAGCCGATTCCTGCGGCGGTGCCTCATCGACAACCGGCTTGCGGTGAGAGCGCGCGGGCTTAGGCGACGCTTCGACGGGCGTGACGTCCAAGGCCATCTCTTGAGTAGCATCCCCGGCGGGCTTGGCTTTTTTCTTTACGGTGCGAGTGCGAGGTGCGCGCGGGCGACGCTTGGCCGCGGCCTTCTTGGCCGTGCCTTCAGTGTTATCAGGAGCGTCTTCGTTATTATGTGATTCTTCCATGGATGCGAAAATAGTTTCAGCGTGGTGCTGCGTTTGAGAGCCAACCTAAATGGGCGATGCCGAATGCTTCAGCGCCGCTCCCGCAATTGCGCGATCAGGTGGGTGATCTGTTCGCGCAAAAAATCAGGTGTACCATCATTCAACAAAACGTAATCAGCTAGCTCTAGTTTTTTGGCCAAGGGCAATTGCTTGGAAATTCGTAGCTCGGCGAGCGCTTTGGGGAGTCCGCGCTCTGCTAGCCGGGCGATTTGAAGATGTGAAGTTGTGGCAACGCAGACGATGAAATCAAACCAATTTTCCAAATGTTTTTCGAAGAGCAACGGCACCTCCACCACGTGATCCTCCGTCGGTGCCTCAGCCAGCCGCTCGCGCAAAAGCGCCTCGACACGCGGATGCACCTGCGCCTCCAGCCACCGCAGTGCCTCCTCGTCGGCAAAAACGATTTTCCCCACCTCCGCGCGGTCCACCTGCCCCGCCGCCGTCAACACCTGCGGACCAAACCGGCCCGCCAGCGCAGCCACGATCTCAGGCTGCGTCAACACGTCGTTGCGCACGAGCTCGTCGGTATCGATCCGCCGCCAACCCGCTTCCGCAAAAAAGCGAGCCGCCGTAGATTTCCCGCAACCAATACCACCTGTTAGTCCAATCATCATGACCACGCTGAGATTGGGCTTGCGGGGCTTTCTCGCAAATCATTAGTCAAAGACCATCGCAAAAGGTCTTCGTGCCTGACAAATCCCGCGTCTCGTCCAGCCTCACCAGCAAGCGCATGTTCCCCTCGATCAACACGAAAAACTCCGCCGCCGTGGCCGACGCCACACACGCAGTTTTTACGGGCATGTTCCCACGCGGAAAACCCGCGCTGATCCCGCGTCTCTTTACCGATATCGACGCGATGTTTGGCGGTCGGTATCTCGATTATCAACCTATCGATACACCATACCACGATCTGGAACACACCTTGCAAGTCACTTGGTGCCTCGTGCAAATCCTCGCCGGCCGTCACCACGCCGTCATCGAACCGCGCCTCAGCGAACGCCAATTCGAACTCGCCCTCGCCGCCGGACTCCTCCACGACACCGGCTACCTCAAAATGCGCGCCGACCTCGAAGGCACCGGCGCAAAGTACACCTTCACCCACGTCCTGCGCAGCTGCGCCGTCGCCTCGTCCTACCTGCCGACACTCGGCGTCACCCTCGACGAACTCGACGGCGTGCTCGGTGCCATCCGCTGCACCAACACCACGAGCCGCATCCGCCGCATGCAATTTCAGCAACCCATCGAGGGCATCATCGGCTGCGCCGTCGCCACCGCCGATTTCCTCGGCCAGATGTCGATCCCGAACTACCTCGACGAACTCCCCTTGCTCTTCGCCGAGTTCAACGAATCCGATAACTTCGCCGCTGTCCCGCCAGACCAACGTCACTTCAGCTCCGCCGACGAACTCATCGCCAAAACACCGCACTTCTGGCGCACCAGCGTCATGCCGAAATTAGACAACGAGCTACTCGGCCTCCACCGCTTTCTCGCCAAGCCCTACCCTGACGGGCCGAACCCTTATCTAGACGCCATCAACCACAACATCGCCCTCGTGTCGGCCGCAGCAACGGCCCCCCGACCCAGATAAAACAAACATGTTAGCGACCATTTTTTCGGCGGGACTCCAGGGGATTGAGGCGGAGCTTGTTTACGTGGAGGTCAACACCGGCGAGAGCGGCGACCCGCGCATCGTCCTCGTCGGCCTGCCCGACGCTGCCGTCAAAGAATCCAACGACCGCGTCATGTCCGCCCTCGGCAACACCGGTTTCCGCAAGCCCCAGACCCGAACCACCATCAATCTTGCACCCGGTGACATGCGCAAAGAGGGCCCGATGTACGACCTACCCATCGCCCTCGGCCTCCTCGTCGCCACCGGACAACTCCCCGCCGACGGCCTCGACCAATACCTGATCGCGGGCGAACTCAGCCTCTCCGGCGCGACCCGCCCGATCCGCGGCACACTCGCCATGGCGCGCCTCGCCAAAGCCCTCGGCAAACGCGGCATCCTCCTCCCCGCCGCCTGCGCGCCCGAAGCCGCGCTCGTCGAAGGACTCGAAGTCTACGCAGTCCCCACGCTCGACCACGCCTTCCGCTTCCTCAAAGGCGACATCCCGCTCACGCCCACCCGCGCCATAACCATTCCCCAGGCTTCAGCCGAGGACGGCCTCGGCGACTTCTCCGAAATCAAAGGCCAGCACGCCCTCCGCCGCGCGGTCGAGGTCGCCGTCGCCGGCAACCACAACCTCATCATGATCGGGCCGCCCGGCTCCGGCAAATCCATGGTCGCGAAACGCATCCCGACCATCATGCCAGCGCCCATTCTGGAGGAATCGCTCGAAGTGCTCAGTATCCACTCCGCCGCGGGCCAGACGCTCGGCGGCCCCGCCGTCTTCGGCCGCCGCCCCGTAAGAAGTCCCCATCACACTATTTCCGATGTCGGCCTGCTCGGCGGCGGCACCATCCCGGGCCCCGGCGAAATCTCCCTCGCCCACAACGGCGTGCTCTTCCTCGACGAACTCCCCGAATTCAAACGCTCCGCCCTCGAAGTGCTCCGCCAGCCGCTCGAAGACGGCGTCGTCTCCATCTCGCGCAGCGCCGGCAAGATCACGCTGCCTTGTTCCTTCATGCTGGTTTCGGCGATGAACCCCTGTCCCTGCGGTTACCTCGGCGACCCGAAGCACGAATGCCGCTGCTCGCCCCCGCAGATCCAACGCTACCGCTCGCGCATCAGCGGTCCGCTCCTCGACCGCATCGATATCCACATCGAGGCCCCCGCTCTCTCCATCACCGAACTCCGCCAGGAAAAACCCGGCGAATCCTCCGAAACCATCCGCGCCCGCGTGCAAGCCGCGCGCGACCGCCAGCACGCGCGCTTCATCGGCAGCAAAGCGACCTCCAACGCCCGGATGTCTCACGCACAGATCCGCAAATATTGTACCATCGACAACACGCTCGGCGACCTCCTGCAGCACGCGATGGAGGAACTTTCCCTCTCCGCCCGCGCTTACGACCGCATACTGAAAGTTGCGCGCACCATCGCCGATCTCGCCGCCTCGGATCCCATCGAGTCGAACCACCTGCTTGAGGCCATCCAATACCGCAGCCTCGACCGCAAGGTGTTTTACTGAACCGCGCCGAAAAGCGGCCGCCGTAAGAGTATTTTGAAACGCCGTAGCCTCTTTGGGTTAGTGACATTTTGCGTAGGCAGCGAGCTTGCTCGCGCTTAGCCCAGAGCGCGCCCTCCGCGCGGGCATCCACACGATTTAATACCCAGAGCCCGGAGCTTTTACATCAAAGCCAAGCCCGTTAAGATTTTTACCGAAGAGAACGAAGGCAACGAAGACACGGCGCTGAAAACCAAAATCGCTTCGTTCTCTTCGTTCCCTTCTGTGAAAAATTCAGAAGCTTAGGGCATTTAGTGTAAATTAAAATGCACGCTCCGTCAGTCCGACCCGCACGGCGGGCGCGGCGCGTCCGCGCCGTAAAACCCACCTCACCGCGCCGCTTTGTTGCTGCCCGGGATCGCCAACACCACGAGCCTGCCCGAGGCCTTTGCCGCCGTCGGCACCGTGATCACGATGCGCGTGAGTCCGGGATTGGCGGAATCCTGCAACGCTCGCGGTGCCGACACATCCTGCACCTCGATCGCGATAGCCGAACCATCGGACTGAGACTCAACTTTGAGCACCAGCGATTCCCCTTCCTGCTCCAACAACAAGCCGCCAGCGGTACGCGTGACTTTGGCACGGGTGAGCCATTGCCAAGTGGCGGTCACGGGACGCTCGGCGGCGGTCCACGCGGCGGCGATACTGATCGAGCGATCCGCCTTTAACGTGATCGCGCGCTCCACGCGAGCCACCTGACTGCGGTAAAGCGGCGTCAACTCGATCACGTTGCCCATCGTGCCGTGCTCGTCGGACAGTGCGCGGATTTCTGCCTTTTCATCGACGTCCTGATAAGCGCCGTCGAAACGTGGGATGTTGTGCCCTTCGGGGCCAACGCGGAAGGTTGTCCAGCGGCTGCTCGCCTGCGAGTAGTTCCAAAGATCGAGCTTGGCTGCGCGCATCTTGTCATAGCTCTCGGTGCCAAGATCTACCGCCCAGCGCACACCATCGGCTTCGAGGATAAAACTGCCGACATCCCTGTGGGCATGCGAGTGGTTCGGCGTGCCGCCTTTGACGGCGACAAACGCAGCCGTCCGGTCATCCCACGCCGAACGCATCGCCGCGAGCGGTAGCACGCCTGCGATGGTCCAGTGCCGACTGCGGTGATCGCTTCCGGCGGGCAGCGACGGATCCCACCAAAGAATTTCCAGAGGCACATGGCGGCTTAAACCCACATTTTTCCCGAGCAGAGCGTTTTTACCGGTGGTGAGTTTCTCGACCGCGCGAGCAATATCGACGAACTCGTCGCGCGCCAAACTGCGGTCGCGCGTTTCGCGGGCAAACCAGAGCATGATCGGTTCGTTGAGATTTTCTAGGTGGTAGTCTGAGAAATTGAAGTCATCGCCGGTTGGCCCAACCATCTGGTTGTTGTAATCGGCAGGCTTCAGAAAGCCCGGGAATTTCTCGAAGTTGCAGCTCGTGCCGAGTGCCGAGCGCCGAGCGCAGCGCCTCGATGAGAATCACATGAAAACTCGTGCCGTAGGACCAGTAGCTCGGGCCTTCCGCATAGGCACCGTCGGGCGCATAAGTGCCGCCGACTTTGCCCATGTGCCGCACCGCGCGTTCGACGACTTGCCTCGCCAGTGCGGGTTCGCGCTCCGCGATGGCCAGCGCTCCGACGATGACGCCAGTGTGGCAAACTTGCGTCCAGTTGAAATCGCCATCGACCCAACTGCCGTTGCCCGACGGAACCTCCAACGACGGCAAAATCGCATTTTGCACAATCGCTTTGGCGATACGGTCACGTTCCTCCGTCGAGAGCTCATCGTAAAGCCAGTCGAGCCCGAGGCCCGCCGCCAAAGACGCCTCGCCCACATCGAGAAAATGCGAGGGACGCCACTCCGGCAAATCGCACAAGCGCCGCAACTCTTCACGCGCCTTCACGCAATAGCGTTTCTCCCCCGTCAGCCGGTAGCTGAGTGCGAGCGCGAGGATGCGCCCTTGCGCCTGGCGCGCCGGTCCCATCAAAAATCCCGTCGCAGGAAAATTGATCGGTTCACCCGCGAGCGCTTCTTTCGCCTGCTGTTTAAGCAAAACCAGTAGCTGGCGCGACACCTCCTCGGTGGGCGTCTTCAAAGCCTCGAAGCGCGCGGCATTCGCAAGGAGACGCGGATGCCCCGGCAGTTTTGCCCACGTCGCCTCAGCGGGTGCGACGAGGATCGTGGGCGCCATCGCTTCGTTCGCACACAGGGCTGTGCCGAGGAGGCCAATGAAGAGAAGAGCGGCTGCGGGGGGGCCTTGTTTTCATGGGAGCACAATGAGCAAAAAAATTCCTGTGGCTTGTTTACGCCCTCCGATGCGTCATCGTGCCCCTCTCTCCATGCCCCTCTCCCCTCGCAAAAAACGCCAACCCGCGGCGTCTCCGTGGATCGAATGCCGTGACTCCGTCATCCACGGCCAAGGCGTTTGCGCCGCGCGCGACATCCCCGACGGCACCCGCATCATCGAGTACACCGGCGAACGCATCACCAAAGTCGTTGCCGAACAGCGCGAACAGGAACGCCTCGCCCGCCAGCGCGCCGGCGGCGACGACTGCGTGTACATTTTCATCCTCAACCAACGCCACGATCTCGACGGGCGCACCTCCGACAACATCGCCCGCCTGATCAACCATTCCTGTGCGCCAAACTGCCGCGCTGAGACGATTCGCGGCCACATCTGGATCATCGCGCGCCGCGACATCGCCGCCGGCGAGGAGCTCACCTTCGACTACGGTTTCCCCTACAAAGAGTGGCAAAAACACCCCTGCCGCTGCGGCGCGCCGCGCTGCTTGGGCTACATCGTCAACAACGACCAACGCTGGCGCGTGCGAAAACTCCTCCGCGGAAAAAAACGCAAAACGAGCCCGGCCAAGTCGGCGTAGCTAATTCTATTCCTGAAGTTTCACAGAGGGCACAAGAGGTGGCACAGAGCACCACAGAGAAAGGTGAATTAGCCGTACTTCAAATAACAACAAACAGGCGCCGTTGTGCAGGTAGGGCAAACCGTCCCCGGTGAGCCGCGCCTCGGCAAGACGCCGCGCCCTATCATCATCGGTGTGATTCCCCCCCAGCCCAGCGCCATGACCACGACCGTGAACCCACCTAACGCTCTCTGTGGCGCTCCGTGCCACCTCTCGTGCCCTCTGTGAAACAAACTCCCCCACCCCGCGCCCCCCCGCGCTTTAACCGCGCGGCGTCCGCCGCTGCCAAGCGAAACGCTGACGAAACGGAGCCACGGGCAAGGCGGACGAACCACGAGCCACCGGCTTTTCGCCGCCACCCGCCGCGAGCGCCGCGGCTTCACGCGCCTTGTCTTTCTTGCTCTTGCGCTTGCCCTTCACGCCACCGGTCTCGGGCGGCGCGGGTACATCGGTTTCAACCGGCTCAAAACCTTCGATCTGCTCACGTGGCAGGTCCAGTTTGTGGCGTTTCTCGATCAGGCAAAAATGCGCGTAGGTCTCGGCGCTGACGAAGCTGATCGCCACACCACTCTCACCGGCGCGTCCGGTGCGACCAATGCGGTGCGTGTAATCCACCGCCGAGCGCGGCAGATCAAAATTCACCACGGCGGGCAGTTGAACAATATCAAGCCCGCGCGCCGCCACATCGGTGGCGACGAGCACCCGAACTTTTGACGCCTTGAAATCCGCGAGCGCCTGCGTGCGCGCACCTTGGCTCAGTTCGCCATGGAGCCCTGTGGCGACGAGTCCGGCGCGACAAAGTTTTTCCGCGACGTGTTCGGTGGCGTACTTTGTCGCGACAAACACCAACACGCGCTCCCAGCCGTGCGTCTCGATCAGATGCCGCAACAACTGCGTGCGCCGCGGCGCATCAACTTCGATCATGCGCTGCGCAATGTCGGGTTTCGTCTCTGGTTCGGTGGGCAGATCGACGCGCACCGGCTCGCGCAGCAGTTTCGTTGCGAGCGCCTGCACCGCCTCGGGAAACGTGGCGGAAAAAAGCAGATTCTGCCGGCGCGCCGGGAGCAGGCCGAGGATGCGATTCAGTTCCTCGCTGAAACCGAGCGAGAACAATTGGTCGGCCTCGTCGAGCACGAGGGTCGAAACAGCCGACAGCGACACGGCGTTGTGGTCGATCAGGTCGAGCAAGCGTCCGGGCGTGGCGACGATGATGTCAGCTCCGCCGCCGAGCGCCATCATCTGCGGGTTGATGGAAACGCCGCCATACACGACAAGGGTCTTGAGTGGTTCGGGTAGGAAACGGGCGTAGACGCGAAACGACTCGCCGATCTGCGCGGCGAGTTCACGCGTCGGCACGAGAATCAGCGCGCGAACGAAGCGGCCGCGTTCGCGGCGACCGGCGGAGAGCGCCTCCAGAATGGGCAACGCGAAAGCGGCGGTTTTGCCCGAGCCGGTTTGCGCGGAAGCCTGCACGTCTTGACCGCGCAACACTGCGGGAATAGCGGCGGCTTGGATTGGCGTGGGCGCAGTGTAACCGCGTTCAGCGACAGCGCGCAACAGCGGAGCAGAAAGTCCAAAGGAGGAAAAAGGCATGGGCAAAAAAACTAACGCGGAGGCCGGCAGGCTCAGCCGACTTTGACGATGATTATCTGGCCGTTGACACTCACGCGGTCGCCCGCGAGGAGTTTTTTACGCTTCTGAGTTTCGACCACGCCGTTGAGCAAGACACCGCCTTCAGCGATGAGTTGTTTGGCTTCGCCGCCGCTGTCGCAGAGACCGCCGAATTTGATGAACTGGCAGAGCTCGATCGGCACGGCGCGAACAACGATCGTGCGATTCGAAGCGCTTTCAGAAGGTTCGGCTGAGGAGTTTTTCATGAATGGCGGTTACTTTTTATCGACGGGTTTCACAAGGCGGATGCAGTCGGGGTCGATGAAGATGAGCTGCTCACGGAAGAGCGCGCCGATGGCCTGCTTAAAGGCTTTTTTGCTCACGCCGAAGTAGTTTTTGATATTCTGCGGCGGGCTGTTGTCGTTGAAGGGCAGGCGTCCGTTTTTGGCGTGGAGCTTTTCCATGATAATCTCTGTGAGCGGCGCGATGCGGCGGTAGCCCGCCTGGCCAGTGGCGAGGTCGAGTTTGCCATCGGGGCGCACGGCGCGCACGAAGCCCTCGACGCTTTGGCCGATTTCGAGTGGTACGGTCACGTCGGTCTTATAGAGCAGGCCGCGGTGCGCGTCGTTCACGATCATGTTATAACCGAGCGGGCTCTCGCCCATCACGATCAGTTTCACGGTATCCCCCTCACAATAAGTTGCGGGCGGAGGCAGCGAGAGGCAGCGGTTGAGGCGCGCGGTCGCGACGAGGCGGTCGGTCTTCGCGTCGAGCGCGACTTGCACGAGCACGCGTTCGCCGGGGTTGAGCGGACCGGCCAATTCGCGGAGCGGCAGGAGCAGATCCTTGTCGAGCCCCCAATCGAGGAAAAAGCCGATGCGCGGATTTAGGCTCACGACGCGCAGCAGCGCGAATTGGCCGACCATGGCGAAAGGTTTTTGCGTCGTCGCGACAAGGCGGTCCTCGGAATCGCGGTAAATAAACACGTCGATCGTGCCTCCGGGTTTGGCTCCGGGCGGGACGAAGCAACCGGGCAGCAAAATTTCGCCGTGCGTGCCGCCGTCGAGATAGAATCCAGGTGGTGCGCTGCGGACGATAGGGAGCTGGTTGCGTTTGCCGATGAGTGCCATGCGGGGGACACCGTGCACACATCCCCTGCCGATGGGGAGTTTATAATTCCATCGCCAGCACCAAAGGCTCAAGAACGCAGCGCCCAGAGCACCTGAAACTTCTGCCCGAGATGATGAAGCAGCTGGAGCAGGCCCATCTTTCGCTGGCTGAAACGCGCCGCCTCGGCCGTCGCCGTAGCAGCCAGGAACGCCGTCGCGTGACGGATCAAAAAGGCTTCTTGTGACTCTAGCCGTGGTTCGGCGAAGCCCGCTCGCCCGAACGCGTCGGCCAACCAATCCCAGCACACATGGCAGGTGAGATCCTGCTCGCCGGGACGAGCCAACAGGTCGTTGGACTGCGTGTGGCGGAAGTACGCGCGGGCCGTTCCGGCGGGAGCCGCTTCGATCAGCTCGCGCCAGCTCTTGCCGTAGTCAAACGCCACAAACAATCCCGTCCACGGCTGCGCCGCCAGCTCTTCGGCCAGCGCAACCGCCGCGAGCGGCAGATCGACGTGATAACCATCGGGCGCGTTTGCCGGCAGCAGAGCGCACGGCGGCAGCGCCAAAGTGGTTTCCACGACGACCTCCTGCAACCGGTCCTCGCGCAGCTGCACGCCGAGTTCGCGCCAGACTCCGCCACGCACCACAAAGCGCCGGAACGGTTGCGCATCGAAGAGCTCGTTGGAAAACACCACACAGCGCCCCGCGAGCGCCACCGGTTCGCCAAGCCGAACCGTTTTTACCGCGCCAAAACGATGCGCGACGCCGTTCATCACGCCGCCGCCCGGCTCCGCACCGATCTCGACAAAGGTGTAGTCCGACAAATCCGTGCTCCCCAGCAGCGACTGACAGGCCGCGTGAATGAGTTCGCCAAAAAGCGGGCCGCTGCTGCTCGCGGTATAAAAATCCGTGCCGCCCGCGCGCCCCACGCGTGGACGCGGTTTTTGGTAGTAGCCGAGCGTCGGATGGTAGAGCGCCTGCGCCATGAACCGATCGAACGGCAGCCGCCCCTCGGCATCCGCCGCAGCGCGGAACGCGTCGAGAAACTCCGGCGAAGGCAGTGAGGCGTGGTCAATTGGGCTGGGCATGGCGGCTTGCGAAAAATCGTAGGGCTTGGACAAGAGCGCACTTGGCCCCGTCTTGCGAAAAGAATCTGCGATCACACACTAGTATGCAGTAACACGAGAAGCTTCGGGACTCCTTCGCCGTTTTTTTAATGAGTTTTTCGTCACAGAGAACACAGCGCTCCGACACAGAGAACACCGAGGTATGAAATCCTTTCTGCTTTTCCTCTGTGGACTCTGTGTCTGGGCTCCGGCTTGGCTCTGTGGCTAATCCGAAAAATACGGAGATGCAGTATACTAGGTTGACGAACCCATTTACAAACCGCCGCGGATTCACACAGTCGCCAGCATGGTAAAACGGATACTCACCATCGCCCTCGGTGCCCTGCTGGGAACCTGTGTCGCCCTCGGCGTCGCGCGCATGGCTTTTCTCTGGGGCATATTTTCGGACCGCGACCTCAACCGCTCCTCCGAATACGTGCGAGAAGTCCTGCAATTGGTAAATGAAAACTACTTCGACGCCAAAGCCGTCGAGTACCCGTCGCTCACCCGCGCCGCGCTCCACGGCATCGCCGAATCACTCGATCCGCACACCGAGTTCATGGAAGCGAAGGACTACCAGCAGCTCCAGGAAGACATGAGCAGCGAGTTCGGCGGCGTCGGTATCCAGATCGAGCTCCGCAAGGAACACGTCCTCATCGTCGCCCCCATTTCCGGTGGCCCCAGCGAGCGCGCCGACATCCAGCGCGGCGACGAGATCGTCAGCATCGACGGCGTGAAACTGGAAAAAGCCACGATGGACAACGTCGTCGAAAAACTCCGAGGCAAACCTAAAACCAGCGTCAAAATCGGCCTCTACCGCGCCAGCTCCAAACGCGATTTCGAGGTCACGATCGTCCGCGAGATGATTAAAACCGAGAGCGTGCGCGACGTGCAAATCCTCGAAGACGGCGTCGGCTACCTCCAGCTCACGCAGTTCACCGAGCGCACCGGCGAAGAATTCATCAAGGCCCTCAACAAACTCTCCGAGCTGGAGGCCGACGCTCTTATCATCGACCTGCGCAACAACCCCGGCGGCTTGCTCGACGCCGCCGTCGCCGTCGCCGAACCGTTTTTCAAAAAAGGCGAACTCATCGTCTACACCCAAGGCCGCAAACCCGACGACCGCGAAGACTACAAAGCCGAAGCCGACGAGCCGCCGCTCGACATCCCCGTCGCCGTCCTGATCAACGCCGGCAGCGCCAGCGCCGCCGAGATCGTCGCCGGCGCACTCAAAGACACACAACACGCCGTGATTGTCGGTGAGCGTTCGTTCGGCAAGGGCTCCGTCCAATCCATCTTCAAACTCAAAAATGGCGAGGGCATCCGCCTCACCACCGCCCGCTACTACACGCCCAGCGGCATCACACTCCACGAAAAAGGCGTCACGCCCAACGTCGAAGTCGTCATGTCGCCCGAAGACGACCAAAACATCCGCCTCCAGCGCGCCCGCCGCGACGTGAAAGCCCCGGCCGAGTTTAAGGAACGGTTCGGCTTCGAGCCGATCGAGGACCGCCAATTGCAGGCCGCAATCGACGTGCTGCGCGGCATCATGATCCTCGACAAACGCAAGCCCGAGGTTGTCACCACAAAAACGGAGAAAAAATGATCCTCGCCCTCGAAACCTCCTGCGACGAGACGGCCCTCGCCGTCTTCGATCCCGCGCGCGGCCTCCTCGGCGAATGGGTCCACAGCCAGATCGTGCTCCACGGCCGCTACGGCGGCGTCGTGCCCGACCTCGCCACACGCGAACACCTGCGCACGCTCGCCCCGCTGCTCGGCCGCGCGAGAGAAGTGACGGATGATTTTCGTGCCGTCACGAGTTTGGCGGTAACCCATGGTCCGGGTCTGGCCGGCTGCCTCGCCATCGGCACCGCCGCCGCCAAATCCCTCGCCCTCGCGCTCCACCGGCCGCTCGCCGCCGTCAACCACCTGCGCGGCCACGCTTTTTCCCCCTTCATCGCCCTGCACGCCGAAGCCCCGGCGGAGTTCACCCAAAAGTTTTCCGCGCTGCTGCCGCACCTCGGACTGATCGTTTCCGGCGGCAACACCCTGCTCTTCCATCTCGATACCGCGCTCCAAATCACGATCATTTCCTCGACCCGCGACGACGCCGCCGGCGAGGCGCTTGACAAAGGCGCGAAACTCCTCGGCCTCGGCTACCCCGGCGGCCCGTTGATCGAGCAGCAGGCGGAAAAAGGCCGGCCCGACGCCTATGATTTCCCGCGCGGCATCGGCCCACGCAGCGAACTCGACTTCAGTTTCTCCGGCCTAAAAACCAGCCTGCGTTACCTCTTGGAAAAACTCTCGCCCGAAGAAATCGCCGCGAGCATGTCCGACCTCTGCGCGAGCTATCAACAAGCGGTGATCGACGCCCTCGTGCGCAAAACCACCGGTGCCCTCGCGCGCGAACCCTACGCCAGCGTCGGCCTATCGGGCGGCGTGTCGAACAACCGACCGCTGCGCGCCGCGATGGAACGCCTCGCCGCCAAACAACGCCTGCCGATTCTGATCGCCCAGCCCAAGCACACGGGCGACAACGCCGCGATGATCGCCTTCGCCGCCTGGGTCGATCCACAAGCCACCGCCAATTCCGATTTCGCCGCCGTGCGCATCGAGCCGGGCTTGGCCCTGGCCTGAGGCAGCAATTCGCCAGAATACCGGAAAAACTAAAATATCGCCTTGTAGGCTGACAGGAAAGAAGGCCACCCGCTCGCGGACACGATTGAGGCTAAGCTCGAGCAAGCTCGCGAAATAGTCTGAAAGCAGGGAGAGGCGTTTCGCCGAGCCGCAGCTCACCGAAGACGGTGCACCCTGCTGCCACCACCTTGTCGCAATAATTTAAGCCCATTTGCGCCTCGTCGCATCCCTTCTATCTACACACTGCCCTCTCACTTTTAAAATGTAAAATCATGGAGAGTTTTGTATGAGCCCTTCATTTTTACACTATCATTGCCGGAATCAGCCCGGAAGAGGTGGTGCAAGCTAATGGCTGCAAAAAACGCAGGTTTTTAAAAAGTCATGTAATACGTGAGTAAAAACGCAGTAGATACCAGGCAAGAGGGAGGAGGCGACAACGCCTTTTTATTAAATGCCAGCGCGGCCCTCCTCGCGTTGGCTTAATTAAATAGAGCAGGAGCGTTATGTTACATTTAAAAGAAAGTCATCCTATGATCACCGCACGGAATATCTTATTCCAGACAAGCCACGCATTCACGCGTAGCCTTCTATCCCTCACCCACCGCAAGGCCGTGATCGCACTCGCCATTACAGGCCTGAGCCTTGGCTCTAACGCCGTGGCGGCCGATCGTGAAATCGGCGGCTATGTCGACCGCGCGGAAGATCGTTTTGTCCGCAACGTCTGGAATTTTATAAAGAACTTCCAGGGCTGGCAAAATGTCGGCGGAAATCGTTGGGCTGAAACTCAATATTATTGGGCCGAGCCGTTTGAATTCAACGGAAGCCATCTCAGCTATGTTGATAAAATGGATCTAGCCTACGTCGCCGGCCACGGCTCCGGTTATTATATACAAACCAACCAAAGCACGAGCACGGGCGTAGACTTACGCTTTAGCCCCGGTTACGGCACACTCGCGAAAGGAGGCGACCTTGAATTTCTCATTATCGAATCCTGCTACACCGTGGTTTCAGCCCCTGAGGCTGCGAATTGGTGGACACCTTGGACCTCCATCTTCCAAGGCCTGCATCAATTGGTGGGCTTCCGCACCTTGAGCAATTCCGACAACGGCATCCCCCATCGCTATGCGAACAAACTCAAAGCGTGTGGAGGCATCTGGCAGGCGTGGTTCAGCGCCGTCAATGAAGAGCGAGCCTACGCCAGCTATCACAATAGCGACGGTTCGCCCTATCCGGGGTTTGCCAGCGCCATCATGTATGTCTCGACAGAAAACGACACCCTGGCCGCTTACGCCGCAGATCCTGCCGGCGGCAGCGCAGGCATGAAGACCTGGTGGCAATATTGATTCCCCGATAACGAGATCTCTAAAAGTTTTAAAACATCTATAATATGAAAACGTACATTTTTTCCCGCAGCCTTGGCCTAGCCCTACTGGCCATCACCCTCGCCGCTTCGGCACAGGCAGCTTCGTATAGCATCTACCCGTTTGAAAAATCGCCAGAGGCCAACGCCGATGCCACAGCCCGGTTGGCGCGTCAATACCTCGGCACCGTTGAGCTGCAAACGATACAACGCACCCAAGACACGCTTTATCTCTCATCGCCCAAGGATAACTCTACCCACATTGAGCTCAATGTGGTGAACGGCGAATTCCGCTTCGAACGCGGACTAAAACGCTATCTGGGCGAATTCGTCCCGAAACTGCCTTCTACGAAAGAAGTCGGCGACCTCAGCCTAGGCTTTCTAAAACAAAACGGCCTTCTGCCCAAAAATACCGCCGAGCTAAAACTCGCGCACATCGGTGGCCTACGCGCACAAAGCCTCATTGATGGAAAAAATGCAGGCCCGATCATCGATAAGCTCATCACCGTCACGTACACTCGACTCGTGGATGGCCTGCCCGTGATCGGCCCAGGCTCAAAGCTGGTCCTGCAAATCGGTGATAGAGGAGAAGTCGTCGGCCTCATTCGCCATTGGCGTGAATTGAACGTGGCGAATCGAAAAGAGATCTCGCGCGCCGACTTGATTGACGAAAACGAAGCTTACGATCTGGCGAAGCGCCAGATTCTCTCCGAATTCGGGAAAGATGCGGTCTTCGAAGTGTGCGGTAAAGGTCCCGCCTATTATGATAATAGCGGCGGCATCCTCCAACCGGTTTATATATTCGAGACGGAAGTGATCACGATTGATGACAGTGTCGTGCCGACCAAATACCTCGCGGTGATCCCACTGCTGCGCAACTCACCCGAACCGCTCGCCCTCACGGCGCTCGATCCGAAGGCGAAAGAACTCATCCGCAACGTGCAGTCACGGACAACTCCCCCGCGGCACGTCGGCGATGAATAAAAGCCGAAACCAAACCTGATCACCAAGCCAACAACCGCGCCACGGTGTCCCCGGCGGCGCGGTTTTCTTGTGGAGCGCGAGCCCTTATTCCGCGCCATCATCAACTGAACTCAATCTCGCTGGAGGTTCGCCTGCATAAATTTCAGTCGAACACTTTCCCCTCAGCGCACCGCTCCCGTCTATTAAAAAACCGGCGGATCAACCTTCGCCCAACGCGCTGCGCAGCTTCGTGAGCTCGGTGCGTAGTAGCACCACCTCGGCTTCGAGAGCAGCAAGACGGCGTTCAACTTCGGGCGGCAACGTAAGCGATACCGTCAACGGCGCTGGCTCGCTTGCAGAAATCTGCGGCATGTCTCCCGTGAGCCGCTGCGCCCAACGTGCTTCTTTTTGTCCTGATTGACGCGC
>Ga0105048_10004670_pt1 | contig 22214 bp, 23 predicted proteins | sample MAT05_FD_78382 | JGI IMG/M metagenome (GOLD analysis project Ga0105048, IMG submission 78382) | Freshwater microbial communities from Lake Fryxell liftoff mats and glacier meltwater in Antarctica - MAT-05 | ecosystem: Environmental > Aquatic > Freshwater > Ice > Liftoff microbial mat | place...
TAAAAAAATAAAGAAAAAATCAAAATTATCTAATAATAAAATTGTTACGTCTGAATCCATTTGGATAATTTAAAAACAGCGTCTTTGCGTGAACTGAAAAGAAATGTGCTTATTCTTACAAAACTTGAATGCTTCAAATTAAATTAAATCTTGAAAATCTTCTAACATTTGACAATTGAATTAACAAGGTTTCCGTTCTGCAAATTTTTACAAAAATGTTTATTTGCTATAGTTCAAAAATAATAATTATAAACATTTGTTTAGTGCCCCGGGCAGGGATAGCAATGGAAAGCCCAGAGATAGAGCAGCGATCGAGGACTTGGAATAAATAGCCCGGCTGCCCGCCAAAAAAAAGAAAATATCTTCAAATATTTGCAGTATAATTTTTCATTCTTATTTTTGTTACTGATTATTGTCAACATCCATAAATAATGCTTGATTATTTGAATAAAAAATATTAATATTGCTTAGGTACCTTTAAAATACGATCCCATGAAACCTATTCTCGTTCCAACAGATTTTTCACGATGTGCACAAAACGCCATTGATTATGCTGTGAGCATTGCTAAAAAAACAAAAGCAGAAATCATACTCCTCCATGTAGGAAGAGAGATCAATGATATTGACGACATCAGTGAAGCCAGGTCATTCCCTTTCGGAGATACGGAAACGAGAGAGCAGATGGAATTAATAATTGAACATCAGCGTCTCATTCATAGTGATTTTCCTGAATTGGAAATTCGTTATGTTTTAAAACAGGGTGATGTGGTGGATGAAACGATACGTGCAAGTGCTGAGAACAAAGCGGGACTGGTTGTGATGGGAACACAGGGTGCCACCAAGCTTAGCATATACTTGTTGGGAAGCAACACTGCTAACGTAATTAACAAATCGAATATTCCGGTGTTGGCAATTCCTCAGAGCGCAAAATACATTCGCTTTGATAAAATTGCGCTTGCAACTGATCTTCATGAAATGGATGATTATTCGGTGTTTGATCCATTGATTGAAATCGCATTACTTTTTAGTTCAAAAGTTGAAATCATCACCGTTCATCAAACTGATGCCGACATGCTTCACTATTATGAATTATTCGAAAAAGTAGATATTGACAAAATGTTTCGTAAGATGAACATCCCTTACGAATTTCAAAAAGTTGTAAATAGCAACGTTGCCGAGGGCGTTCACAATTTCGTAAAAAACAGCGACGCAGATTTACTGGTGACCATTCCTCAAAAGCACAATTTCCTCGCGTTTCTTTTTAATACCAGCTTGACGCGCGAATTGGTTTTTCACAATGATATTCCAGTATTGGCCTTGCCGGATGCAAATAATAAATCGATTTGATTTAACCTACGGCTCTGCTTATGTATACTCAAAAATTCTTGCAGGACTTAACTTTTGAAGCTGTATCAAGAAATAACTGGAACAAGTTCACAATTCTCTTTGGTGCAAAAGGTGCTTGCGGAAATTGTTGGTGCATGTATTATCGACTTAGTAAAATTGATTTTAATGAGGGAAAATTGAATGATGGAAACAAGGAGGCAATGTACGAGTTGGTCAAACAAAATAAATCTACCAGCATCATTGCTTCTTATCAGGATGTTCCGATTGCATGGTGTGCCTTTGCTCCACGCGAAGATTTTGATAAATTAAAAAAATCGCGTGTACATAAACCGATCGATAATGAAAAAGTATGGTCGATACCTTGTACTTTTATTCATAAAGATTTTAGACGAAAAGGTGTTTCTGTTGCCTTGTTAAAAGGCCTAATAGAATATGCTGCGCAAATCAATATTAAAATAATTGAAGCTTATCCAACGATACCTACTCAAGAGAAATTACCTGACTCCTTTGCATGGATTGGACTTTATAAATCATTTGAGCGTGCAGGATTTAAAATTGTTGATCGCACATCGAAACATCGACCCATGGTTCGCTTTTATACTTAAATAACTGAAAAGACTATGTGATTCTACTCTCATGAAAATTTAATCTACGATACTTTGATTTTGAATACCTTTGTAAACGCTTATGAAAACATTAAAGACAAAACACATCCTGCTCATAATTATTTTTTCTACTGCTTGCAATGCCGTTTATTCCCAAAAATCGGAAACAGGGAATTGGTTTATGTACGTAGGAAATCAAAGTCTCACTAAAAAATTCAATTGGCATAATGAAATTCAATATCGGAATTATGATTTTGCCGGCGATTTACAACAATTACTTTTGAGAACCGGAATCGGATATAATTTATCGGAAAACAACAATAATTTATTGTTTGGTTATGCTTTCATTCGTTCGGAACGCTACGTCAATAACTCGGATAATAAAATTAGCAGTGATGAACATCGTATCTATCAGCAATTTATCAGCAAGCAAAACATTGGTGTAGTTTTTTTACAACATCGATACAGAGTAGAGGAACGATTTTTAAAAGACGATACGCAAATGCGATTTCGTTATTTTCTTTCGCTCAATGTACCGATCAATCATAAAACGATGGCGAAAAACACTGTTTATCTTTCTGCATACAACGAAATTTTTGTAAATGGACAATCGCCGCTATTTGACAGAAACCGAATTTATGGTGCTGTCGGATATGTCTTCAGTAAAAATTTCAGATTGGAATTAGGGTATATGTCGCAAATTCTGGAAAATACACATAGAAACCAATTTCAAATTTTACTTTTTAATAATCTTTCATTTTTAAAAGTGGATTAAACTCGAATCTGCATAGTCGGGAGAACAACTTTTACTTTCTAGCAGCGTACTTCCTTTTGTTTTACGCATCAATAAAATGATTCGAAGGACGGACTTTTTTTGAAATTTATTCTTTTGACAATATTGGGGTTACTATTTAAATAATATTAGTTACTATTGTATAACAAGATTTTATAGTCATGAAAAAAATACTTCGTTTGGATTTGAGTCACTTCAAAGGTGATTTAATGGGGGGAATTACCGCTGGAATTGTGGCATTGCCATTGGCACTCGCCTTTGGTGTGAGTTCAGGATTAGGACCAAGTGCAGGATTGTATGGAGCTATCTTCGTGAGTTTTTTTGCCGCTTTCTTTGGTGGTACCAATACACAAATTTCAGGTCCGACAGCACCAATGACCGCTGTAAGTATGGTGGTGGTGGCAAGCACTATTGCCAGTACTGACGGGGATTTAAGCAGGGCGCTACCAATTATCCTTTCTATTTTTCTATTAGCCGGAATCATTCAACTCATTCTCGGATTCATGGGCCTTGGTAAGTACATCAAATATATTCCATACCCTGTTGTTTCCGGTTTTATGACGGCAATTGGAGTGATTATACTTATCACACAAATTCTTCCTTCTATTGGTTATTATCCTGTAGATGATGTGCAGTATGTTGGTAAATTTAAGCCCTATGCGGAAGAAGTCATTCTCGATAACATCTTAAAAGAAGAAGCCGGAAAAGGAATTTTAGTACTCGAAGATTTAAAAGAAACAGTCTCTCGTGCAGAAAAAATTTCTCCAGAACAAATTTTAATTGAGTCGAAAACTCTAGCGAAGAATAATGCATCCGGAGTCATCGGAACACTTCGTGTTTTGCCTAACGCTTTAAAATTTATTGATTTTCTGGAGTTGGGATTAGCGCTTGCCACGATTTTTATTATTTATAGTTTTAAGAAAATAACATCAGCAATTCCAAGTACACTGGTTGCTCTTCTTACTGTTTCCGGCGTAGCTTATTTGTTTGGATTTAATTACCGGCCTATTGATGAAATACCGAGCGGCATTCCTTTGCCCAATCTTTCCATTTTTACTCATTTTAATTTAAAAAGCATCGCTCCTTACTTATTTTCTGCCATTACGCTCGCTTTATTAGGCGCTATCGACTCCTTGCTCACATCAGTTGTTGCCGACAACATGACAAAAACTAAACACGATCCCAAGAGAGAATTAATTGGACAAGGTGTTGGAAATTCCATTGCTGCCATTTTTGGTGGTATTCCCGGAGCAGGAGCAACCATTCGAACTGTGATTAATATTAAATCGGGAGGCAAAACGCGCTTGTCGGGAATGATTTCCGGTGTGCTCTTGTTAATTGTTTTACTTGCATTAGGACCGATTGCTTCTTTGATCCCTGCGGCAGTATTGGCAGGAATTTTAATCACAGTGGGTCTGGGTGTGATGGACTATAAAGGACTTAAAGCAATTCCATACATGCCTCGCCATGAAGTGTTCATCATGATCGTTGTACTCGTGTTGTCATCCGTATGGAATTTAGTTTTTGCCGTTGGCATCGGACTCATCTTGGCCTCCATATTTTTTATGAAAAAAATAGGAGATCTCACCGCTGCACATAGCAAAATTGAAACCTTAAAACCGGAGATTCCTTGGCCGGATGAAGTAAGCTTTCCGAAAAGTTTAAAAGAAGAAGTTTTTATTAAACATATAAACGGACCGTTATTTTTTGGTTCTACCAGTGACTTCTTGCACTTGATTGATCAAATTCCAGACACCGCAAATGTGATTATTATTCGCATGAAAAGGATGGAATACATGGATCAGTCGGGGCTATTTGCCATGGAAGATGTGTTGATAGAATTAATAAATAGCGGGAAAAAAATACTCTTGGTAAATGTTCAAAAACAGCCTTTGTATTTATTAGAAAAATTAGATATAATTCCTGATCTCATTCCAATAGAACAGGTTTTTGATGATTATGACAAGTGTTTGGAATGGGTAAAAGCAAATGTAAAAGACACCATTAAAAATTAAGCTGTTTTTCGGATAGTCCATACGTTATATCGAATTACTATCGCTTAGTTTTAATTGAGTACCATGGTTTGCGAAGTTCTAGATATTAAAAGGCATCATTCTTTAGGAATGGGTATGTTTTATTGGCTATAGATCAAATTTGTCCTGCAGAAGAATTAGAATTGAATTGAAATAGATTTTGTAATTTTATGGCTTCCTTTTATGTCTCAGGTATTTCCCGGGGAAGGATGAAAGAAAAGAGAATTCATTGAGCTAATATGCAAGAAAGACATACGAACCGCCATAAGTACTTTGAAGAACAGAGTACTACCATCAGCAAACATGTGATTCCGTTTCTAAGCCAAGTCCTTAAAGTGGATAGTTCTATCTCTGTTTTAGAGATAGGTTGCGGCGAGGGTGGAAATATGAAACCTTTTCTGGACATGGGCTGCACAAGATTATTGGGAGTAGATATGTCGTCCGATAAAATTGAAAACGCAAAAGCATATTTTGCCAATCACCCCAACAATAAAAATATTGAATTCATTACTTCAGATATTTACGATGTAGACAATATTGGGCAATTCGATATTATCATGACGCGTGATGTGTTAGAACATATTCATGGGCAGGAGCGTTTCATGGAATATGTGAAGCGCTTTTTGAAGCCCGGTGGAAAATTCTTTTTAGGATTTCCACCTTGGTACAATCCTTTTGGCGGCCATCAACAAATGTGCGAAAGCAAAGTTTTATCTAAACTTCCCTTCTTTCATATTTTTCCGAAAGCAATTTACGGAACTATTTTAAAAGCTTTTGGAGAGAGCGATCCGAAGATTGAGGCCTTGATGGAAATTAAGGATACCGGAATTACCATTGAACGATTTGAAAAAATATTAAAAAAAACAGGATATAAAAAAGACAAAGTTTTATACTATTTTATTAATCCTAATTATGAAGCGAAGTTCGGATTGAAGCCAAGAGAACAATGGGATGTTGTTTCAGCTATTCCTTATTTGAGGAATTTTTTGATTACAACAAGTTATTATCTTGTTTCTCCGAAATAACTTCTGCTGTGTTAAACTTGATATTATCATTTTATTAGTAAACTTGTGCGAGTAAAAGACGCTATATCAATCAACATTTTAATTATTTATCATGATCATAAAAGTTCCTGAAAGATTTAGTCTCAAAAAAGAAAAAGAAGATTTTGAAGTCGTTCGCAGTGCTATTGAAAAGGATGCTGTGTTTTACGGAACCAATCTTTGGATTCTATTTTTCGCAATATTAATCGCATCGCTTGGATTAAATACCAACTCTACTGCAGTAGTTATTGGCGCCATGTTAATTTCACCTTTGATGGGTCCAATCGTTGGAATTGGCTTTGGTGTTGCCATCAGTGATTTAGATTTATTGAAAAAATCATTTCGAAATTATCTATTTGCTGCAGCAGTAGGATTGACAGCCTCTACCGTTTATTTTGCGCTTTCGCCAATTGACGACGCTCATTCTGAAATTTTAGCGAGAACCTTGCCCACTTTTTATGATGTGCTCATCGCACTGTTTGGTGGCTTTGCGGGCATTATTGGAGTATCAAGTAAACAAAAAGGAAATGTTATTCCGGGAGTTGCCATTGCTACGGCATTGATGCCTCCCTTGTGTACTGCGGGATATGGTTTAGCTACACTACAATTTAGTTATTTTTTAGGTGCTTTCTATTTGTATCTCATCAATTCTGTTTTTATCTCATTTGCTACCATCGTGACAACTTATTACTTGCGTTTTCCAATACAAAAACATATTGATCTTGTCGTTGATAGAAAACGGAGAAAAATTATTGCTGTCATTACTATTGCAACACTATTACCAAGTATCTACATCGCTTACGACGTAATAAAGAAGGGGAAATACACTGTGAAAGCGAATTTGTTCATTGAAAACGAAGCAATTTTTCCAAATGATTATTTACTGCAAAAAGTAATCGATCCTAAAGAAGAAAAAATTACTTTGACATTCGGAGGAGCAGAAATTAACAAAGAAGAAATTGAAAAATTAAGAGGTCGTTTGCCGCAATACAATCTTAATACAACGGCGCTAGAAATTAAACAAGGCTTTGCTTTTTTAAAGGGCAATCATTCTGATGAACAATTATCACAATTGGGATCAGCATTAAAGCAAAACGAAGCTGAAAAACAAGTTCTAAAAGCGACATTAGACAGTTTATACAGAATTCAAAAAATAGGTCAACAAGTGATGGGCGAATTAAAAATTCAACATCCGGAGATAACAAATATCATCATACAACCCTTTCTTGATGAGATAGACAGTGTATCGTCTTCCAAAGGAGATTGGTTGGTGATAATAGATTCGAAAAATACGATTAAAAATTTCGACACCCCAAAAACCGAAGCATGGTTGCGTTTGCGATTAGATGCAAGAAAAATTCGTTTAATTCTTCAGCCTGGAGAATGATAAATTCTATTACTAGTACTTCACCACTTTTTCAGTGAATAATATTTCATCACCTGTATTTATTCTACAAATATAAGTTCCGGAAAGTAGCATCTCGTTATTTGAAAATGTATATGCATTTATTCCTTGTTGTACGTCCAAATATTCTTTAGCCATAATTTTCCCTTCGATACTAATCATTGAAACGAGCGCTCTCGTAGCATTTTCTGATTCAAATTTTAACACGAATGACTCCTGAAATGGATTGGGAGAAATTTCCGATATTGTACGCACTTTCGTTCCTGATAGATCAATTGCTATGGGACGAAATGCTTCGTTGGTTCCATCAAAATCGGTTTGCCTCAATTTATAATAACTTGTACCATTCAATGGTGAAATATCGGTCCACGAATAATTTAAAGTGCTTACAGAGTTTCCCGCTCCATTTATTATTGCTACTTCATTAAACTCATGTCCGTCTGCAGAACGTTCTATTGTAAAAAAATCATTGTTCTTTTCAGAAGATGTGCTCCACTTTAATTCCACATTAGAGGCATTGACAACAGATGCCTTAAAGCTTAAAAGTTCAATTGGCAGTGGTGATGGCATCATATCAAAATATTTAAAGTAAATGCTGTTCTGGCGGATTTGCACCGAACCACTCACCGACACTGCGCCGGTACGATAATATATCGAACTCACATTATTAAAAATTTTCATGAACATGGCCTGCGTTTTAGTGGTATCAATGTTGGCAACGTTGTTATAAGAACTGGTAGCAATACAAGAATCATTTCTGAATGTTACCACCACCTGTGCGCCGGCCATGGCCGAATAGGTTTTTACGGGATGAGCTCCTACTATTTCTTTTAATGAAGCACCATCTCCGTCCACATCAATGGCAGTAGCCGCCAATTGTGTTAAGACAGTATCCGTGTTGGTGCCAGCAATTTTAAAAGTTACCTTCCAGTCGATCCATGAAGTTTTATTCCCTGGAGAGTTAATGAAAGGTTGCCAAGCATCGTAGTATCCGGAAGTAAAATTATCCATGATGCTAACAGAAGCGCCATTGTAAAAGCTCATAATTTTAACATGTGCATCGATGCCCGTTGAAACATTTGAGAATTTGTAAACAGCATTTACTTGTCCAGCTAAGCCACTAATGAGTAACGGATTATTAAAACTCATGCTTGGATATTGATATGAACTTCCAGCCACTGAATCCTTAGGCAGACCCACATAGAAAAAAGTAATAGTCACTATCAGACCAATAGCTAATGAGCCGGTCAAAATAAATAGGCCTAACTTCTGTTTAAGTTGAGGTTGTAATTTAATAGTTGTTTTGATCATAAGATTTTAAATAAAGCTTCAGTGCTGAATTAAACGATAGAATTATTATTTAGTTACATAAAATATCACCGGTAATCCTTCGGTTTTTAGGCGTTTACGAGCTCGTTTATCATAAAAAAGGAATAATGCGTTAACAACTTTGGGGCAATTGCAGGCGTAAATAGTGTGAGACGGAATAAAAACTACAAAATCTTTATCTGCTGTCTCCTGCAACAATTTGTTTGTCATCAAAAGTCATTTGTATGCAATACTAATTGCTCTGTTCATCTTGATCTATTGAAAATAGAGTCACTCATCGAAATAATTTTATAGTTTTGGTGTATCAATAATTCATTCTTCTTATGAAACAGCACTTAGCATTGATTGCACTTTTAGTGGATGACTATGACAAAGCCATTCAATTCTACACGAAGAAATTACATTTTGAATTAGTGGAAGATACGGTGATGAGTCCGGAGAAAAGATGGGTGGTTATATCTCCTCCGGGAGATGAAAAAAGCACTTCTATTTTATTGGCAAAAGCAAGTAATGAGGTACAGCAAAGTCAAATAGGGAATCAAAGTGGAGGCCGTGTGTTTTTATTTTTACATACCGATAATATAGAAAGAGATTTGCAAAATTTAATTGCAAACAACATTGAAATTGTGAGAGAGAAAAAAGGTGAAACTTGGGGAACTGTGCTTGTCTTTAAAGATCTCTATGGTAATTTATGGGATTTGATAGAACCTATAAAAGATCTTTCAGAAGAAGAACAACATATTTTTTAATATTTCAAGCTTCGAATTTTGTCATATTCGTGTGATGAAATTTTCTTTGTGTCGAAAATATTATTTCTTTCATAGGCCAAAAATAGCGTTTCGTCGAAAAATAATTCCTTTTAGATTTAATATCAATCAATTTCGATATGTTGCAGCTTTTAAATCGTTATTTTCGCAACAAAATATTATAAAATGCAGGGCTCAAACAATTTCATATTTTCATTGACAGTTATGTTCCTTTTAACATTTAACTATTTGTCCTTTGGACAAACATCTACTATCACCGGAAAAATTGCGGGAAGCAATAATGAAGCTTTGATCGGAGCAGTTGCAGAGTTGCGAAACACCAAAGATTCTACTTTACAAAAAGCTGCTGCTACGGATATCAATGGTTCGTTTGAATTCGAAAATATCAAAGCAGGAAATTATTTTATACGGGCAAATTATTTAGGATATAACAAGTTCCAGGGAGATGCCTTTTCATTTGATGGTAACTCCAAAAAGAATTTACCTTCTATCGAACTTAGTGCTACTGCTGTCAATTTAAAAAGTGCCGAAATCACCGGCATTAAACCTTTGGTAGAAGTGAAAGCAGATATGACCGTGTTCAATGTTGAGAACAGTATTAATTCTACAGGAAGCACCGCCTATGAATTATTACAAAAAGCGCCGGGTGTGGTGGTTGATAACAATGATAACATTGCATTGAAAGGAAGGGGCGGCGTGATGGTTCAAATTGATGGTCGTCCCTCAAGATTATCTGAAACGGAGTTAGCAGATTATTTAAAGAGCGTACAAAGTACCGATGTGGAAGCGATTGAATTAATTTCAAATCCATCTTCCAAGTATGATGCAGAAGGAACTGCTGGAATCATCAACATTCGTTTGAAGAAAAATAAAAATTACGGAAGCAATGGTTCCATCACTGTTGGATATGCCATTGGTGAATTACCAAAATACAATACGGCACTTTCTCTCAATCACCGTTCAGAAAAATTCAATGTCTATACCAGTTACAGCAATAATTTTGGAGAACGATATAATGAGTTTTTCCTCTATCGTGAACAGAAGCCTTACATCTTTGATGCCACCTCATTTTCTACACGTGAATTCATCTCCCACAACTATAAGGCAGGAGTTGATTATACTCTAAATAAAAAGAATAGTTTTAGTTTGATCGGCAGTGGCAATTATGGAACTTCTGATGCAATACAAAAAAACAGAAACAGCATTCGTGACTTTGAGACGAACATTACTGATAGTATATTGAAGTCCGATCAAACATCATACGCTGTTAACAATAACATCAACCTGAATTTAAATCACCATTATAAAGATACTTCGGGAAATGATTTCTCAACTGACCTTGATTTCGGGTATTTTGATAATGATCGTGATAATTTTATTCCCAATGAATACATCACTCCGACTTTAGAAACGCCTTTATCCGCTACGTATTTCAGATCCTTAATGCCGACGGTAATTAGCATTTATTCCATCAAAACGGATTATACCAAATCATTTAAAAAAGGGAAACTTGGATTGGGGTATAAAATAGCTATTGTAGAAACTGATAATACTTTTAATTTTTACAACATTGAAAACGGACAAGAAATTTTAGATCAATCGAGAAGCAATCATTTTGTATACACTGAAAACGTAAACGCGGTGTATGCCAATTATCAATATTCCGTAAATAAATTCGAGTTACAAGGCGGAGTAAGAATGGAAAATACAAAAAGCGAAGGCGACTTAAAAAGTGAAACAAGTACCATTGACAAAAACGTAAAACGTAATTACACTGATTTTTTCCCGAGTGCCGGTATTACTTTCAATGTCAACAAATCTAATGCACTTGCTTTAGTGTACTCTTCCCGAATCGATCGTCCGAATTATCAGGAGCTAAATCCTTTCGAAAACAAATTGGATGAATTGAGTTTCAGAAAAGGAAATCCCTTTTTAAATCCACAGTATTCCAATAAAATTGAATTGTCACATACTTACAAATATGCCACTACATTAAGTGCCGGGTATAGTCGCACTACCGATTTCTTTGCGCAGATTGCGGACACTATCCCCGGAGGTAGAAGTTTTTTACAACCCAGAAACTTAGCAACAGAAGAGGTACTCAGTATTAACATCAGCAGTTCACAACAACCTACTCCTTGGTATGGCGTTTACTTTAATGGCTCAGTAATAAATCAAGCTTACGATGCCGATTTTGGTGAAGGAAGAACCATCAATACATCCTTTGTTTCTGTAAATATTTATGCGCAAAATACCTTCAAGATAAAGCACGGATTTACTTTCGAAGTATCGGGATGGTATAACAGCGGTGGCGTATGGAGCGGATCTTATAAAACATCGCCCACGGCTTCATTAGATTTAGGACTCCAGAAAAAACTATTAAATGATCAGGCGACTTTAAAAATGTCGGTAACGGATGTGTTTTTTACATCTCCATGGGAAAGCTATAATACCTATGCAGGCATCGTAAGTAGAGCGAATGGCAATTGGGAGAGCAGACAATTCAGAGCGGCATTTTCATGGCGTTTTGGGAATAAGCAAATGAAAAATATGCGATTACGTTCTACCGGTAGCGAGTCGGAACAACAACGAGTTGGCGGAGGGGAATAACATTTCCAAAATTCATTTGTTGGAAGTATTATAGGAAACTACTATCTTAGTCTTTCTGTTTTAACAGATGTACATATCTGCATGTACTTATTTAAACTCCATACTATATGAAAAACAAAACTGTTGCGCTCCTAGCATTTCTTGTCTTGATCTCCTTCTCCTTTTGCACTTCGTCGAAAAAATCAACAACGGCGATGAGTACTACAGCAACAGCAACTTTTGCTTATGCTAATGACATTGCACCTATTATGGAAGCAAGCTGTGCTCCTTGTCATTTTCCGGAGTCGGGAAAGAAAAAACAATTAGATACCTACGAAGCTGTCGCTAAAAACTTCGAGGATATATTAGAACGTGTACAGTTGCCTGTAAATCACGAGAACTACATGCCTTTCAAAAGTAAGACGCCTGCATTTACAGAAGCACAAATACAAATGCTAAAAACATGGAAGGCTGAAAATATGCCCAAGTAATAATGTTGAATTTACAACCCTTACAAGTAAAATATTATGCGAACCTTAAAGTTTTTAACTGTCATTTTTCTTCTTACTATTTCATCCAACAATCTGTTTGGACAAGGTGCTTGTGCTTGTTGTACAGACAATCATACGTCCTTTGATTTTTGGGTAGGCGATTGGATTGTTTTTGATACGAGTGGAAATAAAATCGGAGAGAATAGAATTGAAAAATTAGAGGGCAATTGTTTGATCAATGAACATTGGACCGGTTTAAAGGGAAGTACAGGCTGCAGTTATAATTATTATGAGCCTTCTGATTCTACTTGGAATCAATTGTGGGTAGACAACCAAGGAAGTAATCTTATTTTAAAAGGTCGTGCAGAATCAAATAAAATGATTTTGAAAAGTAAATTCCAAAAAGGCCCTAAAGGAAATTTATACACCAATAAAATTACCTGGACCTTGAATTCCGATGCATCTGTTACACAACGATGGGACATTGCCGATGAAAATGATCAATTGCTTTCGGTTGCATTTATCGGCATCTATAAGAAAAAATAAAATAGATAACAACAGTTCATCGATATATAAATTCCACGGAAATTTTAAACATATTTGTTCTTATCCAGTTGTTTGTGGTAAAAATAAGATTTATGTCATAATAAAAGTATTTATATACTTTTATTATTATTCTGTTGTATCTTTGTCATTCAACAAATAACAACGATATGAATAATTTAAATAACGAAACTGTAGGATCTATTGCCGCCAAAGACTTCCGCAATGCGCTTGTGTTTAAAAAATACGGCATTGACTTCTGCTGCGGTGGTAAAAAGACTTTGAATGAAGCCTGCGCTCAGAAAAACATCAGTACTAAAGAAATCGAGGAAGCCATCAACTTAATCGATAAAAACCAAGGAGGGCAATCTTTCCCTTTTATGGAATGGTCCTTAGATTTTCTAGTGGATTATATTGTAGACACCCACCATCACTTTGTAAGAAGTTATTTACCGGAAATCGTTTACTATTCAAATAAAGTAATGAAAGTTCATTCACAAGAACATCCCGAGCTAATTCGCATACAGGAATTAGTGGGTCTAATTAACAATGAACTCGGCTCACATATGATGAAAGAAGAAAGAATATTATTCCCCTACATAAAAGAACTTGTTCTGTCTGTAAAAAATAATTCTCCTTCTCCGGCATCACACTTTGGTAACATTGAGAATCCGATCCACATGATGGAAGCTGAACACGAAGCAGCGGGAGGTTTTTTAGCAGAAATTCGTACCTTAGCAAATGACTATTCTTTGCCTGGAGGCGCTTGTGGAAGTTATACGCTATTATATACTATGTTGGATGCCTTTGAGCAAGATTTGCATGTTCACATCCATTTAGAAAATAATATTCTCTTTCCAAAAGCGATCGCACTAGAGAAAAATAAATTAAACTGAAATGAGTACAGAACAAACACCTTTAAAAAGACATCCCGGACTTATTCCACTTTCGAAAGAACATCACTTCGGATTGTTACTCGTTTGGAAAATTAGACAAGGAATAAATTTCAAAGTAGATCCTGAACGAATTGGAAAATATGTTCTACATTTCTTTCAGCATGACCTAGAAGAACATTTCAAATCAGAGGAAAATCAAGTGTTTAATAAAATGCCGGAAAAAGATCCTTTGATTCTTCAAGCAATTGCTGAGCATGAAAAGCTTTATGACATCATTCATCAATTGAAAAGTGGAAGTGTTTCTACTGCTAGTTTAGAAGAATTTGCTGAACTCTTAGAAAAGCACATCCGTTTTGAAGAACGACATCTATTTCCACATCTTCAAAATACTTTGACCGACGAAACGTTGGTATCGCTACAGAAAGAACTTGAAATGCAACATGCTACTTGTGAAATTCCTTGGGAGGATGAATTTTGGATCAAGAATGACTCAGACTGAGAAGAAGGGGAATAAAAAATATGAATCGAATCGCCATCGACGTAGATGTATTCAAACAGATAAATATCACGCATATTTATCTGTTTTTTTGATGTCACTCGCGTCCGCTGTTATTTTCAATTAAATTTACACCGTGTTAATTCCATACGATTAAATCATGCTCAGTATAAGTTGTAAAGCATCCATCAAGGCCGTTGTTTATCTGGGATCCAGAATGGAATACGGCGAAAGGATCGGAATAAAAGAAATTTCAGAGAACATCAACGAGAACGAGCATACCGTTGCCAAGCTTTTACAAAAACTGGTGAGAGAAAATATTATTAATAGTACAAAAGGTCCCAACGGAGGATTTTATATTACACCCAAACAAAAAAACCAGCGCATACTTTCAATTGTGACAGCCATTGATGGAGAGAATGTTTTTAATCAATGTGGACTGGGCCTATTAAAATGTTCGGAAACCAGACCTTGCCCGATTCACAATGATTTTAAAATCATTCGAGAAAAGTTCAAAACCTTATGTCATGAAAAAAGAGTATATGAATTGTATGATGATATAAAAAATGGTATCAGCTATCTTTCGTAAAATCATGTCGCAAAAATGACTTCCACATCTCAAGAATAAAAGGCTGCGTAATGTAAAATCCCAAAATCGTCTATTCCCCATTTTTGCCCAAATAGCGGCAAGTGCCTTGGTTTATTCTCGAGTGCTATTCTGCAGAAGAATATTCCAAGCGCCAACAGGAATATGAATCATCATTCGTTTAACCATAGCAGTGAATTTGGCAGCGGAAGAGCAAGGTATTTTATTTGCCATTGCTGCTGGATTCCGGGTACAAAAAAAGGTAAGGAAGTATCTATAGAATTTTCTTTGTCTGTTCCTTTTAAATTAAAATACAGATGATCAGGGAATAAGAAATTATAATACAATTTATTCTAAAATTTTCACTTAATTTACTATATGAATCCAATCTTTCAATAAGGGCTACAATCATGAATTAATAATGATATATAATTAGCAATGAACAGGCAAGAAATTATCAATCAGCTTCACGAAAAGCACAAAGGTTTCATCCATTACATTTCTTCATTGGATGATGACTCCTTTCTATTCTCCTTAAACAACGAAAAATGGACTGCCGGTCAACAAGCCGATCATATTTACCGATCACTCATGCCCATCCAATTAATTTTAAAGTTTCCGAAATGGTCGATTAAAAAATTATTGGGTACTGCCAACCGTCCCTCTAAAAGCTATGAAGAGTTAGTCGCAAAGTATTATACTAAACTGGAAAATAATACGGGTGTTGCACCCAAGCGTTTTACCCCAAAAGAAATTGATTTGACATTAAAATTAATTGTGTTTGCAAAGATTGAAAATACGCTTCATAAAATTTGTAAATCCATCGAAAATTATTCTGAAGAAGAATTGGATGAATTTATTTTACCGCACCCGCTTTTAGGAAAAGTAACCATGAGGGAAATGATGTATTTTACAATTCTCCATGTGGAACATCACCAAAAAATTACACAAAGGAATTTAGCCGATAGAAAATAATTATTTTTGTCGCAAGAATAATCATGTCAGAAAAACAAACCAGAATTAATAAGTACCTGAGTGAGGTTGGTTATTGCTCTCGTAGAGCTGCCGATACATTGATTGAACAAGGACGTGTTACAATCAATGGAAAAGTGCCGGAGATGGGAACAAAGATAGGTCCGGAGGATGAAGTCAGAGTAGATGGAAAACTTATTTCTACTCCTAAGGAAAGTCATGTTTACATTGCCTTTAATAAACCGGTGGGAATAGTTTGTACAACAGATGTACAATCAGAACCTGATAACATTATTGATTATATCGCGCATCCGCAAAGAATATTTCCTATAGGACGATTGGATAAACCCAGTGAAGGATTGATTCTATTGACCAGCGATGGTGATATCGTCAACAAAATTTTACGCGCCAGAAATAACCATGAGAAGGAATATTTAGTGACTCTTGACAAAGCCATCGATGATACTTTTGTTAGAAAAATGTCGAATGGAATTCCTATCATCGGTACCATCACCAAAAAATGTTATGTAGAAGTGACCGGTAGATTTACTTTCAAAATTATTTTAACGCAGGGGCTCAACCGACAAATACGAAGAATGTGCGAATACCTCGGATACGAAGTAACGAAACTGAAGCGTACACGCATAATGAATATTAAGTTAGATGTGTCGGCAGGAAAATGGCGTGACTTGAATCCGAAAGAATTAGAAGATATTCAATCGCTCGTATTAGATTCTGCAAAAACACATGAAGAGGATTAAAAATATTTTATTAATAAATGCGATAACATGAGTTCAAAAAGTCCTTTGCAATTTTCCGCTATCCTCTTGCTTGCACAATTCATTTCTTCGGGTGTTATTGCTCAAATCAAATCCGGAAGCTATTCCGGCGATCTACAAATTGCATTTAATCCTACAAACAATAAAGTGAGTGGTTATTATGAGAGTTTTACTGGTTACGATGAAGAGTTAAAAGCGCCACGCTTTTCATGCATCTTTTTTTTCGAAGGCTATTATACTGATCGTAGTTTCGCTATTAAAAGTTATTATCCATTGGAGCCAGGAGGAGATACCATTGATGGAATCATCTACTCAAAAAACGCAGAGCAATTTGAAATGAAATTACATGAAGAACCTGGCGGTTATTGGAATGTAGCACACTTTGCAGATACGCTTGAAAAATTTGATTTGAGTGAAAAATCCAATTGGGTAGCGATAAGGTATGTGTTGACGAATGGCGCATCTTGCTTTAACGAGGCCGATGGGAAAGGTAAGATAATTCGAGAGTTAAAACTTGCTACCATCGTTTATGTAGATGAAATCAAGGATAATTGGTGTCATATTCACTTTTTTGAGAAGAAGCCTTTTTCGGTTTGGGTTCAAAACAAGGACTTAAATGGCTTATAACTAGCTAATATTTCCTTTTTTTCTACCCAGATGCGTTTAATTCCTAAAAATAATTTCAACGGGTTGATATAAACACATAAATTACTTGTTATCAATAGTTTATTTGAATATAATGAAGCCATAACTTACAGTTTTAGGCGGATTCTTCTTTAAAAGGAGCTATTAAATCGCTACATAACAATAGAAAAAAAAGAAAAATTGCAAACAATTGGTTTTATTCATTACCTTCGCGACAAATATTTAAACAAAATTAATTATCATGAGTAAAGGAACAGTAAAATTCTTCAATGACGCCAAAGGTTTTGGTTTCATCTGTGAAGATGGTTCGAACAAAGAACACTTTGTACACATTTCTGGTTTGATTGACGAAATCAGAGAAGGGGATGCAGTAGAATTTGATTTGAAAGAAGGAAAAAAAGGCTTGAATGCAGTAAATGTAAAAGTAGTTTAATATTTACAACTTAAATTCTTTAAAAAGCCTGTCATCACTGATAGGCTTTTTTATTATAAAAACATAAAAAAACAAGATTTCTAAAAACACACATGGGTAGATCACAAGAATCCTTTCATAAGAAGGAAGTAAAGAACAAAAAGGACAAAAAGCGAAAAGAGAAGGAGCAAAAAAAACAAGCGAAGAAAGACAATCCAAAGTCAAATAGTTTTGATGACATGATGGCTTACGTTGACGAAAACGGAATGATTTCTTCTACGCCTCCAGATCCCACGAAAAAAACGGTTGTTTCTGCTGAAGAAATTGAACTGGGTGTCCCGAAACGTGATGATACTTTATCTGATGATCCAATTCGCAAAGGTGTGGTTACTTTCTTTAATGACGCAAAAGGATTTGGTTTTATTAGAGATACTGAAACACAAGAGAGCGTGTTTGTACACGTCAATAATTTATTAGAAGCGATTAAGGAAAATAATATTGTGAATTTTGAAGTGATGATGGGTCCTAAAGGAAAAGCAGCAACACAAGTAAAATTAGTTCGCTAAAATTTTTAATCTTCTACGAAATACTTTTCTTTAATTATCGGAATCTAATTTCGCTTTTTTTATTTAAATGTCTTTCCTTCCTTTTTTTGTTTTTAAGAATAAATTATTCGACGATAAATCTGTTAATTTAGTTTTATAATTGTAAAATAATTCGCCCATTATGAATCAACCTTTAGTACATCCCAAGTCAAGTGTAAATGATCCGGAATTGCAAAAACTAATTGCGTTCTATAATGAAACATTGGGTTTTTGTCCGAACAGTGTAATGACCATGCATCATCGACCTATTATCGCTACCTCTTTTATTGAGATGAATAAAGCGGTGATGGAAAATAAGGGAAGAGTAACAAGTGTTCTTAAAAGATTGATAGGTTACATCAGTAGTTTCACTGCAGGATGTAATTATTGCCAGGCACATACCATTCGCGCGGCCGAGCGCTATGGAGCATCGGAAGAACAACTAGAAAATATTTGGGAGTACAAAACACATCCTTCATTTAATGATGCTGAAAGAGCTGCTTTGGATTTTGCTTTGGCGGCATCTGTCATTCCAAACGGAGTGAACGATGCGATTGCCGAAAACTTAAGAGCGCATTGGGATGAAGGTGAAATTGTAGAAATTCTTGGTGTCGTTGCTTTATTTGGTTTTCTAAATCGATGGAATGATTCGATGGGAACACAAATGGAAAATGGCGCAGTGGAATCGGGAGAAAAATTTTTAGAGAAGAAAGGTTGGTCCGTCGGCAAACATGCTTATTAATTTTTCTTCCAAGCACACAATAATTTTCAATTTATTTATCTTCACACATTACAGCATTAAATTTAACAATACTTTTAAAAAACAAACAATGAATAAAAATAAAGAAGTACGCATTGCAGTACTCATCGATGCCGATAATATACCATCTACCAACATCAAGGAGATGATGGAAGAAATTGCTAAATACGGAACACCGACTTTTAAGCGCATTTACGGCGACTGGACTCAACCTAATTTAGGAGGGTGGAAAAGAGTACTGCTTGAAAACGCCATCACGCCTATCCAACAGTATGGCTATACAAAAGGAAAAAATTCTACTGACTCCAACATGATCATCGATGCGATGGACATTCTCTATTCAGAAAAGGTAGATGGCTTTTGTATCGTTTCCAGCGATAGTGATTTTACACGTTTAGCAACACGCCTTAGAGAAGCGGGAATGTTAGTGATAGGATTAGGCGAAAAGAAAACACCCAATCCATTTATTGTAGCTTGCGATAAATTTATTTACCTCGAGATTTTAAAGATGCCGGAAGATGTTGTAGAAGAAAAAGAAAGCGGAAACAAACAACAGAAAAAAGCAAAGATTCAAAAACAAGAAACCTTACAAAAACTCGGCAACGATAGCATTCAATTAATTTCAACCAGTATTACTAGCTTGGGCGATGACAGTGGCTGGGCCTTTTTAGGAGATGTGGGGAATTTAATTTTAAAGAAACAACCTTCCTTTGATCCGCGAAATTTTGGATTTGTAAAATTAGCACCACTTATAAAAAGCATTGGCAAATTCGAAATCGACGAACGCGAAACCGACAACAAGTCGATCAAACATGTTTATGTGAGATTGAAGGAGAAGATAAAGTATTGAAGAGATGCAAGACGCAAGACGCAAGTTACCACTAAGGTCTATGGGGATTTCGTTTTTGGAGAGGGGTGTATAAAAAACAATCTCAAAAATAATTATATTGACTTTGTATTGAAAATTGACTCTGTTCGTATTATTCTAAATTTTAATGTCTAAAATTTATATTTGAGTATTACTATTTATTGAGTTTTTTCAGGGCAAAGCATAGCAATTGCAGTCCGTTTATAGCAGATTTTTTTAAGCTTTAATTTCTTGGTTTGGGTTCCAGATGGGTGGCCACGCAGCCACACTTCTATAGTTTGTCTAATCAGGTCAAAGTGTACCACCCATTCCAGCCATAGTGTACCACCAATTCCGGTGAAAGTGTACCAGTGTAGATTAGTTTTATGAACAGATAAAACGATTCAGTATGCGCAATTTATAGAACAGAATAAAATTAATATCGATTCCAATAAAGAATCCTGCAAATGTCGACAAGCCATCGTAGAGCATCCCTATGGAATTATAAAACGACAATGGGGTTTCTATTACATCATGACAAAAAAAGGCAAGAAAAGGGCTAGTGCTGATGTAGGATTAATGTTCATAGCGTACAATCTACTACGAATCATAAACATTTTAGATGCTGATCTTCTAAAAAAGTTCTTCCAAGAACTTACCTTTTTTATTGCGAATATTTGCCCTTGCAAAAGCATTCTGCTTGTATATGCCGAATACCAATTTTCGTACTAAATTCTCTGTTTTTTAATATTGCCTCCTTCATCTACTCTTAAATTCGATTATATTTGTTTGAGAATGGGAGTTCTTAGAGGGACTGACGTTGTGCGTAACCTGTGGGCGAGAGTGCTAACCTTCAACTGACGGACTTTGAACAACTAGTTTCGGACAACTTGGGACAACGACCAACACCGCTTCTAAGTGCAGACGCTTCAAGAAAAAAAAGAAAAAAAGCCCCCGTACGATATTTTTTTAGGCAACCGCACAAAACACACTTTCATTTTTTTGCTGACCCACATGTCCACATCAAAAAAAATGAAAGAGTGTTTTCGTCAACGCTTTAAGGAAGCCTAACGAATAGTTATCCTAAGTCTCATCTAATACAAAATATGTTTGAATTGTGTTGGGATGATAGTGGTATTCATTTACAACTTCTAACGCTTTCTTCCTGATTAAGTCTTTACTCGATTCAGAAATATTACTCACGACATTGTTTGTGTTTTCAGGGCTGACAAGCCTTATTGTGTGAATACTTTCTCCAATATATTTTAAAACCATCAATAACTTATTTGTCAATTTGCTTGGAATATTATTTCTATTCTTTTCATAAGACTTGGTAACAAAAAGTTGAATCATATAAGAACTTATAGGAACACTATTATCTGCTTTCCATTTCTTAAGAACCATAATAATCTTTTTTTGTGTTGGAGTTAGGCGAACAGATGCTTGTAATGGAATATCAGTTTTAGTAATAGTAGGTTTTGAAAACAAGCCTTTATTATTAACATACAAGTTTGATGTAGTGCTTTTTGGATTATCATTAATTGCTCTCATTGGCACAACATCAATCCTAACTTTTTCCCCTGCTAAACTGAAAACAAGTCCAATGGATTTCTTTTGTTCAACTATTTCAACGAGTGAATTATCTTTAAAGTTATTCTCAAAAACGCTCAGCACAGAGTGATACATTTCATCCATCACAAAACTGTTACGATAAAAACGAACCATAATATCAAAATCGGATTTTCCTTCAATAGCAGTACCCTTTGCATTTGAGCCCCATTGAAATGGAATATCAGAAAGTTTGGCGTTAAATTCTTTTTCCAAAAATTTTATAATTTGCTCACATTTTCTTTCACTCATCTTATACAAAGAAGAACTTCTGTCAGTTTGAACAGCAAAAGCAAATGTTTTTAGGTAAGCATCAGTATTTATCGCTTTCGTATTCGAATTAACTTTATCTACAATAGCACCGACAACAAATCCACTACATCCGCCCATCAGAGCCCCTTTTCCACTTGCTTTAAATAATTCAAACCAGTCGAATTTTATTTCGGGGTTTTCCTCCATTCTATTAAACTGTTTAAAAACATTTAGCAAGCCTATAATTAGCGTTCCGCCAATTGCTCCATTCATCGCATATTTTGTTTTTCTATCCATAAAGATTTCGTCTTAGTTTTTTTTGGAACAAATTGTCAAACTTCTTTAATGTTTGGTCTCCATAATGATAGATATAGTTAAAGTAATCAGAATAACATTTAATTTCCAGTGGCAATCTTTTTTCATGCTGAATAA
>Ga0105048_10004671_pt1 | contig 22207 bp, 24 predicted proteins | sample MAT05_FD_78382 | JGI IMG/M metagenome (GOLD analysis project Ga0105048, IMG submission 78382) | Freshwater microbial communities from Lake Fryxell liftoff mats and glacier meltwater in Antarctica - MAT-05 | ecosystem: Environmental > Aquatic > Freshwater > Ice > Liftoff microbial mat | place...
CACGGGGTCGGCGGCGGTTCGAGCGGCACCCGCTTGTTCTAGTGCCCCGACGCGCGCCGATGGCCTGCGGGAGCGGCATCGTTGGGCGCGGCCACACGGGTTCCGGCCATCCGCCGCCGCCGGCGGTGGCGAACAACACCCGTGAACGATGCGGGTGGCCGGTGGTGACGAGCCGGGCGGACGGCTGCGCGCCGGCCGGTCGCGGGTTGCCCGACGGGACGGGACGCGATCGGGAGGTCGGTCGGCGCCGACGTGCGGGACAGGTGGGCGGCGCCGCCGCCGTGCTCGCCGCGCCGGTCTTCCTCGGTGCGGTGGCCACCGGCGGGTGGCGGGCGCCCGGCTTCGACCAGTGGTCGAGCTTCGTCAGCGAGCTCGGCGCCACGGGTTCGCCGGGGGCGGTGGCCACCAACGCCGCCTTCGCCATCGTCGGGGCGTGCCTGCTCGTGTTCGCGGCCGGGTTCGGCGTGTCGCTGCCGGGGCTCCGGACGATCGGTGCGCTCCTCGTCGTCCCCGGCGCCGCCTTCGTGGTCCTCGCGCTGTCGCCGTGCTCGGCGGGATGCCCGATCGCCCTCGTCGATGCCGGCGCGACCCCGGCCGACGCCGTCCACAACGCGGCCGCCACGGCGGGGCTCCTGGCCCTCTCGTTGGCAGCGATGCTCATGGCCGACCGGGCCCCGGTCGGGTTCGGGCCGGCGTGGTTCCGCCCGTTCAGCGCGATCGCGGGCGCCACGGTCGGTCTGGCCGGGGCCCTGTTCGGCCTCGCGGTGCTGGTCCGGTGGCCCGGCGGGATCGCGCTGTTCGAGCGCCTGATGCTCGTCGCCGCGATGGCCTGGAACACCGTGACCGGCGGGATCCTCCTGCGCGGCGGTGCCCCGTCCGACGCTCCACGACCACGCCGTTGCCCGCCGCCGCCGTGACCCGGTTGCCCGGATCGTCGGGTCGTGGCGGGGACCCGGCCGACCGGATCAGTAGGTGTAGAAGCCGGTGCCGGACTTCCGGCCGAGCTGGCCGGCGGCGACCATGCGCCGCAGGGCGGGCACCGCGGCGTAGTTCGGGTCGCGGAACTCGGTATAGAGGGCATCGAGGATGGCGAGCGAGGTGTCGAGCCCGACGAGGTCGAGCAGCGCCAGGGGGCCCATCGGGAAGTTGCAACCGCCCTTCATGGCGGTATCGATGTCGTCGGCCGACGCGGTGCCGTTCTCGAGCATCCGCACCGCGTTGTTGAGGTAAGGGAAGAGGAGGGCGTTGACGATGAAGCCGGCGCGATCCTTGACCTCGACCGGCGACTTGCCGCACGCGGTGGCGAAATCGGTGACCTCGGCGATGGTCTCGTCCGAGGTGGTGAGGGCCCGGATGATCTCCACCAGGGCCATGGCCGGAGCCGGGTTGAAGAAGTGGACGCCGCACACGCGGTCGGCTCGGCCGGTCTGCACGGCCATCTCGACCACCGGCAGGGTGGAGGTGTTGGTGGCGATGATGGCGCCGTCCTTGCACACGTCGTCGAGCTGGTCGAACAGCTCCTTCTTGGTGGCGAGGTCCTCGACGATGGACTCGATCACCAGATCGCAATCGGCGAGGTCATGGAGCTTCGACGTGGCGGTGACGCGACCGAGGGCGGCGTCGGCGTCGGCCTGCTCGAGCTTGCCCCTGCTCACCTGCTTGGCGAGGGACTTCTCGAGCGATGCCACCATCGCGTCGGCCGAGGCCTGCTGGCGGGACCGGAGCACGACGGTGTGACCCGCCTTGGCCGCCACCTCGGCGATGCCCGAACCCATGATCCCCGAACCCACGATGCCCACGCTCTTGATCGTCATGGCGGCATGGTACTGACGGCCCCGTCAGCGCCGCCAGAACCGGCCCGGCTTCGACGATCGACCCGGAGGCACGGACCGGGAACTGGGCGCCGAGGAAAGGGGATCGGGGCGAGGCCGAGCCGGTAGGTTGGCGCAATGGTCCTCGCCTCCGCTGTGGCACCCGAGTGGGTCCACCCCGCCGAGCGCTTCCCCGAGCCCGTGCGCACCGAGCTGGCGCACCGACGCGCGCAGATCCTCGACCGGGCCGAGGGCCGGATCCTCGACCTCGACGACCCTGCGGCAGCCCGGCGCTTCGTCGATGCCGGGCGCACCGTGCTCGGCGGACCGTCCTCCCCACGGGCGGTCGACCCGCCCGGCACCTACGACACGGTCATCGCCACCGGGGTGCTCGCCGCGTTCGCCGATCTCGGTGCGATCACCGCCGCCCTCGTCGCCTGCCTGGACGCCGAGGGCGAGCTGCTGTTCGTCGAGCCGGTCGGCCGACCCGGCTGGCCGGGCATCGTGCGCGCCACAGCCGCCGACCTGCGCCACCGCCGGGAGCCGTGGCACGACCTCCACCTCGACCGGGACGTCCTCGCCGCCGTGCGCCTGACGGGATTGGTGGTGTGCGACGCCGATCGCGGGGACCTGCCGGACCAGCCGCCGTCGCTGCGCCACTGGGTGAGCGGGCGCGCCCTACGGATCCACGGCTGACTCCAGCTGACCTCGGCTGACCTGACGGCTGGATCCACGGGTGTCTCGTGGTGGGGCGGCACGGGCCATGATGTTCGACGCGCGCCGGCACGGGTCCGGCGGGGGAGGAACCGGTGATGAGCGGTTGGCTGGCGTTGGTCGGTGGCGGCGAGTGGACGGACGGGTGCACGTTCGACCGCACCCTGCTCGACGCCGCAGGGACCGATGAGGTCGTGGTGCTGCCCACCGGCTCGGCGTACGAGAACCCGCACCTGCTCGTCGAGCGGGCCACCGCCTGGTTCGAGTCGCTCGGGGCCTCGGTCCGCGTGGGCGAGATCTACACGCGGGCCGACGCCATGCTCGAGGCCAATGCCGTCGCGCTGCGCGGCGCCCGGTTCGTCTACCTCGCCGGTGCCTCGCCGATGCACCTGCGCTCGGTCCTCAAGGACTCGCCGGTCTACGACGAGATCGAGGCGTCGTGGCGGGCGGGCGGGGTGCTGGCCGGCACCAACGCCGGCGCGGACGTGCTGTGCGACCCGATGGTCGACTCCCGGGGCGGGGCCTTCACGGTCGGGCTCGGCGCCGTCTCGAACCTGGCGGTGATCCCGCGCGCCAACACCTGGTCGCCCGAGAAGGTCCATCGCACCGTCGAACTGGCGCCGGGCGGCATTGACCTCGTCGCGGTGCCCGAGCGCACCGCGATCATCCGGACCCCCGACGGCACCTGGCGCCAGGAGGGCACCGGCACCGTGGCCGTCTACCGCGATGGCCGCCCCACCACCCTCGCCGACCTCAGCAGCTGAAGGGGTCAGCGGCTGACGGTTGCCGTGGGCACCGGTGCTCGGGTCAGGACTCGGTGATGGTGAGCGTGTTGATGATGACCGGTTCCTTGGGGCCGCCGCCGAGCTGGGCGTTGGGGCTGCCGGGCGGGAAGGGCACGTAGAGCGAGGCGATCTTCTTCACCACGTCCATGCCCTCGGTGACCTTGCCGAACTTGAGGTAGGTGCCCTGGGCATCGAGACCCGAGACGCCGGGACCGGTGGCCACGAAGTACTGGGCGCCCGACGAGTTCGGCGCCTCGGTCCGGGCCATCACGAGGTCACCCTCGACGTAGGTGAACGGCCCACCCTCGTCGTCGATGGTGTAGCCGGGGCCGGGATCGCTGGCCGAGTTGGTGGTGGCGGCCCCACCCTGGAACACGTCGATGCCCTGGGCGATGCGGAAGATCGCCGAGCCGTCGTAGTACTGGTACCGGGACAGGACGACGAAGTTGTTGACCGTGGTCGGCATGGTGGCGGCGTCCAGGGCGACCGTGAAGGTGCCCTGGTTGGTGTCGAAGGTCGCCGCGTAGGTCTTGGCGGCGTCGATGCACATCGGGGGCGCCTGGGCGAAGGTCGTGGTCCGCTCCGCCGAGCCGTCGGCCGCGGGGCACGGGGTCTCGCCGGAGATCGAGGCACCGGCGCCGGCCGGCGGCACCTCGGCCGGGGCCTCGCCCGGTGCGGTGGGGGCGGTGGACACGGGTTCGCCGTTGCGGTCGACGATGGCGGCACCATCCGCGCTCGTGGTCGGCGGGTTGTCGCCGGTGGCCACCTCGGGGTCCTGGTCGCGGGTGAGGAAGAGGCCGAGTCCGACCAGGGCGAGCACGACGACGACGACGCCCACGACCTGCATCCCGCGGGACCGGGTGGCGGCCTTGTGCTGGGCGACCTGGGCCGCCTCGATCCGCTGCTGGCGCCCGGCCTTCTGACGTGCCCGTTTCTCGGTTCCCATGGCGGCGCAACCTAGTGCGGCGCTCCCCGGACCGCACGGCACCGCACGGCGCCCGCCGTCGCGGGTGCGGCAGTCGGGATCAGGTGGGGTCCCGCTCGATGATGTCGATGCCGTCGATCGTGACGACCTCGGCGGGGCGGCCGCTCTCGGTGGCGATCTTGTCGATCGCCTGGGCCACCGTCTTGGTGAGGTCGCCGTCGGGGCCCTTGTCGATCCGGTTGTCCGAGACGGTCCCGATCTGGACCACGTTCGACGGCATGCCCACGTACTGGTCGGCGATCCCGAACAGGAAGGCGCCGGTGGTGTTGCCGCTGGCGTCGGGGATCATGGCGACGGTGTTGGGGGTGGCCACCGTGCCCCGCGGATCGGCCTCGGTCGGGATCGAGTAGCCCGGTCCCCGGTTGCCGCTCGGGAGGGCGATGTCGTCGACCTCGGCCCAACCGCGGGGAACGACCCGGGTGACGGGCAGGCCGTCGTAGTAGTGGTAGCGGGCGAGGGTCACGAAGTTGTTCACCGTCTGGGGCGAGGCCTCCGGCAGGAGGAACAGCTCGATCGTGCCCTTCGAGGTGCGGATGACCGCGTCGTAGCCCTTCGTGGGATCGATGCACATCGGCGGCGGTCCGGCGAAGTCGGTGGTCCGGGGCGACGAGCCGTCGGCGGCGGGGCACGGCGTCGGTCCGTCGATGGTCGCACCCGCCGGCACCGTGGGGAGCTGGACCGGTGGGTTGGGGTTGGTGGGGATCGACGAGCTCGACGAGGTCGTGGGCCGGCCCGTGGTGGGCGGGCTGGCGCTCTTGGCGGACTGCTCGCTCGTGGCCGCCAGCACGCCGCCGACCGTCGCGGCCAGCACGACCACCAGGACGCCGATGCCGATGATGCGCCGCTTGCGCTGGGCCCGGTGCAGCGCCTGCTGGCGTGCCTCGAGCTGAGCCTGCTGGCGCTCGGCCTCGCGGGATCGCCGGGCTTTGGGGTTCGAGGAGTTCGCCATCGGCCGCTGACGCTACCGGTTCGCCTCATCGACGTCGTCGCGGCCTTCGGACCCGAGCCCATGGGCACGCTTCAGGGAACGATGGATCCAGCCGGTAGCGTGGCCCGCCGTGGCTCTCGTCGTTCAGAAGTTCGGTGGCACCTCGGTGGCGGATCCGGAGCGCATGCGTGCCGTCGCGGATCACGTCGCGCGCACCAAGCGCCGGGGCACCGACGTCGTCGTCGTCATCAGCGCCATGGGCAAGGAGACCGACGACCTCATCCGCATCGCCCGTGAGGTCTCCGACGTCCGTCCCGGCCGCGAGATGGACATGTTGGTCACCGCCGGCGAGCGCAAGGCGATGGCCCTGCTCTCGATGGCGCTCCACGCGCTCGACGTCGAGGCCGACCCCTTCACCGGCAGCCAGGCCGGGTTCGTCACCGACACGACCCACATGAACGCCAAGATCCTCGACGTGCGGGCCAACCGCATCCGGGCGTCGCTCGACGCCGGCCACGTCCCGGTCGTGGGCGGCTCGCAGGGCGTGTCCACCACGAACGACGTGACCTTCCTGGGCCGGGGCGGCTCCGACACCACCGCGGTGGCGCTGGCCCACGCCCTCGGCGCCGACAGCTGCGAGCTCTACACCGACGTGTCGGGGGTGTTCACCAGCGATCCACGCGTCGTGTCCGACGCCCGCAAGATGGACCGCATCTCGTTCGACGAACTGCTCGAGATGACGGCGACCGGCTGCCCCAAGCCGGCCATGCGGTCGGTCGAGTACGCCCGCAACCACGGCGTGGCGCTGCACGTGCGCTCGGCGTTCACCTGGGAGCCGGGGACGATCGTCTTCGACGCCGACACCGAAAGCGAGAACCCCGCCATGGAGCAGGCCATCATCTCGGCCGTCACCCACGACACCGACGAGGTCAAGATCACCCTCGCCGGCGTCGACGACCGTCCGGGCATCGCCGCCAAGCTGTTCCGCGCCCTCGCCGACCAGGACGTCAACGTCGACATGATCGTGCAGAACACGTCGCTCGAGGGCCACACCGACATCTCCTTCACCGCCCCCCAGACCGAGACCGACAAGGCCGTCGCCATCTGCCAGGCCCTGCTCGGCGACCTCGGCGCGGCCGCGGTGAACGCCGATGACAAGATCGGTCGCGTGTCGGTCGTGGGCGCGGGCATGAAGTCGCACCCCGGCGTCGCTGCCACCGTCTTCGAGACGCTCAGCGCCAACGAGATCAACATCGAGATGATCTCCACGTCGGCCATCCGCATCTCCTGCGTGGTCCACGAGGACCAGGTCGAGGACGCCGTCCAGGTCCTCCACGCCGCGTTCCACCTCAGCGACGGTCCCGCCTTCGTCGATTGATGCCGTCGGCGTGTCGGCTCGCCACCCGGGAGTGCCGCAGGGCGCTCCTCGTGGATCGTGTCAGGTGAGCTCGACCGCGCCGTTCACGCCACCCAGCGCGAACCCCAGGAACGTGAAGGTGCGGCCGTACGCGGTCGAGTAGTCGTGCCAAGCGCGGAACTCGTGCAGGTAGCTCTGGAACTCGTCGAACAGGATGACGGTGCCCGCCGGCATCACACGATCGAGCTCGCACAGCACGTAGAGCGTCGACGAGTACAGGTCGGCGTCCATGTTGATGACCAGCCGGGACCCGAACTCGCCCTGTTCGGCGAGGAACGGCCGCAGGGTGTCCTGGAAGAGGCCCTTGTGGAACTTCCGCGAGGGTCGTCGATGTCGGGGGTGACGCCGTTGGTGGAGAAGGACCCCTTGGGCCACCGGGCGTTCCAGTCCTCGGGGAGGCCTTCGAAGGTGTCGAAACCGTGAAACGTCGAATCCGGGTGCTGGTTCAGCCCGACCCACTTGCGCATGCTGTTGCCGCGCTGGACCCCGAACTCGAGGTAGGTGATCGGATCCGGGCCGAGCTTGTCGTCGAGGAAGGGGAACAGCGCGTCTCGGTCGTGGAGCATGGGCGCGTCGGTCTTCTCGACCATCGCGTTCCATCGGGAGATCCAGTTGAGCTTGTCCAGGGTCTCGCTGTAGCGAGCGATCCGCATCGCCACCTCTCGCTTGTTCATCCACTGCCTCCTGGCCGCGGACCTTACCAGTCGTCTGCACCCGATCGGCCCCTGCGCCCCGCTCGCCCGGCCAGAACGATTGCCATCGGGCGGGCGCCCACTTGTACCCTCGATGGTCTATGCGCATCGGAATCGTCGGAGCAACCGGACAGGTCGGCGGGGTCATGCGAGCCGTCCTCGCCGAACGCCAGTTCCCCGTCGACGAGCTCCGGCTCTTCGCCTCGAGCCGCTCGGCTGGTCGCCGCCTCCCGTGGGGTGACGGCGAGATCGAGGTCGAGGACGCCGAGACCGCCGACTACCGGGGGCTCGACATCGCCCTGTTCTCGGCGGGCGGCGTGACCTCGAAGTCCCTCGCCCCCCGGGTCGCCGACACCGGCGTCATCGTCGTCGACAACTCCTCGGCGTGGCGCATGGACCCCGACGTGCCGTTGGTGGTCCCCGAGGTCAACGCCCACGTGCTCGCCGACATCCCGAAGAACATCGTGGCCAACCCCAACTGCACCACGATGGTCGCGATGCCGGTGCTCAAGCCGCTCGACCGTGAGGCCGGGTTGCGGGCCATGACGGTCAGCACCTACCAGGCGGTCTCGGGTGCCGGCCTCGCCGGGACCAGCGAGCTCGAGGAGCAGATCCGCAAGGTCGGCGACGGCGCTCCTGCGCTCGCCATGTCGGGCACCGCGGTCGAGTTCCCCCCTCCGTCCAAGTTCCCCGAGACGATCGCCTACAACGTCATCCCCTTCGCCGGCTCGCTGGTCGACGACGGCCGCAACGAGACCGACGAGGAGCAGAAGCTTCGCCACGAGAGCCGCAAGATCCTCGAGCTCCCCGACCTCGCCGTCTCGGCGATGTGCGTGCGGGTGCCCGTCTACACCGGCCACTCGCTCGCCATCAACGCCCGCTTCGCCGCCGCCATCACCCCCGAGCATGCTCGCCGCATCCTGGTCAAGGCCCAGGGCGTCGAGCTCATCGACGTGCCCACCCCGCTCAAGGCGGCCGGCGACGATCCCACCTTCGTGGGCCGCATCCGCGTCGACGAGACCGTCGAGCATGGCCTCGCCCTCTTCCTGTCCGGTGACAACCTCCGCAAGGGCGCCGCCCTCAACGCGGTCCAGATCGCCGAAGCCCTCCTCGCCCGCAGCCGCTGACGGGGGTCCTCACCCGCTTCCTGACCGTGCTCGGTCGGGCTGCCGTGGCCGCGGTGCCGCGAGGTCGCCGGTGGCCGGTGGCCGGTCGCCGGGGCCGATCGGGGCCCGTCGGTCAAACCGGCGGGTTCGTGACGTAGCGCTGGGCCGCCTCCTCGAGCGACAGGCCGAGCTGGTTGGCCAGCGACGCCAGCCACGCCAACACGTCGCCCAGTTCGTGGAGCTGCTGGTCGGGCGTGCCCTTGCGGACGGCCTGGGCCAGCTCGCCGACCTCCTCGGCCAGCCACGCCACCGTCGAGGGGATGCCCCGAGCGGTGTCCTGCTCGCCGTAGAGGTCGACCATGAGCTGCTGGAACGCGCCGATCTGCATGGCCGGCAGCCTACGGGGGCCTCTCGGGGGCGGCGGGAGCGGCGACGGCGCCGGCGCGGCCTCGTCACCGGTGCCCCCCGGGGTTCCGGCCGATCGTCACCGGCGGCGGGCCACGAGCGGCGAGCGACCCGGTCCGTCGGAGGTACGCATTCGTCCCGGCGGAGCGCCCGGACTACGCTGCCAGATCCGTCCGACCCCATGGGGCCGGCAACGGGCTGTAGCGCAGCTTGGTAGCGCGCCTCGTTCGGGACGAGGAGGTCGTGGGTTCGAATCCCGCCAGCCCGACCACGTGCCCCCGGCGCCCGCGGGCGGATCGTCGACCTCGTCTGCGGCGGATCAGGTCCGCGCCGATCAGGAGGTGACGACGGGGGTGGCCGTGGCCAGGTCGGTGTCGGCGTCGACACCCTCGAAGTACGAGTAGCCGTCGATCAGCGTGGTCGAGGCGCGGCGGAGCCGGAACGCGTCGAGGGGCTTGATGAGCCAGCCGTCGACGTCGCAGCGCTGGGCCAGGAACACGTCGGCGGCGCGGTCGAGCAGCATGAGCACCGCGGTGATCGGGATGCGCTCGGCCTCTTCCTCGTGGCGGATCGCCATGCACGTGGCCATGCCGCCCATGTTGCCGATCTGCGAGTCGAGGATGACGAGGTCGGGATGGACCTGATCGATGGCGGGGAGCACGTCGACGCCGGCCCGGACCCGGTACACGACGGTGTCGGCTGTGGCGAGGGCGGCCTCGACCTCGTCGAAGATCCGGTCGGCGTCGGTGGCGAGCAGGACGGTCGGCATGGCTGCCCAAGGTAGTGGGTAAAGGCTTTCGAACCCAAGCGACGCTCGGAAGGCGGAGCCGATCGAGAGGTGCCGGTGGGCGGGTCCGAGACCGCTGCCAGGGACCCACCGGTCGGGCCTGCCATCGGCGATCGTGGCCGGGACGGGCGTGCTCCGTACGTCGCTGGACGTCGCATCATGTCGGCGCTTCGGTGACAATCCGACTTCGCGGTGCAACGCCCGGCCCACCCTTGGCTACGATCAGCGCGCTGCGACCCGTTGGAGGGCCCCATGGCTGGAGGACTCGTGCTCGAAATTCATGTGGAGGACACCGGTTCGTACACCCTGTGTCGTCCGGTCGGCGAGCTCGACGCCTACACCGTCAGTCAGTTCCGTGAGGTCCTGTCCGAGCTGGCCACCGTGCCCCGGCTCCTCATCGATCTCTCGGACGTCCCGTTCATGGACTCGGCGGGGCTCGGTGCGCTGATCGGTGGCATCCGACGCGCCCGCGAGGCCGAGGGCGAGGTCAGCGTGGCGTGCAGTCGCCCCACCCTCACCCGCCTGCTCCACACCACCGGGTTCGACCGGATCGTCCCCGTCACCGAGACCGTCGACGAGGCCGCCGACGCGCTGCTCAACCCGCCCGATGAGTTCGTCTGACCTCGCCCGGCCGGCGCTGATCCTCGCACGCCGGCCGGGCCGGGATCAGCGGGTCCGACGCTCGAACAGGTAGCCCGCCACCGTCTCGAGCGCGTCGAGGTCGTGGACGTCGGTCGACAGGAACGGCACCCGCACGACCGGCGCCGGCGCCACGCTCGCCGCCAGACCGGCGAGGTGGGCCTCCTCGTTCTCCGACACCGTCACGAAGTCGGCGAGGTTGTCGTACAGCCCGCCGAGGTCCGTGCCGGCGAGCGTCGCCGCTCGCTCACGCAGGGCGTGGGGGTCGACGGTCGCGAACCTCGGGTGCATGCGGTTCACCACGAGGGCGCGCACCGGGATGTCGGCCTCGCTCAGCTTGGCGGCGAAGTAGGTGGCCTCGTCGACGATGTCGCGCCGCGGCCCGGTGACGAGGATGAACGCCGTGTTGTCATCGCTCAACAGGTCGAGCACCCGCTCGGCCCGTTCGCGGAACCCCTGCTCCATGCCGTCGAAGGCCCGGAAGAAGGTCATGGCGTCGTCGATGACGTCGCCGCCGACCACCTTCGACACGGTGCGGAGGAACGCTTGAGCTGCGACGTTGACGGCCTTGACGATGCCTCGGGTCGGCGTCATCAGGATCCGGTAGAGGCGGTGGTCGAGGAAGCGGGTCAGTCGACGCGGCGCGTCGAGGAAGTCGAGGGCGTTGCGGGTGGGGGGCGTGTCGACGACGATCAGATCGAAGTCGTGCTCCTCGTGCAGCTCGTAGAGCTTCTCCATCGCCATGTACTCCTGCGTGCCCGACAGCGCACCGGAGATGTTTCGGTAGAAGCGGTTCTCGAGGATGTTCTGCGCCTGCTCGTCGGACTCGGCGTTCTTGCGCACGAGGGCGTCGAAGGTGCTCTTGGTGTCGAGCATCAGCGCCCACAGCTCGCCCGGCCAGTCGCCCTCGATGGTGCTGGGCGAGTTGGTGAGTCCCTCGAGCCCGAGGGCATCGGCGAGGCGCTTGGCGGGATCGATGGTGACGACGCACGCCGAGAGCCCGAGCTTGGCTCCTTCGAGCGCGATGACCGCAGCGGTGGTGGTCTTGCCGACACCGCCCGAACCCGTGCACACGACGATGCGGTGTCCCGTCACGATGGCCTGCAGGTCGCCACCCGACACCGGGGTCGTGCCCGTGCCGGTGCCGGTCACGTGACGCCGCCGGGGATCTCGATCAGCGACTCCACACCGGTGCGGACCGCGTCGGCGAGCAGGTCGACGTGGGACGGACCGAGGTCGGCCGAGAACACGTACGGAAGCCGGATCTGGGGGAGGGGCAGGAGCTCGGCCAGCCGCGCGACCTGCTCGCGCTGGAGCTCGCTGCGGTGGCGCCGGAACGTCGCGGCCGCCCGCAGCGACTCGGCCTCGCCGGGTCGCAACGCCGCGCCGGCGTCGTGCGCCGCGTCGAGGGGGTCGCGGTCGAGACCCGGGAGGTCGTCGTACAGCCCGTTGATGACGACGGGGCCGAGGCTCAGCCCGATCTCGTCCTCGAGGCTGTACGCGGTCTCGACGAGCTCGTTCACCGGGGTCTCCTCGGGGAGGGTCACCAGGATGACCTCGCACCGCTTCGGATCGGTGAGCATCTCGAGGACGTCGCGGGCCTGCGTGTTGATCGGTCCCACCGACACAGCATCGAGCAGCCCGCGAGGCGAGCGGAGGAACGAGATGGCGTGCCCGGCCGCCGGTGCGTCGAGGATGATGAGATCGGTGCCCTTGTCACGCTCGAGGCTCTTGACCTTTCCGAGGATGAGGATGTCCTTGATGCCGGGAGCGGCGGTGGAGACCATGTCGAGCGCTCCCGAGAGCACCAGGCGGCGCGAGATGCGGCTCATCCCGTGGTCGACGAGGTACTCGACCAGCGCGTCATCGGGGGTGAGGGTGCGGGCACGGACCTCGCGCACACCCGGCTCGTCACCCCCCGGGCTGAGGGTGACTTCCTCGTAGTCGAACGACGGGCGGCCGAACAGGGTGGCCAGCCCGCTCTTGCCCTCGACCTCGACGACCAGGGTCGACAGGCCGGCACGCGCCGCGGCGCGGGCGAGCGCGGCGCTGACGGTCGTTTTGCCCACGCCGCCCTTCCCGGCCACGATGACGACGCGAGATGCTGCGAAGAATCGCGCAGGATCCAACCTTTTCCTTTCGTTCGACGCCGTTGGTCCGGAGACGCCGTGCGCAGACTACCCACGCCGGGTGGTTCGACCCAGATCGGTCGCGCTACCCCGGCCCCCCGCCGAACATCGAGCGCCCGTCGGCGACGACTCGGCGCGGCCGGCCTGCTGCTGGCGCTGGGGACCCTGCTGGCTGTCCTCGCGGGCGTGGGGCCCTCCGGCGCCCAGACCCCCGGAACCGCCCCGGCGTCGGGATCCGGCACCAGCACGACCGTCCTCGACCCCGACGGCGCCCGAGAGGCGGTCATCGGCGACGGCACCGGCTCGGTCGTGTCGGTTGTCTCGGTCAACGGCCTGATCGACCCGATCCTCGCCGACTTCATGGAGCAATCGATCACCGCCGCCGAGGACGCCGAGGTCGTGGCCCTGGTCTTCCAGGTCGATCTCGACGGGTCGGTGATCCCCGACGACGAGTTGGTGGCGCTCATCGCCCGGATGGACCGGGCCACGGTCCCGGTCGACCTCTGGATCGGCCCGACCGGGTCGCACCTCGACGGCGCGGCCTCCTACCTGCTGTTCGGCGCCGATCGGGTGGGGATGTCGCCGGGCACCGATCTGCGATCGCTGAGCACCCCGGTGGCGCTCACCTTCGACGGCGGGGGCGATGCCGGCGTGCTCGTCGACCCGCAGGAGCCCACCGCCGACCGGATCCGCGCCGCCACCATCGGCGCCCCGGGCGAGGAGCGCCTCATCCCGGCCGAGGAGGCGCGCAACCTCGCCATCACCGAGCGTGACGCCCCCACGATCGGGGACTTCATCGTGAACCTGCCCGGCGTCGAGACACGCGAGATCACCGTTGGTGACCAGACGCGCCTCGAGCCCGTCACCCAGGTCGTCTTCAGCCAGCTCTCGCTGCTCGACAGCTTCATGCACACCGCGGCGAGCCCGGCGGTCGCGTACCTGCTGCTCACCATCGGGCTCGTGCTCCTGATCTTCGAGCTGTTCACCGCAGGGGTCGGCGTGGCGGGAGGCATCGGCGCGGCGGCGCTCGTGTTCGGCTGCTACGGCATGGCTGTCCTGCCCGCCACGTGGTGGGGCCTGGCGGCCATCGGCCTGTCGATGATCGCCTTCGCCATCGACGTGCAGACCGGCATCCCCCGGGTGTGGACCGGCGTCGGCCTGGTCCTGTTCGCCCTCGGTTCGATAACCCTCTACGACGATGTGTCGATGTCGTGGCTCACCATCGCCGTCGGGCTGATCGGGGTCGTGCTCACCTTCACCACGGGTATGCCGTCGATGGTGCGGACCCGGTTCTCGACGCCGACGATCGGCCGCGAGTGGATGATCGGCGAGCTCGGCCGAGCGATCACCGACATCGCGCCCGACGGTGTGGTGCAGATCAAGGAGGCCCAGTGGCGGGCCTACACCAACCGGGCCACCCCGATCGAGCAGCTCGACAAGGTGCGGGTGGTGGGGATCGAGGGCCTCGTGCTCGAGGTCGAGCCCGAGGAGGGCGGCGCCCGCGACTACCGCGAGCGGGGGCCCAAGACGGATCGGTCGGCCGCCCCGGCGCCCGGCTCCGGGTCCGACGCCGGCACCTGATCGGCGCCCGCCCGATGTCACCTCGGGTCACGCACGCGAATTGCACCGGTGTGATCTCGCGCATTGAGGCGAATTCGGCGCGCTGCAGGACGTCACCCGGAGCACACCTGGTTGCGGGTGGACCTCGACTGAGCTGGTCCTGTTCGCGATACCCAGCAGAACGCGAACAAAAGTTGACCCTTGTTCCGGCGATATGCCACCGGTAGTCTCGCCGCCGAAAGGGGGACAAACCTTGAGTGCACAGCGAGTTGAAAATGCGTGGCAGGTGAAGGCAGCGTGCCGGGGGCCGCAAGCGGCCGTGTTCTTCCCGCCGCCCCAGTTCGAGCGCAAAGATGAGAAGGTCGATCGCGAGGTGCGGGCCAAGGCCATCTGCACCACCTGCGCGGTGAAGAAGGAATGTCTCGAGTACGCCGTCGCCATCCGCGAACCGCATGGCATCTGGGGCGGGCTCAACGAGACCGAGCGCAAGCACCTGCTCGGTCAGAAGGTCGGCTGATCCCCTTCGGGACCCCAGGAGCACCACGATCCAGGCGCTCGGCAACGGGGGGTGCCCGCGCCGCCTCGATCGCCCATCAGACTGAGCACCGGCGCCCGATCGGGCTCCCGGTGTCGCTGGCGAGTACGCGGAGCCCCTCCCGTTGACCGATCCGTTCGCCCCCTCCGACCCCGCCGCATCCGTGGCCGGCGCGCCGATGGTGGCGCCCGTGGCGGGACTCGACCTCAACCAGTTCTCCTACGAGCTGTCGATCTATCTCCCCGCGCCGCCACCCAAGGTCTTCGGGGCGTTCGTGAACGAGATCGACCGCTGGTGGACCTACCGCCTTCGTGACCGCACCCGGTGCACGATCGAGCCGTGGGTCGGGGGACGGTGGCTCCAGGAGTGGGACAACGGCGGCGCCCTGTTCGGCAACTTCACCGTGTTCGACCCGCCCCGACTGCTGTGCCTGGCGGGTCCCTTGGCGATGAGCCGGGCTGCGGTGAACCTGCTCCAGTTCCAGTTCGACCCGGCGGATACCGGCACGAGCATCACGATCAGCCACCAGGCCTTCGGCGACTTCGACCCCGACACCGCCGAGATCTACCGCAACGGGTGGGACGAGCTGATCGGCTCCTCGCTCCGCGACTACCTCCACCGCATGTAGCCCGTCGCGCCGCGACTCCCGTTCCCCTGCGAGGAGCGGGTTCTCGGCGGCGCGCTGCCGCTCCGCCCGTCGCTCCCCGAGGCTCGCCCGTTAGACTGGACCCATGGCTGCGGCGCTGTTCGTCCTCTTCGTGGTGGTGCCGATCGTCGAGCTCTATCTGCTCGTCCAGGTCGCGTCAAGGATCGGCGCGCTGCCGGCCATCGCGCTGGTCCTGCTCGTCAGCTTCGCCGGTCTTTGGCTGGTCAAGCGCGAAGGCCTCTCGGTCGCCCGCCGCGTGCAGACCAAGCTCGCGCAGGGCGAGGCGCCCGCCACCGACATGGTGAACGGCCTGCTGATCCTCATCGCCGGCGCGCTCCTGGTCTTCCCCGGGTTCGTCACCGCCCTCGCCGGTCTGCTGCTGCTCTTCCCGCCCAGCCGGGCCCTCGTCCGCACCCTCCTCATGCGCCGGTTCGAGGCGCGGCTGGCCACGACGCTGGCCACACCGACCGGGACGATGTTCCGGACCGGTTTCGGTGGGGTCCGGACCGGCCGAGTCTTCACCGGTACCTCCACCTACGGCGGCGTCGTCGACGTCCACGAGGTCACCGACGACGCTGGCGACGATCCGGCGACCGACGGTCGTGCCGAGCCCCCCGAGCTGGGCCGGTCCTGATGGCGGTCCGCGCACCGGGTGAGCCCTCGGCACCGCTCGGCGCGATCCCGTTGCGCGACGCCGCGACCGTCATGCTCGTGCGCGACGCGCCCGACGGCGGCGGGCTCGAGGTCGCCATGCTCCGGCGCAACCTCAACAGCGACTTCGTCGGCGGCGCCTACGTGTTCCCCGGTGGGGCCGTCGATCCCGATGATCGCCACGCCAACCTCGAGGCCGTGTGCGTCGGGCGCACCGATGCCGATGCGTCCGAGCGGCTGGGCATCGAGCGCGGCGGCCTCGCCTTCTGGGTAGCGGCGATCCGCGAGTGCTTCGAAGAAGCGGGGGTCCTGCTCGCCCGCTCCACGGACGGAGACGTGGTCACCTTCGCCGACCCCCTGGTGGACGCCCGGTTCATCGAGCACCGCCGCGCCGTCGACTCGGGCGAACGTCGCCTGGTCGAGGTCTGCGCCTACGAGGACCTGCAGCTCATCGTGGACGACATCTACTTCTTCAGTCACTGGATCACGCCGGAGGGCGCGCCCCGTCGCTACGACACCCGCTTCTTCGTCGCCCGGGCCCCCGAGGGCCAGGTGCCGTTGCACGACGACCGAGAGGTCATCGCCAACCTGTGGATCCGGCCCGCCGACGCGCTGGAGCGATATCGCGCCGGCGAGTTCGACCTGGTGTTCCCCACCATGCGGAGCCTGATGGCCCTCGAGCGGTTCGGGTCGGCCGACGACGCCCTCACCGCGGCCGCTGCGGTCAACCAGGTGCCGGCGATCCTGCCCCGCATCGTCGAGGATGTCAGCGGCTACCGCATCCTGCTCCCGGGCGACGACGGCTACGACGACGCGCTGGCCGTCGCGCTGCCCCAGGGCATCCCGATGAACAAGCTCAACGCACCCGAGGGGCTGGCCGGCGCCGGCGCCGGCGCGACGGTGGCGGGTTCGGAGCCGGGGGTGGCCGGTGCCCCGTAGGCGCATGGCGGTCGCCACCACCGACGAGGACGACGAGCCGGTCATCGAGCAACTGGTCCCGGGTGTCGCCAAGGCGCTCAGCCCGCTGGCGCGCCGCATCCTCGCGCCGAATCCGGGCGTGTTCACCGGTCCCGGCACCAACACCTACCTGGTGGGCATCGACGAGATCGTGGTGATCGACCCCGGCCCCGCCGACGACGCCCACCTCGACGCCATCGTCGGGTGCGGCGGCGACCGCATCCGCTGGATCGTCTGCACCCACACCCACGAGGACCACGCCCCGGGAGTCGCCGGCCTGAAGGAGCGCACCGGTGCCGAGGTCCTGGCCTTCGGCAACCGCGACGGCCTCAAGGTCGACCGGCGCATCGGCGACGGCTACACGATCGACGCCACCGAGTTCCGGCTCCAGGCCATGCACACCCCGGGCCACGCCTCGAACCACCTCTGCTACTACCTGCCCGAGGAGCGCATGCTCTTCAGCGGCGACCACATCATGGACGGCTCCACCGTCGTCATCCGCCCGCCCGACGGCGACATGGCCGCCTACCTCGACTCGCTGGCCAAGGTCCGCGCCATCAAGCGGTTGCGGTCGATCGCCCCCGGCCACGGTCGGCTCATCGAGAACCCCTACGACGTCATCGACTGGTACATCGAGCACCGCCACGTCCGCGAGCAGGCCATCTACGACGCCCTCGCCCGCCACGGCACCGCCAAGATCGATGACCTCGTCCCCGAGGTCTACGCCGACGTCGACGAGGAGCGCCAGAAGATCGCGCGTCACTCGATGCACGCGCACCTGATCAAGCTGGCGGCGGAGGGCAAGGTGACGGGCAAGACCCTCACCGGCAAGTGGTCCGTGGTCTGATCCACCTCGCGCCGGTCGGGGAAGGATCGGGGCCGGCGGGGTGTTGAACCAGCCGATGACGAACGACCTCGCTGCCCGGCCCACGATCGCCCCGCGACCGCCCCTGTCGGTGCTCGACCTGGCCATCGTGACCAAGGGCGGCACCAGCGGCGAGGCGCTGGCCCGCACCACCGCGCTCGCCCAGCACGCCGAGGCCCTCGACTTCCAGCGCTTCTGGGTGGCCGAGCACCACAACATGGCTGCCGTCGCCAGCACCACGCCGCCGGTCCTCATGGCGCACCTCGCCGCTCACACCGATCGCATCCGCGTTGGATCGGGCGGGATCATGCTGCCGAACCACGCGCCCCTCGTCGTCGCCGAGCACATCGCCGCGCTCGAGGCCCTCTACCCCAACCGCATCGACCTCGGGCTCGGTCGTGCCCCCGGCAGCGACCAGCGCACCGCCGCCGCGCTGCGCCGATCGGTCGACCTGCTCGGGGCCGACGACTTCCCCCGCGACCTCCTCGACCTCATGGGCCTGCTCGGCGACGTCCGTGGTGAAGGTGGGCTGTGGGAGCACTTCACCGCCACGCCCGCCGCCACCACGTCACCCCAGATCCTCCTGCTCGGCTCCAGCGGGTACAGCGCGCAGCTCGCCGGGGTGCTCGGCCTGCGCTTCGCGTTCGCGCACCACTTCGACGGTGGCGGCACGTTGCCCGCGCTCGAGCTGTACCGCCGCCGCTTCGCACCGTCGCCGGTCCTCGACTCCGCTCATGTGATCGTCACCGCCAACGTGCTGGTGGCCGACACAGACGAGGAAGCCGCCTACCAGGCCGCGCCGGGCCGGCTCATGGTGCACGGCATCCGCACCGGCCGGTTCGAACCGCTGTGCTCGCCGACCGAGGCGGCCATCGACCCGAACCTCCCTGCCGCGTTGGCCACCCCGTCCTCGCGCATCCAGGGCTCGCCCGAGACCGTCATCGCCGGGCTCGATGCCCTCGTCGCGGAGACCGGCGCCGACGAGATCATGGTCAGTTCCGTGGCCCACGGCATCGACGCCCGCCTCCGCAGCCTCGAACTGCTGGCCAAGGCGTGGGGCGCGCCGGTCTCCGCCTGATCGCCTGACCCCGGGCGCCCGCCACCCGACCTGTCCCTTGGCGGCGAGGCATCGTTGGCGGGCCTCGACCGAGGGCGTCTACGCGACGCCGGATCGCGACCCTGCCCCGTGGCCTCGGTCGGGCCCCGAGCTGACGCGTCGTCAGGTGGCAAACGATCCCCGCCGGTCTTCGACGGACCCGGCCGCACCGGTCGCCGGGCTCGAGGATCGGCGCTACGGTCGCTTCGTCAATGCCGTCGTCGGGGGACGGGCACCGACCGGTCTCCGCCTCCCGCCGGCTGTTCACACCCATCCAAGGGGGACCCGGCCATGGCCGACTACCAGCTGTACATCGACGGCGAGTTCTGCGACGCCGCTGCCGGCGAGACCTTCGCCACCTACAACCCGGCTACCGGCGAGAAGATCGCCGACGTCGCCAAGGCCGACCGCAACGACGCGGTCCGGGCCATCGAGGCCGCCCGCAAGGCGTTCGACGAGGGGCCCTGGTCGAAGATGTCGGGCGCCGACCGCGCCGCCAAGGTGCGCAAGATCTCCGAGCTCATCACCGCCAACGCGGCCGAGCTCGCCGAGCTCGAGACGCTCGACGGCGGCGGCACCATCCGCAAGTCCCAGCTCGCCGACGTGCCCGGCGCGGCCAACGCGTTCGAGTGGTTCGCCAAGATGGCCGAGTCCCAGCCCGATCGCGTCGACCTGGAGGGCTCGCCGTTCCCGGTCTCGCAGAACTACGTGCGCTACGAGCCCATCGGCGTCACCACCGGCATCATCCCGTGGAACTTCCCGCTCATCATGGCGGCGTGGAAGATCGCCCCGTCGATCGCCGCGGGCAACTGCTGCGTCATCAAGCCGGCGTCGCTCACCTCGATCACGGCGCTCAAGCTGGCCCAGATCATCGCCGAGGCCGACCTGCCGCCGGGTGTCGTCAACGTCATCGCCGGTCCGGGCGGAACCGTGGGCGAGGAGCTCGCCAGCAACCCGCTCGTCGACAAGACCGCCTTCACCGGTTCCACCGAGGTCGGGCGCCGCATCATGCAGCTCGCATCGGGCACCGTGAAGCCGGTGACCCTCGAGCTCGGCGGCAAGTCGGCCAACATCGTGCTCGACGACGCCGACCTCGACCAGGCCGCCGCCGCGGTGCTGTGGGGCACGTTCATGCACGGCGGCCAGGTGTGCGAGTCCGGTACCCGGGCGCTGGTGCACTCGAGCATCTACGACGAGTTCGTGAGCCTGCTCGCCGACCGCGCCGGCAAGATCGTGCTGGGCGACCCGCTCGACATGATGACCGACCTCGGTCCGCTGGTGCACACGAGCCAGGTCGAGACCGCCGAGCGCTACGTGAAGCTCGGCCGCGACGAGGTGGGCGAGCCCATCACCGGTGGCGCCAAGCCCGAGTCCATGCCCGGCAACCTCGACGCCAACGCCTTCTTCCAGCCGACGATCTTCACCAACGTCGACAACAAGGCCAAGATCGCCCAGGAGGAGATCTTCGGTCCGGTCCTCTGCGTGATCCCCTTCGAGTCGGACGAGCAGGCCGTGGCCATCGCCAACGACTCGATCTACGGCCTCGCCGGCGGTGTGCAGAGCGGCAACATCGAGCGCGCCGAGAAGGTGGCGGCGGGCATGCGCACCGGCACCGTCTGGATCAACGACTACCACCTCATCGATCCGGCCCGCCCCTTCGGTGGCTACAAGGAGTCCGGCATTGGCCGGGAGCTGGGCACCCAGGGCTACGACGCGTACCGCGAGAAGAAGCACGTGCACATCAACCCCGAGACCTCGGGCCGCGACAACCACTTCCACTACGCCATGCTCAGCGGCAACATCTGATCCTGAACCGACGAGGGTGACGAGGGCGGGCCTCCGGGCCCGCCCTCGGCGCGCCCGCCCCTCCGCCGCCCCCACCAACACACCCAAATCTCGGCGCGCACGGTCGGATTCGACCACGAGCGCCGAAATTTCAGCCGTCCCCCGCCGTCTGATCGGGAACGACTCGAATTCTCGGCGCGCACGGTCGGATTCGATCGTCAGCGCCGCGATTTCGGAGGGCCTATCCACGGCTCGCGTGCTCGAGGTACCCTCGCCATCGCGATCACCGCTGCTCGGCGGTGTCGACTCGCCCCTTCGGGGCCTGTTCGACACCGGTGACGAGCGGAGCGGTCAGATGCGCAGGGACAGGAACGAAGCAGCAGGTCGGATCGCTGCTGGCCAGCACGGCTTGATCACCCGAGCTCAGGCCGTTTCGGTGGGGTTCGACTCGTCGGCGATCCACCGGAACCGGGCGAGCGGTCGATGGTGCACCGTCGCGCCGGGGGTCTACCTGGTGGTCGGCGCGCCACGGACCTGGCACACCAACCTGCTCGCCGAGTGCCTGTCGACCGGTGGGGTCGCGTCGCACCGTTCGGCGGCGGCGCTGCTCGGGATCGGTGGGTTCCGTCGTGGCCCGGTCGAGATCACGGCGAGGCGATCGTCCAAGGCGCACGGATCAGGCTCTCGCGTGCACGAAGCGCAGGACTTCGGACTCATCCGTCCCGTGACCATCGAGGGCATCCCCACGACCCCTCCAGCGAGGTTGGCCGTCGACCTCGGGTCGGTCGTCTCCTTCGAGCGGTACGAGGCGGCGATGGATCAGCTGCTCGGCCGGCGGGCGATGACGTGGGATGACATGTTCGACCACCTGATGTCCCACGGCCGCCGAGGGCGAAACGGGGTCGCTGCGCTGCGGGCGTTCTTGGATCAACGCCTCGGCTCGGCGATCGGCGATTCGCCGTTCGAGCAGTGGTTCCTGCGCCAGCTCCGAGCGCGCCACTTCCCTGATCCGGTCACGCAACTGCAGATCGACAACCGGGACGGCACCTTCCTGGCTCGCGTCGATGTCGCGTATTCCGCCGAACGACTCATCCTCGAGATGGACAGCCTCGAGTTCCACCTGAACCGACGGAGCTTCACCAAGGACCCGACGACCCGCCGCCGGCTTCGTCGCCTCGGCTGGTTCGTCTTCGAGATCACCTACGACATGGTGACCAACGACGCCGAGGCCACCTTCCGTGATCTCCGTGAACTGCTCACCGAGCGCCGGCCGACCGGCCTCATCGTGCCCTGACCCTGACCCCGGTCCCAGCCGCCGGGGATACCGGGAAATCGCGGCGGGTGATCGCGCATGCGAACGTGAGCGCCGAGATTTCGGGGTGGGTGACCTCAGCGGGCGAGGTACTCGAGCTTGCCGTCGACGTGGCGGACCTCGGCGCGGTGGCGGAGGCGGAGGTGCTCGAGGTGGGCGTAGGTCTCGCTCTCGGCCATCGAGCCCCAAGACCGGGGCGCGAACAGCTGGTGCGAGAGGTCCTCGACGTTGGCCCAGCCGCCGCCGGAGAGCTGGTGGATCTGCTCGAGGCGCTCGTCGTGGTGGACCTTCATCTCGCCGACGCGGCCGCTGAGGTCGGTGAAGGGATGGCCGTGGGCGGGCAGGACGGTGCGCACGCCGTCGAGGCCGGCGAGCCGATCGAGGGACTCGATGAACAGGGCG